>JGI20158J14315_10000085_pt1 | contig 57278 bp, 55 predicted proteins | sample COG_08_FD_14315 | JGI IMG/M metagenome (IMG submission 14315)
AAAAAATCTTGCACATAGCGGTTATGAAGTTGAAAGCCTCCAAGCAATAGCTTCTGGAAATTAATCTAAAAAATTTAAACTTTGATCACTATTTTATCAATTTTGGAATCACTTTTTCCAATAAATATAATATAATATAATATAATATAATATAATATACACTGTAAAAACCAAAAATTAAAAACTAATAATTAATAATTAATAATTAGATTATAAAAAAATAAGTACAGAGCAAGGATAGTAAATAGGTTTGGACTTAAGAAAATGGAAATGTGAGAAAGCCACCTTATCACTTGATTATCTTAGAAAAGTCTCTATTTCTCCGCGCCTTAATAATTTGGGAAGTTAAAAATGCAAAAATACCCTATGACAGTAGCCGGACATGCTACTCTAGAAGCTGAACTAAAAAACCTTAAATCTGTTGAAAGACCCTATATAATAAATGCAATATCCGTTGCCAGAGAGCATGGCGATCTTTCAGAAAATGCCGAATATCATGCTGCAAAAGAAAAACAAGGCTTTATCGAGGGGCGAATACAAGAGCTCGAAAGCAAATTATCGCTTGCGCAGGTCATAGATACATCAACAATGAGTGGTGAAACAGTAAAATTTGGTGCAATTGTTAAAATTGTAAATGAAGATACAGATGTTGAAAGCACCTACCAAATAGTTGGTGAAGATGAAGCAAGCGTCAAAGACGGTAAGGTTTCTATCACCTCCCCAATAGCAAGAGCCATGATCTCAAAAGAAATAGGTGACTCTTTTGAGGTAATAGCTCCAGGTGGATCTAAGGCTTATGAAATAATTGAAGTCAATTATAAATAATGAAATCAGGAACACCTAATTGCTTGATAGTAACGGACGGACGCCAAGGTAATAGAAACCAAGCAATAGGGTTTGCAGAAGCTATAAATAACATCCGACCCTTAAATTATTCGGAAACTTCGCTAGAAAACCTTAGAATCTTCAACAAACTGCCTACCTATTTGCAATATATTTTAAATAAAACATTTAAAATACATAAAATTAAAGATCAAAATGTGGACATAGCAATAGGTTGTGGCAGACATGCCATTGCACACCTAATTGATTTAAAAGAAAAAAATCCAAATATATATACTATTTACATCCAAGATCCTAAGTATAAAAATAATAATTTTGACCTAATAATTGCGCCTAAGCATGATGACCTCAAGGGTAAAAACATAATATCTATGATTGGCCCCCCCAATCGGATAACTAAAAATCTCTTAAAAATTAAATCACAAAAATTCTCAAAAAAAATCAATGACTTTCCTGCACCTCGAGCTACTATATGTATTGGAGGTAATTCAAAAAATCATAAGTTAACTAAAGAAAATCATTTCAATCATATCCAGGTTTTCAAGAGCTTAATTAAACAAAATTTTTCAATTTTTATTACAACTTCACGACGTACCCCAAAATGGGTCATGGAGGAATACAAAGAATTAAGCGATGAATATGAATCAGTCTGGGGGTATTTCGGAAAAGGGGAGAACCCTTACTATGCCTTTTTAGAAAAATCAGATATAATATTAGTCACAGAAGATAGTGCAAATATGGTAACTGAAGCAGCATCTGTGGGGGGGAAAGTTTTCACCCTTCCTGTATCCGGAGGCACTAAAAAGTTTAAAGAGCTAAATAGAGTTCTCAAAAATCGATGTAATATTTCCTATTTCAATGGTGATTTTAATACTAATAATTATAAACCTCTGAAAGAAACTCATTTAATAGCAACAAAATTTTGGTTAAGGTATGATAAATATCAGTCTCGTAGTAAATTTTGCTAATTGACGTATTGGTTCAGTTCTAGAACTTGTTATAATTTTATTAATTTTGATTTTTCAGGGTCTTTTTAGTATGAAAGTCGCATAAAATTCTGACTGAAAGTTCGATTATTAAACCATGACATAATCTGTGCACAATTATAATGGTTCTTCAATTTGCGAATCCTCTATTTATTTTATAAGATATTTCTATAAATTTAACGAGATTTCAGATGACAGAAACTATTCACCATAAAGTCATTATTATTGGCTCAGGTCCAGCAGGTTACACTGCGGCAGTATATGCGGCACGTGCTATGATTGAACCTGCGATAATCTCTGGCCTACAACCTGGTGGGCAATTAACTATTACAACTGATGTGGAAAATTATCCAGGTTTTCCGGAAATACAGGGTCCAGAGCTTATGGAAAAGTTCAAAGAGCATGCCCTTAAGTTTGGAACAAGCTTTTATGAGGACACAATCATAAATGTTGATTTTACAACAAAACCATTCAAAATGTTTGGTGATAGTGGAAAACTATACACATCAGATGCTGTGATAATTGCCACTGGGGCTCAAGCTAAATGGCTGGGTCTACCTACAGAAGTAAAGTTTCAAGGTTTTGGTGTGTCAGCTTGTGCTACGTGCGATGGATTTTTTTATAGAAACAAAGAAGTAATAGTTATTGGAGGTGGAAATACAGCCGTAGAAGAAGCTTTATTCTTAACTAACTTTGCATCAAAAGTTACACTTGTTCATCGCCGCGATACTTTGCGTGCAGAAAAAATTCTGCAGCATAGGCTTATTAATCATGAAAAAATCGAGGTTTTATGGGACACANCACTTGTAGAAATTCTTGGGGATGATAACCCAATAGGTGTAACAGGCGTAAAATTAAGAAATTTAAAAACAGGTAACGTTTTCAAACGAGACACACATGGAGTTTTTATCGCTATAGGTCACAAACCTTCAACAGATGTATTTAAAGGTCATGTTGAGATGAATGAGGGTGGGTATATTTCCACTGCACCAGACAGCACAGCAACAAATGTACCCGGAGTATTTGCTACTGGGGATGTTTCAGATGAAACCTATCGTCAAGCCGTAACTGCAGCAGGATTAGGGTGTATGGGTGCTTTGGAGGCGGAGCGGTTTCTGACTGAGCAAGAAGCTCTATCTGAGGCCACTGAGTAGTGAATAGCTAGTGGACAGTTTAGATTGGGATAAAGTTAAAACATTTCATGCTGCTGCAGAGACTGGTTCACTCACAGCAGCTTCAGAGCTTTTAAAAATATCGCAATCTGCAGTTTCACGGCAAATCTCAGCCTTAGAAGATAGCTTAAACACACCTTTATTCCATAGACATGCAAGAGGATTAACTCTCACAGAACAGGGCCGCATTTTATACAATACTGCTCGCGAGATGGCTCATAAAGTAGCTCTTGCGCAAGCATCAGTGATTGATAGCCGAAACAAACCTCAAGGTGTACTGAGAGTATCAGCTCCAACATCATTAGGGGCTAATTGGCTAACATCTGTTTTGCCTGAATTTATAGAAGCTTACCCAGAGATTGATGTGCAATTAATCCTTGAAGATGAAGAACATGACCTCTCCGCCTTTGATGTAGATTGCGCATTAAGACCTTGGCCATCAACACAAGGGGATGTTATTGAAAGAAAGCTAGGCACTATATCGCAAAGCCTTTATGCATCACATTCATATCTCGCCAAATTTGGAGCGCCAACCTCTGCTCAAGATCTAGATAATCATAATATAATTGCATTCGGTGACCTAAAACCCTCGCGCCTTCATAGTACTAATTGGGTCCTCAAAGCTGGTTCTGATAGCAACACAAGAACACCTATTCTCTGTGTTAATAACCTTCATGGAATTATGAGGGCAGCTGAGGCAGGTATTGGAGTAGCCGGTATTCCAGATTACATGACTGCACTATCACGAAGATTAGTAAGAATATTACCACAGGTAAAAGGAGAAAGTTTTGATGTTTTTTTCGTATACCCCAGTGAATTAAGAGGTTCTGTAAGAGCTAAAGTTTTCAGAGAGTTCCTTATGCGAGTAACACGAAGCTGGAACTATTGAGTTATCAAATAGAACTATACAATCTATGCATAATTGCATAGCTGTACTGCTTATCTAAGTCTTCTAGCTTTATCATTATTTGATTATGTTCTTAACAAGAATTAGGTACGTCCCTCCCCTTTCGTTCCCTATGTTCTTATCCGCAAATACTTCTTCCCCGAAGTTTAAGCGATGACTTTAGCCGGGCCCGGATTACCGAGTGCCCGGTTTTTTTTATTTAAAAAATTTTTACTTTAAGGCTTTACAAAATTCTGAGATTCGATTCATAGCTATATTTAGGTTCTCCATAGTAGTAGCATATGAAATACGGAAATTAGATAAACTATGAAAAGCCCCTCCCGGTACAACAGCGACATGTGATCCCTCCAAAAGAAGCTTTGAAAAATCAATATCATTTAGTATTTTAACCCCGCTAGGGGTTTTTTTACCAATTAATCCCGAACAATCAGGGTATACATAAAACGCACCATCTGGGGTTTTACAAACAATACCATCTATTTTATTTAATCGGTGTACAACCATATCACGCCTTTTAACGAACTCTTTATTTCTCTCATGTATAAAATTTTGCGGGCCATTTAAAGCAGCCACCCCAGCCCATTGAGAGATAGAGCATGCATTTGATGTAGATTGACTCATAACCTTTGCCATTGCCTTAATCAACCATTCCGGGCCCCCTGCATAACCTATACGCCAACCTGTCATGGCATATGCTTTAGATAATCCATTCATAGTAAGAGTTCGGTCATAGAGAGCCGGCTCGATTTGAGCAATAGTATGAAAGTTAAAGTCATCATAAATTAAGTGTTCATATATATCATCAGTTAGAACCATTATTTTAGGATACTTGATTAACACATTAGCTAAAGCTCCAAGCTCACTTTCAGTATAAGCAGCACCGGTTGGGTTTGATGGAGAATTTAATATCAACCATTTAGTTTTGGACGTGATCTCTTTTTCAAGTTTCTCTGGGGTTAATTTGAAATCATTATCAATGTCACAGGTAACAACTCTTGGTATTCCACCACACATTTTAACCATTTCAGGATAAGAAACCCAACATGGTGCAGGAATGATCACCTCGTCACCATAATTGAGAGTTGCCATAAAAGCATTATAAATTACAGGTTTACCACCTGGTGATACATTGACCTGAGAGGAAGAATATATTAAATTATTATCTCGCTTAAATTTATTTGTTATTGCTGCTTTTAACTCAGGTATTCCGTCAACATTTGTATATTTTGTTTTACCGTCTTTGATAGCTTTAATTGCTGCATTCTTAATATGGTCAGGTGTGTCAAAATCAGACTCACCCGCTCCTAAACCAATTACATCAATACCTGCTGCCAACATATTTCTTGCAGATTGTGTAACAGCCATAGTTGCTGAAGGAGCTACACGAGAAAGATTTTCGGAAACTTTAAAAGACATAAATAACTCTTGTTTAAATTTTTTGGGTTAATCTGGCAGTGCATTTGACAATATTCCACCATATCGTAAAGGTTCCGCTCTCACAGCTAGACCAGTTTTATCACTAGTTTCAACATAGACTCCACACAAAGTTCCATCACCTGTTGCAGGAGTAAAGCGCCCTCCTCGCATTCTAGTTGTGAATCGCCTTAACGGCTCTTCTTTATTCATTCCAATTACTGAATTATAATCACCGCACATACCAGCATCAGTTTGATAAGCTGTTCCAGAAACGAATATTCGTGTATCTGCTGTAGGTACATGCTGGTGTGTCCCAACAACTAAACTAGCTCTTCCGTCGCAATAATGTCCCATTGCTTGCTTTTCAGAGGTTGCTTCAGCATGAATATCAACAATTATAGCATCTGCCACTACCCCTAAAGGAGCGTTATTCAATTCTCTTTCTACAGCCTGAAAAGGGTCGTCTAGTGCATCCATGAAAACCCGCCCTAAAACATTAATCACCAATAATTGGTATCCATTAACGTTATACATNCCCGATCCCCTCCCTGTCGCAGTATTAGGTGGGTAATTACATGGACGCAGTAATCGATGCTCATTTTCAATAACGGAAATACCTTGTGGGTTATCAAAACTATGATTGCCAAGGGTCAAGACATCAGCTCCTGCATCATAAAGTTCGTCAGCAGTTGATCTAGTAATACCAAATCCACCAGCAGCATTTTCTGCATTTATAACGACTGCATCCAGATTTAAATCAGAGCGAATGCGCGGAAGGTGTCTTTTTACAGCCTCACGGCCTGACTTACCAACTACATCTCCAAAAAAAGCTAATCGCATTAAAACGCCTTAAAATATTTATCTGTTAATATACCATCAAGGTTTTGATCAAACTCATCAGTTGGTAAGAAATCAACTTCTTGACTAGCAAAGGCAATACCGCAAGCAAAAATATCATTTCTTAATCTCAAACTTGCTAACGTACGGTCATAATACCCGCCCCCATAACCTAAACGAGTGCCTGTGCCTGTAAATGCTAAAAGAGGTAAAAGTATTAAATTTGGAACAACTAGAGCCTTTTCAGGAAAAGGCTCGCAAGTTCCATAAAGTCCTTTCTTTAATTTATCCGTAGGTGACCAACTTCGAAACAATAGAGGATTACCTCTCTCAGGCGTACAGGGTAAAGAAAGTTTGTGACCCTTGGAAAAGCAAGACTTAAGCAGTGGAATAATATCTAATTCATCAGTTAAAGGCCAATAACCTGCGATTATTCTATTATTGAAAATACTAGCAGGTATATGTTCTATAATTTGAAATGCATTTAGATTATTTTTTTCTTTAGCTCGAATTATTTTAGCTTTTATCCTAGCCTCTTTTTTTTGCATACTAATCATATTCAACCATTTCCATGCAAAACAACTAAATTTAGTGTGACGGTCCCACTAAGTCCGTGGAAGCTGAAAGAATCCTCGTGAACCTAGAGTTCAAGTGGGTGCCGGAAGTAAACAGACCACGATCTGAACAGCGCCAGCTCCCTAGGAGTATATTAAGGTCCGGTGGATTAGTGCTTCTCACAAAACCCGCAGAAACCGTCAAAGTGTCTTTGACGACATATTATAGTTATGGCAAGGAAAAGAGTGAATAAATATCATTAAATTGATAAGCTTTCTGATAATTTTTCAATTTTTTTAGCGGCCTCTAGTAAATTTTTTATAGCTTTATTTTCAATATTTAAGGCTAACTTATTAGCAGAAGCCGCTTCTTTACGAAGATTACCTATTCGCTTATCAACCTCTTTATCCAAGGATTTATTCATCTCTTCTAATTCGTCAAGCATGGTTAAACCTGCCATCACAAAAAGTCGTAAATCCCCTATTTGACCAAATTGAGTGGCCATATTTTTTACTCTATCATCTAACTTTTGACCAAGGCGCATGAGTCGATCTTGTTCTCCCTCATTGCAACCTAAAGCATATTTTCGACCATTTATGTCAACACTTATTTTTGCCATGACCTAATCCTCTCCCAATGCCACTCGAACTTGCCTTATAACTCGGTCTAACTCTTGGGTGGTCTCGTCAGCCAATATGCCAAACTCTTTTTCACGAGCTAAGAAATCTTTCTCTTTCGCATAACTTGCATCAAGCTTAGCAGCAAGTGCTGCCCTGTCTGCACTCATGGCATCTGATTCTTTTTTTAAAGCTTCCAAACGACTCACTTTATCTAATAGAGAGTCGATAGAACCCCCTAATTTACCAATTGCTGACTTTAATCTGTCAGATGCTTCTTTTATGTCAGCGCTGTCATTCATAGGATATTCCGAATCTTAGTTAATATGTATAGAATGAAGCAATTTTAAGCCCATAACAAGGGATAATCTGTTGACAGTAAAGAGAAGCTACCCCATTCCTGAGTAGCTTAAATATAGTAATATTTTTCTTGGTAAGGGTTACAAGTAAATGACTATCCGTATTGGTATTAATGGCTTTGGACGAATTGGTAGACTAGTTGCAAGAGCCATAGAAGAATACGATATCAATGATATCAAACTGGTAGCGATAAATTCGCCTGGAGACGTATCCACATCGGCACACCTACTTCGTTATGACTCAGTACACGGCCGCTTCAAAACTGAAGTGTCTGAAGGTAGTAATTTTATAGATTATGGTCGAGGAAAAATACGAATGACTCATGAACGTGACCCTTCAAAAATTTCATGGGGCGACTTGGATGTTGATGTAGTGATGGAATGCACAGGGGTATTTCGATCTAAAAAAGATGTTAAGTCACATTTTGATGCAGGGGCAAAAAAAGTACTTATTTCTGCTCCTGGTAAAGAAGTGGATAAAACTATTGTTTATGGTGTTAACCACAATGACCTCACTGAAAAAGATAAAGTTGTGTCTTGTGCTTCCTGTACAACTAATTGCCTTGCACCAATTGCAAAAGTAATAATAGACAGTATTGGAATTAAGCGCGGGTTTATGACTACAGTTCATAGCTACACCCAGGATCAACGCATTTTAGACAATTCCCATAAAGATTTATATAGGGCACGTGCTGCAGGCCTAAATATGATTCCTACTAGCACGGGAGCAGCAAAAGCGGTTGGTTTAGTAATTCCAGAACTTGTGGGTAAACTTTCGGGTTCGGCAGTTCGAGTACCAACAGCTAATGTATCCATGGTTGACCTAGCCTTTCAACCTGTAATGAAAACAAGTGCTGACGAATTGAACGCAATAATGAAAAATGCAGCTGAAACAACTATGAAAGGGGTCATTTGCTATACAAAAAATGCTCTTGTTAGTTCAGACCTCAATCATGACCCCAACAGTGCTACTTTTGCTGCTCCATTAACTAAAGTTTTGGATGGGCACCTAGTAAAAATCGTTGCATGGTATGATAATGAATGGGGCTTCGCTAATAGAATGATAGATGTCTCTCGCGTAATGTGCAGCCAAAAGAAAATATAATTCAAATGAATTTTAATCGATTAAAAGATGTTCATCTTAATGGGAAAACAGCAATTGTACGTGTAGATTTTAATCTACCTAAAGACGATAATGGCTCAATATCAGATGATACAAGACTAAGAGCAGCACTTCCAACAATTAATTTTTTAACAACAGCTAATGCAAAAGTGATTTTAATTTCACACCTTGGTAGGCCCAATGGTAAATGCGATCCAAGACTATCTTTAAGTTTTGTTATTCCCGCTTTATCCAAAGCCTTAGGTACTAAAGTGTCCTTTAATGATAATTTAGAATTTAAAAATGTTGATAAAATTAGACCAGGTGAAATTATGCTTCTCGAAAATATAAGATTTCATAAAGGAGAAACAAGCGGTAATATAAAATTAGCCAGAAAAATAGCTCAATTAGGGGATGTTTTTATTCAAGATGCATTTTCAACGGCACATCGTAAGCACTCATCATCATCAGTTGTAGGAGATCTCTTACCATCTTATCCAGGGTTAGCTATGGAAAGAGAAATCGAGCACATAAGCCATGCTCTTAATACACCAAGGTCACCTGTAATGGGTGTTGTTGGTGGCGCAAAAGTATCCACAAAAATAGAGCTTCTTGGGAATCTTGTAAAAAAATTGGATATACTAGCTATAGGAGGCGGTATGGCGAATACATTTCTGAGTGCCTTAGGAAATGAGGTCGGATCTTCATTATATGAGCCTAGTTTTGAAAAGACCGCGTTAGGAATTTTAAAAAAGGCCGATCAAGAACATTGTAAAATTATATTACCTTCGGATGTAATAGTTGCAAAGCAATTTCAAGCCAATGCTAATTTTCGCCAGTGCAAGCCGAATGAAGTATTGAGTGATGAAATGATACTTGATTGTGGAGAAAGCTCTATCAATGATATAAAGGCTGCTCTTGATGAGGCAAAAACAGTGATATGGAATGGGCCATTAGGGGCTTTTGAAATTGATCCATTTGATAAAGCAACTTCTGAAACAGCAACATACGCTGCAAAATTAACAAAAGAAGGTAAAATTGTTTCTGTTGCAGGCGGCGGTGATACAGTGGCAGCTTTAAAAAATGCATCAGCAGCTGATGACTTTACATTTATTAGTACAGCTGGAGGTGCATTTCTGGAATGGCTAGAAGGAAAAGCTCTTCCAGGTATCGAGATTTTAAAAAAGGTATCTTAATATGAATATTCAAGAGCTAAATAGGATAGCATTAAAAATGGTCGAACCAGGAACAGGTATTCTTGCAGCGGACGAATCCACAGCAACCATTGGTAAAAGGTTTGAGAGCATTAATACTGAAAGTACCTATGAAAAAAGGCGCGATTGGCGAGAAATGTTATTTAGAACTCACGAGGCGATGAGCAATCATATATCAGGTGTTATATTGTATGATGAAACTATCCGCCAAAAAACTGCGGATGGAACATCTTTAGTTGAGTTAATAAAATCTACTAATACTCTACCAGGTATAAAGGTAGACACAGGAACAACACCACTAGCTGGTAGGCCACAAGAATCCATAACTCAAGGACTTGATGGTCTTCGCGAACGTTTAACTGAATATTATAAGTTAGGTGCACGTTTTGCAAAATGGAGAGCTGTAATTGAGATTTCTCACCCAGATCAATACGTAGGTACGACACCAACTATAGGCGGAATTAAAGCTAACACACATGCGCTTGGTCGTTATGCAGCCTTATGCCAAGAAGCTGGAATAGTTCCAATAGTTGAACCAGAAGTGCTCATGGGGGGTTATCATAATATTGAGCGCTGTCATGAAGTTACAGAGACCACATTAAATTCTCTTTTTACTGAACTATATGAACAAGGTGTCAAGTTAGAAGGTATAATATTGAAGCCGAATATGGTTGTTGCAGGAAAAAAGTGTGCTGAACAACCTAGTAGAGTAGAGATAGCGGAGCGCACCATTAAAGTCTTAAAAGATACAGTACCTGCTGCTGTTCCTGGAATCGCTTTTTTATCAGGTGGACAAAAGAATGAAGAGGCTACAAGAAATCTTGATATGATGAATAAAATAGGTAGTTTCCCGTGGAGGCTTACATACTCATATGGGCGTGCTTTGCAGCAGTCAGCTTTATTTACATGGAAGGGTAAGAAAAGTAATTATAAAAAAGCTCAAGAAGCTTTTTATCANAGAGCTAAAATGAATAGCTTAGCTAGTATTGGAAAATGGAGTCAGGATTTAGATAAATTTTAAATGAACGATCGATTTGTATATTCATTAAGAAGTTAATCCAAACTCAAAACAACTCCTTCACGCCTCGGGTCAGCACCACCAATCAATTTTCCGTCTTCAGCTCTATAGATAATATGTATTCCGCTAAATTCACCTTTTGAACGACGAACTTTATGACCTTTACTTTCAAGTCCCTTTATTAAAGTCTCAGACATACCAAACTCTTCAGCAGGTGCGCCCCTATCAATCTCACCTGTAATGTCATCTTTTAAACCCTTAGCTTCGACTGCAATACGGCCATTTCGAGCAATAATGTTTGGTAACTCAATGGCATCTTGCGGAGTTAAACCCCAATCAATTATCCCAACGATTGTTTTGGCTGTGTAAGCGATAATTGAACTGCCTCCTGGCGAGCCTGAAGTGAAGATGAACTCTCCTTTTGGATTAAAAACAATCACGGGCGCCATCGATGATCTAGGACGCTTATTTGGAGCAACGGCATTAGCAACTAGGAGACCATTGATGTCCCTTGGTTGAAATGAAAAATCAGTAAGCTGATTGTTTAAAATAAAACCTGCCGCCATTCGTTGTGAGCCAAACGCCGCTTCGACGGTTGTAGTCATAGAAACAACTAAACCCTCTTTATCTACAACTGTAAAATGAGATGTACTAGGGTTATCAGGGGTAGAGTCCTCACCTCTGCTAAATTTATTAGGGTTACCTGCCGTTACATTTACCATTGCTACATCTCTGCGAATCAAATCGGATCGAGATTTTAAATATTCTTTATCAATCATAGATTCAGCATCCACTGCTATAAAATCGGGATCACCAATATATTTATCCCTATCGGCGTAAGCTAAAAAACTAGCCTCAGAAAAAATATGCCAGCCGTCCAATGACATACCTAATTTATTCATATCAAAATTTTCTAAAACACCCAAAATCGATTGAACAGCAACTGGGCCACTACTAGGGGGTTGGGCTCCACAAATAATATTAGACCTATAAGTCGAACAAAGTGCTTCAGTTTTTTTAGCTTTATAGTTTTTCATATCTTCAATTGTTAAGCTTCCAGGAAGTGGTAGCTTATGTGTTACACGCAAAATCTCTTGGGCTATAGGGCCTTCAAGAAGTGCTCTAGGATTCTTCTGGAGTGCTCGAAGAGTAACTGCATATTGTGGATTATCTCTTAAAAATCCAACAGGTAATGGCGTTATGCCGTCATCAAGAAAAAAATAATCTTTAGCATTTTCATCTCTATTTAAAGCAAACCCTCCCATTCGAGCTGTAATATCTGCCATACGCGGGCTTACTTTAAATCCATTTTCAGCCATCTTGATTGCTGGCTCCAATTGTACACCCCAATTAAGTAAGCCATAATCCTCATGCGCCATGTGCAACATAGTTATGACCCCAGGAACTCCTGTCGATACTCCAGATGCAATACCGTTTCGATAGGGTATGGGTTTCTTTGTTTGCGGGTCCATGAACATTTCTGGACTAGCGGCACTTGGCGCTTTTTCTCTTCCATTATAACTCCATACTTTGGCAGTTTTAGGATCATAAACTACCATAAAAGCACCTCCCCCAAGTCCTGAACTTTGTGGTTCAACAAGACCCAACATGGCTTGAATGGCTATAGCTGCATCAATTGCCGAGCCTCCTGCTTCGAGAATTTCTACACCTGCGCGGCTTGCAAGAGGGTTGGCAGCAGCCACCATTCCTTTTGATTTAGGTACTGTATGTCTAACTTTTGCATTTATTATACTTGCCGATACAATCTCAGCATGCACTATAGAGATCAGAAATATAGACAGAATAAATGAAGTAATTTGTTTCATAAATTTTGCTTTCTTTATTACACGATTAACATAGATGTGACTTACAAAAGAGCAAGTAATGAACAATACAATATTAGATGTAAATGGCTTAAGTGTAGGACAAGCACATGATAATGAGGTTAAAACAGGTGTAACAGTAGTTTTACCTGACAAGCCAGTAACATGCTCCGTAGATGTTCGAGGGGGTGGTCCCGGAACACGTGAAACAGAAACCTTAAATGATGGAGGTCTAATTGATAAAGTCCATGCCATCTGTTTATCGGGAGGGTCAGTTTACGGTTTAGCTGCAGCTGATGGAGTATGTGCCTGGCTGGGTAAAAAACGTATAGGTTATGAAGTGGGACCCAGCCCTATACCTGTTTCTCCTATAGTACCAAGTGCGATACTTTTTGACAATGCTAATGGGGGGAACAAAAATTGGGGCATCAATCCACCTTTTAGAAGTCTAGGTATAAGAGCATGCGAGTCAGTTTCTAATCATTTAACTCTTGGTAGGATAGGAGCTGGATATGGAGCCATGTCCGGAATTTATAATGGCGGAATAGGTAGCGCTTCAGAGGCAATTAACGAATTCACCGTTGGAGCTTTAATAGCTGCTAATTCTGTTGGGTCACCCTTTATGCCCGGTACTAAATGTCCTTGGGCTTGGCCATATGAAGTTAACAATGAGTTTGGTGGTGAGCGACCCCCGAAAAATTATAAATATGCGCACCCACAAGATACAAAGTTAAATTTCTTGAACAGAGCTGGTCAAAACACAGTCATAGGTGTTGTGGCCATCGATGCTAATTTAACGCAAAATCAATTAAAACGAATTGCGATTATGGCTCAAGATGGAATAGCTATGGCAGTACAGCCTAGCCATACACCACTTGATGGCGATACAATTTTTGCAGTATCAACTGGTCATAAATCTTGCGATAACCCAACGATATTATCAGAATTGGGATCTGCGGCTGCGCGATGCGTGGCAAGGTCTCTCACTCGGGCGGTATATGAGGGGTCTAAATGATTGGCGATATCGAAGCACACCATCATATAAAAATTTTAAAAATGAATGAAAGATTTGTTCATTGGCTTGCACCACTCAATGATAAAAGCTTGGCAATTCTTTTGAATAAAGCAACTTATAAAAAACAAATAAATGACGGAGATGGAGTATTAATTGGTTTCTCAAACAATGCTGATTATGACCACAAAAATCTTTCTTGGTTAAGAAATAAATATAAAAAATTTCTATATATAGACCGAGTTATTATTAACCCTAAGGCACATGGCAAAGGATTAGCAAAAAAACTATATAATGATTTCGAAAAAAAAGCTTTATTGATGAAGATACCGAGGCTTGTTTGTGAAGTGAATACTAATCCCAATAATGAGAATTCACATAAGTTTCATATCAAGAACAGTTTTAAACCTATAGGGGATATGGACTATGAAGAATCTGGAATAAGTGTTCGTTACTATGAAAAATATCTTTTAAATAAATAACAAACTTATTTTATTAAATACCAAACTAAAAAAAGCTTGCTTTTATATCGAACAGACGCTTTAACGCCACGAACTTATAGATTATCTTTAGTTCATGCACCGGTAGCTCAGCTGGATAGAGTACCTGACTACGAATCAGGGGGTCGGGGGTTCGAATCCTCCCCGGTGCGCCACTTCTATAATATAAGATACTGATTAATAAAGATAAATTTTATAGCTATCTATCCTTAAACTCTTGCAGCTTATCAATTCCAATCATACATTACGCATGTCCCCATTCTTTTAGAATCTGATTGACGTTCGTCGGGACAGAGTTTTTGCGGCTTGTCTTAGGGTTCTGGCTTTTAAACCTTGGTGCTGGTGCCGCCTCAATGTTCCCTTCTATCGTCTGGTAGATTTGACGGTGTTTTATGTGGGGGTGTTCTGCAGCTTCCCCAGGATGGAGAACGGGCGCGAAACAAACATCCGTACCTTCCATGAGAGCTGACCATTCGTCTCGGGATTTGGTTTTGAAAATCTGGGTCAGCCGGGATTTCTGAACTGGCCAATTACCAGTATTCATTTGGTCCCTGAAATCAGGGTCATCGGACAAGTCTAAATGCTTTAGTAAGAGAGAATAAAATTTAGATTCTAGAGATCCAATCGAAATAAAACCTCCGCAAGAACAAACGTATGTGTCAAACCAGTGAGGCCCATCCAGAACGCTTTTACCACGCTCAAAACTCACGGCCCCTGTAGCCTTTAGAGATAGAATGAGGTTCATCATATGAGCAGAGCCATCTATCATCGCTGCATCAACAATATCACCTTTACCCGTTCGCTGAGCCTGAAGAATGGCTCCGAGCATTCCAATCGTGAGATATAATGCGCCCCCTGCGATATCTCCGATTATCGTAGGTGTCGCAAAGGGTGGGTCCCCCGGCTTTCCTGAATACCAAAGAGCGCCCGATAAGGCATTGTAGTTGATGTCGTGACCTGCCGCATGCGCAAGAGGCCCATCTTGGCCCCATCCTGTGACTCGGCCATAGGCTAGCTTGGGATTAATTTCGCAGCATATATCTGGGCCAAGCCCAAGCCGCTCCATAACTCCCGGGCGCATACCTTCGATAAGACCATCAGCATGCTCTACAAGTTTGAGTAACCGCGTCTTATCGTCATTGTCTTTGAGGTTTAGCTTTATGATGCGTTTGCCGCGTTTCGTAATTGTAGTATTGCCGCTATCGCCGAATGCAGGTGCCCCGGGACGTTCAATAACTATGACATCTGCTCCTAAATCAGCGAGATGCATGCCGCAAAAGGGTGCAGGTCCAATCCCCTCAATCTCTATGATTTTTATGCCTGATAAAACTGTCATGATTTTTTCTTGAATTTTTTAACGGTGCCTGAGAAGTTTAAGCAGGGTCGACCTTCGGCCGTTACAATACCGCGAATGAATATCAGAGATCCGCCGGCTCGAATGACTTCGCCGCGAGCTTCGATCAGCTCTCCTATCACAGGCCCATCAATGAACTCGCAGTTAAAGGCGACTGTAACGCCGTAATTTCCGTCTATGTGATCATAACAAAGGGCAAATAGTGCGAAGTCAGCAAAGGCCATAAGGCAGCCACCATGCATCACGCCGCCCGCATTCATGTGTTTACGGGCTGCGCGAAATGCGGAAACGTAGCTATCCTTCTCTTTCCTGAAATAGAATGGACCAGCTGTTTCGAACTCGAAGACTTCTTCCTTCCAGCTTAACCACTGCTTAAATTCTCCTTCAGTCTCCATAAAAGGNGTCATGCAGAGGCCTTCGTCGTAGTTTTTTCCTGATAGGCAGACAGCAGCATATTCAAGTTCGTTGTCGCGTCCTTGACGCTCTTCTCTTTGATANAGCCATAGCCGCGAATGGCATCAGGGAATGAGGCGATATCTATTGCGAGCTTATGATTGTCTTGGTTTAGACCAAGAATAAGACTATCGACAGTTTCTTCATATGTTTTAATCAAGCCGCGTTCCATCTTCCGTTCTTCGGTATATCCGAAAATATCAAAAGCAGTGCCGCGCAAAGCACTCATCTTCGCCATAATTTTAAATATAGGCGTAATCCAGCCGCCGATTTCATACTTGCGGGGCCTGACCCGTATGTGGGTCTTTCTTAGCTAAAAGGGGCGGAGAAAGATGATACTTGATTTTATATTNGCCCTCAAATGCCTCTTGGAGTTTGGCTCTGAACTCTGGCGCGGTCTGCAAACGGGCGACCTCATATTCATCCTTATAGGCCATTAGCTTATAGGCATATATTGCGACGGCGCGGGTTAGCCCGCTTAGGCCTTTTGTTTTTTGAGCCTCTGCTAAGGCCGCTTTCTCAACAAGGGCTTTATATCTGTCGGCATAAGCTGCATTTTGGTAAAGGGTTAAGTCTTGCATTCGGGCGNCGNTATATTCGTCATCTGTTTTAGGGGTTAAGGGTTTATCATTCAAAAAGGCCTTAATTGCTTGCGGGTCATGAGCCGCGAGGCGGCCCCATTCAAAGGCCTGTTTATTCCATTCAGGTTTCACCCCGTTAAGGTCAACCGCCTTGAAGATAGAGGCCCGTCCAATAGGCAGCGCGCCCTTTTGCCAAGCATACCCGACCAAAAAGAGGTTTGCACCAATGGAATTACCAAGAAGTTTTACCGCCAATTGCGTGGCGTCCAGATATTCAATGTTATCAGCGGACAGAACTGAGGAAAATCTGTTTTGAAGGGCCGTCATAGGATAATCGAGATTAGGGTCGTGAATAAAGTCACTCGACATTGTTTTTTCAAGATTAATGAAGGCTTTTGTTCTACGGGGATTTAAGGTTTCTAAAACCTTGTCCATGCCTGTTGTCATCATATCGCAAGCAATTAACAAGTCCGTTGCACCAATCGTCAGTCTGGCCGTATTTATATCAGACTGCTCGTTGGCAAAACGTATATGGGTCATGACCGGGCCGCCTTTTTGTGAGAAGCCCATCTGATCAACGATCGACACACCTTTACCTTCCATGTGAGCCGCCGTACCCAGAAGCGCCCCAATCGTAATCACGCCTGTTCCGCCGACGCCTGCGATCAAGGCTCCATAGGTTTTAGATTTTTCTATTTTATAGATTTCGGGTTCCGGGATTACAGTTTTAAGACTGTCTCGCGCCTTACCACGTTTCATGTCCCCGCCGTGTATTGTCACAAAACTTGGACAAAATCCGTCAACGCAAGAATAGTCTTTATTGCAGGATGATTGGTGTATTTTTCTTTTCCGACCATACTCGGTATCGATTGGTTGAACTGAAAGACAATTGGACTTTTTGGAACAATCTCCACAGCCTTCGCAGATGCGGTCATTGATGAAAGCGCGTTTAGCTGGATCCGGAAAAGTGCCACGTTTGCGACGTCTGCGTTTCTCCGCTGCACAAGTCTGGTCGTATATTAGAACTGTTGTCCCTTTGATATCGCGGAGTTCTCTCTGTACTTTATCCAGCTCTCGGCGATGGTGGATAGTTGTGCCTTTAGCAAAGCCAGCATTATTTCCATATTTATCTGGCTCGTCAGTGACGACGACTATGCGTTTCACTCCTTCTTGAAACACTTGATGTGTAATCATGGGAACTGTTAGCTGCCCATCAACGGGTTGCCCGCCGGTCATGGCCACGGCGTCATTAAACAATATTTTGAAGGTAATATTTGACTTGGCTGCTATCGTTGCACGAATAGCTAAAGACCCACTATGGAAATATGTTCCATCTCCAAGCTGTTGAAAGACATGATTAGTCTCAACGAATGGTTCTTCACCAATCCACGGCGCGCCTTCAGCGCCCATATGTGTGAAGCCCTCGACATCGCGATCCATCCAAGTCGCCATGTAATGACACCCGACGCCACCAACACCCTTGCTGCCTTCTGGCACTTTCGTAGACGTGTTATGGGGGCAGCCAGAACAAAAATATGGAACGCGCCTTGTATTAATCGCATCGGCCTTGGCGAGTGTTTTTTCGCAATCATCCAGAAATTTGAGACGCTCATCAATAGATGGGCTTGTATAAAAATAAGCAATTCGGTCCGCGATAATCTTTGCGATACGGTCAGGCGTTGTTCGTTCGTACGCAATTACAAGAGGCTTACCGTTTTCGTCCGTTCGTCCCACAATGCGCGGCCGCTTGCTTTTGGGTAAATCATAACATCCGCGCGTAAATCCGTTTTGAATTTGTTCTCGTTTGTCTTCAATAATCAATACTTCATCCATGCCCTCGGCAAAGGTGCGATAAAGGTCGTCATCAGACGGAAACGGCATCGCGACTTTAAGAATGTTGATACCCAGTGATTTTGCCTTGGCTTCCGAAATACCAAGATCATGTAAAGCCTGTTGGACATTTCGCCATTCTTTGCCCATGGCGACAATGCCAAATTTTTTCTTTGGGCTTTCAAGTGTTACGCGATTTAGGTTATTTGCTCTTGCAAAGGCTAAAGCTGCAGGAAGTTTATATTTGCGTGCTCTCTTCCCCATTCCGTAAATGTCATCACCCCGTCTTGCGTTAACCCCGTCAGGCGGAAATACAAATTTGGGGTATTTAATTTTAATGCGATTATAATCACCATTGATTGACGCCGCAGTTTCAATGGTTTCCGGTAATAATTTATATCCCACAAAGGACCCGCAAAAACGCGATAACGCAATGCCGTAGATTCCTAGATCGAATACGTCTTGGATATCCGCCGGATACAATACCGGCATGAGGAGGTCTTCGAATAAGAGCTCAGAATGATAAGGATCAACAGTGGACGTCATATCTGGGTCATCACCGCACAGCACGAGTACGCCGCCATGCTTAGCAGACCCATGTAATGTCGCTTGACGTAATCCGTCTATCGTTTGATCCAGCCCTGGGCCTTTGCCATACCACATGGCATAAACACCGTCATATTTCGCATCGCCTTTATAACCAACTTGCTGTGTCCCCCAGACAGAGGTCATAGCAAGGTTTTCATTTAGCCCTGGCCAAAATTTAACGTGATGCTCTCCAAGAATAGCATTTCCAGCACGCCAGAGTTCTACATCAATCGCGGTCATAGGCGAACCCCGGTATCCGGAGATGAAACCACCTGTATTAAGACCTGCTTTCTCATCTATAAGTCGCTGCACAAGCATTAGCCTGACGATGGCTTGTTGACCAGTCACGTACACGCGGCCGCTATCCAGACGATACTTATCGTCAAGCGTCATATTGGGAAGCTTTAGAGGCGCGTTCATTGGCTGACTTTTTCGATATGTTTGGAGGTTAGCTGCTTAACAGAGGTCACGCCCATAAGACCCATTCCTCGCTCCACTTCAGCTCTCAATAGGTCAACAATCCTAGTCACTCCCGCTTCACCACCAACGGCTAGTCCGTAAATATAGGGTCTTGAAAATGAGACAGCATCGGCGCCTAGCGCCAAGGCTTTAATCATATGAGACCCTCGGCGGATACCTGAGTCCATAATAATTTCAATGTCGTTTCCGACCGCTTGACGGATTGGGGCAATGCGGTGAATTGCCGGGGAAGAACTATCTAGCTGGCGGCCACCATGGTTGGAAACAATGATAGCTGTAGCGCCCATTTTGACAGCCTTCTTTGCATCTCCCACCGATTGTATGCCCTTAATAGCAAAGGGGCCTCCCCATTCTTTAGCAAGCCACTCTGCGTCCTTCCAGGTAACGGTCTTGTCCATCAAATGGTGGGCAAGCTCAAAGGTATTCATACCGCCGCCAAGAGCGTCCATACGGTGAGAAATATTTGCCATCTCAAATTTACCTGAGGTCAAAAAACCTAAAGCCCATCTTGGATGAAGCGCAAAGTCCGGTAATGTGGATAATTTAAGCCTCGGCGGAAAACTTAGCCCGCTTCTGAGGTCGCGTTCTCGATTGCCTGAAATCGAACTGTCCACTGTGAGGCATAATGCATCATATCCAGCTTCTTTCGACCAAGCCACATGATCGCGCGTAATTTCCCTATCTTTTACGATATAAGACTGAAACATTTTGGGCCCACTCGAAGATGCGCCGACGGCTTTAATGCCTTGGGTAGAAAAGGTTGAAAGCCCATAGATGATGCCCGCTTTAGCAGCAGCTTTGGCGACAGCTATTTCTTTGTCGGGGTGAAACAAACCTGAACCACCGCTGGGAGAGAGATAAAAGGGGAGCTTCATATCAACACCCAAAACATTTACGCTCATGTCAATATTGCTGACATCCACTAAAACATCAGGAATGAGATTATATTGATCGAAGGCCGTGAGATTATTGCGCAGAGCCGTTTCGTCGTCAGAGCCACCAGCCATGTAATCGTAAATAGCACGCGGTAGCAGGCGTTTAGCGGCCTGTTTGAAGTCTTCGACATTGTGGAGTTTATTTAGATTCATTTTCATACCTAGAACGCTGAAATGCCAGTTAAAGCTCTGCCTATAATAAGTTTTTGAATTTCAGTTGTACCCTCTGTGAAGGGGAACACACGAACGGCGCGGTTTAAATATTCAACCAGATATTCACGTATGATCCCGCTCGCGCCATGAATTTGAACGGCATCATATACGACTTCACAGGCCAGTTCGGTTCCATACCACTTCGTCATTGCAACATGTACTTGGTCAGGTGCTCCGCGGTCGATCTGGTCCAGGGCTTTAAGGGCCATCAAATTGCCAGCTTCGATCTTGGTGGCCATTGTTGCCAATTTATCTTGAATCATCTGTTTGCCTGCAATAGGGCCGCCAAACTGTTTGCGATCTTTAGCAAATGATAAGGCTTCATCGAGTGCGGCTTGGGCAATGCCAAGCGCCATCATTGTCACAATCGGACGAGACATAGCTAACGTCCCAAGCATAGATTTCATGGCGTTGGGAGCGGACACGACAACATTTTCTGCAGGCACTTTAACGTCATTAAAAAACACCTGAGCGGTCGACTGAGAATTGAGCGCAGTCTTCTCTAAATCTTTTGTTTGATAGCCGTGATTGCGCTCTACGAGAATGAGGCCGAGGCCTTGATCTGAACTGCCATCAGAAAAGTTGGCAAGTACAAATATGAAATCAGAATACCCTCCGCTAGAATTCCAAGTTTTTTCGCCGTTTAGGATGTAATTATCGCCGTCTTTCTTAGCCCTTAATTTCACCCCCGCCATATCTGATCCGCCGTCAGGCTCCGAGAGGCCAACGCTCGCGGCAGTATTGCAATCCATCAAATCCCTTTGATATTTAGCCTTGAGGTGCTTGGGGGCTGCTGACATTAATTTGGTAGTGATTCCGTATATCTGTGTTGTTACAGCTATGTCGGGCGAAACTCGCGCCAGTTCATGCATTAAAAGGCCATAGGTGACCTGATCCAAATCCATCCCTCCATCGCTTTCGGACACCATGCCATTCACTACTCCAAAAGGGATCAGGCGTTTTTGGATGTCCAAAGCCATATCTTTAGGAATGAACTTATCACGATACTCATCCGCAATTGGCCGGATATCACTCTCTAAAAAGCGTTTGAATCCTTCCAACAATATCACTTGCTCTTCATTTAAAGAAAAATCCATAACGTCCTCTTACTTCAATCATTCATACATTTGACTGGGTGGTTTTGCTTGGTCAATTTTGGCAAAAACAAAGTCACCTTGATATAGAATTTATCCGACAACTAGGTTCATCGATTGTAGCAAATTTAATATTGCGCATAACACAACCCTGAGAAGACGTGTCATTAACCTCAGTTTGAATAGATTTGAAACGAGATCAGTCAATGAGCTTGTCGCCTGAACCAAGAACGAGATAGCAAACTCCACCAATCACGCTAATTATTGCTGTTACGATGAATACATTTTCATAGGATCCGGTTTGCTGAACAATATAACCAGCGGCAATCGCCCCTATTGCGCCAGCAGCGGTTCCAAAGGTGTTAAGTGTTCCATAGATAATATCGGCAAAACGCGGCGCAATATCCAGACTATTTGGAACTAGGCCTGCATAAGCGAAAGCTAATATCCCTAAGGCCGCGCACATCAAGATTGTTGCAGATTTTGCGCTTTCAGCATCTCTCAGAAAGTACATAAATATTGCAGAGCCTAATAAGCCAAAGCCAATTAAAATTTTTCGTGTTTTTGTCGCGCTAATGCCAGTTTTCAGCATGTAATCTGCAACCCAGCCGGTCACATTCATCATGAGAAACATGACAATCCAAGGCAGCACTGCATATATCCCTGCCCCAGCGAGGTCGAGCTTATGTACATCGGAGAAGTAACTGGGAAGCCAGGATAGAAAAATATACAGCGTCCATGAAGCCGCAAAGCCTGTAATGCAAAGTGCCCAAACAGGCTTTGCTAAGAAGATTTCCTTCCAGGGGATAACTTTAGCTTTTTCTTTTACACCGCCCCCAGCCGCGATAATTGTTCTTTCATAGCTCGTAATCGATGGATGCTGATCCGGGTGTTCCTTTATCAAAAAATACCAAAAGATTGCCCAAATGAATCCCAAAGCTCCAAAGGCGTAAAAAATCATTTCCCAGCCATAAGTCGTTACAATCTTGGGGCCTAACAAAAGTGCGCCAACGGTTCCGAGAATCGTTCCAGAAGAAAGAAAGCTCATAACTCGAGATTGCTCTGTCTGAGGGAACCAACGTCCAACTACCGTAAAAGAAGACGGAGCTAGGCCAGCTTCACCAACACCCATCAGGAATCGTACGGCCAGTAAAGCGGGAATGGACATGAATGCCGCTATTGGCGTTATTAATGTGAAGACTGACCAAAAAACGACGGCCCAGCCAAGAACAAGTTTACCTCCAAATCGATTGGCGAGATAACCACCGCCAATTTGCATGCACAAATAACCCCAAAAAAAGAAGCTAAAGACATACCCTTTATCAACATCAGACCAGCCAAATTCCTTTTGCATGCTGATGGCGGCAATCGAAATGTTTACGCGGTCAAGGTAGCAAATGACGAATGCAAAAAATGCTAAAACCAATACCGTCATACGTTTTGGCCAGAACGGCTTTTGCGTGTTTATTTCCGCTCCCATAAATTCCCCTTTTTGCGCTACTCTATTAGAGCACGCTTCTGAAAGCTTATCAAATTGGGCACTTATACTGTCTGCGAGGCCTAATTCTCTAATATAGAATTGACAATTGCAGCTTGACGGCTCTTTTAAGACAAGTAGAGAATTTATATGTACAATGCCAAGCCTAATTTTAGCGATGATTATCAAGAGTCGCGCGCCAAGTTTCTTGCCGCGATGAGCAAACGAGGCGAGGTGATTTCCATTCGGCATCCTAAAAAAGGTCCGGACGGTCAAGACCTCTATCTCGATTTTGGTATAATTGGTCCGGACGACGCCCGAGGCGCGCTTATTTTGATTAGTGGCACTCACGGTCCTGAAATATTTGCTGGCTCAGGCCCACAAGCAGCACTCCTAAATTCAGGGCTAATCAATGATTATGCGGATCTCCGCGTTATTCTGGTCCACGCTCATAACCCTTATGGTTGTGCGTGGTTGCGGCGCACAGACCACAACAATATTGACCTTAATCGTAATTATTACGATTTCTCCAAACCCTTCATCCCGCATCCTGGCTATGACGTGTTGCGTCCGGTCATGGTGCCCACTGAGTGGGATTCAGTCGCACTCGGTAAGGGCTTGGCGGATTATGAGGCCCAACATGGTAAGGTTGGATTGCTTGCCGCCATGGTCACGGGCCAAAGCCACGATCCGGATGGAATGTTTTTCCGTGGCGAGGGCCCGGCTTGGTCGCACATTCAAATGAAAGATGTGCTACCGAAACTAACAAAAACGCAAGACATTGTTAGCGTCATAGATTTCCATACTGGGCTAGGTCCTTATGGTGTACCCTATATGGTACACGGATACGAACCTGGCTCGTCGGAATTCATCGCGTTTAAAAAAGCCTACGAGGGGGAAGTTCGTTCGACCATGGACCCGGCGGATATTGACGAGGATCTCCCCGGCTCCCCCGAAGGCCCCATTGTCTTGGGAATGAAGGCCTTGCTGCCCGGAAAACAGAGTTACGCTGTAGTCATCGAATACGGCACAGTACCACCGGAACAGGTCTTTGGTACACTGATGCATGACAATTGGATGCATGCCCACGGCACGCCGGGGACCGACGAATGGAACGCGGTGAAACAGAATGTGCGAGAAGTTTTTTATCCGCGTGAGGATAAGTGGAAAGACATGATCTGGGAGCGGGCCGTCTGGGCCGTTGAGCGCTCGGCAAAACTGGCGCGCGGCGAATTTTAATATATAATCGCCGTATTAGTCGGCCAGGCAGGTGTCCTGTCAATTCACCCCTTAACTGCGCATTCTTTTACCCTTGGGATCAAAAAACGAATAACCTTTTAAGACCTCGGCTCCGACAATTCCGTCTTCGGTCTTTATGCGAACTTTCCCGTCTGTGATCAGATTTTTGTGGTTCTTAGCAAAGGAAATCCCAATAGTTTTATCCAATATGTGACTGTAGTGCACAGACGGCATTTTTCCGACTTCTTCGTCGCCGGCCATCATTATTCCGGCAGGCGAAATGGCACACTTTCCTTGGGTTTGAAAGCGCACAAGCCGTCTCTCTGGCGTATTGTTTTCAAGGGCCTTTAAGGCATCTTCGCCGACAAACCCTGTGTGACCGCGGTCCCAGGTAAAACTCATTCCGGCTTCGAATAAATTGGCTGTCCCATCAATATCATGGCCGGGAATGATATGACCTTTTTCCAGACGTAATACTGACATACCCATGATAGCGGTGGGTTTTGCGCCGTAAAGTTCGCCCGCACCGCGGAGTTTGTTCCAAATTTTCACGGCCTCACCTGATGGAACGTGGAGTTCAAATCCTAATTCACCCAAGAATCCGATCCGCAAGACCCGGCAGGGAACATTCGCGATGTCCATGTCTTTGATACGCATAAAGCGAAAGGCATCTTTGGAAATATCGCCCTCGGTGATGGCGCTTAGAATTTCCCGAGCTTTTGGCCCGGCTAGATTGATAGCGGCAAAGTCATGAGATTGGTCCGCGATTTGGTAATCGAAGCCGGCCTCGCTACAGTGTTTTGTGATCCAGTCTTGGAAGGTTGCACTACGGCCCGTACTTGTCATCAGATAAAATTCGTTGTCTGATCGGCGGCTGACCACGCCGTCGTCGATGCCGCAGCCATTTTCGTCAAGAAGGACAAAGTGCGTGACATGGCCAGGTTTCAGATCCTCCACACTTTTGGGGATGACACGCCCAATCGCTTTGGCCGCGTCTTTACCGGTAATGGAAAACTTCCCAAAACTTGAGCTGTCCATAATAATGGCGCTTTCGTGAGCTGTGGCGGCTTCCATTTCTGGATCGCCGAAAATAGCAATGCGTTCCCATTCTCCAAATGTTGCGGCAATGCCGCCAGCTTCCAACTGAATGTCGTGTAAAGGTGTTCGTTTCATGACGGGTTCAATTCCTTTTCCAGTGAATAGGTCCTTTCTTTTAAGTCGATCAGCATTCAAGATAGAAAATCTCGCGATTGAATAAAACTCATAACGTAAAGATAAGTATTCAATTCGAAGAATTCTCATATCTGGGGTCACAACAAAGGGATGAAATATGAGCGATTTTCTCACAGCTTTTTCAGACGACTATTTTGAAGCCCGAGATAAGTTTTTATTCGCCGCGCGTGTAGCGGGGGCCAAGGTCAAATCAGTTGCACATCCACTCCCGGCACCAAACGGTGAAACTATCCATATGGATATCGCTGAATATGGTCCGGATGACGCGCAAACCGGTGTGCTCATTGTTGCAGGTGTACATGGGCCGGAAGCCTACTGTGGTTCCGGCATTCAAATACAAATGCTACGCTCACCAGAAATCATGGCAAAATATGCCGATGTGAAACTGATCTTTGTCCACGGCCATAATCCCTATGGATGGGCCTGGTGCCGCCGGGTTGACGAAAACAATATCGACATAAACCGCAATTATGTCGATTTCAGTAAACCTTATTCGGTCAATAAGGACTACAAGCTGGTACAACATTTATTTATGCCGGATGATTTTGACGAAGCAGCCGAGCAGGCGATCTATGACTGGATCGCGGAACATGGCCAGAAGAAATTCGCGACGACCGCTATGGTGGGGCAGCGTATCGATGAAAATGGTTTGTTTTACGGGGGACTTAGACCGAGCTGGACAAATCAGACCTTCCGCAGAGAAGTGCTTCCGCTCCTCGCGCCTCAAAAAAAGGCCTTGCTGATTGACTTGCATACAGGGCTCGGGGACTATGCTGACGGGATTATTCTACATGTTTATCCAAAAGACTCACCGCGCGCTAAGATGTTCAACAAATGGTATGACAACAAGGTTGACGGCGGCATGGACGTACTCGACAATGACAAGGTCGACTATGAAAATAGCGGCTCCACCGTGGCTTCATTTGAGAGTTTTTATCCGGACAAGGACACCTGCGCCATGGTCGTGGAGTACGGCACTGGCGATCTATCCAAAATACTGATGGCACTGATCAAGGACAATTGGCTACATGTGAAAGGTGATCTGGACAGCGCGAAGGGCAAGGCGATCAAGAAAGAGCTCTTGCACATGCTCTATCCCAATACGGAAGAGTGGAAGACCGGTGTGTGGAAGCATGCTTCCTGGGTGCTTGATAAAACGGCCGAACATATCGGGGCGCTTTAGGGCCGGCGTTTCACCAAACTGCTACAGGACAGCGTCGCCAGGATTTCGTTTTTCTGATTATAGACTTTATAGCCGATTTTGAGAACGCCGCGATCAGGTTTAGAGCGTGACGGCGTCACCTCTAAAATTTCAGACACCAGATACATGTCATCGTCAGGGCGAAGCGGCGTAATAAGGCGAACCTTTTCGTATTCCAGCCCGCATATATAGGCGATGTCGCCATTAATCTCATCATCGAGCTTGCGCCAATAGGCCAGCGTATGGGTGCCGGACGCGATCAGTCCGCCAAATTGTGTGGCTTTGGCGGCTTCTTCATCGATGTGAAAAGGTTGTGGATCGAAAAAACTGGCAAATTTGATGATCTCCTCCTTGCTCACTCTCACCGAAGCCGAGGTTCGTTTTTCACCGATTTCAATATCTTCCAGATAGCGGGTCATAATTTCGGCTCTAATCTACTCACTTATAAAATGCATTAATTGCATACTGCCTCACTGGCTTTAATCTGTTATATACGGATAACATAGAAGAAAGGACTCATGACTTGGATTACGCCCTAAATGACGAACAGAACATGCTGGTCGAAACATCACTTGCACTCGGCGGAGAATTTGGACCGGACTATTGGCGGGAAAAAGATGACGGGGGCGAGTATCCGACTGAATTTTTTAAAGCCATGGGTAAACATGGGTTTTATTCTCTTGGCCTTCCAGAAGAACACGGTGGAACGCCGGCCGGTATCACAGAGATCGCTTTGGCGATGGAAGCGCTTTGCCGAGGCGGAGCCGGGGGCGGACCGGCGCTGGGCTATTTGTTTGGGACGCTCGGAGCCAATATTATCAAATCTCACGGCGACGGCGCGCAAAAGGCGGCCTATCTACCGGACATGGCGAAGGGGCAAAAGATGTGTGCCTTTGGCCTGTCAGAGCCCGATGCCGGCACCAATACGCTCAATATCAAAACCTATGCCCGGCGCGACGGGGACGACTATGTCATTAACGGCGCGAAATGGTATTCGACCAATATCGAGCGCTCCGACGCCATTGTTCTAGTCGCGCGCACGACCAAGCTTGAGAATGCCGAACGCCGCTCTGACGGGATTTCATTGTTTTTAATCGATCTGCCTAATCCAGGCATTACCTACACGCCGATCGAAAAGCACGGCTTTCGCTATTACAAATCCAATTCAGTATTCCTCGATAATGTGCGGATCCCGGCCAGTAACCTGATCGGTAAAGAAGGTGCGGGCTTTGGACAGCTTTTAGGTACGCTCAATCCAGAACGCATATTGGTGGCCGCTGGCGCAATCGGGGTCGGGCGTCTCGCGATCAAAACGGCGGTAGATTATGCCAATGACCGAAGTGTCTTCGGTCAGCCTATTGGCGGGCATCAGGCCGTTCAGCACCCGCTCGCCGCAGCCTATGCCAAGCTCGAATCTGCTTGGGACACCGTCAAGCGCGCTGCATGGATGCTTGATGGCGGTGCCCCATCTGTTGCAGTTGGATCAGTTTCCAATATGGCAAAATACTTGGCCGTCGAAGCGGCAATTGAAGCCTGTTCTGCTGCCGTGCAGACTCACGGGGGCAATGGCTATGCCCGCGAATATCATGTTGAGCGCTGGCTACGAGAAACACAGCTTTTTCGTCTTGCGCCGGTGACGCAACAAATGACGCTCAATTTTATCGGTGAGCATGTTTTGGGCATGCCGCGAAGCTATTAAGCCTCGCCTGTTGAGTGACTAAGGCTATGCGATGGCATCGGTTTTTCGAGGCAAGAAGATAATAATGAAGCCGGCAATTAATGAGCCTCCGGCCATGATGATAGCTACAAGTTTGAGGTCCAGGCCTGCAGTAAATAAGAGACCTGGTATAAACGGGCCTAATACAGCTCCCCCTCTACCAATGCCGAGTACAAATCCTGACCCTGAACTTAATAGAGATGCTGGATAAGAGGCGACAAAAAGGCCGAAGAATCCTGAAATGGCTCCGAAAATAGCCACACCTGTAGCAAAGCCAACAATTTTCATATTCACAAGTGATCCAACGAAATAAGGGAAAAGAGCAACGCCAGCGGCCGAAGCTAATAAAGTGATCATCATAAGAGGCTTTACTGGAACAAGGCGGGCGATGAAGCCTACACCAATTGAACCGAAAACGCCGCCTAAGCTGATAATGCCCAAAACCATCGTGGCTTCAGATTTAGTATAGCCAAGGTCGGTGACAATTGTTGGTAGCCATTTTACAAAATAATAATAGGTACCAATATTCCCAAAATAAGCAAGCATAAGAATGATTGTGACGAGCGCGGTTTGAGGCTTGAATAATGTAATGGGCGAAATTTTTTCTGCAGTATTTTGCGGAACAGGACCTAACGTATCAACAGGCTTATGACCGATTTTCTGGAGTATAGCTTGAACCTTTTCAAGCGCACCTGTCGGACGTTTTCGGTTTAAATAGGAAATTGTTTCTGGGACGAAGACATACACAATCGGAATAAATAGTAAGCTCATTACGGCGCCAAGATGAAAAGTGATACGCCAATCATATTGTTTTAAAAGCGGTGCTAAAAAAGTTGCACCCAGATATATCCCAAAAGAATATCCGCCTGCAACCAGAATAACAGCGAGCGAGCGATTTTTATTGTTGCAAAACTCAGCCGCCGTTGTGGTGGCCGTCGCAAGTATTCCGCCTACGCCTATTCCAGTAATAATACGCCCTATCCCTAAGAGATAGACGTTAGGGGCAATTGCGGCTGCAAACATTCCAATAGTGACAAGTACCAGCGCAAACAGGGTTGTCAGTTTTCTACCCATATTATCAGAAAATGAACCGAGACCAATCGACCCAAATGCCATGCCTAATAATTCCAGCGGCAATATGACTCCCAGTGCGGCTTTACTGAGGCCCCATTCTTCAGTCATTCCAGGCGCTGCAAAACTTATTGAAAGTACGTCATATCCATCCAGGGCCAGAAGGCCCAAACAAATCAAGACAATCAACCACTGCGAAGCAGTCATCCTGCCTGTGTGGACAGCGTTAAGCGGGTTATTCGTACTGGTTTTTTCGTTATTCATTTAGTAATCCCTTACATCTCGTCAAGTGCTCTAAGCTGCTTCTGGAATAAACTGTAGGTAATATCGGCAAAAGATTGGTGTGTTAAGAGGTTTTGGAACCCCCTATTTTATTGAATGAATTGAGCGCGAAATTCCGTTGGGGTTTGTTCCGTCCATTTTTTGAAAGCACGTGAGAAGTTAGAAAAATCTGAGAAACCTAACAAGAATGCGACGTCACCAACATTGTAACGCTCCTGACGTAAATATTGAGTCGCCAGTTTCAACCGTGTTTCATCGAGCAAATCCTGGTATGACGTACCGCCTTCAGACAATTTATTATGAAAGGCTCTTACAGAAAATCCTAAAGCCTTTGCGACTGTAGCTTTACTATATTCACCCGTGGGCAGAAGTTCTAAAAGCTTATGACGTACTCTCATCGGGACATCTGCTTTCGCCATGCGAGCTAAAATACCGAGGATGACCTCATCATTTTGTTGCGCAAGTCCTGCATTGGCTGTGGGTAGCGGGTGCTCCATGTCTTCTGGATGAAAATGCAAGGCGTACTTATTTGTGTTGTAGTCAATCGGGCAGTCAAAATATTCTTCTAGTCCGTTCTTGAAAGCTGGGCTCATTTCAATATCGACTATTTTTATCAAGTTGGGTCTGAACTTTGGCCCATGCATTAACTCAATCATCCGGTTGATCCAGATGAGGCTCCCAACGGAAAACATCATATTTATGTAATCATCAGAGGTATTTCTTCTCTGCTGCACAATGAGGTGCGGACCCTCGGCATTATCAACAAACTCTATGCCATCTGCGGTCGAAATAAATGACCAATAACGTTCGAATCGCTCGAGGAATTTACGGATGGTTCGACTGGAAAATAAGGCAAAGCCAAGAGCATTAAAGCACGAAGGTTGGATGAACTTTGCAGTGGTAAATATAAAGTTTTCATCTCCACTTGCCCGGATACTCTCTTTTAAGAGAGACGCATATTGTTGTCCGGAAATGCGAGATTCAGGTGTGTTCAAGTTGGAGTATGTAATGCCAGATTTTTCAAATACAGCGTCTGCATCTACGCCATATGTGCTGAGAGTCTGATGAATAATAATCGTCATTCCCCCAAAATGTGAGGGTACAGCATTTCTGATGATATGTGTTTCTTTTGACAAATAGGTTACATTATATGACTGATTCTTATTGCCGAATATAACCAATTATTGGGGCTTGTGAAGCCGTTATTTCTCGTTAAAATAAAGTGATGAAGCCCGTATCTAAACGCAGAAGTAATAAATTACGCCGCACAGAAAGTACGCACGCCGTTGAGAAAGCTGCCTGTCGTTTGTTTGTGGAGCGAGGATTTCGATCCACCTCAATGGATCTTATTGCCCGCGAAGTGGGGATGACTAAAGGTGCAATTTACTTTTATTATAAAGATAAGAATGCACTATTGCTGCATATTTTAAAGCAATCCCAGTCAGAATTTTCTGGGAAAATCTTCTCTGCGATAGATGATAAATCAGGCGCACCATCAGACCAAATAGATATTTTCCTTGATACCATCATTTGGGTTGGGGGTGAACTGGATCAATATCTTTTGCTATTGCCAGTCGTGATGGCCACTGAGTTCAAGGGCCGTGGGGATGACGTGGAAACAGCCGTAAAAGACATATATGAGCAGATGTATCAAAAATTGTCTGATGTTATTATCTCGGGTCAAAATAACGGGGAATTTGGATCAGAGCTACCCACGCGTTCATTGGCAACCATGATTGTCGCTTTGACGGATGGATTGCTGCTGGAAATTTATAGGCAATCAAGCGCTGTTTCAGGGAAAGAAATTGGGCGCGCTGCCCGCGTGATGGTGACCAATTTACTAGAAACAACCAATGGCGTTAAAGCGCCTACCAATACCTTAGAATAAATCTTGCATCTGCAAGATGGTCACGCGTTTCCACATCATCAAAAGAGACATCATAATCAACTTCAATGCCCTTCCTGCGAGGTTTTACTGAGGTGATGGTTGAGGTCAGGTCAATTCTAGTACCCATATAAATAGGTCGGTAGATTTGAATATGTTCAATTTTTTTGACTAAAATATGTGGGACGTTTTGCATTTCGATGTGATCCCAAAATACTTGAGGGTATAAGGACGGGATAAATAGTCCTGGCGTAATAAGTCCCTCTAGGCCCGATTTTCGACTACCTGCTATATCCCAATGCACCCATTCTTGGTTATTCACAGAAAGGCAATATTGCTGCATTTTCTCAGTCGTAATCTCTATTGGGTAAGAGGTGAATAAGGGTTTGTCCAAATGCTTTGCAAAGTCATCCAGACCGTTGATTTGAACTTTCTTTTTCATGGCCTTAACTAAGCATTGCATCATTCCCATTGTAAAGCCCGTATTTTAAAAGTCAAAAGTTTTGCCTGATATGCATTTCGCCGCAGGATAGTTCTATTGACCTTTTTGAGTCTAAAACATACTTTAAGGTCAGTAATTGAACGGCGAGGTCAAAATGGCAGAAGAAATGAACGTCATGGTGGAAGCATCTAGTGACATTGAGGCGCAGCAGATCGAACGTATCGAAGCTGGCGAATTGTTTGAAAATGTAGAGGATTTATCTCCGGGTTACCGAGAAGCATTGAAGCAAGTCATTCATATTGCTGCCATAAGCGAGGTTACTGTTTTGACATGGGCTCATACGGCCTATGATACGGCGCCTGACATCGGCGCAAAAATAGCGGTCTGTGCGACAATCCAAGATGAAGTCGGCCATGCTCATCAGCAGGGCCTTTTGGCTGAACGCTTTGATGTTGATATTCATGAGGGCACGTTTCACGATGATATCGCCAAGATTTTCACATGGCCGATTATGGAAGTGCCAATTCGCAACTATGTCGAGTTCGTTGTCGCGCAATGTCTTTTGGATAGAGCTGGCCTTCACTGGACAAAAGATATTGAACTCCATTCAAGTTTTGCGCCCTATCGGCGAACTTTACGCAAGGTGAATTTTGAAGAAGGATTCCATATGCGGCATGGCGCACATTGGACGGAGTATTATTGGAACAAATCTGAGGAAACGAAGGCGGCCGTGCAAGAAGCTTTTGATTGGCTGTTCCCGCATGGCGTGATGTGGTTTGGCAAACCCGATGATTTGAAATCACGCCCAGCGATGTTGCAATATCAAATCCGGAAATGGACGAACGATTTCATGCGAGAAAAGTGGTTGCAATCAGCGTGTGCCTTTGCGGCCAAACACGGCATTAAAGTCCCAGCCGAGTATGATGAAGACCAGAAGAAATGGGTGCTAACTATGCCTTATCCCATGCTTTACGATGCCGAAAACTACAGCTGGTCGCAGGAGCAATGTACCCAAAAGGAATATTGGTCAAATGCGCGAAAAGGCGGGCCAATGCGCCCAGAAGCCTATGAAAGGTTACGCCGTGAAGAATGGGGTGAAAAGCTATGGTAGCTCTCGCTGAACAAGTTTCTCATGCACTCGATCAAGTTCTCGACCCACATTTTAAAGTCGGGCTTAACGATATGGGCATGGTCACAGACATTGACCTAAAAGATAATGGCCAAGTCGAGCTAGGTATGCGTTGTCCTTGTATCGGCTGTCCTGCGTGGAAAATGATGCAACACAATGTGAAATCCAAAGTGAGTGAAATTGACGGTATTGAGAGCGTCAAAATTCGTGTGGATTGGGAGAAACCTTGGACCAGAGATGATATGAGCGAGGCGGCGCGTAGCAAAGCCCAATCTCATGGATACGTCATTTAGGAATTATTATGGCTAAGATTAAACAAGCGAGAGCTGGGGATAGAACCTTTGAAGTTTTTGGACGTGACCACGCAGAGCGGCCCTTGCAGCATCTGGGAACCGTCCGTGCTGAAAACAAACAACTGGCGATTGCCCATGCGCGCTTTGTCTATTCTGAACGTTTATGGGTAGAGATGTGTCTCTCACCCACGGATAGTTTTTCAGGCTGTATGGGGGCTGGGCAAGACGGTATGGTAGGTATGGCATAGTGGGAACGCCTAACAAAAATCCTAAAAAGACAGGTCCTCTGGAACGTTTTTCTTCGGAATTTAACCGCCACGTTGCGTGTGCTTGGTGCAGTTCTGAAAACACTAAAATCTCGAGCCCTTTTGGCGGCACCGTGTCAGAAATTATTTTTACATGCGGTGATTGCGGGGAGACCTTTGGCTGGATGAAATGGGAAAACCGGCGTAGTACAACAGAGCGGGAAAAATTATGAAAACCGATAACATAAGTCAGGCTCTACTTGGTGAGCTTCTTTGTATTTCAGATAGTAAATGGGTCCTTGGGCATTGGTATGTAAAGGTCATTCCAAACGGACGTTCCGTACCTGACTTTTCCTCTATGGCAGGCATGGCGCAAGATGAACTTGGTCAAACCCGGGCAATGCTGGATTATTTAGAACAGAGTTTTAATTTACCTGAAAACCAATTGGAGTTTGGGCGATCAATTGAGGACATTCACAGTATGGAATTACTCGACGCGTCTCCAAGAAATTGGGGTGATTTCGTCGTAACCGCTTTTCTAGCAGAGCAAGCCCTGTGGAGTGTTCTAGAAGGCTTTGTGGGTAGCTCGAATGTTGGACTTTCTAACATGTGTAAAAAATTCTCCGAAGAAGGCTATTTTCATCGGCTTTATGTAGATGGCTGGATGGAGGCTCTGACGGATGAGGAAAAACAAGATGCGATCAAGGCCATGCCGAAACGGCTCGCCCATGCGCGCCAATGGTTTAATTTTGGTTCCGATCTTTTAAATGAAAAAGACGTAAGGCCTTGGAGTGCATCGGAGTGCCGTGAGCATTTTGAACTCGGTCTTGGTAATTTGGCGAAGGCTTTGTCTTTGGGGCTGCCTAAGGCAAATGAGTTTTCTGGCAGTTGGGACGGAAGACGGCGCAGACCTGAAGGATCTGCTATGCCGGCCGGGCTGTGGGAATATGTTTTGCCAACGACCGAAGCTGCGCAGATGGCACGAAGACCATTGGCTGAAAGCGTTAAGGACAATATTGATCTCTTCGTGAAGTCGAAAAAAGTCGATAAGACGGAACCGTTTTTCGAGCAATAACACATGGTCAAAATTTTATTCAAACTTCGTGATGGCGTAGATCACTCTGTTGAGATTGAAGCCGGCTATTCCGTGATGGAAGCCGCCTATAATAATATGTTGCCAGGTATAGAAGCGGAATGCGGCGGCGGGGCGGCCTGCGCAACATGTCATGTTTATATTGCACCAGAATGGGAAGCAAAATTGCCGCCTATAGCCGATATTGAAGATGCTATGTTGCTGAGTGCTAACGACCGGAGATCCAATAGCCGTCTGTCTTGTCAAATACATGTCACGGAAGACATGGATGGGCTCTCTGTTGAAGTTGCGGATAATGATATATGAGAGCTTTAGGCGGCAATTGACAATGGCTTTGCAGAATTTGATTTTCGATTGAATGACCTTTTTGCTTTCATAGAGAAAAGCAAAAGAAGGAGATGTTGTGTCATTAGCAATTATTGGCTGCGCCGAAGTTCCAACAAAGCGCGATCCAGAGCGTAAACGATGGGATATTTTAAAAGATGTTTGCGTAAGAGCCATCCAAGATGCCGGAATAAGTAAAGACGATATCGAAGCGGTACTGTCGGTCAATCCAATGGCGCAACCTTCAATGGCACTGGATATGGCGCTGGGCCGAATCCCAGAGACGCTTGGGCTTAAGGGATGCAAAGATATATGTGTCCTAAATGCTGGCGGAGCCTCAACAACGAATTGTCTGCGTCTTGCTAAATCATTCTTAGATAGCGGTTGGGCCAAGTTTGTTCTCATACCGCACGTCACCGTTCAATCAGATATCTCAACAGAGGCTTTAATCAATTTCTTTGCGACAGCGCCTTTAGATCCCGAATGGGAATATCCTTATGGCGTAACATTTAACGGCGCTATGGGCCTCATTACAAACCGTTACATGCATGAAACAGGTACAACTCCTGAAGAAATGGCGTCAGTAAGTGTAGGATTGCGCGGCTGGGCAGCCCTTGACCCTATGTCTATTTTTCATGGGAAACCCGTAACGCTCGAGGATGTCTTGAATTCGCGTATGATTTCTACACCGCTACATTCCAAAGAATGTAACTTCCTTGCGGATGGCGGCGGCGCTCTTGTCGTTACGACTCATGAAATCGCTAAAGAAATGGGCAGACCAGCCGCTTATGAACTTGGTCATGATATGGCATTCATGGGAGCGACACCGGTACTACGGAGTGACGTTTTCTCAAGAGAAGCCTATCGCAGCTCAAGTCGGGGGGCTCTGGAGAAAGCTGGGCTAGGCATCAATGACATGGACCTACGCCAGATATATGGAGCTTATCCATATACCCAGTGTTCAGCTCTCGAAGGGTATGGCATCTGCGAAATAGGTGAAGCCGGTAAATTATGGGCCAGCGGTGAATGCGGCCCAGGCGGCTCATTGCCCTGTACGACAATGGGGGACGCAACAGGCCGAGGGCATACGGGCTCAGGCGTTTCTATGGCTTTTTACATTGATACATTCCGTCAAATTCGCGGTGATACGGGTGAGCGGCAAGTAAAAGACTGTGAGCATGCTATCATTACAACGGCTGGAGGGTCAGTTATGAACGCGTGTACGACGATTTACGGAAGGAGCGCGACATGAGTGAATATCTAAAACCGTTACCGGTCATTCAGTCATTCTCGCAACCTTTTTGGGATGCGGCCAAAGACGGCAAACTTCTCGTGCAAAAGTGTAATAGCTGCGGTTCTTCCATTTTCTTCCCAAGAGATCGGTGCCCTGAATGTTGGTCAGAAGATTTGGGCTGGATCGAAGCTAGCGGAAAGGGAGAGATCTATGCCTTTTCCGTTACCTATGAAGGCGTTGAAAAAGCTTTCAAAGAGGATCTGCCAATTGTTCTCGCATGGATTGATTTGCCGGAAGGCATAAGAATGCAAACGAATATTATCGACTGTAATCCCGATGATGTTTCTATCGGTATGGCTGTGGAAGTAACGTTCAAAAAAGCCACTGATGATATTAACCTTCCATATTTCAAACCTGTGAGCGGTTAGGTGAGCGAGCCTAGCTGGGGCAAATGGGGCACATGGGAGGACGCTGAGAGTTTTGTGGGAAAGACTGTTGGTGTAACTCGTTCCCCTGATGCCGTTGAACTTGGTGCAATAAGGCGCTGGCTAGAACCTAAAGAGTTTGATTGCGCGCTACATACCGATTTGTCAGCGGCTAAGGCAGCTGGCTATAGAGATATAATAGCACCAAATACGATGGCATTTACATATGGAATTGGACCTTATTGGGCACCGGAAGATGGGTTGTCCAAACCGGGATATGAACCTCGGCAAATATCGATTCCTGTTATTTTTGATGTTCCAGCGCCCTGCAAGCTCAGCTTTGCGACCAGTGTTGAGATTGAGTTTTTTGACCCGATTTATGTTGGTGATCAGATCACCTGTACATCAAAACTTATCAGCTTGGTAAAGAAAGAGCTTCGCGTTGGGGCGGGAGCCTTCTTTAAGCAAGAAGACACATATACCAATCAAGACGGAGGCGTGGTCGCGATAGCGCATCTCGATATTTTCCGGTTTAATCCACCCGAGGGAAAAAAGAGTGCATCATGAAAGTCGGTGATACACTCCCAGAAATTTCAATCCCGATAACGCTACATCGTCTTGTTATGGAAGCAGGCGCTAATCGTGACCTGTCGATGATTCATCATGATACAAAGATCGCGCAAGCAACGGGCGCGCCGGATGCCTATGCTAACACATTTTTCCTGATGGGCATGTTCGAGCGGCAGCTCCGCGAGTTTATTGGCGTTACTGGCCGCATCAAAAAAATTGGCCCGATGCAGATGAAGACATTTAACTGTGTGGGTGATGTGCTGGTTTTCAAAGCCACCATCAAAGACGTGGTCGGCAATATGGTGTCTATCGAACAAATCGTCGAAAGCGAACGCGGCGTTACAACGGTTTGTAGGTCTAAAGTGGAAGTCGGTTGACTTGCCTTCTCGTTGGTCAAGTCATTGTAAAAAATGACACCTTGTGGAAGCAATATGTAAATGGCGTGAGTAAATCTCTTGAACCATTCAATGCTTTAATACTCTTCCGTGGCCAAAAATCACAGGTCTTAGCCGGTGAAAACCCAACTGATTTAATAGTGACTATTTCTTTTGAAATACGAGAAGAAATAGATGTCTGGTTCAATAGCGATTTATACCAAAAACTTATTCCTTTGCGCGACGAAGCGGCAGACGTCATTATAACCACCTATGTTTGATGAGCGGTTGGGATAGTGCTCTGAGGGCGAACGCCAGCTTGCAGGTCAACGGTTGTAATTTAAATCATATTGGTCGGCATAGGCAAATAGCGCAGGTAGGCCGCCCGTGTGAATAAACACGATTTTCTTGTCCGCCGAGATCAGACTTTTTCGAATATGATCGATCAACCCGCCCAGGGCCTTTGATGTATAGACCGGATCCAATAGAACCCCGTCATGTTTCCCAGCTAGAGTTATTGCCTCAAGGCCACCCTCGGAAACTTTTCCGTATCCCGGATAAACGTAATTTGTGTGCACAGTCACATCATCTTCGGTCAATCTTGTTTCAATGCCCAGATGTTCGGCGCATTCATTGCCCACGTCGACAAAAGCCTGTTCAAAAGTCTTTCCTGCTTGAAGCGGGGTTTCAAGGCTGGAGACGCAGACCGGTTTTATGGACGAGTTCATATGTTTTAGTGCCAGAACGATCCCGGCATAGGTCATGTCGGAAGAACATACCCAGAGCTCATCCAGTCTAACGCCGGTGTGGTCGGCCTGATCCAGCAATTCGATCATCGCAGCCACATAGCCCACGGAATATTCCCCGACCTTGCTCTCATTGCCGAGACGTTCAACCAATACTTTCTTGCCCTGACTTTTTAGTTCCTCTGCTTTGTCGCGAACGAGCTGACCATATTCCGTCCAGGGTCCGTCAAATTCAACTAAAGTCACACGAGCACCGACCAACAGGTCGAGTAGCAATCCGCCCTCAATTGTCTCATCTCGTTTTCCGCGAACCTTATTGAGCACGAGATGGCATTCCAGCCCGAGCTTGGAACAGGCGGCCGCCAGTTGACGGCAATAATTGGACTGAACAGCGGCGCCGGCGACAACCGTGTCAAAACCCCGGGCAATTGCGCTCCCTAAAATATATTCAAACATTCGGGTTTTGTTGCCGCCCATGGCAAGCCCGGTCATATCATCGCGTTTGATCCAAATCTCTGGCCCGCCAAGCTCGCGGCTTAATCCCGGCATTGATTGAAAAGGCGTTGGCAGGCAGGCGAGCGAAACGTGCGGCAAGGCGCCGAGCGCATTTTCAAGAACTTTAATTTTATTTTTATTGCGCGGATTGAGCATTTTCGGCCTAGCTGAGTTGAGTTCCTAAAATGGCGGAAAGCTGCAAATTTGCGAAGGTCATATTCGGCCAATTGTCTGTCACAAATGGTAAGGCCTTCAGTCAATGATTGAATTCATCCCAGCTATCATACATGCTGGATCAAGATAGAGGTTTTGGGAAAGCATAATGGGATATTACAAGTTCATGGAACGTTCGGCGTCTCGAATTGATTTCGATCTATCGCCCGCGCAGGAAGAGCACGCCAGGCAGTTGCATAGCGAAATTCTAGTCTTTGACGGGCTGATGGAATGTAGCTGGTATGACGGATTGGTGACCCAGTTAAAGCGCGGCGGGACCACGGCGGGGAGTCTTTCCATTGGCAATTTTGGCTATCATCGCTGGCAAGGGAAAACAGAGGATATAGACGCGCGCCTGGATGATTGGTGGAGCGCCGATACGCTTTTTTCCGACATTGGATTTGTGAACGCCAAAATATCCGAGCATTCGGATGATCTTGTGCTTTGCCTGAACTCCGCTGATATTGCTCAGGCAAAAAAGGACGGCAAAGTCGGCATCATGCTCGATGTTCAAAACACGGAGTTTGCAGGCAAAGACCCGGACCGGCTGGAGACGTTTTACAATCTTGGTCTTCGCCGGGCCCAGCTCACCTATAATATGACGGTTCCGGCAGGCGCTGGCTGTATGGAGACCCGTAATTCTGGGCTTTCAAATTTTGGCGCAGACATGATCGAAAAAATGAACGAAATCGGCATGCTCGTTGATACGGGGCATTGTCATTCCTCTACTCTAATGGACGCGCTGGATGTCTCGCAGGTTCCGATCACCTGCTCTCATGCCGGCATGGCATCGAGATGCAAGAACCCGAGAACACAGACCGATGAAGCTCTGGTAAAACTCGCGGACAATGGCGGCGTGTTTGGTATCGTCAGTACGCCGGGCGCTATTACAGGCACAGATAAATGTTCGGTCAAAGACTATGTCGAGACCATTGATGCCGCCGTCAATCTGATCGGTGTTGACCATGTCGGATTCGGGTCCGATTTTTCTCTGGCGGCTTCGGTTGAGGAAATCATGACCGCGCCCGAATGGAATGACAAACTTCGCGAAGCTGTTGGCGTGAATGTACAGGTCTGGCCATGGTCAGACGGGCATAAGGGTTTTGAGAATAATTCCGGATATCCCAATTTAACCCGGGGGCTGGTTGCCAAAGGCTATGCAGATGAAGATATCTCCAAAATCATGGGCGGTAACTTTATCCGTTTGATCAAAGACGTGATTGGGTAAACTCACCGGAACCGTGACAAAAGATAGTCATCGGCCAGAAGCTGTAAATTCGTGTCCGGTTTAGTCCCCAGGATTTGATGCGACAATAGCCGGGCGGACCCGGCCGCCAAGGTCCATCCCATCCAGCCATGACCAGTGTTTAAGAAAACACCGGGAATTTTTGTGGGCCCGATGAGAGGGACGCCATCAACATTCATAGGCCTGAACCCGACCCACGGTGTCTGGTTTTCGATGTGCGGCCTGACATTTACGCCGGGGAATACTTCGTCAAAGCAGCGATAGGCCCGATCCCAAAACTCTGTGGGCGTACTGAAATCAAGCCCCGAAAATTCCGCGCCGCCGACCCACCGCAGTTTTTTATCGCCAAACGGATTGAACCCGCTTTTCGTGCCAATATCGACGATAGGACAATTGGGTTTCACCGGAAAGTCATCCATGGGGATTGTAAAGGAGAACCCTTTGGCGGGCTTCATCGGCAGGCGTATGCCCAGCATTTTTGCCAGTGCCGGACTGCCATTGCCCGCGGCAATCACCAGTCGGTCGAACGCTTTTGTGCCGGATTTGGTTTTGACTGTAGGATTGCCCTCTGACGCCGCGAGGTTTTCAACCTTGGTCCCATAAGAAAATGTGACGCCTTGCTCGGCTAAATAGGCTGCCAAGCCGATGCAAAACTGATGACTATCGCCGGATTTATCGGCGGCAAGCAATAGCGCGCCGGCGAGTTTATGCTCAATGGATTTCAGGCTTGGCTCATAGGCGATGGTCTCGCTTGCATCCAAAATTTTCACGGTGTCAGGATCTGGTGCAAGCTGACGTGCCATTTGACCATGGGTTTTCAGAGCCGCTTCATCTTCAAAAATTTCAAGAAAGCCCCGATCGACATAGGCGCAGTCAATGCTGGTTTCATCCAGCAAGGATTCCAGACTGTTTTTGGAATACGCCGCCAGTCTCTGGTTTTTTTGTGTGAGCCTGACAAAGTCGGTTTCATTGGCATATTTTAAAAACTTCGCGCCCCAAGGCACCATGCCCGGTAGCGCGCTCAGCTTGAACCGGATGGGCGCAGTTTCGGGGCTGAGCAGCGATGACAAAAACATCTTGAGCGAGCCGGGCGCATTCCAGACCGTCGGCATGGTATAGCTAAAACAGCCGCCATTTCCCAGGCTGGTGACCATGCCCGGGCTCTCTTCGCGCTCAAACACTGTAATTTCGTGGCCCGCTTTGTTGAGATAATGGGCCGTGCACAGCCCAATGACACCGGCGCCTATGATGGCGGTCTTCATATGGCCGGGCCTGGGCGCATATTGGAGCCGTCGGAGAATCTGGAAAACCTGAACCGGTCAAGATCATGTCCCGGCGCATTGCCGCAGACAAGATCGGCCATCACTCGGCCGGCGCCGGGCCCAATCCCAAATCCATGTCCGCTGAACCCGCTGGCCAGAAAAAGACCCGGAACGCCGCTGATTTCGTCCATAACGGGCACCACATCCGGCGTTGCGTCAATCATACCGGACCAGCTTTGCGCAAAGGCCAGACCTGCGAGCTCCGGCAATCGCTTATCAAAACGGGCTCTCATTTTTTTAAGTGCCTTGGTTTCCGGAGGCGGGTTCAGTACGCGGTTGGTTTCAAACGGCGAGGTCTGATCGCTTGTCCATTTGCGCCCAAATAGCGGTTTTTGAGTCGGGTCGCGCCCAAGTTTTATCCCGATTTCACTGGCGCTGGCCAGAGACGGCCTAAAGGTAAGGGCGTTTCTAAAACTGCCTGCCCCTATTATATGAGTAGTCAGACCCGTCGCGACCGTATAGCCGCCGTCTTGTCGTCGCCGTAAAAAAACATCCTGTAGCCCGAATGCCCCGCTATGTATTTCCGGCGCTTTTTCTGTCCGCGCCACAGTGCCCTGGACGACAAGCTGGGGAAATTTGACACCCGAATTTGACAGAAACAAAGACGACCAGCCGCCAGCCGCGCAAACAACGGCGCCGGCTTTGATNAATCCATCTTCGGTCATAACNCCATCGAGTTTGCCGCCTTTTTTCTCCAGGGTTCTAACGGCGCAGTTTTCGCGAATAGTGACGCCGCGTCCCTGCAGGGTTTTTGCAATGCCCGGAACAGCTTTAAAAGGCTCGGCGCGCGCATCGCTGGGCGTTATGATGCCGCCTTTCCAGTCTCCGGCAGTGCTGCCAAAATTCTCATTTATTTCTGCCGCACTCAACATGCGCGTATCAAGGCCATATGTTTTTGCAAGTTCGGCCCATTCGGTAAAACCTGCCATCTCTTCTTCATTGTCAATCAATGCTGCGACGCCCTGGCGGGCTTTAAAACCCAGATCCGTTTGTGTTTCCCTGTCCATTTCCGCCCAGCATTCCAAGCTCTCAATGGCGATGGGGATTTCATCTGAATCGCGGCCGGTTACCCGAAGCCAGCCCCAATTTCGGCTCGATTGCTCGCAGGCAATGCGGCCTTTCTCGCATATAACGACTGATTTACCGCGCTTGTTCAGATACCAGGCCGTGCTGATTCCAATAATTCCGCCGCCAATAATAACCACATCTGCGGCTGGCGGCAGTTTGTCCCTGAAAGCGGGCGCGGATGAGAATGTAAAATCCATTGGAACCCTCGCGGTAAGGCGTTTTTCTTAATGTAAGGCCTATATAAAAACTTGTCATTTAAAACATATTTGTTATTAAATGGTCAACATGCAGACTCGAGTATTATTTTAGTGAACGATATTCAGCGATCCATATATAGTAGCTATCCTGGCAATCTCACTTTGACGCGCAAAGTGTTAGAGGCCAAAGGCGTTGATACGAAAGGTCTGTTCCGGGATGTAGATCTCAACATTGCTGAATATGAAGCTAATGCTTTTAAACGGGTTCCCGTGGGCAAATCAGTGCAGTTTTTTGACAAGGCCATAGAGCTAAGCGGTGATCCTTGTTTTGGCTTAACGGTTGCCGACTACCTCAATCCTGCAGCTTATCAACAATTTGGAGTCGGTCTTCTATATAGTAATACTGTACGAGATTTTTTAAACCGCTTTTCACGCTATTTTTCCTTTATGACCACGCTTTATGAAGTTGAGTTTAAGGACGAATTCAATAATGCCCAGTTATTGTTAAAACCAGTTACGGACATACCCCCCAAATGTAGGCAATTTGATATTGATGTATTCACTGCTGGGATCATGAAGTTTCTGCGCACGGCCTATCGTCCTGATTACGCACCTATTGAAGTATATATAGGATGGTGTCCGCCTGAAAATCAAAGGGGCCGTTATGAGACATTATTTGGATGTCCTGTAATTTTTGGAGCTAATCTAACAGGATTGAAATTTGATTACTTCGATCTGGAAAGTCCGTTCCCAGCATCCAACATCCAGTTAGCCAGAGAGCAGGATAAGGTTGTCGTCGATTTTCTTGCACGTGCAGCCAAAGTAGAGTTGAAGCACCAAGTTTATTCCAAACTCATAGAGATGCTACCATCTGGTAAATGCACTCGAGATTATATAGCCGAAACATTGAATATGAGCTCTGGGTCACTGCATTCCAAACTCAAGAAAGAAGGTACAAATTTTCATGAATTACTTGCTGAAACCCGCAAAGGTCTCGCGCAGGAATATGTCCGCGATGTTCGGATTTCATTGACTGAAATTGCTTATATGCTGGGCTACACGAATAGTAGTAATTTTTCGCGGGCCTTTAAAAACTGGACCGGGAGTACGCCTAATGCCTATCGGCAAAACAAATTAGGCTGAAGCCCCTCTTTTGCTCTGTTGCATAAAAACATCACTTAGGTCTTTTTTTTTCGTGATAACACATTTGACTACAATATTGCCTCTATTGATTGGATTTGACTCAATCTCTCATTATTCTTGAAATCAGAATATATTTCTAAGAATTATCACAAAAGGGGAATACAGGTCATGAAAATTAATAAATCACGCCTTCTATCGATGACAGCTTTAGTGTCAATTACTGGATCATTGATGTTACCGGCAACAGCTTATGGACAACTCGATGAAATCGTTGTCACGGCGACTAAACAAGAAAAATCTGTTCAGGACGTCGCTCTTTCAATTGAGGCCGTCTCAGGAGAATATCTATCAGATTTTAAGGTTGTCGACCTCAAGGGATTGTCGGATAATATTCCGAACTTCACGGTCAGCTCTGGCTTAACAGCAACAAACGTATCCATGCGGGGGCTTGGTTCTGGTCAGGAACGGAGTTTTGAGCAAGCTGTCGGTATGTTCATTGATGGTCAATATATGCCGCGAAACAGGCAGTATCGCTCGCCTTTCTTTGACGTTGAACGTGTTGAAGTGGTTAAGGGCCCTCAAGCGGTATATTTCGGTTTGAACTCAACAGCGGGCGCTGTGTCTATTACGTCCAAGAAAACAAGACCAGGCGATGGTTTTGACGGCTATGTTTCTGCAGATCTTGGGTTGGATATTGGCGGGCAGGCTTTTGAAGGTGCGATGGGTGTTAGTGGCGATAAAATTGGCCTTCGGCTTGCGGGTAAATTCGTTGATAATGACGGTTATTTCCAAAACTCAACGACCGGATTGCGTGAGGGGGATGAAAAGTCAGTATTGATTCGTGGATCCATTGTCGCAGATGTCGCAGAAGGGTTTAGGCTCTCTGGTAAAATTGAACATTCTGATTTTAAAGTTAATGGTAATGTGGGGGAGGTGTTTGATAATGCAGGAGACCCAAGTACCGTCTTAGATTATATTAGAGAGGGCGAAGCAAGTGCTGTGGGACCAGCGTCTCGTGCTGGGATTTATCCCTTAGGGGCGCCAGGTCAGGAATCTAAGGCTGAAAATTATCAACTTACTGCGGAAATTGATCTTGCTGGTGGCGTCCTTACGGCTACCGCGGGTTTATCAGACTTTGAATATGACCTTGTGACTGATTTAGATACATCTGCCGCGGCAATATTGGACGCCGCAATCGTCGAAGATTACAAGCAAACGAGCTTTGATGTCCGTTATCAAAATCAACTAACGGACCAATTAAATTTACTCGTGGGAGGCTATATACACGATGCTGAGTTTTTTAACTCGCAGCCAAGCACCTGGGGATTGCAATCTCCGTTTCATAATTTTGGGCTCGTAACAGCTGGTAATGTTATGGACAGTGGTAATATTTATAATTTGGATTCCAAGCTTACGTCTGTCTATGGTATTGGCGAACTCCAGTTGAATGAACAGATAACGGTTAGCGCCGGTGCACGTTGGGCGGAAGAGAAAAAAGACCTTGCGCGCACGAACGGGTGTTTAGAAATAACAGCCAGCGGTGTGACATCCGCACCGCCGGCGCTCGGCACACTTCAGGCTTTCGGGGGGTGCCCAAATCCGGCTTTATCTAATATTAGTCGCAATCGTAAATCTGATAATTTCATGCCGGAAGCCTCAATACAGTATCGTCCCAATGATGATATGATGTTTTATGCCAAGATTGGTAAAAGCGCTAAAGCTGGCGGTTTTGCAAGCTCTGGTTCGATTAATCCGAACTTCTTAGAGTATGATGACGAATCAGTTGTCGGGTATGAGGGTGGCGTCAAAGCGTCACTGATGGATGGTAAGGCTGAATTGAATGCGGCCTTATTCCGATCTGATTTTAAAGACTTGCAGGTAAATGCATTCATTGATGATCCCGTTACCGGGCTTCCTCAAGCTATCCTCGACAATGCAGCTAAAGTTAAATCACAAGGTATTGAAATTGATGGTCGTTTATTCATCAATGAGTCTCTGACGGTGGGCGGCGCAATTGCTTATCTGGACTCAAAATTTGATGAATTTACGGACGCGCCATGTAATCGTGCGGAGTCTGCGGCATTTGGAGCGGGGTGTGCAGTGAACCGTGCAGGCCAAGAAACAGGTTATGCGCCCGATATTTCAGGTAGTTTTTATGCGGATTTAGACCATGATATGGGGAATAGCTTTTCATTGGTCGGAGGCGCTAAAGTGTCCTTTAGTGGGTCCTATTTTACGGACGGTACTTTTGAGGTCCCTGGCCGTCAATCTGGCTGGCAGAAAATTGATGCCCGTATTGGTCTTGCTCATGAGAAAGGATATGAGCTGAGCCTGATAGGTACTAATTTGACAGACGAAAAGGTCACAGGGGCTAGCCAAGCACTATTAGGCTATTTACTCGGTTACCTTGAGCCACCACGCCAGGTCGTTTTGCGGGCAAAGTACAAGTTCTAATATCCATCAACAATGGTTAAGGAAATGGCAGGCCTTAGGCTTGCTTTTTTCATGAATTGAGTGAAAAACTTCACTTTTGGACAAGTCGGAATCTGCGGCAAGCCTAATAAAGACAATAACTAAAATATATTTGGGAGGATGAAATGGGAAGCAAACCCGTCGTTGTTTATGGAGCTAGCGGATATACAGGGCGACTCGTCTGCGAGTTTATGCGGCAATATCAGATACCGTTTATTGCGGCTGGCCGAAACGGAAAGCGCATTCAAGAAGTCATGAACAAAGTACCGGGGATTGAAACCGCGGATTATGAAGTCGCCGAGGTTAAAAATACGGTTGAAGACCTCGCCAAGCTTTTCAAAGGTGCCAAAGTCGTTTGTAATATTGTTGGCCCGTTTGAGAGATTTGGCGAACCGGTGGTTAAGGCGGCGCTAAAGGCTGGTGCTCACTATATTGATACCACAGGCGAGCCAGCCTTTCTTGAAATGGTCAAGGATAAATATTCGGCTAAATTTGCCAAGGCTGGGCTGCTGCTCGCGCCGTGTACGGCCTATATGTATACACCGGCAGAAATATGCGCCCGTATCTGCCTTGAAGAGGAAGATGTCGATACTTTGGAGGTTGTTACGGCGGGAACATTTGTTCCAACTTTTGCATCGACACAATCGATTTACAGCCTGTTTAGTCACGATGCCCGCTATCTTAAAAATAATGAGCTTGTGCCGTGGATTCCCGGCAAGGGGTATGATGTCTATGTTCCGGGTTTTGCGGTTAATCAGCTCGTCCACCCTTGGGCAGGCGGTAATCTTCCACATGTGTTCAAGGACCACCCGACCGTCCATACAGTGCGTCAATATAGCGGCAATACTGATCGGGATTTAATGGAGCAATTACTCGCTATGCAGCAACAATTTGAAGCTGAAGTACGTTCTATTAAATCAGAGAAAAAACGCAAAGCAACACTGGACGCCATGGTTGACGCGCTTGAACCATTTATGCCACCGCGTGAGCTTACACTTATTCATAAAAGCTGCGATATGGCGACGTCTTGTGGCTCTGCAGGCGGTAAAAAGGTAGTCTTGCAAAGTACCGGACCTTATACGCAGACAGGTATGATACAAGCCGCTACCGCCAATATGCTAATCGCAAACGGAACGAAAAAGACCGGCTTTGCGACCGCATGTGAAGCCGTTGGGCATCGCTATCTTCTCGGACAGTTAAAATCTTTCTTCCCGCTAAACCTGACCATCACGGAAACCTAGTTACCGATGACAATGCGGTTTATCGATTTCTTCGAACAGGGTGTTCGCTATCATGCTGACGAGACAGCTTTTGTCGATAACGTCAGTCGCTACACCTATGCTCAAGCGGATGTTCAAATACAAAAGATCGCAGCGGCTATTCGGGGCAACAGTTTCGCTAAAGGCACACGCATTGGCGTCTATTCACCCAATGCAAATTCCGCCTGGCTAGCCTTGCTTGGCGTCTTATGGGCGGAGGGCGTTTGGATACCTATAAATCCGCGCAATACAGTTGAGGTCAATGTAGATTTGGCGACCCGGTTTGGCATGGATATCATGTTTTACGACGCCTGCTTTAATGATCAGGTGGCCGAGATAAAAAAGCAGGTTCCGAGCCTGAAATCATTTATCTGTATAAACGGGGAGGGTACGACCGGACATTCACTTGAATCTTTTTGCGCCGGACATCCCGAACGACATGAACCAGAACCCCATGTTCCAAAAGAGCTCGCAGCCATATTCCCGACTGGCGGGACAACAGGACAGTCCAAGGGCGTCCTGATGAACCATGAGGCGCTCGAGACCTTTGCTATCAATTACTACACCCATCTGAATTACAGGGAAGATAGCGTGCACTTGGTTGTTGCGCCGATGACCCATGCGGCTGGAATAATGGGCTGTTTGCATTTTATGCGCGGCGCCAAAAACGTCATTACCAAAAAACTCGACCCGCTCTCAATATTGCAGGACATTGAGGAGCACGGGGTCACTCATCTATTCTTACCGCCGACTATCCTTTATATGATGCTGGCTCATGGGGATGTCGGCAAATACGACTATTCTTCGCTTGAGCATTTCATTGTCGGGGCAGCGCCAACCTCTCTGGAAAAACTTAAAGAGGCCATAAAGGTATTTGGACCCGTTATGACAGAGGCTTACGGGCAGACCGAAGCGCCCGCCGCCATCACGCTTAAAGCGCCGTGGGACTATATGGACGCGGATGGCAATATCAATGAAGAGCGCCTCAAAGGTATTGGCAGGGCTGGGGCGTTTAGTCCGGTTAAAATCTTAGGCGATGATGGCCAGGAAGTGGCGCGCGGCACCCCCGGCGAAATTTGTGTTTCGGGTAGGCTTGTGACCCTCGGCTATCTCGACAACCCGGAGGCCACAGCAGCGGCCCATAAAGATGGTTGGTTATGGACCGGAGATGTCGGCATAATGAGTGAGGATGGATATATCCAAATCGTTGATCGCAGCAAGGATATGATAATCTCCGGCGGATTTAATATTTATCCCAATGAAATCGAGCAGGCAGTAACTGAGCATCCAGCTGTACAAGAATGCGCCGTAATTGGTGTTCCCGATGAAAAATGGGGCGAAGCGGTAAAGGCTATGGTACAGCTCAAGCCCGGTCAGTCAATTGACACTGGCGCTTTGCTTGCCACGCTCAAAGATCGGCTTGGCGGTGTAAAAACACCAAAAACCATAGATATCATTGACGACCTACCGCGTTCACCTAATGGTAAAGTCATGAAAACCGAGCTGCGCAAAATATACTGGGCCGGGAAAACCCGTCAGGTCAATTAGGTGAAACAAAACGCCTACATAGCCGGTGTCGGCATGACACAGTTTGGGAAACATTTAGACCGGTCCTTAAAGTCATTGGCTAGCGAAGCGATTACAATAGCGCTTGATGATGCAGCACTTGACCGCAAAGATCTTAGTGCTGCCTATGTCGGTAATGTCGGCGCAGGGATGATATCAGGACAAAGCTGTGTTTTGGGACAGGTTATTCTTCGCGAAATGGGGATAGGCGGAATACCCGTTATCAATGTTGAAAATGCCTGTGCCTCTTCGGCGACTGCGTTTCAGCAAGCCTTCACGATGGTAACCTTTGGCGCCTATGATGTAGTATTAGCCTGCGGCGTCGAGAAACTTTATTCCACCGACAAACAAAAGACCTTTGACGTGTTTAGCGGCGGTATTGACGTTGAGAAGACCAATGAAATTCTGAAGTTTGTCGGCGAGAAACTACAAGACCTTGGCATGGATTTGGACGGCGGCGCTGGTGCGTCGCGCTCTATCTTTGTTGACATTTATGTCGCCTGGGCCTTGGAGCATATGAAAAAACATGGCACGACCCGCGAACAGATGGCGGCGGTATCGGCGAAAAACTCGTTTCACGGCAGCCTTAATCCATTTGCGCAATATCGGGATGTCATGAGCGCGGATGATGTCCTCGCCGCCCGCGAAGTCGTTTGGCCACTGACGCTACCTATGTGCTCGCCAATTGGGGACGGCGCTTCGGCGGTCATTGTCGTGAGCGAGCAAAAAGCCAGGGAGCTCGGTATGTCCCGCATGGTAAAAGTCGAGGCCGCGACCCTGACTAGTGGCTATGACATAGACGCTGAAATTGACGCGCCTGCGCAGCGGGCCGCGAAAGAAATATACGAACTTAGCGGATTGGGGCCGACGGATATGGACTGTATCGAACTGCATGACGCCTCCGCGATTAGTGAGATTATGTATTACGAATATTTGGGGCTTTGCGGGGCCGGCGAGGGTGGGGCGTTCGCGCAAAGCGGGGCAACAAAGCTTGGCGGAAAAATCCCGGTCAATACCTCCGGCGGTCTTATGCGCAAGGGTCATCCGATTGGCGCAACCGGCACGGCGCAGCTGACGGAGCTGGTTTGGCAGCTCCGAGGCGACGCCAAAAAGCGGCAGGTTGAGAATGCCCGCATAGCACTCGCGGAAAACGGCGGTGGCTATATCGGCAGTGATGTTGCAGCCCTCGCTTTAACTGTATTGAGCAAGACATGACGAGAATATCAAAGCGTTGGTCGGTGTTGATTTGGGCGCTTGTCGCGCTTTTACTTTGCTACATAGACCGGATCATCATTTCGTTGGCAATCATCGAAATGAAACCGGAATTCGGGTGGGACGACAGCGCAAAAGGGACGATATTATCGGCTTTCTTTGTCGGGTACCTCGTTATGCAAGTACTTGGCGGCCTGTTGGCAAACAAGTTTGGTGGCCGCAATGTTTTTCTATGGGCCGTCTTGATATGGTCCGCGTTTACGATTGCGACGCCTTTTGCGGCTTATTCTTCATTTTCAATGCTCGTTTTTGCGCGTTTTATTGTGGGCTTTGGAGAGGGTGCTGCGTTTCCAGCGGTCTATAGCCTTATTGGAAATTGGATGCGAAAGGACGAGGTGACGAGATCAATCGGATTTATGTCTGCAGCATCAACGATTGGGACAATATTCGCATTGATTGTCGCTGGGTTGATGATTAAATCATATGGTTGGACGTCCGTATTCTATATTTTCGGTTCACTTGGATTTGTATGGGCCCTGTTTTGGTTCTGGAAAGTTCCTAAAAAGGCCATCATTTCCGAAGACCGGTTACAAGACCTCGTGAGTTCACCAAAATCCGCAATCCCATGGAAAATTTTACTGACTCATCCAGCTGTCCTTTGTCTATATGCGGTCGCGATGGCAGGCGCCATGATCTCTTATACACTCGTCACCTGGATGCCGAGCTTTTATGTCGACACATTCAAATTATCCATCGCTCAGGCCAGTTTCTACACATTGCCGCCTGTGGTTGTTATAACGTTCACGTCCATTGCTGCCGGCGTTATTGGCGATAGCCTTATCAAACGCGGAACAGACCTACTTAAGGTGCGTAAAGGTTTGACATATTTTGGGTTCTTTTTTAGCGGACTTTTTTTAGTTTTACTGACCCAGGCCAGTAGCCTTATTCCAGCCGTCATTTGTTTGTCGTTATCATTTGGTGCGTTAGGCGTTGCAGTTCCGGGATATTCTGCGATTCCGTCAGAACTTATGCCCAAACATGGGGAAATTCTGTATGGGTTTATCGCAGGTGCAGGGTCGCTCGCGAGTATTCCAGTCGTCAAATTGACCGGTGTAATCCTGGATAAAACCGGATCTTATAACTTGACCTTTTTATTCATGGCGTTCGGGGCGGCGGTTGGTCTTGTAATTTTCGCGATATTTGCCCGTAATGACCCAATTTACCAATAGAGATGGATATGTTTGATTTCGGACTAGATAAAGACCAAGAGGCGCGTGCCAAGGAACTGCACGAAAAGATCATCACTTGGGATATGCTGACCGAGAGCACGGTGCTGGACCAGAACTGGACGAATATGAGCTCGCCCGGCGGCATGTACGAAAGTAACCATCAAGATCAGTTTATGAAATATCTCATGGAGAATGGCGACGTTGACTCGGCGATATCTGATGTTGTTAACACGGCCAAAAACTTGATCGCGAATAATTCAGATATTGGCGGATTTGTTGTTGAGTGTACAGATTTGACGCCATTTTCAAAAGCCATCAAAACTGCGACTGGCTTACCTGTTTTCGATCCGGTGGATCTTTTGCGCCGGGTTCATGAGCAGGTAAAATGACTATAAAAAGCGCGAGAATGATGCGCCCGGAAAAACAGTCGCGATTAGTCTTTGGGAAACAAGCTCAAACGATTGGTATTGGCCATTATGATTAGACTGGATTACTGCATCCGCCGCAAAAACGGCACGAGTCCGTCTGATTTCCGGGAGTACTGGAAACATGTCCATGCACCACTTTGGGCTCGGCATGCCGATGTTCTGGGTGTTAAGCGGCATATCCATTTTGAGGACAGGCCCGAGCATCCCATGTCCGCGCCGACGCGAGAAGCTTATAAAATTGGGGGCGAGGCTTTTGACGGCGTTGGTACGACAATCTGGTCCGATATCAGAGTATTGGAAAGTTCTCTGCAAACGGAAGATGGCGCTGCAGCCTATAATGAAATCCTGACGGATGAGGCAGCATTTATCGACCATAGCCAAAGCTATCTCGCATTTGGTCTGGTGCACGCTGTCGCCTATGATCGAGAGAAATTATTTGCAACAGAAGACACAGAATTTGTTCGCGGTATTTACTGGCCACTTGCTCTGGAAGGATTGAGTATCGCAGAAATTCAGCGCCACTGGATTTCCGTGCATGGCGGACTTTCCCATGAATTTACTGTCGGGTCAGCCAATCGTCGTTATATACAGATCCACACCGGAAATTATGACCTTTATCATCGGTTTTTAGCGGATCGAAATATGCCGTTTAGGGCCCGTCACTTTGGCCAGGCCGAAGCGATCACTTCTCCGGGGGAAGTGGAAAAAGCGGCCAAGCTCAATCGCCCGGCGGAGCATTTTCAGTTCTTCATCGAGGACATTGATAATTTCGCCGATCCAAATGTTTCCTATTTTGCATTGGGTAAGGAATATCTCGTTGTCGATAAACAGGTTTACGAATCCCCGCTTCCCAAGCCTATTCCAATTGGCGAGCCTTTGCCCTATAAGCCTTGGCCATGACTATCGAAATTGATCTGACGGGTAAGACTATAATTATAACAGGCGCCGCCGGCGGCATAGGGTCGGGCACCGTCGAAATATTTACGCGAGCTGGTGCTAATTTGATTTTGACCGATATTGCGCCTGCGGTTGTAGAGCAGGCGGAGCGTATCAAGGCATCGGGCGGGCACGCTATCGGCGTAGTTGCGGATGTGACCGATAGTGACCAGGTTGCAAATGTCGTCGAAATCGGGGTGAAAGAATTTGGTCAACTGGATTTCGCATTTAACAATGCCGGAATTAGCGGAGTTCAGAAAAGGCTCGAGGATTTGACGGCTGTTGAATGGGATCGAATTCTCCAGATAAATCTTTCCAGCGTCGCCTATTGTATGCGAGCGCAGGTTAAGGCCATGTTAAAAACCGGCGGGGGAGTCATCATCAATAATTCCTCCGTTTTGGGTCTGGGTGTTTTCCCAGATCAAAGCATGGTCTATTCAGCCGCCAAGCATGGTCTGATTGGATTGACCAAACAGGCGGCGGCCAATCACGGCAAAGACAATATTCGTATCAATGCCATCTGTCCCGGCCTTGTCGTGACATCCGTGCTGAAACGCGACGGGACATCCGACAAGGTCGAAGCCCTAAAACAACGCATTCCATTGGGGCGAACAGGGCTTCCAGAGGATATGGGCAAAATGGTCCTGGCGCTCTGCTCGGATTTAGGAGCATATGTGACGGGCGCGACCATCCTCGTGGATGGCGGTTTTTCGCTGAACTAACATAATGAACTTGTCTTATCTCTTCCGCGTAGTCTTAATTCCGTCGGCAGTATTTTTATCAGTTATTTTTGGTGGCGCTTACGGATCGGGCCGAGAAATTGTCGCCTATATCAGCTCCAACGGCCCTTATGGAGGATTGATATCCATTGGCACAATATTTCTGTTTTACAGCCTCGTTCTGTTTATGTGTTTTGAAATCGCGCGATTGTTCAAGACTTATGATTATAGCGAATTTTCGAAGATATTACTCAAGCGTGCTTGGCCGCTCTACGAAATTCTTATCATGATTGGCCTTATTATTACGCTAGCCATTTGCGCCTCTGCAGCAGGGGCTATTTCCTATGACCATTTCGGGATATCTGCGATTATTGGCGGCGCTATTCTCTTGGCCATTATTGTGACTCTCAACTTTTTTGGACGCAGCGTCGTCGAGAAATCAATGATGCTCGGCGTTGGTGCATTGGGTGTGGCGGTGTTTTATCTATTGCTCTCAAGCCTTTCCAAATTCGGCGCCGACATAAGCGGCACATTTACAGCGGCTGAAAACACCATGCTAGGCGCTGTAAAAAGCGGGCTGACCTACGCCCAAACCAGTGGCGGATTTATTCCAATATTGCTATATTGCGCCATATCGCTGCGCTCCCGCAAAGAAGTCGCCGCCGCTGCCGTCATAGCAGCTTTTATTTCAATGCTGCCAGCCATTGCCCTCCATCTATCGTTCATGGCGAATTATCGAGAGATTACCGAGCAGACTGTTCCGGCCTATTGGATGGTGGAAAAAGCGACCTCGCCATTATTTCTCAACATTTACATATTGATTGTATTTGTCATGGTGGCGCAAACTGGAGTCGGATTACTGCACGGGGTTCTCGAACGTGTTGATGATTTTTTAAAAGAACGTCGCGGAAGACCGCTAAACTCTGTTGGACGTGGATTGGTCGCAGCCGGAGCTTTTCTCATCAGCTTGTTGTTTGCGTCCATGGGGTTGGTGGACTTGATATTCCGGGCGTTCACCTTTTTCTCAAACGCTTTTCTGCTGGTTTTTTTTCTGCCGCTATTCACTTATGGAATCTGGTTAGTGTGGAAAAACAGGGAGCCTATTGATGACTAAATTGTCAGGTCAAACAGTCCTAATCACAGGCGCTGCGCAAGGCATTGGGCTTGCGCTGTCCGAAGTGTGCGCCGGGGAGGACATGAAAATCATCATGTCCGATATAGATTCCGCTTTACTTGAAAGCTCTGCCAATGCGGTTCGCAAGATGGGCGGCTCGATCACAACGATTAAGATGGACGTCACGAAACCGGATGATTGGGCTCGCGCAAAGTCTAAAATCACGAAGGAATTAGGCGGGCTGGATATTCTCATCAATAATGCCGGCCTCTTGGGGACACCGGCGCGAAGCTGGGAAGTGGAACCTGAGGAATGGGAACGGGTATTTAATTTAAACCTTTACGGCATGATTCACGGCATTCGCGCCTTTGTGCCGGATATGATTGCGCGCGGCTCCAGAGCGCATATCGTCAACCTGTCATCCGTCGCCGGACATACGGTGCAGCCCTTTACGGGTCCCTATCATGTCAGCAAATTCGGGGTCACCGCAGTCACAGAAAGCCTAGTCCATGAATTTGATATAATAGGAGCCGATATTGGCCTGACCCTAGTCTGCCCGGGCTTTACGAAGACCAATATTCTGGATGAGAAAAACCTGCCGTCACCACTAGATAATGACCCCCATATGAGCTTTTTGAGACAGGCTTTTATCGGGGGAATTGGCAAGGGTGTTGCCGCAATTGATGTTGCAAAGGCCGCGATGGACGCCGTAAAAGATGATCGGTTCTATGTGTTTACAAGCCCGGGTACGCTGGACTACGCGACGGAAAGATTTGAGAAAATTTCTAAATTGGAAAACCCAATGCTTAACGTGATAATGCGTGAACGATATCTCACAAAGGAGTAGTGTTTTATGAGTGAAGAAAGCCGTTATTTTGATGCGTCTGATAAGGCGTATGCTTTTGTCAAAAGCATTGTAACAATAGATTCCCTTGCCGCTTGTGTAGATCATTGCTGGCCACGCGAGGAAATGTTCGAGGAATATCACGGGCGCGCCATTGAGGCCGGCATTGACGTCATAGGAATGACAGTGAGTTATGGTCAAAATGATTTCATGACCATGCAAAAACAAGCCTCGCACTTTTTGCAGCATGTTTATGGCGACGTTGAGAGATTTGAAATCGTACGCAAAGTTGGTGATATTCAGCGCATGCATGACGAGGGCAAGCACGGCTTATATTTTTGCGCCCAAGGCTGCGAACTCTTGAACAATGACCCCGAGCACTTCGCGCCGATTGTTAAAAATGCCGGCGTCGGGACTGTGGCGCTTGCCTATAATGAGCGCTTTCGCGCTGGCGATGGATGCCTGGTCAAGAATGCCGATAAGGTCACTTATTACGGTCAAAAAGTTATCGATGCTCTGCATCAAAACCATATCCTTTTAGACTTAAGTCATGCATCAGCGGCGACGGCTTTAAGCGCCATGGAATACAGCATCAAGACGGCTCCAGAAACGCCAGTGGTCTATACCCACTCAACACCTCTCGCCATTTGTGATATTTACCGCAATATGCGTGATGAAGAGATTGAAATGTGCGCCTCGACGGGCGGTGTTATTTCGATCGTCACTCTGCCTTGGTTTATCGTTGACCCGATGGCGCAAGAAACCGAACCGCATCATATTGTTCGAGCAATTGATTACGTTCGTGATTTGGTCGGGATCGATCATATAGGATTATCCTCAGATGATGCTTATAGTTGGGCTCCTGCCTGGGAGTGGGCTTTGAACAAGCCCGAAATGTACCAAGACGGGGGAGTTACGGCCAGAGCCGCCATAAACAAACCGTGCG
>JGI20158J14315_10000094_pt1 | contig 55786 bp, 39 predicted proteins | sample COG_08_FD_14315 | JGI IMG/M metagenome (IMG submission 14315)
AGGGAGAAAAGACTCGAATAAGAGAAGACATCTTACAACTCGTAATTGGAAAGAAAAAACTCGCCGCCACACCACGCTTTAATGATTTTTGGAGTCTCGTCTGAATCGTCGCTTTTTTTTTCGCTTCTCGCACGACTACCACTCCCTGATGAGAAGCGAGAAGAGAGAAGCGCGCGAAGAGCGAATACTCTTTTTAAAAACGATATATTATATATATGTGTGTGTGAGCGTTTGAGAATATACTAGTATTAGTAGTATTAGTATTGTGAAGTTTGTCTTCTTAAATCGATGGGGCAGCAGAAAAGTGCAAATTTTTGGTCCTTTTTCCCCGCCTTTTTGTTTGTTTTTCGTTTGCTTTTTTTTTGTACCAACAAACAACACAAAAACTTTCTCTCTGTCTCGCACTCATTACTTTCTCTATACTACTTGTTCAGAGAAGAAAAAAGATATATGAGCGCGACTTTACGTAAAAGTAACGATTTCGACGACGGGGGTACTACTCGTAATACTCACGGTAGTCCTCTTCAAATTCGAGGACAGATGGCGTCGATGACTTTAGATGACGACGACGACGACGATGAAGATGATGAAAAAATGGTACGAAAATTGAGAAAAGAAATCACGTTTAAATTCCGCGTGAAGTTTTATACCAAATGGGGAGAGAACGTGGTGGTGTGCGGGAAATCGCAAGCGATGGGAGAGTACGACGCGACGAAAGGGGCGTGGATGAGCTGCGAACACATCGTTTTAAATACCGTGAAGACGAAGACGAAGAAGACGAAGAATAACGCAGATGAAAAAGAAGAGGAAGAAAGTTTCGAAGATGATGAAGAAGATTCAGGAGAAGAAGACGAAGGAGAAGAGGAACGCGAAGGAGGAGACGAACTGTTGTGGACGGCGACGAAAACCATGCGATGGGACGAACCGTTCGAATACAGGTACGCGGTGGTGGATTCGCACGGGTCGGTGATATTATGGGACGCACCTATTCGAATAGCAAAACTAGAACGGCAGACGTCGCGAGCTTTAACCGGGAACGGCGAGAACGTGGTGGAGTTTACGGATACTTTTGAAAGGAAAAACCACGCAGAGACGCTGTTTTCAAAGAGAAGATTCGCCGAGGTGGTTTTGGATAAAGTGTTAGCGGGAGGACAAGGAGGAGCGACGCACGCCGCCGCGGTCGTGAAGCCTCAGCCGTGCGAATTTTTGCGAAGCGGCATTTTGTCCGGGAAGAAGAATGATGCGAACGGCGACGCGAGTTTACGCGTGGTAGTTTTGCGATTTCAAGTGAAAGCGATGCGAATGCCAAGTAAACGACCGGGGAGTAAAGTCTCCGTGAGAGTGACGGGAAGTTGTCAATCGCTCGGGAAGTGGGATCGCTCGCGAGCGATGCGAATGGGAAACGACGAGTGCTTCGAAGTGTTGTCTCCTGCGTCCAGCGATGCTTCAGAACATACCGTTAAAGATAGGAACAACACTTCGAGTAGTAACGACAACAATAATGGATATTGTTGGCACTTGGAAGTCGCGTGCGCTTCGAGCGAACTTCCCGTGAGATATAAGTACGAAATTTGGGACGACGATATCGAGCAAGTCATCGAAAGCGAAGAATGTAAGAGAACTATCGGTATCGATTGGGACTTGAAAAAACGCCAATTCGACGAAGAGCTGCATAGAAAAAACAGAAACAATAACAATAATAACAATAACAACAATCGTGAGGGTGGGGAAATCGAGGGAACGTCGACGGAAATAAACGACGACGGCGAGGAAGACGCAGAGAAAACACCGACGAGGCACCGCGCGACGCCGACCAAAAAGAAGACGTCGACATCTTCGTCGTATGAGCCACCAAAATGTATCGTCGCGTCCGACGGACACTTTGCGCATGCGAAAGCTTTTCGTTGTGCGGGTGTTGCGGTGCCAGTCTTCTCTTTACGATCCTCAAAGTCCCTCGGTTGCGGTGAATTTTCAGATCTCAAATTGATGGCGGATTTCTGTCGCGAATCTGGATTTCGGATTTTACAGTTGCTCCCAGTCAACGACACGAGAGTGCACGGGATGTGGTGGGATTCCTATCCGTACAGTTCGCTATCCGTTCACGCTTTACACCCGATGTATTTGCGCGTGACTGAGCTCGATCAGGAGGAGTTGAACTTCCCTGGAAGCGAAGAGATGACAAAATTTATCGAGGCGAAACGTCGCGAGCTTCAAGAGCTGAAAGACGTCGACTACGAAGAGACGCTTCGAGTGAAAATGTTTGTCGCTCGAAAATTACACAAGCGCTTTCTCGCATCGATGCCTACGACGGAAAGTGGTAGTTATGCGAACGGGTTAGGTAGTGCGAGTAAAAGTAGCGCGGGTGTGAGTAGTAACAGTAAGAAAGCTTTAATTGAGTCGTTCGAGAGGTTCGTGAGCGAAAACCAGGAGTGGTTGAAACCGTACGCGGTGTTTTGCGCGTTGGCTGAAATTTTTCAAACCACGGAGCATTGGCTGTGGGGTCACCTCGCGAAGTGCGACGATAAATTGATCGAAAAATTAACCGATCCGGAAACATCTCCTATTTATTCTGAAGGTGTGCACTTCGTGTACTATTTGCAGTGGCGTTTGCACATGCAACTGAAAGAAGCCTCGACGTATTTGAAACAGTTTGGCATCGCACTTAAAGGAGATTTACCGATTGGTGTCGATAAACGTTCTGTGGACGTGTGGAGAAAACCAGAACTGTTCCGTTTCTATACAAATACGGGCGCACCTCCCGATGCGTTCGATAAGAACGGTCAAAATTGGAAGTTTCCAACCTACGATTGGGAACAGATGAAACGGGATGGAAATTACAGTTGGTGGCGTTCGAGATTACGCTCGATGGAGAAATACTTTTCGCTCGTTCGCGTGGATCATATCTTGGGGTTCTTTCGCATATGGGAACTGCCGGCGCACTGCGAGTCTGGTATCATGGGTCGCTTTCGCCCATCTGTCCCGATATCAAGGCAAGAGCTCGAAGCGGTCGGTCTTTGGGACATCGATCGATTGACGATTCCTAGAGCAGATGCGTCTGACTTGGAATTCTTTTTCGGCGCGAGAGCGGCGGAAGTTGCCGCTCGATTTTTCGATGAAAACGAGCTCTTCTCGAACTCTAGCGATTCAAATGTCAACAGAGCTGGTATAATTGGTGGTGGTGGTGGTGGAGATCTCTCCTTCACCAAACGGTTGCAAAACAAGTATTGGACGTTCAAACCTGAGTATTCCACGGAGGTTCAAATTTTAAAGTGCGAGCAGTTGAAAATTCGAGAAGGATCGCCGGATTGGCTCGTCGCCGAAACGAACGAAATTAAGAACGGTTTACTCGAACTCACCAGAAACGTCTGTCTCTTGAGATCGGCGTACGATCCAAGCGCTACCGAGGGTGTTCACAGCCTTGCGATGTTTGATAAGGATGCGTTTTATCCAAGGTTTGATATGGAACGAACTCGACTGTTTCAAAAGCTCGAGTGCTGGCAACGCAGCGCACTTTCTCGAATCAGTCATGAACATTATACGACGCGGCAACGATTCTTGTGGACCCAAAACGCGCACACGACGATACCTGCGATTACAAACTCGACAAACATGCTCGTATGTGGCGAAGACTTGGGATTGGTTCCCGATTTTGTTCCCGGAGAGATGCAAAATTTAGGCATTTTGGGTTTGCGCATTCAACGGATGCCGGCGCCTGAGCAAGACGAGAACAACAACAGCGAATTCGGTATTCCGAGCAGATACCCGTACGATACCGTGTGCTCTCCTTCCTGTCACGACACGACAACTTTTCGTGCCTGGTTCGAAGAAGACGAGAATCGACGCAAAAAGTACTACTCGCAAATTCTCGGTCAAGATATCTCGACGACGCCGAAGCGATGCACGACGGAAACCATGCGCGCAGTCATCAAGCAACACTTAGAGTCGCCCAGCGCGTTGGCGATATTTGCGCTCGCGGATGTTTTAGCCATGGACACAAATTACATAAACGAACGCGACCCGAAGGAAGAGACCATCAACGATCCGACGAATTCGCGTCATTATTGGAGATTTCGGTTTCATACGAATTTGGAAGACATGAAAAAGAACGAACAATTAACGGGTGAGCTCAAGAAGATGGTCTTTGAGAGCGGCAGAAACGTCCCGAAATGAAATAGATTAGTAAATGAATAGACTTGTATATACTATGTGTGTATATACCCTAGACGTACTAATGCGCGTGCTAATTTCTAATTAAACTCTACTTCTCCTCAAACAACGCTCTTACGTATTCATCCTGATGCCAACGTCCAATCTCACAGTGTGGCACGTTCTTCCAAGATTTCGTATAAACGGCGGCGTTCCCTCTGTCCCTTTGTCGTTGCGCAAACTCTTGCACTTCATTCACGGGAACCAACTTATCGCTCTCGGAAAAGAGCATCTTCAGCGGAATGTTGACATCTAAAGCGGTCTCCCATGCGGCATACGCGTTGTTTATTTTTCTTTGCAAGTTCTCATCTGATAACAACGTGTTCGCCAAGTTATCCAAAGCAGATTTCATCAAACCACCGATGATACTACTCTCTCCTTCTTTTGAAGTATTGTTATCGTATATATCTTCCACCCTACTCCCTAACAATACCGATGCGAACGCTCGCGAAATCACCTCCGCGCTCAACTTCGCCGGCGCGCAATCTAAAGTCACCGATTTGATCTTCATCTTGAATTTCTTCGCTAACTGTGCATTCACAGAACAATCATCCTCTCTCTTCTTCACATCGCTGGCGTGGTGAAACAAGTTCCCGGCGAACAAAAAACCCCCGTTGGAGAACGAGTGCACGTGCACTCCCTCTATCGCTTCTTCCTCGAAAAATCCTGTCAGGAAGTCGTTTGCAATTTGTGTCGTCATATTCGGCGACAAGGATGCCAACGCCGGCGGTGCGACCACGATGACTTTCTCGCCCATTCGTCTGTTCTCGTACATTTGCGCGTACTTTCTCACGTGCTTTTTATCGCTTCCAAACCACGCGAATATTACGATCACGTCTTTGTTTCTTCTTTTATCTTTGTTGTCTGCTTCAAACGTGAACACATCGATAGCGTTCGTAATCTTCTCGCATCGGATGGTCGAAGAAGACCACCCCGACTTTTGAGAAGAAGAATAATAACTACTACTACTACTGCTACTGCTACTACTCTCCGCTCTGACGATTGGCAAATTCGTCGTCGTCGTCGTCGTCGTCCCGGTTTTGTACTTTTTGAACAAAGCCAAGGAGACTAATCGAGAAGATAGGAGAGACATTTTTTGTGGTGGTGGTTGAATGTGAGATTTTTTCAGAAAATGAGAAAAAGTTGAAAAAATGAACACTCTGTTAACTACTTTTGCTTCGACGAGAGGAGGATGATTTGCGAGATTTTGAGGAGATGAGAGAGCGCGTAATGGTGATGGTGTTTTCAATCTTTCGTTCGTTCGTCATTTTTGTGGTCATTATATGTTTGGGTTGAACTCGCGCGCGCGCGGCTGCTTCTTTTTAAATAAAGTACCCCCTTTTCTCCCTTTTCTAAAGTCTGTTTATTGCCTCTCAAAATCAACTCCAAATATCTCGAACGTATCTGCCTTCTCTGGTCATTTCTCTGAGCAATGCCTCGGCGTCGTTCTCGTTCTCGTATTTTCCTCCTCCGTTGGTGATGATGGAGAGCAACGTTTTGTGGACGTCTTTGGCCATGTGCGCGCCGTCGCCGCAGACAAAAACGTACGCTTCTTCGCGGAGGATCAAGTCGCGCATTTTCTCCTCGTGTTCGGCGAGTTTATGTTGAACGTAGACTTTCTTCCCAGTCGGGTCTTCGCGGCTGAAAGCGGGAACGAGACGAGTGAGCGTTTCGTTTTCGACGAAAGCGTTGAAGTCGGCTTCGTACAAGTAATCTTCATCTTTGCGTCGGCAGCCAAAGAAGAGCCAGGATTCGGCGAATTGTAACGAAGGGTTTGCGCGCGCTAAAGCTTCACGTTTTTGTAAGAAACCTCGAAATGGCGCAACGCCAGTGCCTGGTCCGATCATTACGATTGGTTTGGAAATATCTTCAGGTAATCCGAACGCTTTCGTGGGGACTTTGTAGATTGGTATTTTGAAGTCGTATTTTTTTTCGTCTCCGTCGTCAACGGGAAGCCGGTCGAGCCAATTCGTGGCGACGCCCAATCGCGTTTCTTTACTTTCCGGGGCTTCGTATTTCACCACGGAGAAAGCCACGGACGGATTCTTTTGCGAGTCTTTACAGCTCGTGATGGAATACATTCGAGGCAACAGGGGTGACGAGATATCGAGTAATCGTTCGAAGGAAATCGAGCAGCTCGGGTACGTTCGCAGGAGTGTCAGAAGAGTTGGTCGCTCGTCGGTAATTTCCGTTTGAAATTGCTCTTTCCCGTCGCGAGAGGAGAAACAGAAGACGATCTTTCTCGTCGTCGTTTGTGCAGCACTCGGCGAGCGCGCGAAGGAAAGATTTCCTCGGGACAGAGGTGATGTCGATGTACTTTTCCAGCGCGTCGCGAACGGNACAGGGCGTAATCACGTGCGGAAGCGGCTTTGTTGCCGTTGCAACGTCACTCCCTGGCGGCGCCATACCTTCTATCCATTNCAAATCGAACGTTTTCGTACCTTCTACATCTCCTAACCGAGTCATCAATTCAGACACTAACGCAATGTCGTTTTTCGGTAACACCGCGAGCGAATCTCCGGGCTCGTAATTTTCCACCGAATCGTTTTTGTTCTTGCAATCAAATTCGAGATGCACGACTCTTCGGTCAGACGACGCGTTCGTGAGAATCTTCTTCGCGGCAATTTTCGCGAAGAACGGAGTTTCTCTCGTCGCGAGCGCGTCTTTTCCTAATTCTACCGAAGATGTTGATCTTTCTGTCGGTCCGTTGTTCGTAAACGATATTTTCACGCGCGCCGGTTGCAACGCTGGAATACCTTTATACGACGACGACGACGACAAAATCGCTTCTTTAGCGGTCGTTGTTGTTACTGTCGTCGTTGTATCACTTTTACTACCGTTGTTTGTTGAATTACTGGTGAGAAAACCTTTCGGATTCTCTCTGGCTGCTTTCGCTCTTGCGATGGCTTTATCTAAATCTTCCCATAACGTATCTACCCAAGCGTCGACTTGTTCGTATAAACCGAGCGTATCGTCCGCTTCTAATCTTTTCTTATACACCGTCGCGCCACCTTTTTCCATAGTTGTTGAAAACATTCTCGGAACTGCCATAAATGCGGAATAGTTTTGATCGCCGAGACCTAAGACGGCGTACTGAGTCCCGGCGAGAACGGGATTGCTCGCCGTCGTCTTCTTCACTCTTCGCTTTAATCTTGTGAGAAACATGTCGCAATTATCCGGCGCGTCCCCATCGCCCGTACTCGAAACGCAAAACAAAATAACCGTCCCCGGTTTCAAAGATGTTTCCGCGTCGAGTTCGTTGCACGCGAAACACTCGACGCGCATCGTTTTATCCTTCTTATACTTTTCCGTCGCCTCCGCCGCTAAATTCTTACAGATTTCAGCCGCGTTCCCAGTTTGCGAGCCGTACGCAAAGACCACCTCGATCGGCTTATCTCTCTCCGCTCGAACTTTCTCTTCCTCGATAGCTTTGAACGCGCTTGGTAACAATTTCTCTTTCAACCACGGCAACACGCCTTCCTCTAAGCCAACGGCATCGTTCGCCAATCCTCTCTCGCACAATCTGCGCGCGCCTAAAGCAGCTAAAGCGTTATCTAACGTCTGCGCGGCTTGATTGCAATCCTTTGCGGTGGTCGTTTGACGATCTAAAAGTAAATTCGTATCGCCCAATCCCATCACGGCATACTCAAATGCGTCGTTCTCATCGAACGGCAGTTTTGTTGCTTTATCTCCTCCCTCTGACGATTTCAAAGCTTTCCTCAACTTGTTGAAATACCTAATGCAGCTTCCCGCCTCTTCCGCCGGTTGCGCGTTTTCCACCGTTTCCACGACAAAGATTGCCCGTCTTCTTTTCCTATTGATCTCATCGTTTTTGTTGTTGTCGTCGCCTTGAATGCGGTGCAACTCCAGCGTCTTTTTGAAATCTTCCATCGACGCCGTCGTCACGCGCACGTCGCTCATCCCTCGCTTCTCCAAAAACTCCTCTTCCATCGCCTCTTTCACGTCCCTGGCGACTTGCTGCGCCGCTTCGCCGCCGTGCAAAACGTACCAAACAGTGTGCCCACTTTTGCCGCTCTTAGTATCACGCGTTTCTTCTTTTTCTTCTTTCGAAATCGTACCGGATTTCGACGGTGCCGAAGAAGAAATCTTCGCCTTCTCCCCGGTATTCGCGGTATTCGCCGCCGACCGTCGCATGTTCGCCATCAACGCCGCCGAACCCGTCAGCGCGACTTTCTCTTCCACTTTACTCGGTACCGTGGTCGTTTTGTTGGTTAAAGTCTCTTTTTCATCGTTATCAATTTCTTCTTCTTTCTTCGTCACGGTAAAGCCGCTTTTCTTCGTCTCCTCTTCCTCCTTCTTCTCGGACTTGTCTTCGCGTGGTCGACGCTTTTTACTTCGTTTCACGTACACCAAAGCGAGAAAAGGTCCCGTTATGATCGCGAGAGCACTCAGCGGCACCAGGAACGCGAAAAACGCGACGACGATGCACGTCATCATCAGCATCGCTTCTTTTTTGCTTCTTCGTTTCATTGTCTTTGCCGTCTGCGCGAAGAGATTCATCGTCGTCGTCGTCATCCGAATGGTGGTGTTTTGTCGTCTTTAGATGAGAGAGAGAGAGCGCGATGAAGCGATATTTGAAAGAGAAAGACTTTAGGAAAAGAAGACGAACGCTCGTTGTTTCTCTCGCTTCTTGACCCTTCTTCGTCTTCTTCTCGATGACTTTGTCTTCGTCTTCGTTTGAACGAAATCCTGAGTCTCTTTTCCGCACTTCTTCGCCGCGCACAAAAATGACGATGATTGTCACGAGACGAAGAAGAAGAGTACGAACGCGAAGAACGAAAAACGTGTTCGTGAGATTGATAAATTCCACGCGAACGCGATGTTACCAAATAATAAAACTTTCTGATTCCTCTTCCGACGAGGATGATGACACGGAAGATGAGTTGGAGAGATTGAAAAGCGCGGTGGAAAAGCGCGAAGGGATTCCACGGGAAAAGCAATCGTTCCTCGCCTTGGAAAAGGATGATTGTAAAGAAGAAGAAGAACGCGAAGAAGAAGAAGAGGACGATGGAAACGGAGGAAAAGGAAACGCGCGCGATGAGACCTCGACGACGAGAAGAAGAAGACAACAAAGAAGACAAAGAATCGAAGAAAACCAAACGTACCAGTTGTTCCTTAAAAAAGGCCTCCGAGGAGGCAAAGGCGGATTCGGGACGTTACTTCGATCCACGGGGAAGAAAAAAGGGAGGAACGCAGAGCCGAACAACGACATGTGTCGAGATTTGAAAGGACAAAGGTACCACGTCTCGGAAAACGCTCGGAAAATGGAGAAATGGACAAAGGAGGAAAGCGTAAGAGAGGAAGAGGCGTTGGCGTTGAAGTACATCGAGGAGCGAACGGGAGAGAAGGCGAGGAAGAGAGCGAAAATGGAGAAGGAGGAAGAACGGTTTAGGAAGGATTCGGAGGAGGTGAAGGAGAGGATGGAAGAGGCGATGAAAGTGGCGACGACGAAAACGATTCAGACGACGGTCGAGAAGGGTAGAGTTCGGGACGACGAGGAGGAGGAGGACGATTCAGACGACGAAGAGGACGAGGACGATTTTCGACGAAAAAAGAAGAAGAGGACGACGAACAAGAGCACTACAGAAGAAGAACAAATAGAAGAAGGAAAAGAGGAGGAGAGAAAAGTCATCAAAGTGGCAAAAGCGAACGACGAGAAAGAATTTCCCGTCGTGGGGGCGGCGCCGATGTCGTCGAACTCGTCGCCTCCAAAACAGGAAAACTTTGAACCAATCGATTTGCACGACATAAACGTGGCGCAAGAATTGGAGCGGTTCGGTTTAGATCATTTAAAAATAGAGTTGACGCGTCAAAATTTGAAGTGTGGTGGTTCTTTAGAAGAACGCGCGAATCGTTTGTTTCTTCTCAAAATGACCCCGTTCGAGGCGATTGATAAAAAGCACAAGGCGATGAAAAAGAAATGAGAAAAATTGAAGCGTACGGTGGTAGTACCACCGTCTTCGGTAAACTGTGTGTCTACAACATGTATTATATAAGCCCTAGTTACCAGGCAGGTGCCTTTTTGTTACAATGTACTCACGTCGTAGCTCTCTTTTTTTTTGCTTATAACTCTCTCTGACTTATTAAACCCAAACATTCTCGGACGCTTTGACGAACTCCTCGTCGGTAACGAGCGAAGCTTTGATAACGTTATCGACGCCGAACTCTCGTCCGTTCATTTTGGATACGCCTTTCTCTGCGACGGCTTCGCTGTCAAATTTTACGTAACACCTCGCGCCTCCTTTTCTCAGCTCTGGGTTGTCGAACACGTCTTGCGTCGGCGTCGGTACGGCGAGAGCCATGACCATCCCGACCGTTCGTTCGCACTCTTCTAAACAAGTTTGCAAAAGTTGTTCTAGAATCGCCTCCGCGCCATCTTTATCTTTCTTCTCCGCGGCTTCAACTTCGTCCAAGGAAAGCAAATTCTCTAATCTCATATTTACCGATTTTAGCAGCGCGCTCTCGTTCTTCTTCTTCTTCCTGAAATTCTCCACCGTTGTCGTCGTTTTCATCTTCGCCGCAATCTTTGCCGCCGCCGCCGCCGCCGCCGCCGCTTTCGCTTTCGCCAACTCCTTTTCTTTCGCTTTCGCCTCGTCGTCGTCTAAACTTCCGCCAAACTCGACCATGCTATCCACCACCTCTTGCGGACAATCGTCTCCAACTCTCGGGTCTTCGATGTATCCTTTTGGTCTCCCGACGTTCATCGGCCTGCCGCACACGTCTACTTTATCGAATCTCAAAGCGATTTGCGCCATCTCGAAGCACCTCAACTCGACAAACCCAAACGAGCCTTGCGAATCCATGATGACGTTCACTACCGGATTCCCCGCCACTTCGCGTTCGCACAGTTTCGGCGCCACTTTCTTCAAAATCGCGTTAAACACGTCCGCTAAAATGTTCGGCGTCACCACGCCTTGAATTAAATTCCCCACGTACACTTCTCTCCTCTTCCGCAAAATCTCGTTTTGTTTCTGCGTTTCCTCGTACCCGTTCGATTGCAACCACTGCTGCGCCATGTTTAATCTATTCTGCGCGTTCCTCTCGATATCTCTCCCGTGTTGTCGTCCTTGCGGCATTTGATGATGAGACCCGTTTGCCTTTTCCGCCGTTCCTCCTCCTATTGGTCGATCGAAACTTCGTCTCGTGCTTTTGTTCTTGCCGTTCGGGAGTTCGGCTTCGTGAAACTTCTCCATCTCCTCCGGAACGCCAAACTTTGGTCTTCCTCTGTTCTCCTCCTCATCTTCGCTTCTTCTTCGTCGTCGTCTTCGTTCGATCCCCGGGGATCGGCTCCGTCCTCTCGAAGGAGGACTCTCCGGAGACGCGGAGGAACGTCGTCCTCGTCGATGGTACCCGCGGGACGATCGGCCGTAATCGTCGTCGTCGTATTCGTCGTCGTCGTACTCGTCGTGGTCACGACGGCGAGGCGGCCGGTGTTGACGACGACGAGAATAGTCTTCCTCTCCCTCTTCTTCTCGACGAGAGCGTCGTCGTTCTCCTCCTCCTCCGAATCGATGATGGTGTTGATATTGTTCTCCTTCTTCTTTTCCTCCTCCAAAAGTTTTTTGTCTTCTTCTCGCGCGCTCCTCCGTGACCTCGTCGTCGTCCTCGTCGTCGCCGCTCAATTCGCCGTACGGATTGGAAATGGATTTCGTCGTATTCTTCGTATTCGTCTCGTTCGTCCTCATCTCTCGAAACTCCTATACGTGTGTGTACTACCTGTGCTACTCTTTACTGCCTTTTCTGTCGTGTTCTTCTTTTAGTAGTGTCGTTCTCCTTTTAAAGAGAGTTTTGAATGCTCTTTATCTCGTCGTTGTGTTTCTGACGAGACTTTTCCTCACTTTTCGATTTCCCTTCTCAGTGGATTGGATTCGTCGGAGAGAGAGAGAGAGAGAAACGACCGAGAGGACGTTTTGGTGTGCCCCGGACTCTCGGCTCCTCGATTCGTCGAAATCGTGGATAAATAAGAGAGACTCTTCTGTTTGAGAACGCAACGAATTTGGACGCGAGAGACAAGAACGAGACGCTCTAAAAGCGCAGAGTACTATTCGTTGGAGAGATTTAATACACTCGCACGGAGAGCGAAAAGCACGTTCTCTCAAATCATCATCATCGTAATCACAAAGACAAAGACAACGACGACAAAGAAGAGGACGAAAAACACAGAGGACGACGATGGAGAATACTAATAAGAACAACGACAACGACGACGACGATTGGCTGAACGATTTCGACGAGGAGAAGGAGAAAGAGAAGGAGAAGAAGAAGGCGCAAAACAATTTCAACGACTTTTACCAACGAAGAAACAACCAAGAAGAATACGAGCGAAAACGAGAAGAAGTGAAAGAAGAAGAAGACGCTTTTGTGATGCGGCGTGATCATCATCGAGAGTATCATCATCATCATCATCACGAGAGTAATAATAATAATAATAATCAAAACGACGACTCGTCGACGTTTGACGCGAACGCGCCTTCGCCAATCGTGAAGACGACGAGGACGCCACGGAACGAAAACTACGGGTATAGCAATACCAATAATTATTACGACAACAACAACAACAACAACAACAACGATAAAGAAAGACCTTTTTCGGCGGCGTCTAAACCGTCGGATGATACCGTGGACGAATGGTTGAACGAAGAAACGCCGCCGCCGCCGGTGAAGGTACAGGACAACTATGCCGCCTATTATCAAAAACAAGGAGGACGAGGACTAGACGCGCGAGGACATCAGGAACAGCATAATTATCAACGAGAAGAATACCATTCGCAAACGACATCGGCATCAGCGGTAGTTCAAAGCGACAATACAAATTTCAATGGATTATTCGCGGGAAACGACGACGATGCGGCGTTTTTTGACACGTTAGGTGGTGCAGAGGAAACGATGGCGGCGCCATCACCGCCGCTCGTTTATGCGGAGCGCGTGGAAAGTAAAGGCGTTGATAGCATTTCGGCTACGAATGCACCGGCTGTAGATGATGACTTTTTGAACGATTTTGCGGATGTCTCAAATCCCCCCATACAGTTGTACCAGCAGCCGACGGCGGCAGCTACGATTCCTCCTCCACCGGTGACACAGCCCGCGGTTCGAGCGTACGAGCCACCTTCGGAGTTTGGGGGTCCGCCGCCAAAAATGTTCACACCTCCTCCTCCGCCACCATCCATATCGAGTCTACCGGTTGTCCAGCAACAGAATAGTCATGCCGTGGCGTACGAGCCTCCGAGCGATTTTGGAGTTCCTCCTCTCGTTCCAGCTCAAGCGGCTGTGGCGTACGAACCTCCGAGCGATTTTGGAGTACCTCCTCTCGTTCCAGCTCAAGCGGCTGTGGCGTACGAGCCTCCGAGCGATTTTGGAGTACCTCCTCTCGTCCCAGCTCAAGCGGCTGTGGCGTACGAGCCTCCGAGCGATTTTGGAGTGCCACCACCAATCATGCCATCTCCACAAAATCAGCTGCAACAATTTCAGCAGCACAACATCAGTAGTCACGTTAGCAACAGCTCAATTCAAGCACACGCGCAAACTGGAACCGTTCGATCTCCGGATGGAAAACCTCCTCATCGCTGCATCGCTTTTGGTTTTGGTGGTACGCTCGCAACGGTGTCTCAAGCGCACGAAAATTTGTTTTCGTTGTGCACACATTCTCTTCATGACATGTTTAGATCTAGCGACGACTTTGGTGCTCGCGAATTTGTCGAGGTTGCGAGCGATGAGACGTTCTTTTTGAGCAACTCTGAGAATTTAATGACCGATGAGAGTTTGTGCTCCAAGTGTGAACGTTTGGCAAATAATTCATCGCAAACGATAGGAGAGAGCGAGATGTGGAGAATTTTGTCTCTCTTTCTTTCGAGAAAGAAAACGTTCGACTCGTTGCGAAGTTTTGGTGAAGCTGCGTTTAAAGCTGAAGTGGCGAGTGTTCTCCACGTTCAAAATCGCGCCGACGGTTCTCCTTCGTCGTTGACAAGTGCGTCTGTTTCCGAGAGAGATGCGTCGCCTGCAATACTGATGGAGATTGAACGGCAGATATCAATAGGAAACACTATCGCTGCTCTAGATATTGCACACACGCATAAGTTGTGGAACGTGGCTGTAAAAGTTGCCAGACTGACTCGCGATGAGACGATTATATCAGATACTTGTGTGAGAGCTATTCAGGAAACTATGCAAGTTGGGACACCTTTGCGAGTGCTTGAATTACTTTCAATCGGACGAGCAGACGTTGCCGTCAAGGATCTCATAACGAGAAACAATGAGAACATTGCACTTTCTGACAGATGGAGAGAGGTGATTGCCATGGTTTCCTTAAACTCGAACGAACGAGATAAAACGATAACGAATGGATTAATTACTCTTGGCGATGCTTGCCGAGAGAGCAATTATTTGGGCATCGCTCATTTATGTTATCTTCTTTCTGGTGACGTTTGGCCGAACGATGCAGCGCGCATGCGCTTAATCGGGAGTAACGATAATCCTTGTCGAGACCCTCGCTCGTATCACCGCTCCTTAATTGCGGAAAGAATCATGCTCTCCTTTGCCGAAGGCAAAGGTAGCGAAGCTTTAAAAGCTTCGTTGTCGGTGCTTACACCTCATCAAAGGATGAAAGTTTCCTACTGCGTGCTTTTAGCCGATTTTGGTCACTTTCACGTCGCTCTTGCGACGCTCAAGAACGTTCAGAAATATCTTAAGCTCGTACGAGACGACTCTCGCAGTGATCCGGGGGTAAGCGTCGATGTCATCTTAGCGGAAGCAGTAGATTTAGAAAAACGAATCAGAGAAAAGCTCGGTCAGGGCGCCATTAAAGGAAAAATTGCGAATGTCGGTAAAAAGATAGCGGGAGGACTTTCAAGATTCGTTGGAGGAACAGTAGATGCGCTGTTTGGAGGTGACGATGGTGATGTGATCGGTAGTCGTGGCCTCGATGATACTCCGCCGCCGCAGCAATTTCATCAAAGATCGAGCAGTCAAGACACCGCGTTCCAGCATCAAAGATACGGTTCGAGTTCGAGTTTGGAAAGCGTTTCGAATCAACCTCAACAGAATCCATACCATCAACAACAGTCAACAGCATACGAGAGTGCGAATCATTCGAGGTCTCACTCGCTGGCAAGCCTCGACGAACACGGAAACAATAGTCATAATAATACGGGAGAGAAAAATTATCCCCCCATGTCGCAAACGACTTACTCTGGCCAACAACAACAACAACAACAACAACCGGGAGTTCCTTTTAAGCTGGTCAAATCATTTTCCAAATTATTCTCTGCGGCAGTTCCCGCACCGGATAAGCCTTACGAAGGTCCGAAAGTGGCGCCACAAGAAACCGCAGGTTTGCCAGAGAACACTTTCTATTACGATGAAAATTTGAAACAATGGGTTGATAAAAGTAGCTCGGGAGCGCAATCAACTGCTGCAGAGGTACCAGCCCCGCTCGCTCCACCGCCGACCATGACTTCCGGTGTTGAATATCACAGAAGCGGCGGCGGCGGCGGTGGTATTCCAAACTCATTAGGCGCTAACGTGGGAGCTCGTTACGTTTCAACCTTTAATAACACAGGACAACCGAATTTTCAACAAAACGAAGGAGCAAATTTTAACGAATTTAAAGAAATGCGTCTCGAATAATAAAAAAGTAGAATATCATAGCAGAGAGTAGTTCATTAGCTTGTATTGGGATGTATATCTCTTAGTAGTAAGTAGTAATAATGTATAGTAATGTATGTTCGTGTCTCTCTTCTCGCTACTTTGCGCGCTACGAAGTGTCCTTTCAACTTCTTCCTCCTCACCTCCTCAATTAGATGCTGCGAGCGGCAAGCCTCCTCGAATCAACAGCTCCTTGAAATAGCAAATGTCGCACAATTTACCTTCCAAGTGCAAGACGCTCTCTTTCCACCTGTTGTCTAAATCCTCCGAGTTGCAGACGCAACACTTTGACGACAACTCGCGAAACTTCTTTTCCTCCTCCAACTCTTCCTCTGTTTTTGGTATGACCGCTGCGCGCAACAACTTCTCCGCATCTTCGGGAGAGATGTCCGGGATGATAACCGGTCTCTTTTTTTGGTAATACGACTTCTTCACCTTCTTTGGCGGAGGTGGCGCGACTTCGTGCGGCAAATGCGTTCTCTTTCCTCCGATACCCCCAGCCGCGGTTGCATCGCTCGCCCCAGACTCAGCCTCCTCGGCATCATCCGATTTCTTCCTCAACTCCAAAATCCCCGCCTCCTTCTTCAACTGTTCCATGTCAATCTTCCCTTCTCTTATCTTCGTCTCTTTCCTGTAACACTGCGTGCACAAATCCGCCCCCGGGATCATCTTCGAACGCGTCCACTGGCTGCTCTTCGTCGTCGAGCACGCTCTGCACGTCTTATCCACCATCGATCTCGCCTCTTTCTTGTAGCACTTTTGGCACAAACACTTCGAATCGTCCTTCTTCGATCGGTACCAACATCCGGATGTTTTCGAGGTGCCGCACGCCTGTGGTGGTTTGGGGATAATATGAGAGCGTTAGTAAAAAATGTTAACAACAACAAAAAGTCTATTCGTTTGTTCCGGTGACGACCCTTCCTTTCCTCCTTTGGGAAAAAATCAAAAACGCACGAACGTACCGCGCAAATCTTATCGCTCAATTCCACCAACTCCTTGTGATAACACCTCTTACAAATCACCTTCCCGACGTTCTCTTCCATCTTACTCTTGAACCACTTGTACGAATCTTGCGTTTGACACGTAAAACAGGTATATTTTTGCCCGCTTTTCAACGTCGGCAACGCTTCGGACTCTTGCTCTTTCGTCAGCGGATTTCCCCCGTCTGCTTCTTTGTCTTTGTCGTCTTTGTCTTCCGGGTCGTAAGCGACGATCTGATCTTTGATCGATTTCAGAGGGTCCAACTTTTCCTCTTCTTCTTCCGTCGTCGTCGTCTGAATCGTCGTCGTCGCGGGGTTGTCTTCGCCCATCTTTCTCTTTTCTTCGTTGATTGTTTGTGTGAGATGTTGTGAAGAAATTCAAAATGAAGAGCAACTCTGTGTGAAAGAACGAAACGCGTACGTCGTCTGAAAAACAAAGGGAAGAAGAAAAGAGACGCTTTGGCGAGGACGAGAGAGGAGAGAAAAAGAGAACAACCAAGAAGAAGAAGACTAAAAGGGTTCAATGCTGTTCTTCTTCTTCTTCTTCCTCGCGAGTTTATGTAGTATTTCGTGTTTGTGCGAGCGTAATCTCGCTCGCTCGTTTCTTCTGGTATTTTCATCTTCTCTTTCTCTCTCTCTCTCTCTCTCTCTCTCTATTGTAAATTCAATGAACTTAATGCCCTTCTAAGCAATTTTTCGGCCATCTCGGATACGGAATCACGTCTCTGATATTTTCCATGCCCGTGGTGAACAAAATCAAACGCTCAAAGCCGAGACCAAACCCAGAGTGCGTGACCGAACCGTACCGTCTTAAATCCAAATACCAGCTGTACTCCTCCAACTCCAAGCCGCAATCTTTCATGCGTTGTTCCAAAACGTCCAATCGCTCCTCGCGCTGGGAACCACCGACGAGTTCGCCAACTTTTGGGACCAAAATGTCCATCGCAGCTACGGTTTTACCGTCCGGATTTAAGCGCATGTAAAACGCCTTGATGTCCTTCGGGTAGTTGTACACCACTACCGGTTTCTTGTACACTTCTTCAGCCAAGTACCGCTCGTGTTCGGTGGCCAAATCGATCCCCCACTCGACTGGGTACACGAATTCTTTCTTCTTCGTTTCCACGGCGTCTTTTAAAATCTCAATAGCCTCGGTATACGAAACTCTCCCGAACGGATTGTTCGCGACGTTTTCCACGCGTTCCAAGCAGTTTTTATCGTACATCTTTTGAAAAAACTCCAAATCTTTTCTGCACGTTTTCAGCAAATATTTGCAGCAGTGTCTGACGTAATCCTCCGCGCACTGCATGTCGTCGTTCAAATCCGCAAATGCCAGCTCGGGTTCAATCATCCAAAACTCCGCGAGATGTCTCGTCGTGTATGAATCCTCCGCGCGAAACGTCGGCCCAAACGTGTACACGTTGCTCAGAGCGCACGCGTACGTCTCCACGGCTAACTGACCAGAAACCGTCAAAAATGTCTTCTCGCCGAAGAAATCCTCGGAATAATCAATCGTTCCATCTTCACTCCTTTGTAAACCTCCAACTTTACGAAACTTGCGTTCCAACTCGCTCAAATCTTTCTTGGCTTGTTCCAATTTTTTGTTCTGTTCCTTCAAACCCGATTTCGACGGTTTCTCCTCCTGTTTCATCTCCGCGATTTTCGTCTCGATCGCCGCCGTTTCTGCTCTCTTCTCCATCACCACCGCTTCTTCCACGGAACTCTTCGTAAACTTCTTCCCGTCTTCCTCGTCGCACTCGCCCAACAATGTCGTCACTTGAAACATCTCCCCGGCGCCTTCGCAATCGCTCTTGGTAATCAACGGCGTGTGCACGTAACAAAACCCGTGCAGGTTGAAAAACTCGTGCGTGGCAAACGCCAAAGCGTTCCGAACTCTCGCTATGGACTGAATCGTGTTCGTCCTCGGTCTCATGTGAATCTTATCTCTCAAATACTCCAAAGTTTGCTTCTTCTTTGCAATCGGGTACGTGCTCGCGTCGCACTTCCCGACCGAGAGAACTCTCGACGCGTGAAGCTCAATCACTTGCCCTTTGGCCGTTTCCGGCGGCAACTTGATCTCGCCTTCGATAACCACGCTCGTCCCAGTCGGTCTCATATCCGCCAACGACGACACCCCAGAAGACGTTTCAGAAGAGGAAAAAATCTCGCTCGAGACGACCACTTGTAAACTCTGCGGCGTGGACCCGTCGTTCACCTCTAAGAACAAAATCTTCCCGGCGTCTGCTTCTCGACCGGTTTTCACCCACCCACCGACGACGAGCGTTTCACCGACTAAAGATAAACCTCCGTTCTCGTCCGCTTTCTCGTGCACGCTCACAATCGGCACTCGATTGAAACATTTCGAGTACGGAGAGGTGAGTCTATGTGGCAACGTTTTCGTCAAATCCGCAGCCGTCGTCTCCATTTCTTCTTTATCTTCTGCTTCTTTTTTGATATTATGTATTAAAAATATGTATAACTCTCGCACGGGGAGAGGGGCTCTTTGTTTCCGTATTCGTCGTCTGCGCTGCGTGTTTCTGTGCGCTTTATAAAGCGCGTTTAGTACGTCTTTTTTTACGAGGAAAATGAAGATAAATCTTCCGATTGATTTTTCCAAAAGCGAGAGAAAATCTGCAAAAAATACGACCGCTTCCTTCGTAAAAAATGACGACGAAAGAAGAAGACGAAGACGACGAAGAAGAAGACCAAGAAGAGAAGAAGACAAAGAGCGAACGACTTCTCATCGAAGCCCTTCGAAAAATGGCGATTGATCGTCGCGAGAGTGTAACGGCGCGGTGTTTACGACGAGGCATGTTTTCCGAGCATTCGTATTCTTCTTTAAAACAAAGACAACAACAACAACAACAACACGTCGTGAAAAAAAGTTCTTCCTCCTCTTCCTCCAAATCGTATTTAAACCTCGCCGCGAAAGCGACCGAGATGACTCGAACGCAGAAACGAATCAATCGCGGGGGTTACTGAGAGATAGAGATTTAGAGAGAGTATTATGTGTAACGAATCTCGCGCGCCGCTCGTAAACTCTTATAACAGATCAGATCAGCTCCAAAGCTTCTTAGTATTTTTTAAAATCGAAGCGTTTTTTTTTTGTTCAAAACCCTCAAAAATTCTGCCCTATTTTTCCTCGTTTGACGGCTCCTCTGCTCCTACGAACTCTTTCTCATTTGCTGCTTTTGAACCGTCTGAGAAGAAGAAGACGAAAACAAAGAAGAAGAGAGAACCTCTTCTCAGCGACGACGACGATGATGAGTAGCGGTAGCAGCGCGACGAGAGCTTCGAGCGGTTCGACCGGAGCGACGACGTCTTCTTCTTCTTCTTCTTCTCCCAAGAGGAGTTTGAGGAGAAATGTCGTCGCGCAAATGTCGTCGATCAATTCTTCCTCTTCTTTGATGAGTGGAGCGTTATCCAGTCGCCGCGAGAATGCAGTGAAAGCTTCGACGACGAGAATACGTTTTCGAGAAAACGGTCAACAGCAAAGAGGAGGAAAAGGAGGAAAAAGAGGCGGAGTATACATCGTCGCGAGGCAGATAAAACCAAAAGGCATGAGCCAAGAGAAATGGGAGCAAATGCAAAAACAGCAGGATAAAAACTATAAACTGTTCAGCAAACGAGCGAAGGAGAGGATTGCCACGCAAGGGCCGAGAATTAACGACACGAGAGGCACGGAAACGTATTTGACGTACGAATCGGTGGCGGAACCGTTGGATTTGAAGGAACCGAAGTGGTCGAGGATGAAGGAGTTACCGATGCGGGAGTTTCAGAGGGCGATTAACAGTTCGAAACCTGGAGGGATGGTGAGGACGTTTGAGGTTTGGGAACCACCCATGTGGGGATATCTGCCACCGCCACCGTTGAGGACGATGCCGAGGAAACGATGGTATAAGGTGACGTTAGGGTACGATTTGGTGGATAGTTTAGACGCGACGAAAATCGTCGCGACGAAAGATACGGAGTACATCGTGAAACCGGCGACGGAGACGTTAGAGAAAGCGTGTAGGTTGATCGCCGAGCAGAGAGGTGTTTGGTACACGTACCACCAAAAATACGCGACGAACAGGTACGGACAGTTACAGTTTATCGGTATGGCTGTGGGCGGGTTTGTGTTTTTAATGGGGTCGATTTATTTAGGCATCATGAAAAAGAACGCCATCCCGACCGATTTGATACAGGCCGTGCAGTTCGCGCAGTCCGGAGTTTCCGCCAGAAAAGATGGGACCGTGAACGTCACTTTAGAAGATATTGGTGGTTTGGAGAATATTAAAGAGGATTTGGACGAGATTATTCGGTTTTTGAAGGATCCGGCGACGTTTACGAAGGTTGGCGCGAAACCGCCGAAAGGGATTTTGATGGAAGGTGGACCTGGGGTTGGCAAGACGTTGCTCGCAAAAGCAATCGCGGGTGAAGCAAAAGTGCCGTTTTACAGCATGGCTGGTTCAGAATTTGTGGAAATTATCGTCGGCGTTGGCGCGGCGAGAGTGAGAGATTTGTTCAAACGCGCGCGCCTGAACGCGCCGTGCTTGATTTTCGTAGATGAAATCGACGCTTTAGGTACCGCGCGGGCGAGCGCCGGAACGCGAGGAACAGAAGAACACGAGCAAACGTTGAACCAGTTGTTGACGGAGATGGATGGTTTCACGCCGGATACCGGAGTTGTTTTTATCGGCGCGACAAACAGAGCGGATTTGTTAGATCCGGCATTGTTAAGGCCCGGGAGATTCGATCGTAAGATTGAAGTGAACAAACCGAACGTGGACGCGAGGCAAAAAATCTTGCAAATTCACCTGTCAAAACGAAACGTGAATCCAGACATCGATACCGCGAGATTGGCGAGAAATTTACCGGGAATGACGGGCGCGGAAATTGCGTCGGTGGTGAATGAAGCCGCAGTTCACTGCGTGCGACGAGAAGGCTCGCAAATCGAAGAGGAAGATGTTATGTACGGATCAGATCGCGTTTTATACGGCGTGAGAGGCAAGGCGCACGACAAAGATGAGCTTTTAACGAAACTGATCGCCTGTCACGAAGTTGGACGCGCGGTGGTTCAGGAAACGTTGAGGAAAGAAACGAAATTGTTGGAGCCGTGCGAGTTCATTTCGATCGTTCCGAGAGGCTTTCAAGCGGCGACGACGTTATTTTCTCGCTTCGACGATAACGAGTACATGTATCCTACGCGAGAACGCTTGATGGAACGCGTGGAAGTCTTAACCGCCGGAGTTGAAGCTGAAAAATTGGTGTACGATGAAGTATCTTCCTACGGCACCGATTACGGTAAAGAAGCGATCGACTTGTTGCGAAACGTTGTGATCAACCAAGGCTTGGGACAGCCCGGGATGTTGACCGCGTACACGCACGACCCGACCGCTTTGAGCGGGTACGACTTGAAAACCGAACGCATGCGATCGACTATTTCCGCCAACGGTGAGAACGTGGACGTGGAAGAAAATAAAATTTTAGCCGGCAACATGAGAGTGACGGACAAAGGGCACTTACAATACGCCGAACGCAAAATCTTTCAAATCATGAAAGAGGCGCGAGAAAACTCAAAGTCCATTTTGACCGCGTACAAAGCCGCGGTTAAGAAAGCGACGGAAGAATTAGTAGCGAATGAAACGTTATCTGGCGATCGATTACGGCAAATTCTCGAAGAGTATCCTCCGGCGGGCGATTACGCGAAGACGGGTCCAGACACGCCGTGTAAGATTTTGCCGACGGAAGAGGAGGAAATGCGAAACGGCTGGCGAAACGAACCGGATCCTTTGAAAAAATTTGAATATTTGAAACAGTTCTACGGCGATATTAGTCTCGACCCGCCCGGACCGATGAAAGATCGCCGAACGAAAGAAGATAACGCTGGTTTGCTTTCGTTTCAAGAACACACTTGGAAGTACGCGGTGGAGAAAGTGTTGCCGAAAAAAGGGCGAAGACAAGGCGTGCACTGGGAACCATGGACCGTCGCGGCTATGAAGATGAACGAAAGAGAAAATCCAGGTTGGCGAGCGATGGAAATCGCGAGGTTGTGGAAAGAACACGAGGCGTACCTGTTGCCAAAGATGCAAAAAGTTGTACAAGAGTTGAACGAGAAGCGCGACGGCGGAGAGAAATTGACGCGCGAAGAAGAGCGCAAATTGATCGTGCTTCCAGAACAGATCGCAGAAATCGAAGGTAGGATTGAAAATGGCTATCCCGAAGGTGCTGGCTTAGGCGTCATGGATTTGAAAATTCCGGATAAGTTTGTCTTCAACATTCAAGAACGCATGGTGAAGGAGAAGCAGCGACGGTGGTACAAAGATAACGTGCACCCGATGCTTGAGAATATGGATTTGGACATATTCGCAGAAGACGATTTGCGCACGGCTTATAGGAAGAAAGAGGCGATGTTACACAAACTTGACCCGGACCGTCCGTTACCGGAAGGCTATACGGCGCCGTATAAACCGGGCGTGACCAAGGAGAGATGGTTTTAAAAAGTAGACGTTATAATAAAAACGCAGATTCTAAAATCTTCATTTAGTTCTCGTCCTCGTTCTCGCCTTCGGAGGGTTTCTCCTCCTTTCCTTCTTGTTCTTGAGCAGTCTCTTCTTCTTTTTGCTTCTCTGCCGGCATCGTTTCTTCCGTTTCTTCTGTCGGTTCCGCCGTCGCCACTTCCGCCTCTTCCGTTTCCATCGTCGTTTCCATCGTCGTCGTCGTCGTCGTCGCAGGCTTCAAACCTTCCGCAAAGTCGAATCCGAGCTCGTCGCCCATACCAGCACGTTTTAAGTCGAGCACGTCATCGTTCTCAGGTTCGACTGGAGCGTTAACTTTCTCTTCTTTCTTTTCTTCCTCCGCCGGGAGCGTCCCATCTTTCACGAACGCGTCGATTTCGCTATCCGAAACCGTCGGTAGCTTCATCTTCTTTGCCGGAATTGGTTCCGCTTCCGCTTCGCTACTAGAAGTCTCTTCTTCTTTTTCTTTTTCTTCATCTTCTTCTTTCGGAGACGTCTCAGACGAGTTGTCCTCGTTTAACACGACCGCACTTTCATCATACTCCTCCTTTCTCTCCTTTTGCGTTTCGTCTTCGCTTTCTAATTCCTTCTCCTTGACGTCTTCCTCTTTTTCTATCGCCGATAACTCGGCGTCGCTGCTCACGTTGTCCGCGTTTTCCTCCGTCGCGACGAGACCGGCGGTAAAATCAAAGCCTTCGGAAGAACTCGCATTGCTCACGTCGAGCATCATTTTTTTAGCGTCGTCCTCCGGAAGTTCTTCGTCGTCAGTCTTCTCCTCCTTCTTCTCTTCATCCGCCGCGGCACCAGCTTCCTCTACTTTCTCTTCTTTCTCTCCTTCTTCTACGTCTACCGGTGGTGGATACAAAACCTTATCTTTTGGCTTACCGATATTCTTGGTTGGCACTTTCGTGAGCGCAGGTTCCGTGAATTTTTTCGGCGGCGCGTTTGACTCTGGTTTCGGAGGAGCAGAGAGATGATTCGCTTCTTCTTCTCCCTCGTCTCCCTCTTCTTTCGGAATCGCGCCGACGAGTTTACCAATGTCGGGATGCGCGCTCATTTCTTCGTGATTACTCTTCAACGATTCCAAGTGATCGCTGCTCGAGTCGTCATTTCCTTCTTCTTCCTCTCCTTTCGGAACAAACTCACCGTCAATTTCAGGCGTTTTCGCGAGCGACGCCCCTTCTTCTTCTTTTTGTTCTTCCTCTCCCACCTCCTTTTTCTCTTCTCCCTCGTCGTCGTCTACTTGCGACGACGAGTTCTCTTCCTCTTCCTTCGGAGGAAGAGTTTGTCTATTTACCATCGCCACGACTTCTTCGTTCGTCTCTCCAAACGCGTTCTTCGCGAACGGATGATGATTATCACTTTGCTTCTCCACCTCCTCTTCCGCGGTTGCCGCCAAATCTTCCTCCTCCTCCTCCACTTCCTCCTCTTCCTTCGCCTGTTCCGGTTGCGCTTCCTCCTCTCCCTCTTCCGCCGGAGGATGCTCGTACTTCTCTCTCTGTTCCATCAACAACTCCTCGGAATCCGCGACATCGTACCCGCTTCGTTTCCCTTCCGCTCTCTTCTTCTTACTCGCCGCGGCGGCGTCGAATCCAATCGACGCCGGCGCGGACCCGCTCCCCGCGCGTCTCGGCGCCGACCCTCCGGAAGAAGAAGAAGACGCCATCACCGTCACGCTCTCCATCCTCTTCCTCTCTTTCCTCGCGCCACTTCCGCTAAAATACGTGCTAAACAGCGCAAATACGATAACCAACAACACGCACTGTCGAACGCGTTTGTTCTTAAAGAAACCTTTCCTCCCGCCAGCCGCGAGATCGGAGGAGGATCCGAACCCGGTCGTCGGTCTCCTCGAGGAGACGTGCGCGTTCGCCCCAAAATTCCTCGGCGACGGTTTCGACTTCCCCGGTTTCCAATCGTCAAAATCTGCTTCCGTTTCATCCTCGTCCGACCAAGACGTGGACCCGGCGCTGATTTTACGTTGTTGTTGTTGTTGTTGTTGTTGTTTCATCGCCGCCGCGGACGCCGCCGTGGGAGACTTTAATTGACCACCAGAACCACCCAAGTGAATCTTCGCCGTCGGTGTGCTCTTCTGCGTCTTCACTTTTTGCGTTGGTTTTTCCCAGGAATCGTCCTCGTAATCCGATCCATCGTTTCCTCCTCCTTTAGACGACGGCGGGGTTGACGTTTCTCTCAGGTTTTGCTTCACCAACTTCTTACTCTTCGCCGGTGTGCTCGAAGTGGATGACATTTTCTCCCCAAAGTGATGATTATATCAAAGCTTTTATACTCGTCGTCTGCGATTTGTTTTTGCGCTTCCGACTCGAACGAGAGAGAGAGAGAAGCCTCTTCCTCGTTTTCGTGCCTTTGCTCGTCTTTTGCGGAGCTTTCAGGAGAGAGCACTGAGTAGTTTTCTCTCGCGCTTTTGATTTTGGATTAATGGTGATTTCAAAGTATCTTTATATGCGTCTTTTTTTGTGGTACGAGACGACGATGAGAATATATAAAGGCAACGATGATGACGACGATGATAATGATGATCTGTGTTGTACTATTACTAATAATGAATAAATTATTTAATTCTTTTCGCGGCTTGTTTGACGTTTATTCGTTTCCTGGGATCGTTCTCGCACAAATCGCAGACGACGTCCCACATGTTCGCTTCGTCCAAGACGGCGAAATCGCAAGAGGTTTGGGTGAACAGAGCGCCTTTGACTGGAGCACCATCCTCTCTCCATTTTCTCAAATCGTTTCCGTAGGTTTGGATTAAACTCGTTCGCATGGAGCTCATGCTTGTTTCGCTGTAGAGTTGCGGGACGGCGAAGCGTAAGAGGGTCATGCCGCACGAGTAGCTGTCGAATTTTTCCGTCGGGACTTCGCCGGTGGAGGAGATTTTCGCGCCGAAGTTTACGCCGAGCAAGTTTTTGGTCATGCCACCAAAACCGTAGCCAGACCCGGTGGTTTCAAACTGTTCGGGAGCGCCGTAGGTCGGGTCGAATATCGCCCCGCTCTCGAGGATTCTCTTCTTGCCGATTTTCAAATCGCACGCCGCGCCGGCGTCGATCATGACGAACCTCTTCGCCGAAGATTTCCCGTAACTCTCCTCCGCGATTAAAATATTCGCCGGTTTCACGTCCCTGTGAATAATACTCGCCGCGTTCACTTTACCCACCGACTCTAACAAAGTCTTCGCGCCCAACTTCAAAATCTCCGCGTCCGTCGCTTTCGGTTCTCCCATCGCCCTTTTCACCTCTTCGAAGCACCCGTTCTCGCCTTTTCTTAAACACGTCTCCAACGTCGTCGACCCTTGGTACCCGAACACTAAGTACACGTTCGCCCCGGCGACGCCTATAAAAGGTGCCGCGCCGTCGTTGTTTTTCAATCGGTTCAGCACGTTCAGCTCGTCCTGGTAGAAGGAATCCACGTCTCGCCCCATTTTTTTGTTCATCGATTTCAGAACCACTCGAGTGGTGGTCGTTTTCCCTCCTTTCTTTGTTTCATCTTTCAACTCGCCTAAAAACACCGACCCGAACGCGCCTTCGCCGATTTTAACGCCTTTTTTTACCCGTGTTAAGGATATGTCGATTTTGGGGGCGTTCAATTCGTCTTGGTCCACCGAGCCGAGTTGAAAGGCGTGGACTTTGAGTGAACATTTTGATGATGATTTTCCCGACGGGGAAGACTTTTTTGCGGCAAAAGAACAGGACGCGAAGAAGGAGGAACTGTGTCTCGCGGATAAATATACCGACGACTTTTGATGAGAGGATGATGATGACGATGAAGACGCATTTGGTCGGAGTATTCTCGTCGTTTGCGGCGCGTAAGATATCATCATCAGGTTGCTTTGTGTTGATGTGTTAAAAAGATATGGAGAGATAAGGAAGATATTCGAGAGAGGAGTTTGACGAGCGAAGCATCATTAAGAGGAGAGCATCTGAAGCTAAAAAAGAAACGACTGAAAAACGAGTTTTGTTGTTGGTCTCCTCATATCTGTTAGTATTAGTATTACATCAAAGACTGCTGAAAAAGTGCTTCCCACTTCTTTCCATCTCGCTCGGGCCCGCCGTCGCCTTCTTTCGTCCCGATGACGAACGCTTTGTTTCTCGCCAAATCGCTCGCCAAGCTAAACGCGACGCAATCGGCAACCGCGATTCGACTCGTTTCTTGCGGGTCGAAGTCGTCTCCGAGTTTGATTTCCACCTGACGTCGTTCCGAGCTTGTGGCTTTTAAGAGCGTGTTCAAATCGTACGACGTGTACGGACCGTCGGTGAGTCGTCCCGGGCGGACGATGGTGTAATCGAACGTATCGTCGTTTTCTTTCTGCGTCTGTTCTAAATATTTCTCCGATTTCCGCTTATATTTCAAAACGCCAAATAAGTTCAAGATGACGTACGGCATTGAATCCGTTCTCGTCACCCCAACCGAGGAGATCAACACGAACCTGCTCTTGTCATTGTTGTTATTCGTATCACTCGTATTCCTTTCATTAAAGCAAATCTTCCGCGCCGCGCGGATGACGTTCGCGGTCGCAATATCGTCCGTCTGTTCCGGCCCGTTGTTCTCTTTCCACCGCTGCGACGGGAACGCCGTCGTTCCTAAACAGCACACGATATCCACCACCACTTTCGCTTCTTCTCCTCCTTCCGTCATTATCGCGTCTAAAACCTTCTCCACGTCCTTTTCCTCTCTGACGTCTACTTCGGTCACTCGCAATCTTGCGTTTGTTGATGACGACGACGACGACGACGAAGCTGAAGAAGCGTTGTTTTTCGTCTTAAGTTTAGCCTCGCCCGTCTCTTTATTTCGGCACATCGCGTGGACGACGTCGTATCTTCTGTTCTCGTCGAGGAGGAGTTTCGCGCAGACGAGTTGTCCGACGCCACCAGTCGCTCCAAACACGATTGCAATTCGTTTCGTTTGGTCTTCTTCTTTTGTTTCGGTTTCGTTCGTCGACGCGACAGCAACGGCACGTCGTCGTCGTTCTCGTCGTGAAGGTCTTCTCGATGATGACGACGACGACGACGAAGTCGCCTTTAACGAAGGAGCCGCAGCAGAGCGCATTGTTATGGTATTAAAACGTGTGTTTGTAATGACGAAAAGATACGCGAAAATTACTCAGATGTAAAAAATGTCACACGCATCTCACTTCTTACCGTGGAATGTATATCACAACAAGCTGATGATTTTGTCTTTTTGATGAGAAGAAGCACATCTCTCGTCGTGCTTTTAATGTGTCTCTCTTTTATATCTCGCCTTCCCTTTGTTTGGCACGGGATGATGATGATCTCAATTTTTATTATCCGAGTCCAACGCCTCCGCCGTTTCCGAGACCACCGCCGCCGTTTCCAAGCCCGCCAGCGTTTCCAAGCCCGCCAGCGTTTCCAAGTCCGCCTTCGAGAGTACCGCCGCCAAAGTTAGAAGGCTGAAAGCTTTCTTGCGAAGGTTCTTGTTCTCCTCCTCCGCCGCCTCCGCCTTCTTCTTCTTGGGAGGAGTAATCTTCTTGGGAGGAGTAATCTTCTTGCGAGGAATAATCCTGCTCTCCTCCACCGCTTTCTTCTTGCGAGGAGTAATCTTCTTGCGAGGAATAATCCTGCTCTTCTCCTCCTCCTTCTCCTTCTCCTTCTCCTGGTTGTTCATCGACTCCTTCGTCGATACCATTCAAAGCGTTTTCTTCTCCCTCGACATCCGGTAAAGTTCCTTCTTCTTCTTCCGTCGCCGCTTCGGTCGGCTCGCGGACCGGTTGGTCGTCTTCCCCCGATCCGTCTTCTTCTTCTCCTCCTTCTCCTCCTCCTTCTTCTTCTTCTTCGCCGTCAACGTCGACACCGTCTATACCTTCGATGGGATCGGGTACATCTGGATCTTGCTCTCCTGCGGTCACCGGATCATCCACCGGATCTAGAACCGCATCGGTCAATTGCTCTTCGGACAAATCTCCCGGTTGAGGATCGCCCGCGGCTGCCTCGTCCGGCGTTAAGGGTTCATCCGCAGGCACCTCATCAACAGCGGGCGCGTCAAAACCACATCCTCCAATATTTCGGCACTCATCAGCGCCGAGACTTTCCACCGGTTGTGGCGGTTGCACGATTGTTTTTTGAAAGATATTAATGTTGATGTTCACGTTGTTATTGATGACGTTCACGAAGGTTGGAGAAGAGATGTATCGCGTCGGCGACCACTCGCAATATTCGCATCGACCGTAAATCGGTTTAATGATTGGAACAAATCTCACCTCCAAAGCGTACGCCAGGCAATTGTAGCACCCAACGACGCCGCCGTAGTACTGACTTGGAACTTGTTTACACCAACCGCAACACCCGGGTCGATACGCAATCACGCAGTCTCGACACAATGGCGGAGGAGCCTGAATCAACATTTCCCAAGGCAGATTTCTGCACCACGACGCGCAGCAATACTCCAGAGAGCACGAAAATGGTTTCACTCTCCTCGCGCACTGAGGCACCGCGCACTGGCGTATTTTCACCCTCTGTCTTCTCGAGATCAAAAAGCACCACGGGTTGGAACACCGCGCTCTTTGCAACAAAGCGCGTCGATACGATGCTGGTAAAGAAGTCTCGTTTTGTTGCACGAAACCGAAACACGCGGTGAAGCCGCCGCCCGAAAAAGATGAGACTGAGAGCAAAACGACGAGAGAGAATAAAAGGAGGAGGACAACGGATGATTTCCTCCTCGCGAACATCTCACCGCGTATCGACGAAAGCGTGTACAGATGTGTCTCTCTTTTGTATCTCTAACAACAAAAAGTTGTTCGTGTATTTTGGTGCAAATCGAAAAGACGTTATTAATTTAACAACAACAACAAAAAAGAACAAAGACATGAAAGAGGCATTTTACTTGTTTTTTGCCTCCTGCCATGCAAAGAGATAATCTCAAAGTCACACACACGAAAAAAAGGAGGAGTAAAATCGAGAGGCGGATATTTCTTCTTTCGCGAATAATGGGACGAGATTTTGCGTCCTCGTCAGCTTTCAAAAGAGAGAGAGAGATTTTTCTTCAACCGCACGACGAGACTAAAAAACTGGACTCATCCGACCTCTCGTTATCACACATAATCATCTCAAGTCTCATCTCATCACTTGCGTTTTCCGTCGTTGTAACACAAAACGCTCCGTTATCATAACACAGACACACGCGCGCGCGAGAACACGAGAACGAGAAACGACTGATTTTACGAACAGAGAATGTCATCGTCAGCATCGGGGGCGGTATTGAAAAACTCAACATCTTTTTTCTCATCTAAGAAAACGATCAAAACGAATACTAAGAATACCACTTTAAAGAATACTAAGAAAAGAATGAAACCATCGTCGAAAGCCGCGACGGCGGTGTTACAAACCGAACACAAAGGTTCTTTAATCTCGTCCACGTCCGAATGGAACGCACTGAAAGAACACGTGAAAGATATCGAGAAGACACATCTGAGAGATTTGTTGAAAGATTACAATCGGTGCGAGAATTTGACCTTGGAACACGACGGCGTGTACGTGGATTACGCGAGACAACGCGTGACGGAAGAAACGATGGAGAAGTTATACGCGTTGGCGAGAGCGAGCGGGGTGAAGGAGAAAATCAACGCCATGTTTTCAGGGGAAGCGATGAACTCGACGGAGAACAGAGCGGTTTTACACGTCGCGACGAGAGCGCCGAGGTCGAAAGTCATCAACGTGGACGGGTCGAACGTCGTGCCGGACGTGCACGACGTGTTGGACAAGATTAAAGACTTTTCGGACCGGGTGAGAAACGGTGAATGGGTCGGGCACACGGGATTACCGCTGACAGACGTCGTGTGCGTTGGGATTGGCGGGTCGTTTTTAGGGCCGTTGTTTGTGCACACGGCGTTGAAGACGAACCAATCGCACGCCGCGGACGCGCAAGGGAGAAATTTGAGGTTTTTAGCCAACGTCGATCCGGTGGACGTGGCGAGAGCTTTGAACGGGTTGAACCCAGAAACGACGTTGGTTGTGGTCGTCTCGAAAACGTTCACCACGGCGGAAACTATGTTAAACGCGAGAACGGTGCGACAGTGGATCATCGCCGCGTTAGGTAAAGAGGCGGTGAGCAAGCACATGGTGGCGGTATCGACCAACTTGAAGTTAGTCAGCGAATTCGGCATCGACCCGAAGAACGCGTTTGCGTTTTGGGATTGGGTCGGCGGGAGATATTCCGTCTGCTCTGCGGTAGGCATGTTGCCGTTGGCGTTGCAATACGGGTTCGATACGTGCGAACAGTTTTTGAAAGGCGCGTGGAGCATGGACGAGCACTTTGCGACGGCGGAGTTTGAAAAGAACTTGCCGGTGACGCTCGGTTTGATTTCCACGTGGAACGTCTCGTTTTTGGGTTGCGACGCGAGAGCTATTTTACCGTACTGTCAAGCGCTCGCTAAGTTAGCGCCGCACATTCAGCAAGTCGCCATGGAATCCAACGGGAAAGGCGTCACCATCGACGGGACGCCGGTGGATTATCCAACCGGTGAGATTGATTTCGGAGAACCCGGTACGAACGGCCAACACTCGTTTTACCAGTTGATTCACCAAGGCCGCGTGATTCCGTGCGATTTCATCGGCGTGATTAAATCTCAGCAATCCGTATACTTGAAAGGCGAAATCGTTTCCAACCACGACGAGTTGATGTGCAACTTTTTCGCGCAAGCGGACGCGTTGGCGGTTGGTAAAACGCCCGTGGAATTGAGAGCGGAAAATTGCCCGGACACGCTCATCCCGCACAAAACCTTCACCGGTAACCGACCGTCGTTATCGATTATGCTCCCTGAATTGAACGCGTACACTACCGGGCAACTCTTATCGTTGTACGAACACCGCGTCGCGGTACAAGGCTTCGTGTGGGGGCTGAACTCCTTCGACCAATGGGGCGTCGAACTCGGTAAAGTTTTAGCGACTCGAGTCCGAGCGACCATGCACGACAAACGAAACGAAGGGAAAATGTTGGACTCCAGCGACGGATACAATCACAGCACGGAGAGAATGTTGAACAGATACTTACAAGGTAAAGCGCAGTTGAAATACGACACTCCGAGCGACGTCTTTCCGTGCGATTTGATCAATAGCGAAGAGTGCAGACCGCCTTCCAGTTACGCTTAAAACTATATATAAATAATAATAAATATAAAAAAGAGAGAGAAGAGGGAGAAGAAGAAGTAAAGAAGAAGAAGAAGAAGAAGAAGAGTGAAACGCAGAGAACACGCAGCCACGAGCCTGCGACGACGACGACGACGACGGACGACGTAAAGCAAAATAATAGAAACAGAGAGAAAAAGAGAGAGAGAAAAAGAGAGAGAGAGAAGAGAGAGAAGAGAGAGAGAGAAAGAGAGCGCAAAAAGCGATTCAAGTTCACGCACTACTTTGTAACAGCATCACACATATCCAAATATGTTCACATTTTTCCCTCTTTTGAGAGAATTTGACACACGAAAATATCTCACAAAACTTGCTCAAATTCCTCTCATCGCTCTCTCTCGTTGTCGCACAAAAATGTTCGCCTCTGTCTCCTTTTCGACGACAAACTCATCGCACGCTTTCGCTTTAAATCGTTGTTCACGTCGTCATCATCGCTCAGCGACCAAAACCCCGATTATTATTAGTGCGGAAATGGAAGTCCCGGAAGTCAAAGGCTTGTCAAAAGATCCCTGCGATACGTTCGAGTGCAAAGGAACGTCACCCGCGGTGGAATCAAGTTTACGACAACTCGCCCGAGATTTACGAGACGGGAAAGATTCGAACAGAAGTATATTCCCGTACGCGAAAGACGTGCGGTTTTCAGACGGCGCGAGACGATTCTCGGGGAGCGAGAAGTTTAAGAGTTGTAACTGCGAGTTGAATTCGATATTCGGAGGGGAGAAAATATCTTCGAGCGATAAGAGTAAAACTAACAATAACGATAATATAAGGAATAGAAAGTTTACGAACTGGGTGGATTCGATCGAGGTGTTACCAGGCGGGAGCGTGGCGAAGATTTTGTGGCGGATAGAGAGTAAAGACGGGAAGGCGAAGGTGAAGGTGGAGACGACGTTGGAGATGAATTTAATCACGGGGAAAGTTTTATCGCAGGACGATCAGTGGACGTTTTTGAAAGGCGGGGAGATTATCGAGTCGAAGAGAAAAGCGTTGGCGGTTCCGGATAAGGTTGGGAACGCGATGGATGAAATTATGCGAGCCGTGGACGACGCGACGCGAGCGGCGAGGGAGTTAGTCAATAGTAAAAATGGAGGCGAGGATGATTTCGCGGTGGATCCGAACGATCCGATGAAGTTTTTCTCCTACGAGAATAATCAAAATCGAAACTTGAGCGAGTTTGCATTGCTGCTGGCGTTGCTCTTTTTGATTAGTAAATTGTACGAACAGGTTGCGCTGCTTAAGTAAAGTAATAATATACCAGTAATAAAGGACAAAAACCGAGATTGGTGGACCATACTACTACTGTGCATCTAAACGCAATTTAATAATAACTACTACTGCTACTGCGACATCTACTACTCCTACTACGGAGTTTTCTGTCCGTTGTTTGTCTCTATCAAATTTGCCGCTTTGCAATCTTCTTTTAACAACAAACGTTTTTTCGGCGTCGGAAGCTTGTTAATCTCCTTCGTATTTCCGTGTTCGGTTTGCGCGACGAGATCTTCTAAAAATCTCCCTAAATCGTTATCAGTCGATTCCATGAGCGACCCTAAGATGGCATTCGCTGTTTCCATCGTATCTTCTGGCTTTTCCATGAGATCGGCGATTTTATCGAGTTCTAACTCCGTGACGTGGTGGCCAAACTCGTCGTCTTCTTCTTCGTCTTCTTCCACGTCTGAAAACGCGAGCTCTTCTCGTTCGATGTTTTTATTACTTTTCGCTGAATTCATAGTTGGCGTAGGATTTGGCGTTCTACCCGTCTTCTTGTGCAACGTGCGCACGATGACGTCTGCAATCTTTTCTCGAACGTTCGCATCGTCTAAAGACTGCTTGTATATCGTTTGCTTGTGCTTGCGTTGCGGCGCCGCTTGCTTCTTCTTGTTTCTTCTCTCCTGATGATTCGTTGTATTCGTCGCCGCGGCAATATTTTGTTCCACCTCAACTCGTTGCTGTCGCGGCCGCGCTGCTGCTGCTCCTGTTGTTGCGTCTGCTGCTGCTACTGCCAACACTTCTGCTGCTGTACCATCTTCGTCCTCTCCCCTCGCCGCTATTATGCCAACCACGCCTTCCCTCCCGTCGTCGTCGTTCCGCAACCCCGCCGTTGTCTCCTTTTCCTCCTCCTCCGTCGCGATGTTCCCGAACGCCTCCTCGCACTGTCGAAAGATCATCTTCATCGGTTCGTTCGTGCTTTTCTTTCTTCTCAGCTCTTTCGCTTTCATGGATAAAAACTCTCCCATGATTTCGCGCAGCGGTTTCACTCTCGGCAGGAGAGCTTCTTTGTCTTCGTCTTGACTTCCATTTTTGGTCCCCAACGCGTTCAACATCTGCACCATTATCAGTTTCTTCTTCTTCTTCTTTAACTTCGTATTATTCTCCTCTTTTTCCTCCTCCTTTTCTGAAAATGATTTTGGTGTCTTCAGTCTTCGTTTCATCTCTTTCGTCATCTTCTCCGCCGCGTCTTTATACCCGTTCGATTGGAGGAAGTTGTACACCAACGCGAACATGTCAAAATCGGACGGAGTGGAGTTTACGTTTTGTTTTCTTTTTAAACTGTTCGTCTTATTTTCGTTCACATCGTCGCTCCCATTCTCGCTCGCGTTTCTCGTCATCGCGTTTGTTCTCTCTCTCTCTCTCTCTCTCTCTTCGGAAGTAAGCGCTCTCTGATGATGAATAATGACGGAGAGAAACAAATGAGGAAAATTTTGAATTTTAACGCACAAGCAAGAAGAGGAAAAGCGCGTATATGCGTGTCTATTCTTTCACAGTCTTTTTCTCTCTCTCTCTCTCTAATTCTGATGTTCGTACAAGTCTTGTTGTTGTTTTTGTGTTACTATTATGAGGCGTGCACTTCTAAGTCTTCGTATCGCCAACCCCAACCTTCTGGTAATGGGCAGTTGTTGTCGAGGAGGTATTGTAAACATTCGGGGTGGTTGTTCATGTACGCCACTTCTACGGCGTCCTCGTCCCAAGGCGCTTTGGCGGTTTCGCGCAAGTACTTCAAACAGTCTAAATGGCCGTTCTCGGCCGCAAACTCACAAGCCTGTGCGTCATATTCATCATACTTACGCTCGACAAGATATTGAAGTATATGAAGATGACCAGTTTTAGCCGCCGAAGTGGCAGTGTCCCAATCCCAAGGCGCTTTGGCGGTTTCGTGCAAGTACTTCAAACAGTCTAAATGGCCGCGCATGGCCGCAAACATACACGCACCTTCGAGATATTTATCATACTTACGCTCAACAAGATATTCGAGTATGTGGAGATGACCATTTTCAGCCGCCCAAGAGGCAGTCCGAGAATCCCAGGTCGCTTTGACTTCTTCGCGTAAGTATTTGAGTACCTCGAGATGACCGTTTCCGGCAGCATATGCACACGCGTCCTCATACATAGGACACTTATTTGCAACGCAATACTTTACCATTTCCAGATTACCTTGTTCTGCGGCCGCATAAATCGTGTGACTACTCCACTTACACTTTTTCTCCTCTCGTATCCACTTGAGCAACTCGAGTTTATTCGTATGAGCAACTGCATGGCAGAAATCTCTTTCGTCGTACAAGTCACTCGACCACAACGATTTATGCTCCCACGCAAACTCCAAAGTCGATATCGACGACATCTCGCTCACTTTAAACCCCTTTTTCAAATCTCTTGCGCGAGACGATCTCTCAATCACCTTTCTCGTCTCCGTATTCACCTCGTACAAGAAATTAAGATCCGTCCCATTCAATCTCGGAAGAATGTGTTTAAAACAAATATCGTCGCACTTCACGACCAAATCCCACAAAGAATCTCTCGCCCCTTTCCGTCTTTTCTGCCCTCTCGTCGTCATCGCTCCAGACGACGTGACGACGTTTGTCTCGCGCCAAAGTGTCTGTCCGCTTTGAAAGTTTAAGAAATGGTGGAACACTTCAAGACACAACAGAGAAAGAGAGCAAAAAAAGCACCTCTTTTCCTTTATTTTGTTGCGCCCGAAAAAAGAACAAGAGAGAGAGACGTCCGAAAAAGAGCCACTCCGAGGTTTTTTGTGCGTCTTTTTCGAGAAAGTGAGACTCTGCTTTTAGAGAGAGCGCTTGCAGTCAGACAGAGAGAGAAGACGTGTTTGTCTCACGCAACAGCTCTTCCGTGCTCTCCTCCGTCCGTCTCTTCTTTCACGTGTATCTCTTTAGTAACTGAATTTTTATCCTGATTCCTTTAGTATACTCTCGCGCGTTGTTTCACTCTCATCGCACAACGAGAGCACCACACGATACACACACGCAGACGTAAACGTTTTATTAGTAGTAAACGCATCGTTATCTCCGCGAATAAAACTACATCTAAAAAAAGAAAGTAAAGATGACGTCGAGAAGAGGCGCGATGATGATGCGCAACACAGCGCGATGGGCGATGAGGAACAGCGCGACGAATACTGTTTCTTCTTTGGAGGAGGTGACGAGGAGAACGACTATTGCGACGTTCGGTAAAAACAGATTCTACTCTTCCGGAGAACAGCAAGACGTGGTGATCATCGGCGGCGGCCCAGGAGGGTACGTCGGCGCCATCAAAGCTGCGCAACTTGGGATGAAAGTCACGTGCGTGGAGAAACGCGCGACGCTAGGCGGGACGTGTTTGAACGTCGGATGCATTCCATCCAAAGCGCTTTTGAACGCGTCGCATAAATACGAAGAGGCGAAGCACGGGATGGAGAAGCACGGGATTTCCGTCGGTGGGGAGGTGACCATCGACGTGTCGAAGATGATGGCGCAAAAGATGAAATCCGTCGGCGGTTTGACCAAAGGCATCGAGGGGTTGTTCAAGAAGAACAAAGTCAATCACGTGATTGGGTTTGGGAGTTTAGTGGATAAGAACACGGTGGAGGTGACGAAAGAGGACGGGACGAAGGAAACGATTTCGACGAAGAATATTATTTTGGCGACAGGGTCGGAACCGGCCAAGTTGAACGGCGTGGACGTGGACGAGAAGACGGTGGTGACGAGCACCGGCGCGTTAGAGTTGGAAAAAGTTCCCGAAACCATGGTGGTTATTGGAGGAGGCGTGATTGGTTTGGAGCTCGGTTCGGTTTGGTCGAGGTTAGGCTCGAAAGTGACCGTGGTTGAATTCGCGAAAGTGATCGGCGGGAACATGGATAACCAAATCCGAACGACTTTCCAAAGAGCTTTGAAGAAACAAAAGATTGATTTCAAGATGGAAACGGCGGTGAAAAAAGCGGAGAAAATGCCAGACGGGAAGATTGAGTTGACGATCGAGAAAGTGAGCACGAAAGAGGAATCGAAAATGATCGCGGACGTCGTGTTGGTGAGCACCGGGAGAAAGCCGTACACGGAGAATCTCGGGTTGGAGAAACTCGGCATTCAAACGGATAAGATGGGGAGAGTGGAAGTGAACGTGAAAGACCACACGTGGGAAACGAACGTCCCTGGGATTTACGCGATCGGTGATATCATCGCGGGACCGATGTTGGCTCATAAAGCCGAGGAAGAGGCCATCGCCGTGGTTGAACATTTGTCCGGCAAGGAAGGGCACGTGAACTACGACACCATTCCTTCGATTATTTACACGCACCCGGAAGTCGCCTGGGTCGGGAAAACCGAAGAGGAAGTCAAAGATGCTGGGTTAGAGTATAACGTTGGCACGTTTCCGTTCGCCGCGAACTCAAGAGCGAGAACGAACGACGACAGCGAAGGGATGGTGAAGTTCATCTCGTGCAAGAACACGGATAAAATTTTCGGCGCGCACATCGTCGGTCCGCAAGCCGGTGAATTGTTAGGCGAGTGCGTCTTGGCCATGGAGTACGGTGGAAGCACGGAAGATATCGCGAGAACCTGCCACGGCCACCCGACGTTGAGCGAAGCCGTGAAGGAAGCCGCGTTAGCTACGGGCGGGAAAGCCATTCACTTTTAAAAAAAACCATCGAGCAGCGGTGATTATTAAAAATCAGGAAGAAGAAGAGTTATTGTTGCGTAATTAAAATCAAAATCTACCGAGTGCATATGTTTTGTTTGTGTGCGCGTGCGTGTCATTCCTCTGCATTTCTATCTACATCGTTGCTATCACTAACTTTACTTCATGTGCTAAACTTCTACTGCGTGCTCTTTCCCCAAAGAACAACACACTTTTCTCCTTCCTATTTGCCGTTCGCGCCGCGGACCGTAAACGCGTCGAGCTTTGCTTTCTGTATGTGAAAAGACGGCGCGACAAACGCCCCGCAATTACACCGTTCCCCGGACCACGCGAAAGCGCCAATTTTCGAGCGACATTTTGGACAATGGATCTTTCCTGAGTTTTCTTGGAAAATAACCGGCTCGTTCTCCTCGGTTTGGTCGAGCATCATCCACGTTATCGGGGAGACGAAAATGCTCGAGCACGACGACGACGAAGTCTTGGTTGCACCACCATCGTTCCCTCTTCTTCTCTGTCGCCACGAAAACGCATCAATCCCGGTCCCAGATTCGTGCTCTAAAACGTTTTTACTCGTCGCTAAAATCCGACGACACTTTCGGCAACTGTAATACTGACTGATCGAACCCGTCATCGCCCCGTTGTTGTTTTTCATCTCCTTCTCTGGATCTTCCTCTACCGCGCCTCGATCCACGCACCCTCTCTCGCGTCGTATCCTCTCCAACTGCGAGTGTTTAAATAACTTGTACGTCTCATCCGTCGCAACTAATCGACACCCCATGTTCACCCAAAGCTCCAACTGTTCCAAGAAACCTTCGTTCGGCGACGCCGGAGGATACTTTTCTCTCACGTCTCGCAACGCCCGCTCGACGAAGACGGCGCCGTCGATGTCATCGCCACCAAAGTCGTTTCTCTCTTTCATCTTCTTCCACACGATGTGTGCCAACACCACCGCCACCGATCTCGACACGCCCGCGTTGCAAAAGACTAAAATTTTTTCATTTTCTTCTCTTTTCGAGGAGAAAAAACTCGTCGTCTCGTGGAGAATCGAGAGCAAATCAGCGTCGACTGCGTCTTCTAAGACTATTGGATAAACGGTGACGTTCGACTTTACGATCATCAAAGTATAAATGTGAGAAAGAGAGAGAGAGAGATGGCGGTGTGAGTACAAATCGAACGACAATAAAAGAGAACTCATTTCACATCATCACTTCCCGGGAAAGAACGAACGAACGAATGTATTCTCACGTACCGTCGTCGCCAAAAGAGCAATCTCTTCGTCCGTGAAAGGCGCGGATGGGAAGCCAATCGCGAGAATTCTCGAGAACCTATTCGTGTTATTCTCGTTTTTCGTCGAGGAGGAGGAGAAAAGGAGTTCTCGGGCTTCTTTCTCTCCGCAGACGGAAATGTTTGGATGGACTTCTGTCATTGGAAGTGAAGACATTTTTCACTCGCGCCAGATGATGTTCCGAAAAGGTGCGGCTATTTGAACGCTATAGGCTATAGCTATAAATACAATCTATCGTCCTAAATACTACTGCGAAGCAGATCATCTCAGTCTCTCTTCTTGTTTGCTCTCTCTTTCTTCTTTCTCCTCCTCTTCTCGCTCTCGTTTTTCTCTTCTTCGAGGATTTCAACCTGTCGTAACTACTATTGTTGCAACTCTCTCGCCTCTTTTCTCTTTCGGTGTAACACGTCTCTTTCTCTTCTCTCGCGCTCTCGTTCGAAGTTATCCGCGAATTCTCGCTCTTTTTTCTTCTCTTCCTCGCGTTCTCTCTCCATCGCTCTTCGTTTCTCTGTCTGCCTGTTCAAATCCATGCGAACGTCAAGCGCTCGCGTCAATTTTTCAATCTCTCTTTTTTTCCTCTCGTAGTCTTCTTCATCGACCGCTCTTCCTACCACGTCTTCTCGGCTTTCCGTTAACCCTCTCATCCTTCGTCTCTCTTCTTCTCTCTCTCTTCGCTTCATCTCTTTGGTCATTTCTTGTTCCCTCTCCGATCGCAGCGCGTCCAATTTCTCCTTCATCTCTCGCACATGCGTTTCGTCCGCGGAGGACGGGAGAGGATCATCCTCGGGAGAGAAGCAAGACATTCCGCCATTACCACCACTACCGCCGTTTCGCCGTCTTTTCTCCTCTAACTCCTCTAATTCTTCCTCTCTCCTCTTCATCGCTTCCTTTTCCTCTCTTTCTTCCTTCTTTCGTAACATCTCCTCCATGCGTATTTCCTCTCGTATTTTCTCGTCCACGTTTTGTTTCCTGAACAACCAATCCCCTCGCGAGACGCGCGTTGAGTGTTCGACCAAACGTTTAAACGTTTCGTGTTGCTTCAAATTCTCCGTGAGATCGACTTCTCGTTTCTGCGTTCGTTCGAGAGATTGAAGGTACGTCTTCGCTTCAAACATCTTTACTAAACGCTCTCACTCTTACACAAACCGAACGGATTAAACGGGGAAGAGATTTGATTTTGTTTCCAACGCGTTCTGATGTGTCCCCCAACAAAGACACACCCACACGCGCGCAGTCAAGAGAGAGTTAACGAGAGAGCGCGCGCAGGAGTGCGCCGGGCACTCAAAAGAAGCGAAACGTATTTTATTGCGCGTATTCGTGAGCGCGTGTAACACAGAAGAGAAGAGTCAACGAATGGAGACTTTTGAAAGATGAATTTTCCCCCAAACCTTTCCCTCACAACAAAGAGCGGCCCGAGACAAAAATCAACGGAAACATCTTGAGAGGAAAAAGAAGACGAGAGAGAGAGATCGTCGCAAAGCAGAGGTGTTGTAATTTGTGAGAAAGTGCGAGACAGAGAGCACAAAAGAGCACGTTAGAGAGAGAGAGACAAAGAGCGCAAAAGGAATAGAAATGGATGCAACGAAGAATCCGTTCGCTAAAGCGGACCGGTGGCGAAAACACCCTCTACTCACGAACACGTACAAACACATGTTCCCGGGATTCTTTATAGGGGCGGCGATGTTCGGAGCGTATTATCTCTCCGAGAAGGTGAAGAAAGGAGGTGGAAAGAAGAAGCATTAGAGAGAGAGAGATTTAAACCCTCGAGATCGAGTAGTATTGAATACTATCGACGAAAGCGCGACGAAGACGATAAACAGAGAGAGAAGAGATATTTTGTAATATTAAAACAAAGAAGAAGAAGAGTGATGATGATAATGATGACTCGTAATACCCGCCGCGCGTTCTTTTTTAGTAAGATTAGTATTAACGTTGTTAAAGAGTCCAGACGTGGATCCGTCTATCGTAAAAGCTACACGAGACGAAACCTTCTTCTTCTTCTCCTTCCTCTTCGTTGAAAAAAGCCCAGTCGCAGCCGTAGACGACTTTGTCGTCGTCGTGGCCGTTGCGATACGTGCCTACGGTTGACCCGTCCAGAGATGAGATGACGCGACATCCGGCTTTCATGGACGCCAAGGCGATTTTGCCCTCTCGTTTGGTCGCAGCGCTGCTAAAGTTTGGGTGTAAACGAACTCGCCAAATCGACGCTTCTTCTTCTCCTTCTTTTTCTCCGTCTTCTTCTTTTCCGTCGTCGTTTCCTCTCGAAATCCACATAGGTTCTTTTAAACTTTTTCGCACGTCGAAAGCTCGACACGCGCCGTCGTAAGAGCCGACGTATAAGAAGTCGCCTTTCGATTCGATGGAAGTCACGCCGGCGCCAAACGCCGGGTTCTTCTCGAATCGAAAATTCTGCGACGTTTGCGACGGGTAGGCAAATGCAGAAGAACGATCTCCCTCTTCATCACCGTTCGATCGCACCATCTCTCTCAAATCGTGCTTTATGAGCTTACAATCGTCCCCCCCGGTAAAAAACACATCCTCGCTTCCGTCGAGAAACGAGGAGGCCCAAATAGCATCCGCGTGCGCGTTTTCGACTCGAAAGAGAACCTGGCTGTTGTCTCCTTCACCACCATCGCTACCGCCGCCAGGTGACGCCATCATCATCGCGCGTTCGTAATCAACTACCACCGCCGCACCGTCGTCGCCGGTAGCTACGATCGATTTATCTCTGTACGACCACGCCGCGGACGTGCACAACCCAATCCCGCCAAACCTACACTCAAACCTACCCGTAGGTTTCAATCGAACGAGCTGTTTTCCGCGGTTGACGTCCTCGTCGACATCCGCATCACCATCCTCCATCATCTCAAAAACCTCCAAACAATTATTCGCGCACGCCATCGCCAGCTCTACTTTCCCCCCTTCACTCTTACTCGCGTTCCCAAACTTCAAATCAAACGCTCCGCCGCACCTCGCGCTCGACGTCGCGTCCAGCTCGCCGCACGCGTCAAACGAAATCTCCTCCTCTTCCTCCTCGCTTTTTCCACGTGAGCATCGAAACAACGTCACTTGCCCAATCCTTTCTTCTTCTTTTCCTCTTTGTACCTCCTCCTCGTCTTCCCCTTTTCTTTCTCCTCTGTGTTCGTACGACCCGACTGCCACGATCGAACACAAATCATCATCTCTATTACTATTTCTTCTTTCCCTTCCGTTTTCCTTGCAAAACCACACCGCGACGGTCGCGCAGTTCAACTTCACCGTTCTTTCCAGCACTTTTTTCCCAACCACACGCGTTCCTCTGCCGCGTTTCATCATCGCATTCGTCGTAACATCGTCCGTGATTTTGCTCTCATTTTGTGCGTGTTGTTTTAATGTTGCGGTTGAAACGCGCCGAAAATGTACGTGGACGCGCGAATGAGCGCGATCCACGAGCCGAGCAAGATGGCGTTGCGTTTGAGTTCCTCCCAGGATTCGTCCATGATTGATTTAATGAGTTGATTTGAAAGCTTTTGTGTGTGTGTAAGTGTTCGTTTTAGATGTGTTCGTTTTATGTGGTTTTTTCTTTTCTTTTTTTCTCTTCTTTTCTCTCCAAAACGCCATTTTTTTTAAAAAACTTTTTCCGGTCAAACAAAAATCGATTGGACTACTTTTCTCTGCTCTTTTCTTTCTCGCGTTTACACGCACGACTACTCATTCGCCGAAGAAGACACTCTCGTCAAAATAAGCGCCTTTGCTGCAAACCCTCCTCCTCCTCCGCCTCCTCCTTCTCCCTTTAAAATGACGACGAAAACAAAAACGAACGATGAAAAGGATGAAAGTGATATGAATGGTATAAAAAATACGCGAGTGATTGGCAAGAAAAATGTTCTAAAAAAAGAAACGATACATCGATTGATCAAGGACGTCTCTCGGGTGGATTTCGCGGCCCCTGCGCCGGCGTATTTAGAGAATAACTTAGGGCAATCGAACGTGAGACGGTATTTATTAGAACCTGGGCCGAAAGACGGGTCGCACTCGAGGTGTAGGATTGTTCGGAAGAAGGACGCGTTCGGGTATTGCACGTACGTGTTGTACGCGGATTGTCCTCCTCCTCCTAATCCTCCTCCTCCGTCGTCGTCGATGCGCGAAGGGAAGGACCTTTTCGATGAGAACAGAAACGAAGAAAAGAATGGTCGACGTTGCAAAAGTCGATTCGAGGCGCGAGCGCTGTGCGCGGCGAGGAAGAGGAAGAAATCGAGAAGGTGAGTGTGTTCGCGCTCGCGGTCGCGGTCGCTCGCCTAAAGGGTTTGGTTTTGTTCGTCCTCTTCTTTCTTAACTTTCTTTCTTCTCACTATTGTCTTTTTCTCACTCATCTTGAACAGGTCGCGAATGGTTGTTTCTTTAGACGTGGCCGATATACGCGAGAGTTCGTCGCAATATTTAGGAAAGATAGCGGCGACAAATGCAGCCGGAACGAGGTTTGAGTTGTTCGACGACGGCGCGAAACCGGGCACGTGGGAGACGTTCGAGAGATCCGTGAGAGAGGACTACGAGGACGGGGCAGAAGATGAGGACGAAGACGAAAATGGTGACAAGAACGACGACGACGATGACGACGACGACGATAACGACGACGACGACGACGACAACGATGGTGATGATGACGAAGAAGAAATGAAAGACGCGACTGAGGTGAAAAACAGAGCGCGTCTCGGTACGGTGGAATACAACTTGAACCCGCTGGGAATACACGGACCGCGACAGATGCGCGTGGAAATAGTCAACACGGAAGAAACAGAAAGAGAGACGAGCAACGGCGCACAACCTGTCACCGCTCGATTCAAAAATGTCTTACCCGCGTGGAACAAAAAAATGCGCGCGTATTGTCTAAACTTTAACGCGAGAGTGACTCAACCGTCCGTGAAAAATTTTCAACTTTTGATCGACGACGATGACGACGACAACGACGACGACGCTTTTTCCGCGGCCGCCGAAAAGAACAAAAACGAAGTCGAAGATGAAGAGAACGAGAAAGCACCGCCGACGATTGATGATAACGACGACGACGATAAATCTATCGCGAAAAACGCAGCTTCCGTGAGAGAAAAACAGCGTCGCAAGCGAGAAACGAGGTGGCAAAAATGGATTTTACAGTTTGGTAAAATAGGCGAGGACGTGTACACGATGGATTTCCGCTACCCGTTTACGCCTTTACAGGCGTTCATGGTGTGCGCAACCTCTCTGGATAAAAAGCTCGGCTGCGAATGAATTAATTTTGAATAAACGCTGCTATAAAACATCCGCGGTGCCTTCAGCGTCTACTTTTCCCCACGAGTCTAGAATCCATCTCGTGGTGCTTTTGCTCTCGCTACTACTCGTGTCTACTTCAACGCGCATGGTTCCTATCGAACAGTTTCGAACGATCCCTCGGTTCTTCTCGCCGCTTAAATCTTCGTCGACTAAATATTCGCGCAAGAGCAACAACACGCCGGCGTGCGTGACCACCGCAATCGTCGCGTCGCCGCTGCTCTCTTCAAGATCTTCCTCCAAAACGCGCCGCACTGCATCTTCTATGCACTCGCGCACTCTTCTCAAAACATCATCGACGCTTTCGCCGCCTTCTCCTGCACATCTCAAACCTCTCTTCGTCTTGCTCTCGCAAAACGTCGCCCAGGCGCGCGGGAACTCCATCGGCGCCGTCTTCCGCGGACATCCTTGTAAAACCCCCACGTGGCGTTCTCGTAACTTTGAACTTTCCTCGATCATTTGCGAGGCATCAATCATCATCCCCTGCGCGGTGTGCAAACATCGTTGCAAATCGGATGTCACTACTTTTCGAATATTTTTTACCCTATTAATACTACTGTTTTTGCTCGTCATCATTTTCATCAAATTCGCGCGTAAACTTTTAATCTCCTCCTCCCCGTCTTCGTTTACTTCCGTGTCCAACTGTCCTTGAATGATCCCTAACGCGTTGTGTGTGGTTCTCGCGTGTCGTATTAAGAGCACTCGGACCACTCTTTTGTTCTCATCATCTTTATTCATATTAGGGGAAATTGCCTAATTTTAAGGGAAAAAAATGAAGCAAATTTGCTCATAAAAACATCACTTTACGAAACGACTTTATTCTCTAATAAACACTCGTTCTTCTAATAAAGAAAGACAGAAGAATTTGAAGGAGAAAGAAAGAGCGCGTCATTGGATCGTCGTCGCGCTCTTTTTCTCTATTTGATCTTTTTATCGCATCATCAAAACAACGCGATAGATGATATGAATCTTCTTAAGAACAAAATCGGCTCGATTTTCGTGCACGTCCGGCACCAAACGTATCAACGTTTCGTCCCGGAACGCGTCAAGAAGTTTTTACTCACGCACCCGCCAAATATCACCGTGCAATGCCTCTTCGCCTTGTGCGTCGCGGAAATCATCCACTTCGTGCGAGAGGAAATCAAGTTTCAAATCTGGTGCCGACAAGGCAGAGAGAAAGGCGGAATGCACGAACTCACCGAGGAGGAGATTGAGGAGAACAAAAGGACAGGGAAAGTGCCGGAAGTGGACGAAAAGCGAATGCCGACGAAAGATTTACTCGAAGAACCGACCGAAGAAATTAAACGAGACGTAGATAAATTGATTGAGTTTATCAACCAGAACAGACGGAAAGATTCGTCCATGGTGAGAGTTGGGAAATCGACGATTCCAAACGCCGGGTTAGGATTGTTCGCGGATCGAGATATCACCGAAGGCGAACGCATTCGAGGCGCCACGTACGGAGGGAGAATCATGAACTTCAACGAGGCGAAGAAGATTCCCATGAAAGAGAAGGATTACGTGATGGCGTTGCATTTGAACGTACACGTAGACGCGAAAGAGCACTACGGGTATATGGCGAGGTACATAAACGATACGTATAAGACGGAGAAGAGTAGAAATTGTAAGTTTTTGAAGATGAGCGTAGAGAATAGGGCGAGCGTGATCGCCATGAGAGACATCGAGAGAGGCGAGGAGTTGTTCGCGGAATACGGGAGCGGGTATTGGAGAGCGAGGAACGGGGAAATTGATGCGGACAGAGGTGACGTGGAGAATTTTAAGAGGGACATGGAAAAAGCGCAAAAATGGGTCGAATCGAAAGGGAAGTATAAGAGTAAAAGTAAGAAGACGCACTCGAAGGAATTTAACAACGCGGCGGATTTATTAGAGAGAGAAGGTAAAGGGTTAGAACCGGACAGCATATTTAAGAAGATTCCTTGATCATCATCATAATAATAAAGTACACTTTCTATACAACGCCGAGTTCGACTTCTTTTTCTAATTTCACGCTCAACTCTTCCGCTTGCTGGGCCAACCACATCTTCGCGTATAATCCGTTCAAATCGACCAACTCATCGTGTCTTCCTTGCTCTACGATTTCCCCGTCTCGCATGACGATGATCCTCGAGCACTTCATCACCGTGCTCAACCTGTGCGCGACGAAAACGCTCGTTCTATCTCTCGCAATTTCTTCCAAGCTTTCCAATATTTGCGATTCAGTCGCCGTGTCCAACGCCGACGTCGCTTCGTCCGCGACTAAAACTCTCGGGGACTTCAAAAACGCGCGAGCGATGGCGACTCTCTGCTTTTCACCGCCGGATAACATCACGCCTCTCTCGCCAACTTTCGTCTTCAAACCGTCCGGTAAATCGCCGATGGTTTTTGCCAATTTCGCCGCGTGGCAGGCGCGCTCGACTTCCTCGTCTGAGGCGTTTGGTCGACCGTAGCGCACGTTGTGCTCTAAAGTATCGTTAAATAAAACGGCATCTTGAGGGACAACCGCAACGGCGGATCGAAGAGATTTCATTTGTAGATCTTTCACGTTGTACCCGTCGAAGAATACATCACCGGACGTGGCGTCGTACGCGCGCAACGCGATGCGAAGCAAGGTGGATTTCCCGGAACCAGAAGGTCCGACGATGCCGATGGATTCGCCCGGAGAAATTTCTAAGTTTACGTTTCTAAGAATCTTGCGTCCGTTTCCGTATTCAAAAGACACGTCTTTAAACGATATGGACGCGCCGTTGTTGCTGCTTGTCGTCGTCGTCGTCGTCGTTTCGATATTTTTGTTCTTCGGTAACTCCAACGTCCCGTCCTTTACGTTTGACGTCGTCGATAAGACCTCAAACATCGCCTCCATGTCGACTAAACTTTGTCTCAACTCTCTATAAAAAAATCCTAAAAAGTTCAACGGTGCCCACACTTGCAACAATAAACCGTTCGCCATGACCAAATCACCGACCCGGTTGGCTAAATTCGCACCAATCTGTGACGCGTTCCCACCGGCGCCGACTCCTAACGCCGCGCACGACAACGCCGCCGTCATGCCGAAAGATAAAAACACCGCCTGACCGGCGTTCAACAACGACGACGCTCTTTCGCTCCCCAATGCGGCTTCGTGGTACCCTCTTAATAAACTATCGTACTGTTTGGACTCTAAATTCACGTTCCCGAAATTCGATACGGTTTCGTAATTCAAAAGCGCATCCACGGCTTTCCCGGTGGACAAACCGTCCATGGTATTCGCCAACTTCCTCTTGCTCGCGGACACCCCGGTCATGTGCATGGTCCACCAGACGTAACAACAAAACGTACTCAACACCACCGCGACGACGTGCCAACTGAACGCTTTCCACAGCAAAGCACTCACCAATGCCAACTCCACGAATGTTGGAATGAACGTAAATATAACCGCGCGAAACACCATCGATACCGACCGCGTGCCTCGATCGATGATTCTTTGCAACGCCCCAGTTCTTCTCTGTAAGTGAAACTGCATGTCCAAATTCAACACGTGATTGAACACCTCCAACGCGACTCTTCTACCCGCCGCTTGCGCCACGGGCGTGAAAGACACCACCCGCAACTCCGTCGCAATACCAGACACCGCTTTAAATACTCCGCTGAAACACAACATCATCGCCGCCATGTTCGCGGCTTGTAACGCTTCCGGCCCAACCGGTAACTGCGCCGCTCGCGTCAAATGGTCAATCGCAAACTTAAAATACACCGGTACCGCTAACCCGAACGCTTTCTGCGCCACGAGAAAGATCACCGCAAACGCTAACCGAAGTTTCGTTCCTTTCCTACTAAACGCCACCTTCAAAAGATACGGTAACACGGTTCTCAAATCCGACCCTTTCGGCGGCATCGGGATTGGACCGTCGTCCTCGGTATCGTTTTCGTTAAAATACGACGACGACTTTGAAGACGAGTTCTTCTCTATTTTTTGCTCCTCTTCCATGGAGTCGGAGATGCCGTAAGATGCCACCGCCGCTGCTCTCGCGGACGGTCTCGCGTATCTTTGCACACAAGCACCAGCAGCAGGTTTGTTGGTGTTGGAGGACAAAAACGACGACGTCGCGCTGCTGTTCCTCGTCATCTTCGCAGCGAGAGGCGATGATGAAGAAGAGGCTTTGTGCGTCTTCTTCATCATCGCGCCGCCGTCATTTTTGGACGACGATGAGGACGAGTTACGTATCATCATCATCATCATCCGACGTCGTCGTCGTTGAATTCCCGGTGACGTCGCCGTCGCGTTTTTCCCCTCCGGTTTCGAAAAGCTGCTTCTCATCATCATCATCGTCGTCGCTTTCGAAAGACCACCACGCGAGGACGACGAAGAAGAAGAAGTCGAGAAGCCGCGGTGGTGGTTATGGTTATGGTTATGATGTGTTGTTCGTGAAAGAGGTGCAAACTGCGCGCGCATGATATCTGAAGAGTTTTGGATAAAAAAAGGAACGAAAAGATGTCAGGATGTGGAGAAAAGAGTTTTACTTCTCTAGGCGAAGAAGCGACAATGATGAATACGCGTAAGTGGTTCTTTCAATACAACACGCGGTATGTGGACACTATGTGACTGTGAAAGAGCTAATGTTGAGTACGCACGTACCTTTTCAAATGATAAGATTCACGAAAACGCTTCTCGCACACATCACATTCGTACGGTTTCTCGTTCGTATGAATACGCATGTGGGCCTTCAAATTACTAGAAGTATGAAAGCACTTCTCGCACACATCACATTCATACGGTTTCTCGTTCGTGTGAATACGCATGTGGTCTTTCAAATGATTAGCTTGAGAAAAACGCTTCTCGCACACATCACACTCGTACGGCTTCTCATTCGTGTGAATACGCATGTGGGCTTTCAAATTACCAGAAGTATGAAAGCACTTCTCGCACACATCACATTCGTACGGTTTCTCGTTCGTGTGAAAACGCATGTGGGTTTTCAAATTACCAGAATTACGAAAACGCTTCTCGCACACATCACATTTATACGGCCTCTCGTTCGTGTGAATACGCATGTGGGTTTTCAAAGTACTAGAATCACAAAAAGCTTTATCGCACACATCACATTCGTACGGCTTCTCGTTCGTGTGAATACGCATGTGCGTTTTCAAATTACAAGAGTGACGAAAACGCTTCTCGCACACATCACACTCGTACGGTTTCTCGTTCGTGTGAATACGCATGTGGGCTTTCAAAGTACCAGATTCACGAAAACGCATCTCGCACACATTACATTCGTACGGTTTCTCTTTCGTGTGAATACGCATGTGCTTCTTCAAATCACTAGAATCACGAAAGCACTTCTCGCACACATCACATTCATACGGCCTCTCGTTCGTGTGAATACGCACGTGTATGGCCAATTTAGATGCGCTAACAAACACCTTCTCGCAAACGCCGCACTCGTGTTGTTGCCCTCTCTTTCTCTTCGCTCCTTTTCTCACAGTCATCTCTTCTTTCCGCATCTGTTCGTTCACCTCATCCTCATCAGGTATTCGCAAACAGAGCAACACCTCATCAGGTTCTTCTTCTTCCTCTTCTTCTCCTCCCCTCTTTTCCAGAACATACTCACTTTTCAAAACCGTCCTCGCATTTTCCGCTCGTTTAGGATTTGGATTCTTTCTTCGTCCTCCCATTATTGTTCTTCTTTCTCTATTGTTCTTCGTGACAAGTGCGTTGCTTTCCCCTACAAATTGTGCTGTCCTTTCCCCACAAAAAAGGAATAAAAACAGATACACACACGCACGCGGTTTACACGAATAATGGCGACATTGCTCTCCAGCGGCATCGTTCGAATGACCACCACGACGACGACCTTTGTTTTGAAGAACGCGGGGTTGTTCAAAGCGAAAGGATTTGGTGGTGGCTCGTCCTCGCTGTTTCATCCTCATCGGCAGCAGCAAATGGATAAAAGACGAACCTTGAAAGCCGTTACGAATTCCAATTCTTTCTCGTCGTCGTCGAACACCAACAGAGCGAAGAAGAAGGCGACGACGAGCGACGACGTCGAAAAAAGGCAAAGAATGACGCACATGGCAAAAGTTCGCGCGTCTTTTTCTCCTTCTTCTTCTTCCTCCTCGACCGAAGAAAAGATGTTCACGGTGCAACACAATTTGGAATCGCTGAGCGATAAAATTTTCTGCAACCGTTCGTTGCCGATGAAGTCGATCAGGTCGGTTGGATTCGATATGGATTACACTTTAGCCATGTATAAACCGGAAACGTTCGAACGGTTGGTGTACACGAAAACGATCGCGAAATTAGTCTCACATTACGGGTACCCGAAGGAAATTTTGAAGTCGTTCCAATTCGACGAGACGTACATGGTGAGAGGCCTCGTCATCGATAAGAAGCGAGGAAACGTGTTGAAGATGGACAGACATAATTACGTGAAAGTTGTCGTCCACGGGTTCAAAGCGGTGAGCACGGAAGAGAGGTTGATGACGTATTGCGACTCGTCGAAAGTTGGGACTTCGTTTACCGGGAACGAGTATCAAGCGATGGATACGTTGTTCGCGTTGGCGGAGGCGTATTTGTTTTGCCAACTGGTGGAAATGAAAGATTTAGTTATGATAGACGAGAAAAAGAAGAAAAATAAAGAGTACGAGAAGTTAACGAACGTGTCGTATCACCAGATGTTCGACGAGATTCGTAAGAGCGTGGATTTGTGCCACCGGGACGGGAGTTTGAAAACCGAGGTGGCGAAAGATCCGGCGAAATACATCGTCCCGGATGAAAGTCTGAAAGAGTTACTGACGACGTTGAAAACGAGCGGTCGGTCGGTGTTTTTGTTGACCAACTCTCTGTTCGATTACACGAACGTCGTGATGAACTTTCTCATTTCCGGTAAGACTGGCGAGGAGAAGAATTTAGATTGGTTGGAATATTTCGATAGCGTGTTTGTCGGGTCGATGAAGCCGAATTTTTTCACGCAAGATAACAACATCATTTTTGAAGTGGACGCGAAGACGTACATGTTGAAAAATACCGATTCCGGTGGGCCGTTAACGCCGATTGGTGGAAGCGATATCGACCACGTGTCAGCACCGTCGTCGTCAAAACCTGGCGACGGCGAAAACATCTACGATTCAAAGGTGTATCAAGGTGGATCGTACGTCCATCTCATGGACTCGCTCGGAATTTCTCGAGGTTCGGACGTTTTATACGTCGGCGACCACATCTTCGGGGATATTTTGAGAAGTAAGAAAACGTTAGGGTGGAGAACGATGTTGATCGTGCCGGAAATGGATCACGAGCTGGAAGTGTTGGAGGAGACTCGAGAAGAGGGCGTTTTGGACGAGCTGAAACAGTTGCGCGAACGAAGAGACGAGTTGGATTATAAGTTGCAAAAGATTATATTCGAGGAAAAACGACAAAAGGAAAAGGAGAAAATGGCGAAAACGTCGGAGGAGATGAAAATGGTCGAGCAACTCGAGAAAGATTTTGAAACCGCGAAATTGGAACATCGGAAGAAAACAAAGGAGTACCACGAACGCTTCCATTGGGTTTGGGGCGCGTTGATGAAATCCGGATATCAAAACTCTCGATTCGCGCACCAAGTCGAGCGGTACGCGTGCGTGTATACGAGTAAAGTTTCGAACATGTTGAGGTATTCGCCCGAGGCGAGCTTTCGCGCGTTTAGCGACACGATGCCCCACGATGATAGTTCACCGTAATGTGTAATTATTATCATTGTTTAGCGCTATAATGTCTAGAACTCGTCTTGGTTTGCTTCCTCCATTTCTTCGTCTTCGCTCTCGGAGGAAGCCAATGAATCTTCATCTTCTTCGTCCTCGTCCTCTCGAAGCGCCAACGTCGATAAATACGAATCGATTTCTCCGTGTATCTTCACGCAGTGCTTTCGCGCAAACTTTATCACGTTATCTGAAACGTCGCTCTCGACTGCCATCGCGCTGCTATTTCCAAATCCGCCGACTCTTTGCACTGAAGTCACCGCACCTTCTCTGGTGGCGGATACCGCGAGCGCGAAATCGCCGCACGACTCTTCGCTCGAGACGCAATCAATCGCTATGGTTGGTAAAAACTCCTCGTCGTCTATTGTAATCGTCGTCATAGTAGTTACTCCTTCTTGCTGCCGCGCTCTACCGAAATACGTCGCCGTAGCAATCAAAGGCACGTCTGAGACATCTAGCGTCGTGTTACTACTACTGCTGCTATTCGATTCCTTTTCTTTTCCTTTTTCTAATTGTTCGTCATCATCATCATCATCATCTTCTTCTTCTTCTTCCGAATCTGACACTAACTCAACCTCTTCATCCTCACCTCTTCGTTTCACTCTCACTCTCGGTAACCGTGCGTCGAACAACGCGCACTTCCCGGCAATCGCCAACGCGTCCAACGCGTTCCCGTCGTCCGAGAGCACTAAAAAATCCATCCGTAACTTCCAGCGATGACGCCGACGGCCTCCTTGTTTACTACCATTCCCATGACTACTACCGCCAATCTCCAAAGACTTTCGCAAACCAGATTCCTTGTTCAACAAATCCATCGACCCGTACGCAAACTCCAATTCTCTCTTCAACTCGCCGCAATACTTATCGGTCTCGTTGAATACTTGTTGCTGATGTTGACCTTTCCCGCCGCCGCCGACGGCGGAACCAACATTTCTCGTCGACATCGTTTCCACGTAAACTTCTACGGAAGGCATCGTCGCCGCAGTAGATGTGCCCGCTTTCTCGTTCCCTCCCGTCTTATCTCTTCCTCCTCCTCCTCCGCTTCGCCGTTGCCCCATAAACAACAACAAAGCATCATCCTCTTCCTCATCCTCATCAAAACTGCACACCTGCCCGGTTATCGCGCACACGACCTCGGTCCGTCCGCACGATCCTTTCCCCATGCGAACTTTCGCTTGTCCAACCGCTCGCGTGATGATCATCATGTTGTTCCTTTTCTTTTTATTAAAACTCTCACTCAGTTTACTTTCGTGATTTCCCAACGAAATCTCCACCGGTCTCGATTCGTGATTCTCTCTCCCGTCCGAGCGGAGGTTTTGGCAAACGCCGTCGCGAGTGAACTGGAATTCCGGCGCGGAGAATAACATTTTCTTCGCGCCGGAATGGATCGTAGTATCGCGGTGCTGTTGATGATGATGTTGTTATATAACTCTCTCTTTCTCAGCAGTTAAATGAAGAATGTGACGGCGGTAAATCGCCACTAAAAAGAAACGTCTTTTTTGCTCAAAGAGATAAAAAAGAGTTTACTATATAATAAATGGAGAGGAACGAGAAGAAGAAGCAACTCTCCGGCGCGCAGAAAAGGAAGAAGAAGAAGGAGAAAGAGGAGGCGATCGAACGGGCGAGAGCGGAGTTGGAGAGGTTGAAGCTTGGACCGACCAAGGTGTGGACGGGATTGGTGACGCATCACAAGGATGTGTTCGTCTCGCATGTCTTGTCGAAATTGAACGAGACAGATCGGTTTTTCTTTGCAAAGGTGAATAGTGAGAGTTGGGGAGTGCTTGAGTACGCCGGGGTAGACGTATCGAAATTAAGTTGCGCTGTTCACGAATGTACATCCATTTCGACGTTGGAATTGGCGTGGAATCACTTTCCCTGGGGAAAGAAAGATGACGAAGGAAGAGTGATGGATCAAGCCTACTTTTGCGAGCAAGTTCCTGGAACGAACAAACTCGAGTTGCTCAAGTGGTTGAGAGAAGTGAAACATTGCGAGTGGGATGAAAAGACGATTACTGTGGCAGCATTTAAAGGTAATCTCGAGATGCTGAAATACTGCTTCTCTAACGAGTGCCCGTATGATGAAGAAATGTCGTGTAGACAAGCTGCTAAAGGACACCTCGACTGTCTTCGATTTCTTTTCGACAAAGTGAAACCTTCGCGAGATACGGAAAAAGATTCGGCAAAACACGCAACATGCGGTGGTCACATGGAGATCTTGAAATATTTCGTCGAAGAAAGAAAGATACCCGAGGTAGTAAAGGTCAGCTGCGTGACAAATGCTGCAAGGTACGGCCGCCTCGATTGCCTCAACTACTTATTCGACGAGGCGAAAACGCCTCTTAACCACTGGCGATACAGCGCTCTCGCTCGTTACCACGAGCATACCGACTGCCTAAACTACTTGCTCGAAAAAAGGTGCCCGGAACCAACGGACGAACAATACGCTACTTTTGCCGAGAGCTTGCGAGCGCTAGAGTCTCGGCAGGAGAACAGCGAGTGAGAAGTTAGTTTGATCAGAGAGAGAGAGAGAGACACCTTTTACCTTTTCGTACATTTTTAGAGCAAAGAAGAGAGACACACAAAAACAGGTTCAAAATCGCCAAAATTTCCCCTCTATCTATACTCGCAAATACAAACTCACTCTCCAAAAGAGAGAGAGATTGAGAGAGTAATCGAAGCACTTTTCTTCGCGCGTGTGGTGAGCGCGTGGTAGTGTTGACGTTGCCGAATTCCTCGCGTTTTGAAGGTCGCACTTCTTCGTAAAAGTAATTGGAATTGATCCATCTTCATCAAATCAATCCGCTTCTTCTAATAAAGCGATTAAAACATAGAGAAAATAATAAAGAGTATGAGTTTCATGCATCGAATGCCAAACGAGTACGGCGTCTCCTCGTCCTCCGCGTCCTCTTCGAGAAACACCCAGGGTGTAGGTACCGATCGGACGCGAGAGTTTTTCGCGACCGCGGAAAGAGTGAGCAAACAATTGCACGGAAGTAGACACAGGAGTAGCAGTGGGGGAAGAAACGAAAACGACGACGAGAACGGCGCCGCGGCGAAAGGAGAAGGCTCGGATTTTTACGCCGCCTCCTCCTCCTCGCACGTGGAGAAACAGCA
>JGI20158J14315_10000096_pt1 | contig 55475 bp, 55 predicted proteins | sample COG_08_FD_14315 | JGI IMG/M metagenome (IMG submission 14315)
TTTTTTTGTATTATAAAAATTTAACCAAGCAATCAATTGGTTTATATAGATTTTCTTACCTAAGGATATATTAAATATTCCAAAAGAATCTTTTTTAATCAATTCATAAACAATTTGATTAAATTTACTAATAGAAATGAAATCTTTGAATATCTTCTTATTATTATAAATAAAACCTTTTTTTGCCATTTCAAAAAAAATATCACTAAAAGTATTATGAAGTTTTCTCTTATGTTTATTTGGGAAATTAATAATATTACAAACTCTTAAAGTTAAAACTCTTGATCTAAGAATTTTTTTTACAGAAACTTCTGATATAAATTTATTTTTTGAATAATTACAATTTGGTTCTTTTTTATCTAATTCTTTAATATTAAATTTAGTTTTATAAATTTTTCTAGTACTTAGCATAACCAATTTAGTCTTTAAATTTATAATTTTTTCAGCAATTATAAGATCATTGTCATTTTTATTAGCATATTTATTTTTTACAAATTTATGGTTAGATGTACAATTAATGATAATATCAAAATTATTTATATTCTTATTTTTAAGAAAACTTTTGAAACCAATCCTGTAAATATTTATTTTCTTACTTTTAAAATAGTTGAATAAGTTTTTGCTAATAAGTCCATTTTTACCAATAATTAATATTTTTTTTTTCACTTTATAAAGAAATAAATAAGATTTGTTAGTAAGTAATCCAAGTTCTTTGCATAATTTATTCTATTTTTATCAAAAAAATATTGCACATAATCATGAGCTTGTTTACGTCTTCTCCACCATGCAAATGATAAAAATTTAAAATCAGATGAAATCATACCTTGAGATTGTCTATAATAGGTTAGATTTTTATTTAAAATATTAAAATCTCTTTTGATATATCTTAAATATAAACCAATCCTAAAATCCATCCAAATATTAGGAAATAAATCAAAATTTATTTTCTTAAAGATTTTAACAAATTCATCTCTTTTCATTATAATGCAACTTTGAGGTGGAATATATGGCCAATAATTTGAAATAAATTTTTTTTTATTTTTAATTAATCTTAATTTATTTTTATATTTGTAAATAGGCAAATCAAACAACGAAGATATTTGTTTATTTTTTATAAAAAAATTGGTTATTAGTTTTATTTTATTTTTTTTAAAAAAATCATCACTATCTAATAAAAATAAAATTTCACCCTTACTTTTTTTAAAAGCTCTATAATATGCATTCATTTGATTAAAAGAACCAATTTTTCCTCTTTTTTTATTTCTTATAATTTTAATATTTTTATATTTATTGATTTTTTTAACTGAATTATCTGATGATGCGTCATCATGAATTATTATTTCTATATTTTGGTAGGTTTGTTTCTTTATAGAATCAATACACTCGTTTAAATACTTTTCATTATTATAATTAGCAATTAGTACTGATACTTTAATATCTTTCAATTTATCAACTCTTCTCTTTTATAAATATATTCAAATGTTTTTCTGAAAGGCATTCTAGATTTATATATTTGATTAAAATTGTTTTTAATTAACAACTTATTAATGTCTTCAAATGTATAGCCTTTTTTAATCATGTTATCATAATGATGTTCAAACATAATAATATCAACTAATTTAATTTTATTTTCTAAACCTAATAATATTTCAAATTCATATCCTTCTGTATCTATTTTCATAAAATCTATTTTTTTAATATTATTTTTTTCAATGTATTCTTTTAACTTGGATATTTTTATTTTTATTTTTTGATAGGTTTCTTTATTATTTAAAAAATTTATTAATCTAAATTTTCTTTTATAATATTTAGATTCTTTATCTATCTCTTTAATTGTCGATGATGAACTTTCATTAAACTGGTTAAATTCAATAATCTTTTCTTCTGCACCAAGAGCTATATTTTCTAAAACTATCTCGGTATTGTTATATCCTTGTTTATTATCTTTTATTTTTTTTTTTAAATATTCAAAATTAATTGGACTTGCTTCAAAAGAAATAATCTTTTTTATAATAAAGTTTTTTGAGAATAATTTAATTGACTCTCCTTTGTGTGCACCAATATCTATAAGGAGCTTAAAATTATTATACTTATTTTCTTTTAAAAATTTAATCCACTTTTTTTGATAAGAATAATCAAATAGACTGAGTCCCCACAGTATTATTTTTTGAATCATTGATTTATAAATATAATCTTACCCATTACTTTTTTTATTTTAACATCTTTATTGCACTCAAAATCTTTATTTTTACAGTTATTATATTGTTTTATTAATTGATCCATTTTTTTTTGTATTCTAAAATGATTATCATCAAGAAAATAGTAGGTTTGCCTAATTGGTTTATAGCTATACCGTTCCACTTCATTAACTATTCTGCTTATATTCCTCGATAAAAAAATAATTATTGTTAATGAAACTAGCATAATAGAAATCTTTGAATATTTTTTTAAGTCAATTTGAGCCGATCCAAGTTTGACTGATATTGGAATAAATAGCAATAAAGCTATTATATGGTAACCACCATACCTTAGGGCTGGGTGATTATAAAACCATTCAATGCCTAAGATCAAAATTAACAAATAAACCAAATACACATGATGATCTACTTTGATTCTTGTTTTTTTAAAAAAACTTTTTTTAAAGAAAAATAGAAATATGCTAATTAGTAATATTATACCTAGTATAAAATCACTTACTTTATTAAAAAAGTAAATATCAATCCAATTACTTATCCAATTAAAATTTTTTATATATTCTTCAGGGTTTTCTATTCTAAAATTTGGTGCCGCACCTCCCTTTGACCACAGTTCATACCAGTCATTCATTTGCTGGACTTGTATCAGCGGTATGCCCCAGCTTATTCCATCAAAACATGTAAGGCTTAATGGATAAACTAGACAGCCTGTATTAATAAAATATGTGAATATAATAAAAAAAATTAAAACTAAAACTAATATGAAATATCTATTGAAAAACAAGAAATATGAAGTTTGAATATAATTTTTTTTGTTTCTTAAAATATATAAAAATAAAGGAATAATAAATATTATATATAAAATATAAAAAGCCTTAAAAGAGATAATCAACGCCCCAAGTAAATATATATAAAATAGATTGTAAGTTTTGACAGTCTTTAAATTGATAAAATTTAATAATTCAATTATAAATAAAAATACCAATATCATTGCAGCACGGTCAGTACCATATTCAGATATCCTATAGAAAAATATATTTATGAAAACAAACGATAGTAAGCTTAAAAAATGGATAAAATTTAATTGTTTATCTTTAGTGAAAACAAATTTAAAATAATTATGAACCTTTTTTAAAAGAACAATATTTGCAAATCCTAAAATAAATAAAGAAAAAAAATTTAATAAATAAAATTTTGCATATGGTAAATAAAATAAAGAATTTATATAGAATATAGAAGAAGGTGTTCTAAAGCCATGATTAAATTGACCAATACCTATGTGTAAACTTTGTTGTGTGAGATAATAAGTATAAGGAAAATGATAATATGGAAAATCATCATGATTTTTAAATTGCAGTACTGCACAAAACAATAAAGAAAAGACTATTAAAGAGAAAAAAATTTCATTTTTATATAAAGAGTATTTTTGTTTTATTGAATAAATAAATAAAATTAATCCAATGAAAAGTATTACTAGATTATGAGATTCGTTATGAGCAATAAAAAGATTACTAAAATATGAATATACAATTAATATATAAATTCCAAATAACCCTGCATATCCAAAGTTAATAAAATCTAATTTGAGTTTTAATAATTTTACAAAAAAAATACCATAACCAACTATTGATGTAAGAATTAGTATGTAATACGAGATAAATATAAAAAAATTGTTCATTATTTCTATTTCAGTTTTAATTGATATTTTATTGATATATAAGACTGAATTTATAGAATTTTAATTTACTTTTGTCTAAAAAATAAATGTTAATGAGGGAACTAACTTTAATAATACCTGCAAAAAAAGAATCTGAAAGTCTTCCATCTGTCTTAAATGAACTGCAAAAGTACAATTACAAAATAGATGTTGTTTTGCATCCTACTGACTTAGAGACAATTAATGCAATTAAAAAGTATGATATTAATATTGTTTATCAAAAAAATTTAGGGTTCGGTGATGCTTTAATTTATGGAATTAAACAGTGTAAAACAAAATATTTTTGCATCTTTAATGCAGATGGATCTTTCAATCCTAAAGAGTTAAATTCAATGTATGAAAAGGTTAGCAATGAAAACTTTGATTTAGTTTTTGGTAGTAGATATGAATTAAATTCTGGAAGTGAAGATGATACAATTATCACTTATAGTGGAAACAAAATTTTTTCGTTTATAGGAAAGTTTTTTTTCAAACTTCCTATTTCTGATATTTTATATACCTATGTTTTGGGTAAAACTGAAAATACAAAAAAACTAAACTTAGAGTTCAAAGATTTTTCTTTTTGTGTAGAACTTCCTATAAAAGCTAAACGCAAAGGTCTTAAAATAACTACAAATAAAAGTTATGAAAGGTCAAGAATCGCAGGTAAAAAAAAAGTAAATGCTTTTAAAGATGGATCTTTAATCTTAATAAGTATGATTAAACTATTTTTGAGATAAGAATAATTTTCTTAATAAAACATATGTAAAAAAATATATTAATAAATTAAAAAATATAATTAATATTAAAATCTTAGAATTGTTAATAAAAAAAAATGATATGGCAACAATTATCAAATTATAAAGATTAATGAAAATTCCACTAAATGAATTAGTAAACACTTTATTAGTAAAATATTTTTTTTTTAAGAAAAATAAATAAATTAAATGATGTAAATGTAAATTATCAGCTACTGATAGATTTTTTTTTAATATTACTCTTCTAACAATCGAAAATAAGTTTTCTGTAGCCGGATACCATAATAATAGTGCAATAAAATAAGGGGATACTGCTTGAGGATTTTCATAAATAAATTTAATACATATTGTGCCAATTAAAAATGCAAGACTATAAGTTCCTGAGTCACCAAAAAAACTTTTACCAAAAAAATTGAATAAAAAAACAATTGTAAGTATCATCAAAATACTTTTAAAAATTTCATAATCAAGGTTTAGGTTGTAATGATAGGCTGAAATAAAAATTGTTGATAAGCAAAGTATATAATAGGTTACTACTAAAGTATTTAAACCATCTAAAAAATTTGAACCATTAACTAATACCAATAAGCAAGATAATAAAAATATGATATTGAAGGTATTTGACTTCAACATTTGATCAAAAAAACCTATGGAAATTGTTTTTATCTCTACACTTCCTACAATGATAAAACTTACTATTATAATTAGTTGAAAAAAAATTCTTTTAGATGGTGAAGTTAAAATATTGAGATCTGACAAAAGTCCCAAAACATAAATTGATAATATAGAAAAAATCAAAATTTTGTTATCTACAATGGGTGTAAAGAGCAAAAAAATTATTAAAATTAGTCCTCCTGTCAAAGGTGTCTTATTGCTGGTTGCAACATTATTCTTATGTTTTGATGTTTCAACTTTATCCAAGAAAATATTATTTCTTATGAAAAATTCATTTAAGATAAAATATAAGATAGTAAAAATAATAGCGTTTAAAATCATATTTTAAATATTTTTTTTTATAAAATTTACAGAAAGCAAAACTAAATAGTATATTGATTTGAAAATATTAAAACCTACATATTGATAATATAATCTAAAACCATCTAAGATTTTTTGAGTTGTATTGGATGATAAGGAATTATCTAATTTTCTCCAGTCTGATAAAACTTTATTATATCCTATCAAATTATACTTTTTTGATAATTGAATCCATAAAAACAAATCTTCTTTTGTTGTTAGCTTAGAAAATCTAAAATTTGATTTTAAAATTTTTTTTTTTATAACTACAGTTGATAATCCTATTCTGCAATCTTTTAAAAGATTTTCATATGTTTGATGTTTGGGTGCAAATATTGTTTTTATCTTTTTTCCATTTTTATCGATTTGATTGTAAGATGTATATGAAAAATTAATATTATTTTTTTTCATAAATAAAATTTGATTTTCCAATTTTTTTCTTTTCCAGACATCGTCTGCATCTAAAAAAGCCACGTAGTTTCCTGTTGCCATCTTTAGTCCTTTATTTCTTGAATATCCTGGTCCAATATTATTTTTATTAATTATTAATCTGACTCTTTTGTCTTTTTTCTTTAATTTTTTAATTAAATTTAAATCTTTTTTGTTGGGATCATCATAAATAATCAAAACCTCAATATTTTTATAGGTTTGAGCTAATACTGAGCTTAAAGTAAAATTAATATAATTTTTTTTTTTAAAATATGGAATTATAATACTTACCTTATTCATTGAATATTTAAAGTTTCGGTTAAAAATTTATCTAATTTCTTAAAATGGCGAAACTTTGAATACAGCTGTGCTTTTTTTTTTGAATAATATTTCTTAACAAAAATATCGTTGTTATTTAATTTTTTAAAATGATCATAACTATTTTTAAAACTTAAAATATTATTTGAATTAAATAAAAATCCACCTTTTCCATTACTTAGAATTTCTTTTGGGCCACTTTTACAATCACTTGATATTATGCTAGCATTATTAACGGCTGCTTCAATAAGTACAAAACCTGGGTCTTCCCATAAAGATGATAAAATAAAGCAATAACAATGTTTAAGTAAGTTATGAATATTTTTTTTATATCCTAATAAAAAAACTTTATTTTCTATTTTTTTTTCTAAAATAATTCTTTCTATATTTTTTCTTTCTTCTCCTTCTCCAACAATAACTAAAAATAAATTTGCATCTATTTTTTCTTCCATCTCAAAAAATTCAAGAAGTAGCTTAAAATTTTTTTGTACACTTAATCTTCCAATAGACAAAATATATTTTTTATTTATGAGCACATTAGGAATTTCTTCCTTTCTTAAAGATGATATTTTAGATATCTCTAGAATTGGATCTTCAATTAAAATAACTTTTTCTTCTGGGAAAATATTTTTTTCAATTAATAATTTCATTGTTTCTAAGGTTGGACAAATTATTTTTTCAATTTTTTTTGAATTTAATTTCCAAAGAATTATTCTAAAAAAATTTAATTTTGGAAAACCAGAAATTCTTAAAACAATTTTTGTATGGAAATTAAAAATAATATTCAGAATTAAAGGAATAAAGGAAAGAAGATGAACTATTAAAATATCAGGTTTTTTTTTTTTTATCAAATTAAATAAGGGAACTATAGAAAAAAAGCCTACAAATAGATAAAGCATTCTTGATTTAAAATATCCTACAATATCTTTTCTATAATCTAGTTTTCTTGCTAAAAACAAATTTATGAAATTTATATCATTTTTTTTTTTATTTTTATAATAACTCCATTCACCAAAAACATTTATCAAGGAAACATCATAATTATCTGAGTATTTGTTTAATCCAGATAAAGAATTTAAAACAGCTTTAACTGTTGCAACAGTACTGTTTATATGTGGAGACCAATAGTATATTGTTTTTTTTATTTTCAAAACTTTATGATTTTTGATTTAATAATAATACAAATTACTATAAATAATTCATAAATACAAAGTATAATGAGTAAAAAAAATTTATTGATTTTTATGCCATCAGTTGAGGGAGGAGGTGTTGAAAAAAATTTTTTTTTAGTTATCAATAATCTTAGTAATAAATTTTCAAATATATCTCTGATAACTTCTGACAAATCTATTAGAAAAAAAGTTAATTTTAAGATTAAGCTAATTGGCCCTAACTCCAGTATTTGGCAAACAAAATCGAGATATCCTAAATATTTTATATGTACCTTATATTTAATGATATTCTTAATTTTTAACAAGAATACTTTAGTTTTTGCTTTCCAGGCAAACTTATATGCAATACTAATTTCAAAAATTTTTAGAAAAAAAGTAATTACTAGATCAAATGCTTCTTCAGTAGGATGGTCAAAAAATATCTTTAAAAAATTCATTTACAAAGTCTTTTTAAGACTTTCTGATCAAGTAATAGTTAATAGTTACGATTTTAAGAAAGAGCTTGATAGCAAATTTAAAATTAACAGCACTGTAATTTTTAATCCTCTTAATAAATTTGAAATACAAAAAAAAAGTAGAGAAAAATTAAGATTTAATTTTTACAAAAAAAATAAGATAAAATTAATAACTGTTGGAAGATTAGTTGATCAAAAGGATCAATTAACTCTACTTAAGGCAATTAATTTAATAAAGAATAAAAATATTCAATTAGTAATTATTGGTAATGGAGATCGAAAAAAAAATTTAATTGATTACATTTTAAAAAAAAAGATATCATCACTAGTCAAAATTATTCCATATAAAATGAATCCCTTTAGTTACATAAAGAAAGCAGACATTTTTGTATTAACCTCAAAATTTGAAGGTTTACCAAATGTTTTACTAGAGGCTCTGGCCTTGAAAAAGTATGTGATTTCCACTAATTGTCCGACTGGACCCAGAGAGATTTTATTAAACGGACATGGAGGAGATTTAGTTAAGATTGGTGATTATAAAGCATTATCTAAAAAAATTATAAATTGTTTTACAAAAGAAAATAAACTTAAAAATGAATTTAATAAAAAAATTAATTTAGGATATCACAATTTAAATAGATTTGATTATGATTTAAATATGAAAAAATATCACGATATAATCAAAAAATATTCTAATGATTGAAAAATCATACAGTACAATCAGGAATATATCTAAAGATAAACAGCCGTATTTTGATAAAAATTTTAATGTTAAAAATTCAAATTTTTTAAAGAGTGGTGGATTAAGAACCTTAGAACATTTTAAAAAAAGTTCAGAAGATAATCCACTAATTTCAATTATTACCACATCTCTAAACTCATCAAAGACAATTGAAAAAACCATTCTTAGTGTGCTTACTCAAACTTACGACAATATTGAGTTTATAATAATCGATGGAGATTCAACAGATGGAACTTTAGAAATAATTAAGAAATATGAAAAATATATAGATTTTTGGATTTCAGAAAAAGATCGTGGTATATTTCATGGTATAAATAAAGGTATAAAAATTTCTACGGGTGACATTATTGGAATCCTTAATTCAGATGATATTTATACAAAAAATGCTTTATTTTTAACTAAAAAATATTTTGATAAAAAAATAGATTATTTATTTGGATCTGTTTGGAAAGATAGATTGTTAACAGGATTCAATAAAAATAAAATTCAATGGAAATTTAATATATTTCCCGGTCACTCTTCAGGTTTTTTTATAACAAAGAATGCTCAACTCAAAGTTGGTCTTTATGATGAGGAGTTTAAATTACACGCTGATTATGACTTGGTGTTTAAATTAGTTCATAAATTGGAACTAAATGGAATTTCTATGGATAAAGACCACGTAACAGGAATATTTAACCTAGAAGGAAAATCAAGCAAAGAAAACATATTTCAATATTTTTATGAAGAGTTTAAAATTAGAAAAAAAAATAAACAAAATCTTATTTTTATCAGTTTTTTGTTTTTAATTAAGATAACTCATTTTTTTTTACTTAAAGCTAGAATATTTAAAAAACTATTCAATTTTTTAAAAAAAAAAATTAAATTTTTAAATAAAATTTGAATTTGTTATAATGGAAAAAAAAAAATTAATAATTTTTGATCTGGATGGTGTGTTAATCAATTCATTAAAAAATATGGAATATGCATTAAATAACACTAATAAAAAACTGGGATTAAACCTTAAATTTAATGAGTATAAAAAATATATAGGATTGCCTTTTTTTGAAATACTTAAAAAAATGGGGGTAAAAAAAAATTATAGTGAAATAAAAAAATATTACAAATATTTTTCACAAAAAAAAATTAATAAAATTAGAATTTATAAATCAACGATTATTGAACTTAAAAAACTCCAAAAAAGATATAAATTGGCTATCTTTACTTCAAAAGATAAAAGTAGAACTTTAAAAATAATAAAAAGAATGAATTTCTTTTCTATTGTTTTGTCATCAGAGGAATTAAAAAAAGGAAAGCCTGATCCAGAGGGTATAAATAAAATTTTAAAAATTTCCGAATGTAGTAAGAAAAATGTTGTTTATATTGGAGATAGTTTATATGATTATATTGCTGCAAAAAAAGCAAAGATAAAATATCTACATGCAACATGGGGTTATGATGAGCTTTTAACTAAAAATAAAGTAATTACCAAAATTAATAGACTTTCAGAAATCAAAAAATATTTTGATAATGATTAAAACTTTGATTATTTTTTTTAATTATCATTTAAGAAATCTAGCTGATAATTGTCTATTTCTTACCAAATAACTATTGTATTTATTTTATTGAAATAAACTCTATATATAATTAAAGCATAATGATTAATGAAAATATTACATTTAAGCAATTCTGATTTAAATGGTGGTGCTGCAATAGCAACTTACAGACTTCACAAAGCTTTACTCAACTCCTCAACTAATTCAATGATGTTAGTAAATGATAAAAAATCACAAGAAAAGACTGTGATTAGTAAACATTCAAGCCTAGATGCTATAACAACAACAATTAAAAATCGATTAATTTTTCGATTAAGAAAAATATTAAAAATTAAACACCAAGGTACAATTTCACTAAATTATTTTCCTAGCAATATATTAAAAAAAATTAAAACTATTGATCATGATGTTGTTCATTTGCATTGGATAAATAATGAAATGATATCTATTAATCAAATTTCTAAAATAACTAAACCATTAATATGGACATTTCATGATATGTGGCCAATATGTGGAGTTGAGCATTATTCTGATACATTTGAATATAGAGATGGATATAAAAAAAAAAGATTTTTTGATTTATACCACTCAACATGGCAACGAAAAAAAAAACTTAATAATAAAATTAAGATTGTTTGTGTAAGTAATTGGTTAGCAAACAAAGTAAAGGAAAGTTATTTATTTAATAAATTTGAAATTCACACAATACCACCATGTATTGATACTAAAAAATGGAAAAATATTAATAAAGATACTTCTAGAAATTTACTTGGCTTTGGTATTGATGAAAAAGTAATAATTTTTTCAGCAGCAAATGGAACTTCAGATAAAAGAAAAGGATTTGATATACTCCTAGAAGTTTTAAACGACCAAAGTTTTAAAACAGGTAAGTATAGATTAGTAATAATTGGAAATATTAGTGAAAAAGATATTAATAAAATACCAATAAATTATTCAAACTATTTATTAAACAGCACTGACAATGAAATGATATTTAGACTATTATATTCTGCAGCCGACCTACTAGTAATTCCAAGTCAATTTGAATCTTTTGGCCAGACAATCATTGAGGCAGGAAGTTGCAATACCCCAAGTATTGGGTTCAAACATACAGGTGCACAAGAAGCAATAAAACATAAAGAAACTGGGTATCTTGCAGATATTAATAACAAAAAAGATTTTTTAGATGGAATAAAATGGTGTTTTAAAGAAATTAAAGATAAAGACAACAAATTGGGTTTAGAAGCAAGAATAAATGTTGAAAAAAATTTTTCCAATGAATTTGTCTCTAAAAAATATGTAAAGTTATATGAAGATTTTCTCACAAAATAATTAAATAATGACAAGAACTGTTATACTTATTCCATCAAGACTAAATTCAAAAAGACTTAAGAATAAACCTTTGCTTGAAATTGATAATTTCCCCTTGGTTGTGCATACATACAAAAGAGCAATGATGTCAAAAATTTGCTCAGAAGTTTATGTGTGTACCGACTCAACAAAAATAAAAAAAAAATGTGAAGAATTTTCATCAAAAGTTATAATGACAAGCTCAAAACATATCAATGGAACAGAAAGAATAGCTGAAGCAGCAAAAAAATTAAATCTTAAAAATAACGACATTATTATAGATGTCCAAGGTGACGAACCTCTAATTGATCCTAAACAGATAGATAATACAATAAAATTTTTTAAAAAGAATAAATTTGAGATCGTTTTACCAAATATTTTAATGAAAAACGGTTCGTCTAAAAATATCGTAAAATTAGTATTTGATAAAAATAATCAAGTACGATGGATGAGTAGAGCTGAACTACCATTTTATTTTAAGTCTACCAATAAACTCTTTTACAAACATTTATCCATAATCGCATTTACCAAAAAATCTTTAAGCAAATACGCAAACCTTAAACCTTCTAAAAATGAAAAAATTGAGTCTATTGAATTGTTAAGAGCTTTAGAAAACAATTTAAAAGTAGGAACTTTTACAATAAAATCTGATACTTTTTCAGTAGATATCTTGGAAGATTATTTAAAAGCTAAAAAATATTTTATGAGCGATAAAATTAAAAAGAATTATCTTTAAAATTAAAATAAATGAGCAGAAATCTAAAAATTGCATTTATACCCTCAACATTTTTACCTATAGTTGGTGGGGCAGAAATACAAACTCATAATTTAGCAAATTCTATCTCTAGAAAAGGTCACAAAATAGACATATGGAATACAAAAAAAGGATTTTATAAAAAAAAATTATATAAAATAAAAAATTTTAATAAAATAATTTTGAATTCGACTTATATATTAAGATATTATTTTAAAATTAAATTTAATTTTTTTTTAAAAGGTTATATTGCTAAGATAATAGACTCTAAAAATTATGATATTTGGCATTTTCATTCAGTAAATTTTAAAACTCTTATAATCTTTGAAATACTTAGGGAATTAAATCAAAAGGTTGTTTTTACTTTTCATGGTGCAGATATTCAATTAAACAAAAAAATAGGATACGGATATAGATTGGATTTAAACTATGACAAAATGCTTAAAAAAAATTTAAAATTCGTTGATAGAGTACATTCTATATCAAAAGAAATTGAAAATGATCTTATTAAATTAAATTTCCCACAAAAAAAAATATTAAGAATTCCTGACTGTGTTGATCTTAATAAATTTAAAAAATATAAAACTCAAAAAACTAAAAAACTTACACTAATAACTGTTGCCAGATATGCTGAAAAAAAAAAGGGTTTTGATTTTGTCGAAAAAATCGGTAAACTATTAATAAATAAAATAAATTTTAAATGGATTATTATTGGTAGAAATGTAACTAATTTAAATAATAATAAATTTATTTCAAAACATAGAGATAATTTTAAACTTGTAGAAGAAATAAAAAATAATGAGTTTTTTTTTCCTAATTCGAAATTAATCAAATATTACAAATCAAGCACAATTTATTTACATTTATCTAGAATTGAATCTTTTGGCATAACAATATTAGAGGCACTATCTAGTGAATTGCCAATTATCAGTTTTATGTCTACTGGTTCAAAAACATTGATTAAAAATGGGGTAAATGGATACTTGGTCAAATGCTTCGATACAAAAGAATATGCAAAAACAATCTTTAAAATTTATAAATCTAAAAATAAGTTAATAAAATCAAAACTTAAAGATTTAAAGAAATATGACTTAATTTTTAATACTAACAAATCAATTAATGATTATAAGTATCTAATTAAAAACTAGTCTCTACTAAGTAATTTAAAGTATAAATCTATTTATAAAGAAAATAAGAAGTACACTAATATTTTTCAGCTTCAATATACATAGATTGTATCCCTTTTCTGGGAAAGTTTTCTTTTTGATCTAGCTCAAAAGGAAAATTATTTATATTACTTTCATTAAACTTTTTTTTACTGATATTGATAAATCCAACTGAATTCAATTTTTTTTTTATATCATTAAAATCCCATAACCACTTATGGTTTTCCCCAACTTTTGCAAGGCTTACATTTTGGTTGCTAAATGCTTTAGGTAATAGTTTTAATATTGATTTTATATAAATATCAAAAAACTTTATCTTAATTTTTTTAAAATAATTTTTTTTATTTATCAAATAATCAATTTTTTTTTCTTGTCTCAGGTCATGTCCTAATCGTTGATTAACTACTTCGATCATTTTATTATTGTCATTTTTTACAAATCTATTGAAGGCAATTCGAAGTCCTCCACCCTCTCGAGTTCTGACTAATTGATCTAATATTTCAATTTTAATAAATTCCGCCAATTCATAATTATTTTGATTATTTGCTTCAATGTAAGAACTGGTCATTTCAAAAAAATCAGGTGTAACTAATCTTATCACCCCTTTATGTTCTAATATTTTAAAACAGCTTTTAAAAAAATAGTCAATTTTATATAAAGGTATATGTTCAATAAAATGAGAGGAATAAATATTGGAAATAGAATTTTCTTTAAAGGGTAGTTTATTTAAAATATCACATTTTATTACGTTTTCATCTTTAGACTCATAGTCTAAATTAATCCAGCTAGCATTTGATATAAATATATCGCCACAGCCAATATTTAAATTTAAAATTTTTTTCTCCATAATTCAACAATAAACAATATTTTTAAAAGCAAACTTTTTGTAAACGCCCCTAGTATCAAAAACAATCTTAGAATTTTGAGCTATAAATTTATAGTCATATTTGTCATGATCAGTAACTAAAAGAACTGCAGAAAATTTCTTTAAATTATTCTTATTTAATATTATTGATTTTTTATTAATTTTATTTTGTCTTCCTTTTCTAATTTTGTCAAAATACGGGTCATTATATTCAAAATTAACCTTCTTTTTTTTCAAAATTTTCATAATTTCAAATGAAGGTGACTCCCTATCATCATCTACATTTTTTTTATAAGCAACTCCTAGAATTAAAATTTTTTGTTTAGGACTCTTGAGACTACTCAACATTTTATTAACAACCCATAATGGCATCATAGTATTTATTTTTCCTGCTAATGGAATAAACATAGGGTCGTAACCTTTTTTTTTTGATATCCAGGATAAATAATATGGATCAATTGGAATGCAATGACCTCCCAACCCTGGACCTGGTAAAAATTTTTGAAATCCAAAATTTTTGGTTGCAGCTAAATCAATAACTTTGAAAATATCAATTTTAAGATATTCACAAATAATTTTAAGCTCGTTAATTAACCCTATATTTACTGACCTATAAAGATTTTCTAAAAGCTTTGATAACTCTGCAGACTTCAAATCCTCTGATTTAACACGCTTAAAAGTTATATGTTTATATAAAGCATCCATTAGAATAAGACAGTATTTAGAAAATCCACTGATTACCTTAGGGGTTTTCTTATAACTAAAACTTTTATCTCCAGGATTTTCTCTTTCAGGGGAATAACCAACAAAAAAATTACTTCCAATATTAAGTTTTTTTTGTTTGATTATGTTTATCAAATCATTAGTGGCTCCAGGATAAACTGTACTTTCTAAAACAATAAGTTGATAAGGTTTAATAATCTTTTTTAATTTTTTAGCACAATTAAAAACATAACTCATATCAGGTCTGTAATTTTTTAATGGTGTTGGTAAACAAATTAGTATTGCGTCACATTTTGTTAAAATTTTGTAATTGGTACTTAAATTTTTTTTATTTTTATTAAAATAATTGAAATTTTTAAGTTTACTACTTTTAATGTATGAAGATCCTCTTTTGAGAGTATTAATTTTAGAAGAGTTATTATCAACACCAATAACTTCAACTCCTACTCTAGAAAATCTCTCACAAATTGGTAATCCTACGTAACCTAGACCAACAATGCCTACTATAAATTTTTTATTTTTAAATTTTGAAAGTAATAACTTTTTCATGGGTTTTTTTTCTGTTTAACGATATGGTCTTATTTAAAATTTTTTTATTTAACAAGTCTGTCTTGTAATCAAAATCTACCACAAAAAAAAATTTTTTCATCTTTAAAAAATCGTAGATCAAAGATGAAGTTTGAGAAATTATTATTTCAGAAAAATATTTAATTTTATGACTCTTAATTGCATAAATATTTCTTGAATTTTCAAATAAAAATTTGTTTTTAGGGTGTAATTTAAAAAAAAATTTTTTTTCTTTTAATTTCTCAGAATTCTTAAAAAAATAGTATAGATCACTAATATCATGAGTGCCTGGAAGTACAATGATATTGTTTGATTTTTTTTTAATTTTTATTTCATCAACAAAAGCTTTTGTTTTTTTTTTATATTCTTTAGGTATCTTAACAGGGATTTTTTTAAGTTTTTCTTTATAGTCTCTTGCGCTGTAAATATTTGATGCCAAAATCTTATTGGGTAAATAATTTTTATTATTTCTGATCGACCCAAGAAAATCAAGCCACATTAAATTTTTCGAAAATACCCCATGTTGATATCCAATTATCATAATTTTTTTTGAAAAGTTTTTAATTTTATTAATAAGATAAAAACCAAAACTATATTCAAATAAATACATATGAACAGTTTGAATATCAAATTTTTTTAATAAAGCTTTGATAGCGTTTTCATAAATATTCAATTTAAATCTATTTAAAAGAGAACTTATATAAAAAAATTTAATTTCATTGTTAAAATCAAGACCATCAAACTTCAATTCATTTGAATGAAAATCATAGTTTATTTTCACAAATATATTTTTTAGGATTAAACACAACAAATATTTAATTGAAATAAAACTTTCAACATTAATTGTATTTTTAAATTGATTATTTTTAATAATCTTAAAAATTTTACATATATTGTGATTTAAATGAGTCTCATCAGTCAGTAAAAAATTAAAAAAAAATTCTTTATCTAAATTTTTTTTATTATACATAAATTTATTAGGGTGAATTGAGAAAAAAAATTCAGATTTTTTTTTTGTTATCTGATCCTCTTTTTTAAATTTTAGAAATATTACAACAAATAACGTTTTCAAATAAAATTTTAATAATTTTAATCGAAAAAAATTTAATTTTTTTTTTTTAGAAAAGTCTATTTTTTCTATTTTAATGTTTAATTTATCAAATATTTCTAATGTACTTTTATTGTCGGAAATAATTTTTATTTTAGTAAATCCACCTAATAAAATAATTTTTTTAACTATTGTTAGGTTAATTATTCTGTCAATAAAATCATATCTATCATTTCTTAAATTATTAATTTCTAATTCTATCAAGGGTATCTTTTTATTTTTAGGAGTGACTTTTAAGAGTACTGATAATAATTTTTTATAAACATTATTTTTATCTTTTTGAAACTTTTTTAAATATATTTGTTCACAATTTTCTAAGTTTATTAATCCTTTATTTAAACTTACAAATTTAACTTTTTTTTCAAATAGATCATAATTTTTATTTAAATCCAAAATTACTAAAGTGTTATTTAACATCTACCTTTTTAAAAAAAAAAATTTGATTTTTTTATATATTTTATATAAAAAATTTGGTGTAATTCTTCTTATTAATCGAGGATCATCCTTAACCTTTAATCTTGAGATTTCTCTTATTTTTTTGAGCTCATCTATTATATTTCCTTCATTTTCAGATGTTCTTTTTAAAAAAAGAAAGTGAATATGATCTTGATTCCAGGAACTTTGAGAAATAATTGTGTTCCAATTTTTATCAAATGGATAATTGTGCAACTCTATAGGATATCCAACTGTATCTTTATAATATCTATTAATACATAAAAAAAAACTATCTTTAGTTGAATTTTTTTGAATAAATTTAAAATAAAAGTTTATAGTTTCTCTATTCATTTCCATCATGGATCTTGAATTTACAAATAGATTAAAATTTATATCAGATATTTTATCCCATGGATTAAGTATGATTATATCATTTTCCAATATGTCACTTTTTTTAATCTTATTATTTAATGTATCTATTGATAAAAAAAACTTTTTATTTGGAAAAATTTTTTTCAAATAAAATGCATTTAAAAAATTTGATTCTGGTAAGTCAATCAAAACTACTTTTGAATTAAATGATTTAATAAGTTTACTGGCAAAGCTTCCATATCCTGGTCCAATTTCACAAATGATACTTTCACTATTTAAATTAGTATGACCTTTTATTAATGATAAAAATTTTATATGGAATAGTTCATTTGCTGAATAATACTTATTTTTATAAATAAAAGATCCAATACAATTACCCACGTTTTCTTCATCTAATAAATTAAGAATATAATTTTCACCATAATCATTTATCAAATTATCAAAAAAAGAAGTTGTTTGTTCTGATGAATAAAATTGATCATCTAGCCCATAAGATAAATCATTTTTTCTGAAATCTTTAAGATTTTCAATTCTATACAAATTTTCTTTTTTATTTATTTGGTAATTCCAATGGTAACTTTTAAAATTATTTTTATAATTTTCTTGGGAAAGTTTAAAATTTTCTAATATTTTTTTTTCAAATTCTTTCATTATTGATCAAGCTATTATTAATTCATCATCATAATTTTTATTTAATTTTGAAAACTCTTTAGAATGCTTTTTCATTACACCTAATTTTACTCAGCTTATTGGCAACATTGGGAATTCTTAGTTTTACTTTGATCAGTAATATAAAAAGAGCGATTCTAATAAAAAATTGTTTCATAAGGAATAAATTATTAATTTAATTTATTAGTATTGGATTAAGAAGTATTAATTAGCTATAATTATCAATATTTACAAGATTATTATTTAATTATAATTAATTTCAATTAGATATTGTTTAATAAAATGAGAAAAATAATTAAAAAACTAATAAATAAATTTGGTTATAATATTTCAAGAATAAATAAAAAGTTTGAAAATATTGATCTGAATGAACTTTTATCAAAAAAAATTAATTACAAAAACCCAAGTATCTTTGATGTAGGTGGAAACACCGGTCAATCAATTGAAAAATTTAAGAAAATTTTTAATGACCCAATAATACACTCTTTTGAACCTAATAAAGCTGTATTTGATATTATGCACTCAAAATTTAAAGAGGATAATAATGTTTTTTGTAACAATTTTGCTCTAGGAAATAAAATTGAAACTAGAGATTTTAATATAACAGATGCACCAGGAAAATCATCATTTTACAATCTTAATACAAATAAAGATTGGTATGCAAATAAAAACAAAAGATACACTACATTTGTTGCTTCAAAACAAAAAGTAAAAGTTTCTACTCTTGATGATTATATTAATACAAAAAAAGTAAATGAAATTGATTTATTAAAAATGGATACTCAAGGTTATGAGGAAAAAATTCTTGAAGGAAGTATTGGTGCTTTAAAAAATAATAATATTAAGATTATAATAGCTGAAATTATTTTTAACGATGTTTATGAAAAGTATTTTTTATTTAGCGATATAGAAAAACATCTCGTACCAAATAATTTTAGACTTGTGGGTATAGAAGTCAATAACAATAATATTTTTGAAGGAACTGCCTTTGGAGCTGACTTATACTATATGAACAAAAAATTTTATAATATCTAAATATTATTATTTAGTTAATTTATTTAACTCAAAATATTCATCATTTTTTAAATCAAATTTACTTAAAAAAGAATACTTTTGATAATTTATTTTTTTTTTCTTGAACCCATTTTTCAAAAAACATTTAGATGAACGTTTATTAAATTTTTTAACAACTGAGATTATTTTTTTTGGTTTATATTTTTTAAAAAATTTTTTAAGTGATATTGATAACATTAAGGACCCAAGACCTTTATTATAAAAATTTGGTAAATTGCCAATTCTTACTTCAAAAATATTCTTTTTTATTTCATCAAAACTCACGTAACCAAATTTTTTTTGATTTTTATTTCCTATAAATGTTATAAAATTTTTCGATTTAAGTTTATTTTTAAACCATCTGTCCCATATATATATATTTTTATTATTAATTTTTGTAGAATTGATAAACTTTCTCTTAACAGACTCATTATGAATTTTTAAAAGAAATCTAGTATCTTTAAAGTTTGCTTTTCTTATACTTATTTTAAATTGCATTTAATAATGTATAACTTAAAAAACAAATTAAATAAATTTTTTTAGGCTTGGTTTAAATTTATACTATTTGAAATTTTTAAATCGTTTTCTGAATTTATTTCAAAAGATTGTTTGTTATTTAATACTATATGCCCGATTTTTAAATTGTCATCTTTACTAAAAAATAATTTTTTTTTTGTGATTGTATACCCCATAACCTGTTTGTAAATTGAGTCTCTCTCTAATTTGAGATTAGATGATCTTGTTAATCTTTTTAATCCTGATCCATCATGTTTGTAATATTGATGGTTTTCATGGGTAACACAAATAATTTTATCGGAATTAAAAAGTTGCAATGTATTAATACCATCATCAATTACTTGTGTTGATAAAAAAGGAGTTCTAAATGAAACATGCATTATATAATCATATCTAATTTTTTTGGCTCTAATTTTTTTAAGCGTATGATTGATAGTTTTTTTAAGTTCAGTGTTTATAAACCCAAACTTTTCAGGCCTTTTAATTATAATTACTTTATTTTTATATTTTTTTTTTATTATCTTTAATAATTCATCATCAGGAGATGTAATAACTAATTTATTTACTAATTTAGAACCTAAAATTGAGTCAATTGTAAAAAAAACAAGTGGCTTATTTTTTAATTTTTTAAGTACCAAACTGTTAGGATTTAACTGCAAACCTCTAATAGGTAAAATTGATAAAACTTTCTTTTTTTTTTCTTTAATTTGTAATTTTGAAATTATTCTAGATCTGTTTGAAAGAATTTTTTTATTATTTTTACTCAAACTTTTTTCATGTTGTCTATAATAAAAAAGTGGTAGATTTACATTTCTAACAACATATTTTTTAATAAATTTTAACCACAAATAATAACCATCTTGACAACTAAATTCCTCATCATAGCCGCCTATGTCTATAAGATTTTCTTTTCTTATCATTGTGCAAGCTCCATGAGCTGGTTGATCTAGTAGTTTTACTTTTTTAAAATCATGTCTTCTTACTTGATCTAAAATTTTACCATTTTTATCTACTTCATAATAATCAGGAAAAACTAAGCTAATTTTTTTATCTCTTTCTAATATATTTGACATAATTTCTAGAGCGTGCGGATCAAGCCAATCATCAGAGTCTAACCTCATTATGTATTTTGCTTTTGATAACCTTAAAGCTAAGTTATTTGAAACAACCAGCCCTTTGTTCTTTTGAAAGATAATTTGTATATTTTTTTTATTTTGAAATTCTTTAATTATTTCTATAGATTTATCTTTTGACCCATCATCAATAATAATCAGTTCATAATTTTTAAAAGTTTGATTAAGTACGCTATTAATTGCTTTTTTAACAAATTTTCCATAATTAAAATTTGTAATATAAACGGTAATAAGTGGATTTGCTTTGATCATTTTATTTATAGTATGAGAGATACCAATCTATAAATTTTTTAACACCATATTCTACACTTGACATAGGATAATACTTGTAATCTTTTTTTAATAAACTTGTATCTGAATGAGTTTTGATTACATCTCCTTTTTGTAAAGGCAAAAAATTTTTTTTTGATTTTTTCATCAAATTTTTTTCAATTAATTGAATATATTTAAGCAAAGAAATTTTCTTTCCATTACCAATGTTGTAAATTTTTGAATTTGAATTTATTTTTTTACTTAAAATTATTTTAAAAATCCCATTTACTATGTCTTCAACATATGTGAAATCTCTTATATGTTTTCCTTTATTAAATATATCAATTGGCTTTCCTTTTAAGATATTTTTTGTAAATTTAAAAAGCGCCATATCTGGGCGTCCCCATGGACCATAAACAGTAAAAAATCTTAAACCAATTGTATTTATTTTATATAGATGGCTATAAGAAGCAGCCATTACTTCATTAGATTTTTTTGTAGCAGCATACAACTGTATAGGTTTGTCTGTATTAAATTTTTCTTTAAGGGGAAATTTAGTTTGTAAACCATAAACACTACTAGTACTTGCATAGACAAATTTTTGTATTTTGTTTTTTCTTACTGCATCTAAAACATTAAAAAAACCCAAAATATTATTATCAATATATGACTTCGGATTTATTAGGGAGTACCTCACACCCGCCTGTGCTGCTAAATTTATTACACAATAAATTTTTTTTTTCTTAAAAACGCTATCTAGCTTTTTTGAATTTTTGATATCTATTTTTTCAAATTTATAATTTTTAAATTTTTTGAGAATCTTATTTCTATTTTTTTTTAGATTAATGTCATAATAATTATTTAAGTTATCAATTCCAATAACCTGATACCCATTTTTTAAAAGTTTTAATGATAGGTGAAAACCAATAAAACCTGCTGAACCTGTAATAACAAAAATTTTTTTATTCATTCACTATTATATTTTTAATATCTTCTATTTTATTTTTATTTAAAAAACCAAAATCATATCTATATTTATCAAGTAATTCTTGTCTTTTTTTATTATTCCACCAATGCTCAATTTTGTCTTTACTGTTCATTTTTGTTAAAAATTTGAAAAGAGATAATGGAGTTGTATGCAAGATACCATTTTTTTTGAATTTTTCGAAATATTTTTTTGATTTTTCATTATAAAGTTTTATATCATTTACAAACAAAATTACTGTTGGTCTGTTAGCTGCCAAACATTCAAGATGGCCTGTGCCACAAAAGGTTTGAATGATTAATTTTGCAGAATTTATTTCATTAATCATTTTTTTTCTTTCATCTAAAAAATTTAAATATGGATTGCAGGATTGAAATTGTTTTTTCTCATCCCAAAGCCATTTTACTTGATGTAATTTTACATATAAATCATCATTTATCTTACTGTTTTTAATGTATGAAAAAAATTTACACAAACTATCTGAATATTTTTTACTTTCCAAAAAACCACTATCTATTTTGAGTCTGGTATATCCCTTAGCAACCCTTACTTCCAAAATAATTTTATTTGAGCTACTTTTTTTATTATCTATTTTTTTTATAATCCCAATAGCTGCTGTATTCTTATTTTTTATATTTCCCCAGGTTAAATATTTATCTGAAATTTTAGTTTCATATTCACTATCATAGTGCATTTTTTGTTGAAAATAGTTTCCTCCATGTTGAGCTAATATTAATGAAGTGCCATTTTCTAAATTTTTCGCAATATATCTATCCATCAATGTACTTCTGTTAAACCCAAGGCAGGTAAATATTTTTTTTGGTGTTTTTGGAAATGGAATATTTTCAACTATTTTTTCAATTATGCTAAAATTTTCTAAATATGAAGATGGTAAGTTCGTTAAAATTTCCTTACTTAAAAAATTTTCTATACCTTTTTTATTATGAACTAATCTTTTAAATTTTTTTCTTTTTATATTTTTTTTTATTTTGCCTAATAGAAAATTTGGTCTGAGAGCCTTATAAAATAAAAATGATTTATTGACTAAAAAATTTAAATAAATCTCTTGAATATTAGACATAGTAGTTGAAAAAATTAGGTAATCTTTTTTTTGTGGTATGAAATTTAATAATTTTTGTATAAGAAAAGCACCTTTTTCTTTAAGTGTTTTATTTTCAAGTTTTTTGTAAATAATGTCTCTTTCTTTTATATTTTTTGGAACCTCTATTTTCCTCACTGCAATTTTTTTGGAAAAACTATGTTCCACTATCTTTGAAAATATATGATGATTCCAAAAATGACTTAAGGACATTTTATGGAAATCCTCAACACCTATTGGTATTATTTCATTAAGATCAATTTTTTTTTTTAAAAATATAAATCTATTTGGTTTAATAGAGCTAATTAAACTCCACTTAAATGTTACAGAGGAAACAAAAAACCAAAGCCATGGAGTTAAAATTATTTCCCAGTATCTTTTTGAAAATTTTTTATTGTGATATTTATTCAAATAAATAGTTAATTTTTCTAAATAAAATTTATATAGTTTCACATTTTTATTATGATCTCTTATTTTTTCTTTGTAACTTTTCCATTTTTTAAAAAAAATATTATATTTAAGTTTATTTTTTTCGTCAAAAACAGGAATCTCTAAATATCTTTTTGGAATACGATCATTATATTTTTCTAAATGATAGAGATCTGTTACCAGGTATTCTTTTTTCATTATTATAAACTTAAACTACTGTAAATATGAAATTAATTTTTTCTTTTTTAAAATTTTTTCTATTTTTAAAATTTTTGCTAAAGTTGTTTTGCACTTTTGTGATATATCAAATATTGAGTTTTGCCCATCGCTATATGAAAGAAAATATTGAATTAATCTTGTATCCAATTTAATAGTATTTTTTTTGCTTAAACTTGGATATAAACCCTTTTTACCTAGTTGAGGTTCACATTTGTATTTAGCTATAGGAAATTCAGATTTCTCAAATTTATAAACTATTTTTTTCAAAATATTTAAACTTCCTTTTAATCCATTTGTAGTTACAACTCTTCCAAATGTATCAAGGGAAGTATGGTACTCCGGGTATTCTGCATATTTTGTTCTCATTAATGATGCCATTGGAAGATCAATGCCTGGTGAACAAAATTGTATTTCATCACTTCGACTATCAAGCCATGTATATTCTTTAAAGGATTTTACGTTTTTTTTTAAAACTTGTCTTGCAATCTTATCAGCTATTGAATACTTAAATTTTGAAGGGAGAAACGAATATGATCTCTCATCACCTAAGCAAGTTAGTACGTAACCTGCAATTACATTCTTCTTTAATTTTTTATAATTTTTTGATAAATATGCTATTGAACCTATAGTCTCAGGTACAAAAATAAACCTGTAACTCCACTTTCTATTTTTTATACTGTTTAACCATTTTGACAAAAATATTGATAATATTGGTCCTGAAAGTTCATTGTTGGCCATAGAAGGGTGACAAATATAAGTAGAAAAAAGAATTTCTTTTTTTGATCTTCCAGGCAAGTAAATTTCTGCACAGTTTAGAAAACCTTTTTTAAATTTTGAATTTATATAAACTTCATATTTTTTTTTTTGGTTCATCTTTTTTAATTGATTATATGTTAAGCAAAATCCCCAATCTTTTTTATAATATGATGTCACGTATGGTATTGCGTTAGGTTGATTTTTATGGAAATGTAATTTTTTAATAAATTGTTTTAAGAAAAATTTTTTTTTTATTGATGTAGAATATCCTACAAGATGGAGATTATTATTTTGAAAATTTATAATTTTTTTTCCATTTTCATCTTTTATCCACGCTTCATTAACCACCCACTCTTTTGGAATTGTCCAATCAAAAACTTTTTGCCCAGATTTGAATTTAATAATCTTAAGTTTTTTGTTGTAATTTTTTAAAATTTTAAGCGTCTGATTTACACCCGCACCTGTAAGACTTCTGTTAAGTGGCCATAATTTTTTTCCAAGTTCTAAAAATTTTTTTTTATCCATTAAATAACAGTAAATTAATTAACTTTCTTAATTTTAATAATTAATTATAAATGTCTAATTAACATTAAAATGAAAAAAAACCTAAAAGAATATATTTTAGATCATATCAAAAACTTAGGTATAAAAAAAAATGATAAAATATTAGTTTATTCTGATTTATCAAGATTTGGATTAAATAACAAAAAACTACCCCATATTGTTATTTCATCATTAAAAAAAATAATTGGAAATAAAGGAACTATAGTTATGCCTTTTTATATATTAGAAAAAAAAAACCAATTCATATTTGATAAAAAGAAATTTGTATTTTCTAGTAAAATTGGATCCTTAAATAAAAAATTTTCTAAAGAAAAAAATCTAATTAGAAGCAGATGTTTAATTCACAATCACATTGGAATAGGCCCTAATGCAAAAATTTTAAATCTTTCGAAAGAAAACATATCTATAGGAAAAGGATCAGATTTTGAATTTATGAAACTAAATAATTTTAAATTATTATTACTTGGATGTGATCCAATACAAGGTGCTACTTATTTACACCATTTAGAAGCGTTACATGGAGTGCCTTATAGAAAATGGATAACTATTAAGAAAAAAAAAATTGAGGCTAATAAAATTAAAGATATTTCAATTAAATATTTTGCTAAAAAAAATAATAAGTATGTCTCAAATTTTAATTTAATTTTTGATAAATTAAATAATTTAAAAAAAACTCTTAATGTTGAAAAAGTAAAATATGGTAAAAGCTTTTGTGTGAAACTTAAAGATTTACATAATTTAGGCTTAATGTTTCTAAAAAAAAATAAATACTCATTTGTAAAAAAAAACTCATAATATGATAACCGGTTTTACTTTAAAAAAATTTTCACAAATTTCTAAAAAATTTCCAAATACAATTGCAATAAAAGAAACGAATAAAAATTATACTTATAAAGCCTTTTTTAATATGGTTTTAGATATTTCAAACAAAATTTTGTTAAAAAAAAAAAATTCTATAACAGCTATTATTGGAGAAAAAAATATTCTCAGTTATGTATCAATATTTGGAGTATTGATGTCAGGAGGTACATATATTCCAATATCTTCTAATCTTCCCTCAAAAAGAATTGTAAAAATCATTACTAAAGGAAAAGCAAATATAATTATTTGCAATAGTAGCAAATTTAATTTTTATAAAAAAATTTTTCCTAAAAAAATTTTTTTTACTGAAAAAAATTTATCAAATCTAAACCAAAATTATAAAATAAATGTAAAAAAAAATAATAAATTAGCATATATCATTTTTACATCAGGATCTACTGGGGAACCTAAGGGAGTATGCATTTCAAGAAATTCTTTAGATCATTATGTTAGATGGTTAAGTTTAAACTTTAATATTAAAAAAGGATATAACTGTTCACAATTTCCAGAAATTAGTTTTGATCTAAGTGTTGCTGATATATATGGTACTTTATGTTCAGGAGGAACTCTTGTCCCAGCAATTACAACTTATGATAAATTATTTCCTGGACGATTTATAAAAAACAAAAAAATTAATTTCCTTGTGTGTGTGCCGTCATTGATTGATGTAATTAAAAATTCATCAGATTTGACAGCAAAAAATTTAAAATCACTTAAATTAATTTTTTTTTGTGGAGAAACGCTACTTAAGTCTCAGGTTAAAAATATCTTTAAAGCAAAAAAAAATATAAGAATAATCAATGCATATGGACCCACTGAAGCAACCGTATCTTGCACACAAAAAGAGGTTCAATATAAAGATTTAAGTAACAACAAATTTCATAGTATTCCAATTGGAACACCTATACCTGGAATGAAAATAAGGCTTTTAGATAATAATAAATTTTCAAAAAAAAAAGGCGAAATAATTATTTATGGCAATCAAATAGCTCAGGGCTATTTAGATAAAAAAGATAATAAAGATAAATTTTTTTTTTCAACTAAGCATAAACCTTATTACAAAACAGGAGATTATGCTTTTGTTTTTAATAATGAAATATATTTCAAAAGCAGAGTTGATAATCAAATAAAAATAAATGGTCACCGAATTGAATTAGATGAAATATCTTCTAGTTTAACTAGGTATGGTATAAAAAAAGTTCACACTATTGCTTTTGATAAAATAATTGTTGCTCTATTTACAGATAATAAGAAATTTAACAAAAAATCTATTGATATTTACCTAAAAAAGAATATTCCAAAATATATGATACCAAATTATTTATTTCGCATTGAAAAGTTTCCATTAAATCAAAATTTAAAATTAAACGTTGATGATTTAATCAAAATAGCCAAAAAAAAAATAAATGAAAAAAGGTAAATTAGAAGTTAAAAATCTTATTGAATTTTTGAATAAAACGCTCAAAACATCATATAAAATTAATAAAAAAAATAATTTGTCTGATATTGCATTAAACAGCCATCATAAATGGGATAGCTTAACGCATACAAAGCTTCTAAGTGCTATAGAAAAAAAATTTAAAATATCTATAAATGAAAAAAATATTGATCATTTTTCTAATTTGGATCTTATATTTCAGTATTTAAGTAAAGATAAAAATATTTAATAATTTACAGAAATTTAACTTACTTTAAATTGCTCCATCTGTTTCGATAGTTAAGCCTAACTTCTTTTTCAATTTTTTGATAATTTGATCCTTTATATTCTTTAATTTTTTTATGTTCTTTAATATAAGTCGACAAAATTTTCATTTCATGAGGCAAGATAGATAACTGGTTGTCTCTACCGGGTAATTTTTTATCAATAGTAAAATGTTTTTCTATATAATCAGGGTTATAATCTAAACTTCCTAATGCATCACTAATACCTATCATGTGACCACTATAACCTATCCTTTTACAAATTTTTTTTAAAATTTTGATTCTTGGTAAATTTATGTTTTCAGCCGGTGTGGGGTATGCTGAAACACAGTGCATGAGTACACATTTTTTTTTATCAACATATTTAAAAACTTTTTTAATTTCTTCAATTTTTGATGCGCCTGTACTGATTATAATATTCTTATATATTTTATTCATCTCCCTCAATAATTCAAAGTTTGTTATTTCCATACTCGCTACCTTTATAGTCTTTAGTTTGAGGGACTTTAAAAAATTTAAATATTTTTTGTTAAAAACAGACGTTAAAAAAATAATTTTCTTCTTTTGACAAAACTCTTTAAGCTCATAATGATCATCTTCTGAAAGTTCCGCTTTTTTGTATAGATTAATTCTATTGTCTTTGTGCCATGGACCATCTACTAAATCTTTAGTTGACCATGTCTGAAATTTTGCAAAATCTGCACCCGACTCTTTTGCAGCTGAAATCATTTCTTTAGCAATAGACAAATCACCAAGAAAATTCCATCCAATCTCAGCAATTAATTTAGTCATATAATTTAGTCATATTATTCTTAATTAGAAATATTAAACACCATATTTGTATATGTTATTTTTATTTTTTGAACATAATAAATAAATTTCATTGGTTTTATAGTTAATACCTTTATTTCGCAAAGGGTCTTTCTCTATCGTTTCAGTAAGATCAAGATTATATATATTTTTTTTTTTTAGAAAAAATTTTATCTCTTTCGTAAGCACAAATTTATGTTGTGCAGTAATATCGGTATTAGTATGGGCATGAATTACGACATATTTAGAAATATTTAAAACTTTTTCTAATAATTTTAAAGGTTCTTTACAGTGATCCAAAGTCATAAAGAAACCAAATAAATCAATTTTTTTTGTTTTTAATTTTTTTTCTTCTGAGTCAAATAAATGAAAATCAAAAATTTTATCTGCTAAAGCTAAACTACCACAATTCTCACTTATATCATTTTTTCCCCAAATTAAATGAGAAGAATCTACTACGAAAATTTTATCAAAAATTCTATTTATATTTGGTATTAATATTTTCTTTTTTTTTGTTTTAGTTTTTATATCAAAGTTTCTTACTTTACCTGATAGATGTTTTACATTTAAATTTATGTATTTTTTTAAATAGACTTTATCTTTTATTTCTTCTTTAAGTAAATCGAACATTAGACCATTGAATGGACAGCCATATTCTCCGTATGTCTTAAATTTTATTTTTTTTTTAAGATCCTTATAAAGATCTCCATGATTAGGGCTTAATAACTTATTTTTGAAATCATAAAAATTTTGCCAACCCATGTTGTGTTGACCATAAATTGATAAAAAAATTTTTTTCTGTATTTTATCATTAAACCAATTTGAAAAGAAAACTGAGTAACAGTCTTTACACCTTTTTTTTTCTAATTTTTTTTTTAATAAATTAAAGGATATTTTTAAGTCAGAGATAATCTCTTGAATATAGAAATTATTTGTTAAATTCTTATTACTTATTGTTTTAAGTTTTTTACTACCACAAAAGGGACATTTTTTAATTTTACTAAACATCAGAAAAATAAATTAAGCATTTAATCTAATTTTGTCAAACAAAGATAAAAATATTAATCATATCAAAATTTGCTTTGACTAAAAAAAATTTTAAAATTATAACAATTGATCTAATTAATTAATGATTTAGTTTTTATGAAAATTTTATGGATAGTTGATAATAAATTTCGAGAGTTATATGGGTTATATAATTTAAAAAATAATTTATCAAAACATAACATCAAACTTTTTTTATTTGATATACCTATTTGGAAATCTGCAATAGATTTTATTAACCCCAATATTATTGTTGTACCAAATTTATATCATTCTTCTTGTGAGCCAATAGTTAAATATGCTTATAAAAAAAAGATATATGTTTTTATGCATTCATCTGAAGGGATGTTTTATAATAATAAAATTCAAAATGATAAATATCCAAAACATTTAATAAAAAAATTAGAAAAAATATTAAGTTGGGGTAAGATGGATTCTGAATATTTAATTAAAAAAGGTTATAAAAAAAAATTAGTTGAAACTGGTTGTTTAAAGTTTGATGAAAAAAATTATTTAAATATTGAAAAAAAAACCATAAACAAAAAAATCAAAACTATTGGTATTCCAACTCATATGAGATTAATTACTGGTTCTGGTATTTCTAGATTTAATATTCCCTATGGTATTCGAAAAACAATAAAACAAGAAAAAAACTCTCACAGACTTGGGTATCTAAAATTTGAATACGAGTATATTGAATTATTGTGTAATATAATTGATAAATTGGATGATAATTATAAAATTATTATTAAGGTAAGTCCTTTTGAAGATCCTATGATTTATAAAAAAACATTTCCTAATCAAGAAATACATTTAAATGATGACGTGAGAGTTTTTTTAAAAAAAGTAGATGTTATCTTAAATTTATATAGTTCTATTTCAATTGACTCAATAAAATTTAATGTACCTGTAATTAATTTAAAAAAATTAGTAACGTGGAACAAATATATATTATCCAATCGAAATGGACCTAACCCAAACTCTAGCCAATTAGATGCAGTGCAATTAGGTATTGTTGCAAAAAGCTATAATGACTTATACCGCATATTAAAAAAGAAGAAATCTTATTTAGTTAAATTAAGTAAAGACAATAAATTTTCTGAAAAAGCTAATAAATTAGCCCAAACATCAAGTAATGTTAATATAATGACAAATTTATTTTTAAGCTATAAAGAAAAAACTAAATATAAACCTTATAATTATTTAATGTTTATTAAATATATCTTAGTTGAAATTAAGTTAATATTTTATGGGAGACCCAGAGCTTCCAATTATAAGATGTGGAAATTTAAAGATCAAAAATTACTTTTTGATTTAAGAATACTATAATAAATTAATTTTAGAATCACTCACTCATACAGAAAATGAAATCTCTCGTAAAACTCATCGAAATTATATTTTTTGAAAATTTTACCACCTTCTAATACAATAATTTCATCACACAATTTTAATGGTTTCATCTTATGAGATATTATAAAAAGATTCTTATTTTTTTCTATTTTTAATAAATTTAATTTTTCTAAAATATGGTTTTCACTTTTCGGATCTAAGGAGTTAGTAAATTCATCTAATATTAGTATTTCAGGATCATTATATAGAACTCTTGCCAAAATTATTCTTTGAATTTGACCACCAGAAAGAAAGGCACCACCTTCACCTACGCTGGTGTTAATACCTAAACTTAACTCATTTATGAATTCAGATAATGAAGAATAATGTATTGCATTTTCTAGTCTATTTTTATCAATCTTATTTTCGTCATCAAGAAATATAATATTTTTTAAAATTGTATCATCTAATAAAAAATTATCTTGTGGCACAAGTCCAATTTTTTTTTGCCATAAATCTATATTTGTTAAAATATCTACATTATCTGAAATTATTTGTCCTTTTGTGGGACTTAGCAGTCCTGATATAATATTGATCAAAGTTGTTTTTCCAGACCCGGACTTTCCTACAAACCCAATGGATTTACCTTTTTTAATTGATAAATTAAAATTATTAAAGATTTTCTTATCACCGTTAAAATATTCAAAATCAATGTTATTAATATTAAGACTTTTTTCAAATTCTATCTTATCAATAGATTTATTTATTTTCTTTTTTTTAATATTTTGAAATTTTTCGAGTTTTTGAAATTCAGAATTAAGATGTAAAACTGATGGGTACGAACTTCTAAGAGCTGAAGTTATTTGTCCAAATTTACCAAACACTGGTAGCAATCTAATAAATGAAATTATATACAAAGATAAAATAGGTAAAATATTCTCAACTTGTACATTTGACATAAAAATAATTAGTGTAAAAATAATTATCACAAATATAATTTCAAAGATTGAATTGGGTATTGCTTGTATAAAGCTAATTTTTTTTCTTGAATTTTCAAAAATATCAACCTTAGATATAAATTTCTGAAGGACTTTACTTTCTTTTTTTGATATTTTGATATCTTTTATTGTATTTAGACTTTGCAAGATCCATTTAATAAGTGAATTTTTTGCATCTAATCCATCTTCACCAAATTTATGCAATTTTTTATGAAATAGGAAAAAATACAATATTAGCAAAAAGATTAGAATTAAAACTGAAATTACAGTAACAAAAAAATTTACAGACATTAATAGTATTAAAATTAATAAAAAAAGAAAAAAATCTTTAAATATTTTTAAAATTAAAAAAAAATTAGATACATAACTTGATGTTTCTTGATCAGTGTTTCTTAATATTTTTGAAGAATTATAAGAATTGATAATTTCAAAAGGTGCACTTAAATACATCGTAAAAAAAATTTTTTTTAAATCGGATCTAAATTTTGCTTTGAGTGTTTCTTGATAATAAACCAAACCTAAAATATATATATTTTTTGATATAAATAGAAAAACAATAAAAATGGATGCATACAATATTAAATTATTTTTACTTGATCTAACATAAAAATTATCGATTAAACTCCAATATTCAGGTAATAGTGGCTTTTCACTTATAACAAAATCAATAATCAATGGAATTATAGCTATACTTAGGGTTTCAAAAAATACTAAAATTATATTTAAAACTATAAAAATAATTATTGAATTTTTATTATCTTTACTCAAAAGTTGAATAAATTTGTTCATAATTAAACTGATCTAAGATTAAATTCTTATTATGTTTTTATTTGTAAAGTTTTATTATAAATATGCATCATTTTTTAAGTGATATAAATAAAAAAATTATGTTTGATGCTATTATTCCTCTAAGATCAAAATCAAAAGGTTTAAAAAATAAGAATATTCTTTTTTTTAAGAACAAAATAAATTTAGTTAATTTTACATTAAAAAAACTGATAAATATTAATGAAATAAGAAAAATATATATCCTTACTGACTCTGAAAACTATAAAAAAATAATAATAAGTCATAAAAAAATTGATAAAAATTATAAGCGAAAAAAAAACTTATCTTCAAGTGACTCTAAAATAGATGATTTGATAAATGATTTTTTATTAAACTATAATAATCAAGTTAAAAATAAAAATTTTTTACTTTTTCAGGTTACATCACCAAATCTTAAAAGCTATGAAATTTTAAAAACTATTAAATTTATAAACAAAAAGAAATTACCTTCACTAATGCATGTTACTGAAGTTATTGAAAGTCCATATGAAATTATTGAAATGAAAAAAAAAAATTGGCTTTATCTCATGAAAAGAAGAATATTAAACAGACAAAACTATTCTAAAAAATTTATGTTCATAACTGGATCTTTATTTTTTTTTACAAGAAATTTTTTTAACAAAAATAAAAAAATTATTAATTTAAAAACTTACCCTTATAAAGTTGATAAAATAAATTTTATAGACATTGACGACAAATTCACTTTTGAGCTCGCAAAAAAAACACAAAACTTAAAAGTAAGAAACTAAATTAGATCTAATATACCTATAGATATTTTTTCATAAAGTTTGACACTCTTTTTTAAATAAATTGGTATTGCGATATATTTTTCTAAAATTTTTTTTGATGCTAGCGTATTTTTTATCTGATCTTTTGTAATTGCATGTTTCCAAAAATAAGCAAAATGCCATTTGATCGCGTCAGGTAAATTCTTTGTGCCAACGCCTTCTGCAACCAAATAATCAACAATTTTTTTTCGTTTTTGTTTGTTTTCTATTTTGAATATTAATGTGTCATAATTAGGTTTTGATCCTTTGTAAATTTTTCTTAAATTTATTTTATTTTTAAGTTTGTTTTCCATAATTAAAAATCTTTTTTTACTTTCTTTTAAAATAAAATTCAGTTTTTTAATTTGAGATATTCCAATTGCTGCCTGAAGTTCTGTCATCCTATAATTAAAACCCGGCATATCTGCATCATCTACTCCTCTGGAAATATTCTTTATAAGTTTATGACCATGATCATGATATCTCTTGAAATATAAAAATTTTTTTTTATTATTCGTTAGTAGACATCCACCTTCACCCGTTGTAATTGTTTTTCCAAAATCAAAACTGAAAATTCCTATATCAGATAATGTGCCAAGCTGCTTTCCATTAAAGGTTGCTCCTACTGCTTCACAATTGTCCTCAATAAGTGGTATATTTTTTTTTTTACATAATTTTTGTATTTTATTAATTTCTCCACTGTATCCAAGCATATGAACTAAAATTATCGCCTTAGTTTTTTTAGTTATTAGTTTCGGCAATTCTTCTACAGGCATATTTAGATTATCATTGATACCTGTAATTATTGGTTTAGCCCCACAATCTAAGATAGCTTCGATTGTAGCAATAAAATTAAAGCTCTGTGTAATAACTTCATCTCCAGGTTTCACACCTAATGATTTTAAAGCAATTTTGATTGCTGCTGTACCTGAGCTAACACATTGCACATATTTGACACCAAAAACTTTTGATATTTTTTTTTCAAAATCTCTTACACGAAAAATATTTTTTCTTCTTTTATCATAACCATGAGCAAAAAGCACACCATCACTTTTAGTAAAAATTTTTTTAACCTCATTTAATTCTTTGTGATCAATTATTTCATTCCCAGGACACATAATATTTTAACTCACTTTTTTTCTTAGTTTAATTTGTTGTTTTAAAGACGTTTCATATTTTTTTAAATTTATTTTATCAAATTGAGCTTTTTGAGGTATTACGTGAATTGTAAAACCTCGTCTTGATTTTCCAGACATATTTTTTTTACTACCATGAATAATTTGTGAATGATGTATCAAACAATCACCTGGCTTTAAGTTAAAATGCTTTTTTTTAAATCTTTTTTTTAATTTATCAAGATCTTTTATTTTTTGAGAACTGCCCTTCACATTTGATTCTATATGAGAATATAGTTTTTTATGAGATCCAACTAGATATTCAACACTTCCATTTTTTTTTGTTGCACTATCAATTGCTATCCAAATCGTGAATGCATTTGGATCTTTAAGGTTCCAATAAAAATTATCTTGATGCATTGGACTAGCTATACCAACTTTTTTAGGTTTTGCAAAATATTCATAATGTTTGATCTTAGGTTTGGATTTTAAAAAAAAAAAACCAAGATCTAAAATTTTTTTTTGATTTGAGAATTTTTTGAAAAAAATATCTCTAAAAATATGAATTGAATTTATTTTATTATTTATTAGGTTTATTTCTTTACCTTTTAGTTTTGAAGAGTTTTTTTTTATGTAAACATTAATTTTCTTCCTTAAAGCAAGTATTTCTTTATTTGAAAAAAAATTAGATAGCATAATGACACCATCTTTTTTATATTTTACAAAATTTTTTACATTTAAATTCATAAACTATTTATTTTTATTTTAATAAAATCAATTTAACAGTCATTTATTTTGAAATATAAAAAATGACATTTTTTCCTTATTTTCATTTAAAAATAACTCTCTATTAATTTCTATTGAATAAACCTCTTTAAGTTTTATCTTTTTTAAAATTTTTCGTAATTTTAAATCAGTTAAATATTTATTAGTAAAACTATTTTTTTTTAAAGAGTAAGAAATTATAACTACCCCATTTTTTTTTAAATATTTTTTAATATTTCTGGCTACTACATTGATGTTGTCTGCTACATAAATTACTGTTTTTAAAAAAAATATTACATCAAACTTATTTACAAATGATTTATTTAGATGATTAATATCGTCATACACTACATTTTTAAAATTTTTGTGGACATCGGTTGCTGTATATTTAAAATTTTTATTTAAATATTTTTTAATTATTCCATCGCCAGCACCAATATCCAAAATAGAGCATTTTTTTTTTTTATTAAAGTAGTTAAATAAACCAGATAATAAAAAAATATACTGTTCGTCATTCTCAAAATTTTTTGATTGATACCAAGGATCTTTTATATTTTTATATAAATTTTCAAAATCTCTAACATATTTATTTTTATGTATTATATATTTATTTGGATTTTTATATTTTTGTTCAATAATTAAATTTTGTTCTTTAAACATAAAATTATTTATTATTTAGTTAAATTTATAATATGTAGTATATATACTTATTAGTTTATTATGAAAAATAAAAAAGAACTTATAAATTTTGTTGCAGAGGTTGGGTGTAATCATCAAGGTAGTATGAAACTAACATTTAAGATGATTGATAAACTGGTTGATTTTAGTGATGTAAAATTTGTAAAATTTCAAAAAAGAAACCCTATAGAATTACTGGGTAGAAAGAAATATGATTTGCCGCACCCTGTGCCATCAAACTCTTTTGGCAAATCTTACGGACTTCATAGAGAAAAATTAGAGTTTAATTTTTTACAACACAAAGAAATTAAATCTTATTGTAAAAAAAAAAAAATTGAATACATGTGTTCTGCGTGGGATCTGACTTCATTAAAACAATTAATAAAGTTAGGCCTATCTCACATTAAGATTCCATCTGCTTGCAATAATAATAAAGAATTGTTGACGTATTTATTTAAAAATTTCAATGGTTATTGTCATATTTCTTTGGGAATGACAACAAAACTAGAAGAAGAAGAAATTTTTAAATTATCAAAAAAATTTAATAAAAATAAAAAACTGATCTTATATGCATGTACTTCTGCCTATCCAGTGAAACACAAAGATATTTGTTTATTGGAGATTTCAAGACTTAAAAAAAAGTATAAAAAAAATATTTTTGCAATTGGATTCTCTGGTCATCATCAAGGAATTTCATCTGATATAGCTGCAGCAACTTTGGGTGCTAGATGGGTTGAAAGACACTTTACTTTGGATAGAACTCTCAAAGGAACCGATCATGCTGCGTCCCTGGAACCAGATGGTGTAAGAAGACTCAAAAGAGACTTAGATTTACTTACGGAAAGTTTGACCTATAAAAATAAAAAAATTCTTAATTGTGAATTAAATCAAAGAAAAAAATTAAAATTTAAAAACTAAAATTTTATATTCTTTTGTTTTAGATTTTTTTTTGTTTCTTTATTGTATAATAATGAAAATGCATAATTATTATAATTTTTTTTTGAAAAATTAATATTATTCTTGCTTTTAATCTTTTTAAAACTTATTTTTTTTGCTTCAATAATTAACGAAGTTACAGGATCTTTATCAAAACCAGTAAATTTAAAATTAATTTTATATTTACCATTTTTATATTGATGAACTAATTTATTTTTTTTATAGAATTTATTGTTAAGATTTTCATATTTTTTGTTTTTACCTAAAATATGACATGGAATATTAAAATCACTTATTTTGCTTTCACAAAAATTTTTTTTTTTAACACTTTGAAAACCACATTTATTAAGGAGAATTTTCATCATATCAAAATCATATGCGTACAAGTGAGCATAACCTGCAATAAAATTTTTTAAATTTCTATCCAGTAGAACAGTATCTTGTCCTGGGCTAACAATAAAATTCATAAACATGCCACCAAAACCTAAATCTTTTCTAATCGAGTGATCTTCATCTATAGCTTTTTTAAAAAATTTTTTATCTTTTTTAACATAAGCTTTAGCTATAGCTTCGAGATTTGGTACTAAGATTCGAATTGTTGCTCCTATTTTCATAATTCTATTTATTTCTGTGAGGACATTTTGAATTTGAATGTGAGGGATATGTTCTAAAGTATGACTTATGAATACTGCATCGCAACTTTTATTTTTTAAACCAATATTATTTAGGTTGCCTTTTATTTTAAAATTTTCATTTTTTTCAATTTTATGATCTAAAACATGCCACCCATTCTGTTCCCAGTTGGGACCTGCACCTAAATTTATTTTCATAATTAATCTCCAAATATTTTTTATTATATAAATATTTTATTGATACTATTTGTAAAAGTTTATCTTCAAAATATTTAAAAAACTTAAAGTATTCACATATATGTGTTTAATACATTTGGCAATAAATTAAATATTGTTAGTAATATATATTATTATTAATTTTAATGTTGTATTTCTAATTAAATAATTGAATATTTTTAGATATAAATAAATAAAATTTTAGTTATTTTAGAAAACAGACTTTTATTTTAAAATACACATATGAAAAATAAAACATTTTGCTTTGATATAGATGGTGTTATTTGTAACACATATAAAAACCATTATTCTTCATCAAAACCAATAAAAAAAAGTATTAATATCATTAATAAACTTTATTTAAAAAACCATATAATCATTTTTACATCGAGATACATGGGCAGAAATAAAGATAATGTAAAAAAGGCTAAAGACGCAGGATATAAAAAAACACTTAAGCAGCTAAAAAGTTGGGGATTAAAATTTCATGAACTAAGATTTGGTAAACCTTCTTATGATTTTTTCCTAGATGATAAGAATGTTTTTTTTAAAAAAAATTGGCATAACTATTTTAAAAATAAATATATATAAACAAATAAGTATGAAGGATATTTTTCAAAATATAATTAAAGAAAGAAAGATTGGATTAATTATTTATGCAAGAATGTCTTCAAAGAGATTTCCTGGAAAAGTTTTGAAAAAAATTTATAATAATCTGTCTGTATGTGAAATTATCATTAATAAGTTAAATAAAACTGGATTAAAATCAAATATAATCATTGCTACATCTAAGAATAAAACTGACAACAAGATAGTTACTTTTTGCAAAAAAAACAAAATTAAATATTTTCTAGGAAGTAATAAAGATGTTTTTCAAAGGACAACAAAATGCATTGAAAAATATAAATTTAAATACTTTGTTAGGATATGTGCTGATAGACCTTTGTTTGATACAGATCTAATGATAAGAATGATCAAGTTAATATTGCTAAAAAATTATGATATAGTTACTAACGTCCACCCAAGAACTTACCCAAAAGGACTAACATGTGAAGTTGCAAAAACAAATATTTTTGAAAAAATAAATTTAAAAGATCTTACATTGAATGATAAAGAACATATCTTTAATTATTTTTATAGGAATAAAAATTTCAAAATATACAATATACGAAAAAAATTTAAAAAAAAATTTCTTTCTAAAAATTTCTGTATTGATACTAAAAATGATGTTAAAAAAATTAGAGAAATTTTAGTTAATTTTGATAATTCAAAAAAAGAAGTAAATACAGAGAATTTACTCAGATACAGCTGATTAAATATTTATTTAATAACAACATTGTAAATTAAAAGTTTTCTTTATAAAATTTATATTTTTTAATTTATAAAACAATTATAATTTCTTAGTTATTAATTATAATTTGTTGAAATTAATGTTGTCATTTTCTTCGTCCAATAAGGGATTTTCATACTGATATTTCTCTAAGAAAAAATTAGGTAAAATAAAAGTTGATTCAAAAAAAATATGATAGACAGTTTTTTTTTCGAAATTTTTTTTAAAAAAAAGTTTTACTTCTTTGTTAAAAGAGTTTTGTCTTTGTGATGGTTCAAAATTATCTAAATTTTCTTCAAATTCAATAATTGTTCTTAATATTTCATTTTGACTATTTTCAATATACATAAAATTATTTGAATTATTTAATATCTCATAATCCAAACTAAAAAGCTTTTCAAAAGATATAATTTTCTTTAAAGGTTTAAAATATACTTTCTTAAATATCAGAAAATCTGTTTTAAAAAAGAAATCACATGGATAAGTTAATATATAATCAATACTCAGGTTAGAAAGTACTCTTCTTTTGTTAAAAAATGATGCGTAGAATGATTGAGCACTTCCACATCCAAAATAATATTTACAGTTACTGAGGGTCATGTATTGTTGAAGGATAAAATTTTTTTTTTCAATTGTTAAATCTTTATAATTCTTATGAGTGAAATCAAATTTTTTTGACAATTGATCTCCTGTTCTAATGATTTTATAATTTTTTTTAATTAAAAAATTTAAACTATTCCTATAGTTTTCTATATCAGCAATAGAATCTTCAGATATTTCAGATATTTTACTATAATTTTTATCTTTTACATAAAAACTTATATTATTATTATTATTATTATTTTTGAAATACTCATAATTTTTTTGTTCAAAAATTTTTTTCCACTCATTTTGAGAAATTTTATTTTCAAATTTTTCAACAAAACTATAGCCTAATTTAAGAGGGAAAATATTTTCAATATAAGAGTCTTTTATTGTTAAAAAGTGTAAAATCCCAAGTATTTTAATTTTTTTTAATAATAGATTAAAATTTAAAAAAATAGTAATTATCACTGAAAATATTTTTGATTTAAAATCAAGTTCTTTTAAAAACAATTTCCATATTAATCCAATTCCATAAATTTTTTTTTTTCTGTGTTTTCCGTGATAATTTATTAATGGAACTGCTAAAATAATTTTTTTGTTAAAATATTTTGCTATTTTATAACCAAACATCAAAGACTCTGCTAATCCTCCATAGCTTATAGTTCTTGGATTGATTATGAAATATTTTTTAGCAAAATAATTTTTTATAAACGTTTGCATTGTAATACAGATTTATTTTTGCCTTTGTTAGAATATCATCATGTTTTTTGATATATTAAATTATAATTCACTGAAATCGATAAGTACTAAATTTTATTTTTAAAATATTTCTTTTCCCTTTAGGCTTGTTTAAAAGGGTACTCTTTCTCCTTAGATGGAACATTTCATTATGCTTGCTATCAAAATCTGATTGATCTATTTTATAAATTAAATTTTTTTAAATATTCCTATATCATTAAAGTTTAATATAAAAAGCTAAATTTGACTTTATCTTTTTTTTAAGAAAAATATGTACTATATAGGTAATAAGATTAACCTTAAATTAACAAAATGAAAAATGTTAAAAACTACCTAAATTATCTAAAAATTGGAATTGAGAGACTTGACTTATTAAAACTTCAAAGAATTGAAGATATAATTTTTAAAAAGATAAGAGAAAATAAAAAAATATTTGTATGTGGTAACGGTGGATCAGCATCAGTTGCTAATCATTTTTTATGTGATTTTAATAAAGGTATAAAGTTAAGTTCAAAAAATAAATTAAAACCAAAAATTGTTTCATTATCTAATAATATGGAGACTATCTTAGCTGTATCTAATGATATTTCATTTAACAAAATTTTTTCTTTCCAACTTGATAATTATTATACAAAAGGAGATATTGTAATCGTATTAAGCTGTTCAGGGTCATCTCCAAATATAATGAACATACTTGGATATTGTAAAAAAAATAGAATTTTTACAATAAGCCTCACTGGTTTTGCAAAAAAAAGTATTCAAAAAAAAGCAAACCTTAATTTAAATTTAGGTGTTAAAAACTATGGAATTTCAGAGGATTTGTTTCAAATAATAATGCATATGTTAAGTCAAAGTATACGGCTTAAGTTTACTAAAAATAAAAATAAAATTATTTTATAATTAAATAAAAAACTTATAAAAATTTTTTTTTCATATAAGTCATCCACTTTTTGTTAAAATTATATGACTTATCATCAACGTAAAAATCAAAACTTGGTTTAGTCATGTATAATTTATGAAATTTAAGACCCCAACTTTTTAGTTATTTTAAAGTTTTTTTATAACCAAGTGATTTCACTTTTTTGAAATCATCATTAAATCTACCAGAATATCTGGCTGTAAGAATTTTTATATAATACCCTTCATCGTATAGTCTATTGATAAGTTTGATTACATTTTTTTGAGGTTTTGATTTTGAATATTTATTTTATATTGTTTTACAAATAACATTATCAATGTCAAAACAAATAATTTTTTACTTATAAATATTTTTTATTTAATTATATAATGAATATTATTAAATAAATAATTATTATTATTTGATTTAGGTACTAAATAATATAGATATTTCATAGTATTGATATGATTTCAAAAACTGAATTAAAGAAATTAAAGTTGAAAGCTTTAAAGTTGCGTCAAGATACTTTAATTATGTTTCAAAAAAAAAAAGAAGCACATTTGGGTGGTAGCTTCTCTATGATAGAAATCATTATTGCTCTATTTTCTAAAATACTAAAAAAAAAAGATAAATTTATTTTAAGTAAAGCTCATGCATCTTTTCCTCTTTGTATTTTATTAACTGAAAGAGGTCTTAAACCTAAAATCACTACACATCTAGAGATTGATGAAAAAAATGGAATTCATTGTACAACTGGAAGTCTCGGCCATGGTTTGCCTATTGCTGCAGGTATGGCTTTTGCAAATAAAATATTAAAAAAAAAAGAAAAAATATATGTATTAATTAGTGATGGTGAATGTCAGGAAGGAACAACTTGGGAAACACTCTTAGTTGCATCAAAACACAAATTAGATAATTTAATAATATTGGTTGATTATAATAAAATTCAAGCTCTTTCAAAGTTAGATGATGCTATTCCACTTCATAATCTAGTTAATAAAATTAAATCTTTTAATATAAATTGTATAAACGTAAACAATGGTCATAATTTTATATCAATACTAAACTCTCTAAATCAAAAAAATAAAAAAAAATTACCAACTGCAATTATTTTTAACACTATAAAGGGTAAAGGCGTTAAGGAGTTTGAAAATGATCCCGTTTGGCATGCTAGAAAATTAAACCCTAAAGAAATTAATATTGCAAAAAAAAGGCTTAAATTTTAATGAGAAGAAAATTTGGAAAAATATTAAGTGAACTTGCAAAAAAAGATAAAAAAATCATTTTGATAGTAGGTGATATTGGATTTGGAATATTTGATGATTTTAGAAAAAATCACCCAAACAGATTTTTTAATTTAGGCATATGTGAGCAAAGTATTATTGGTTTTGCCTCTGGAGCAGCATTAGAGGGCTTAAAGCCTTGGGTGTATACAATAACACCATTTTTAATTGAAAGACCATTTGAGCAAGTTAAATTAGACATAGATCAGCAACAAGCTAACGTTAATTTAGTTGGTTTTGCAGATTATCCAACTTTAGGACCAACTCATTCTGAGCTCAATGCAAAAAAATTGATGGGACTTATGAAAAATATTAAATCTTTCTATCCCAAAGATAGTAGAGAAACTGAAAAATTTTTTCAAAAAACTTACAAAATTAAAGGACCAACATTTATGAATCTAAAGACTGATAAGAAATTAAATAGAAATTGGTAAATGCAAAAAAATAATAATTTAAAAATTTTATTGGTTAAATAATGTGATGAAAAAAATTATTGTTTTTCCTTTAGCACTTAATAAAAATTCAAGAGTTACCAACTTCATGATGAGAGACTTAACCCCTGGAGTTGCAAAAAATTACTTAGAAGAAAAAATTAGATGTTGATGGTAATGAGTTTGAAATCTTAAAAGGCATGAACCTATGTTTAAATTATGCTGATGAAATATATATTGAAATGATTCAAGATAAAAAAAACCATCTTAATTACAGTAAAATTATTAATTTTTTAAAAAAAAATTTTTATGATTTATAAAAGATATAAAGAAAATTATATATTTAAAAAGAAGTATAAATAAAGGTTAATAAATTGAAAGAATTAAATATTTTAACATCGAATCATAAAAAAACTAAAAGAAATTATATTCAGCGTATGTTCAATAAAAAAGTTGAATGTATGAAAGTATCAAAAAAATATGGTTATGATTATTGGGATGGTAATAGAAAATATGGTTATGGTGGATACAAATTTATCCCAGGTAGATGGGAAAAAGTTGCTAAAAAACTTGTAGATATTTATAAGCTTAAAAATACATCAAAAATACTTGACGTTGGTTGTGGTAAAGGTTTTTTGTTATATGAAATAAAAAAAATTTTACCTAAAATAAAAATTACTGGAATAGATATTTCTACTTATGGAATTAAAAATTCAAAAAAAGAAATAAGAAAATATTTATTTAAAAAAGATATTAGAAAATCATTAAAATATGAATCTAAAGTTTTTGATTTAGTATTTTCAATTAATACCTTACATAATCTTGAAATTGATCATTTAATTAATGCAATAAAAAATATGAAAAGAATAGGGAAAAAACATTTTATTTGTGTGGAAAGTTATAAAAATGAACAAGAACTATTTAATCTACAATGTTGGGCACTTACCTGTGAATCATTTTTTTCAAAAAGAGAATGGATTTGGATATTGAAAAACGCTGGATACAATGGAGATTTCGAATTTATATACTTTTAGAAATTATTTTAAATTTAGATTGCTTTTTTGTTCATTATTTGAAAAAATAATGTATCTAAAATTTTTAACTGATGAAAACGAACCCTCAATGTGAAGAACTTTAACTTTTTGACTAATTTTTAAAATTCTTTATAGATAGTATTTCAAATATAAAATGATTAAAAAGTTTATTGGCAATAGTAAAGTTTGTGATTTAAAATCATTAAAGAATTTATTAAAAAATAAAAAATTTTCACTAGTGCATGGTGTTTTTGATGTCTTGCATGTAGGACATAAAAGACACTTCGAAAGTGCAAAAAAACTTACAAATATTTTAGTAGTATCTTTAACCTCTGATAGATTTGTTAGAAAAGGTCCAGGAAGACCTTTTTTTAATCAATTACTTAGAACTGAAATGGTGTCATCTTTTGATTGTGTTTCTTATGTTTACTTAAATGATAGCGAAACACCAATTGATTTAATTAAGGAATTAAAGCCTAGATATTATTGCAAAGGTCAAGATTACATGAATTTTTCAGATGATATTACAGGAAACATTAAAAAAGAGTCTGAGGCAGTAAAAAAAATTGGGGGTAAGATACACTTTACTACAGATATTCAATTCTCATCTTCAAAATTAATTAATTTAAATCTTGCTTCACCTATAATTCTAAAAGAAATAAAAGAAAAATATAAAAATTTAAGTATTTTTAAAAGTCAAGTAATGGAAAATTTAAATAAAATTAAAAATTTGAAAGTTGCTATATTTGGAGAACTAATTGAAGATGAATACATATATTCAAATAATCTAGGACAACCATCAAAAGAATTTATTCATGCAGTAGAAAAAGTCAAAAATGATGTTTTCATAGGTGGATCATATGCAATTGCAAAAAACATTATAGATTTTTCAAAATCAGTTGATGTTTTTTCTGCTGGAGATATCAGTGTAAATTTAAAGAAACAAATAAAAGAAAATGTTAAAAATAATATAAGATTATTTAATTTAGATACTAATTTTTCAGTAGTTAGAAAGTCAAGGTATTTGAACAACAATGATAAAAAACTTTTTGAATGTTATTCATACAGAGGAAAAAATAAAAAATTAAATTTAAAAAATTCAATTTTAAAATTATTAAATAAAAAAATTGCTTATTATGATTGTGTAATTATAGCTGATTTTGGTCACGGTTTCTTTTCGAAAGAACTATTTGATTTAATTAAAAGAAAAGCTCATTTTTTAAGCATAAATGTGCAAACAAATGCAGGTAACAGAGGTTTTAATCTAGCAACAAAATATAAAAAATCTGATAATATTTTATTAGATTTACCTGAATTACAGCTAGCTACTGGAGAAAATTCAAACGACTTTAAAAGTTTGACAAAAAAACTGACAAGTACAATAAGTTCTAGATACTATACTATCACTAGAGGGAAAGAAGGTATTTATATATATGATAAGAAAAAAAATCAAAAAATATCTCTAAGTGCTTTTGAAACTAAGCCAGTTGATACAATGGGAGCTGGGGACTCCGTCTTGGGAATTTCAAGTATGCTTTTATCAATTGGAGCCCCCTTAAATGTAGTCGCTTATTTATCAAACTTATTTGGAGCAATTTCTACCTCTATCATTGGCCATTCAAGTTCAATTGAAAATAAAGAAATTTTAAAGTCGGTGGAATACGGCTTAAAATGAAAGTATTGATTACAGGAGGAGCAGGATTTATAGGTAGTCATTTAGTTGACTATTTGATAAAAAAAAAAAATATTAAAAAAGTGCTTGTAATTGACAATATTAAAGATGGTTCATTAAAAAATTTAAAAAAATCCTCCAAATCCAAAAAATTTTTTTTTTATAAAAAAGATATAAGAGATTTTAAAAAAATTGATAAAATATTTAAGGGCGTAGATGTTGTTTATCATTTAGCAGCTTTATCTGATGTTGTGCCATCTATTGAGGAACCAATAGAGTATCTAGATACAAATATTATGGGTACAGTGAATGTTTTAGAGTCCATGAGAAAAAATAATGTAAAAAAAATAATCTACGCCGCATCTTCATCTTGTTATGGAATACCAAAAAAATATCCTACAAATGAAAAATCAGAGATTAGCCCAATGTATCCTTATGCTTTTTCTAAAAATATAGGCGAACAAACAATTAAACATTGGAGCAAAATATATAAAATTGATTTTATTTCTCTAAGACTATTCAATGTTTATGGTACCCGCTCAAGAACAAACTCTGCGTACGGTGCTGCACTAGGAGTATTTTTAAAACAGAAAATATCTAATCATCCATTTACAATTATAGGAAATGGTAAACAAAAAAGAGATTTTATTTATATATCTGATGTTGTAAAAGCTTTTTATTTATCTCTAAATAAAAATATAAAAAACGTTATACTCAATGTTGGAAGTGGAAAACCTAGATCTGTTATTGAAATGGTTAATATATTAGAAGGAAAAAAAATATTTATTCCTAAAAGACCTGGTGAGCCTGATATTACTCACGCAGATATAAGAGAAATGTCCTCAAAACTTAAATGGAAACCAAAAGTATCTTTAGAGGACGGACTCAAAATGGTTTTAAAAAATATTTTTTACTGGAAAAAAGCACCTTTGTGGACTAAGAGTAAAATTAAAATCGCAACAAAAAATTGGTTTAAATATTTAAAATAATGAAGAATTTACTTATAACTGGTGGATCTGGTTATGTTGGGTCAAGACTTATAGTTAAACTTTTAGAAGAAACAAATCTAAGAATTGTAAACTATGATATTTCTTTTTTTGGTGACAATCATTTACCCAAAAACGATAAATTTAAACATTATAAAGAAGATATAACAAATCCTAAAAAATTTGAAGAAGTGCTTATAGAAAATAATATTGATACGGTATTACACCTTGCGTGTATATCAAATGATCCAACTTATGAATTAGACTCTAACTTGTCTAAAAAAATAAATTATGATTGCTTTGAAGATTTAGTGAAAATCTCAAAAAAAAATAATGTCAAAAAATTTATTTATGCTTCAACTTGTTCTGTATATGGTATCTCAGATAGCCCAAACGTAATTGAAACAAATGAATTAAAACCAATAACAGATTATAATAAATACAAAGCGCTTTGTGAGCCTCTGCTTAAAAAATATTTAGATGATAACTTTACTGGTATTATAATCAGACCAGCTACTGTCTGTGGATATAGCGAAAAAATGAGGTTTGATTTGACTGTAAATATATTGACAAATTATGCATATAACAAAGGCTATATTAGAGTTTTTGGTGGAAAGCAGTCTAGACCAAATCTACATATTGATGATATGTGTGATCTTTATAAAATGCTAATCAATAATGATATTAAGAAGTATAATGGAGAAATCTTTAATGTGGGAACAGAAAATTTAAAAATAATTGAGGTTGCTGAAAAAGTTAAATCAGTTTTAGAAAATAAATTGCAGAAAAAAAATATAGAAATTAGAGTAGAAGAAAGTGCTGATATAAGATCATATATGATTAATTCAGATAAAATTCAAAAAATATTAGGATTTAAATTTAAAAAAACTGTCTTAAACGCAATTGAAGATTTATGTGATGCTTTTGAACAAGATAAGATTGTTGATAGTTTTTCAGATCAATGGTCGAATATTAAAGTTTTAACAAAAAAAAACCAGAATTTTTTAAAATCTTTTGATTTAGATCAAAATAATTCAGAGTGAATAGATTAATGCAATAGACAGAATGATTGAAAAAAAATTTGAAACAAATGGTTATATAATAATTAAGGACAGTACAAAATTAGTCAAAAATTTAAGATCAAAGATTGTAAATAAAATTAAAAAAATTAACCCAAAATTAAAAAATCTTTCTGAGGATAAACTTTTAAACAATTTTCATAAATTTTTTTTAAGAAAAAATGTTAATGATATTAGGCTGAATCTGTATAACTCTATAAATAAAATTAAAGACATAGATAAAATTTATTATTCAACATGTAAAGAAATTTTAGATGATTTAATAGGCAATGAAGTTGCAATGCAAAAAAAAATTAATTTATCTATTCAAATGCCAAAGGATCCAGATTCTTTACTAGACATGCATTCAGATATATATGCTGGTGAAAGTCCGTTTCAAGTTGTGGTATGGATACCCTTGGTAGATGCAAGTTCTACTAAATCTATGTTTATAACCAAGCCTAATCACAATAGAAAACTTAATAGTTTGGTTTTAAAAACAAATAATTTAACAATGAGAGATATATATGAAAAAAATAAAAAGCTTTTTCATTTTATAAATATAAAATTTGGTGAAATTTTAATTTTTTCTCCTTTGCTACTTCATGGAAATACAATAAATAAAAGTTCAGAATCTAGATTTTCACTTAACTGTAGATTTAAAAGTTTGTTATCTCCTTATGATGTTAATGTTAAATCACATAGAAATATTCCACAATTTTATAGACCTTTAAATACAAAATTGATGACTAAAATAGGTTTTAAATATTTATTAAAATATGAAGAAAAATAAAAAATTTGCAGGTTATATAAATCTCAAACCAATTAATGAAGTTTTGTATCCATCATCTATACAAAATATTTTAATGAAAAATTATGTAACAGAAATATTAAATGGAAAATTTTATTTGTCACCCACAGAAGTTTTGCAAGCTAAAAATGTAATTACATTAAATACTTTAATATCTAAGGAAGTTAAGGTTAAAGGTATAGTTATGCTTTCTGTATTTTTTTTACCTTTTGAAAGAAAGAAAAGACAAATTTTTTATAAAAGAGCATTAAAAAATAAAAAGGAATTACATTTTATGCTTGATGAAATTGTGTTTAAAAGTAAGGATGATATTGGAAATATTGAAAATAGGTTAATTTTTAGAAGTAGTTTTTTTACTAAAACGAGAAAAAAAACTAATAATTTTGAGAAAAATATAGCTAATTCTTTAAAGACATCATTTGTATAAATTTACTCAAAATAAATAAATTCATAATTTCTATTATAATTAAATTCATCAAAAATCCATTTCCACTCTTTTTTTGAAAAAAACTTTCACAAGTTAAAGCCCAACATTGAAGATTGGATAATTCTTTTTCATTTTTATAACTTTCAACCATTACATATGTTTTTTCTAAATTTAAAATTGCTTCTTTTCCTGATTTTCCAAGTGCATTAGTAAAAATAAATTTATCAATAATAATTTCTTCAATAACTAAAACCTTAAGGTCTTGTGTGATATTTCTAATTTTTGCAAACAAATCATCAAAGTTATAGTTTTTTTTAATTTTTTTAAAATTTCTGGATTAATTAATTTTTTTATTATAAAATAATTTATATATATAATTTAAAATCAATTGCTAAACAATAATACTAAAACCTACAACAGCTCTTTAATTATATTTAAAACTTAAATTCTTTTATTTTGAATAAACTAAAAGTAAATTAATTATAAAAAAAAATTCTTGAGTAAATTAAATTGAAAAAAAATATAAACAAAAAAATCTTAATTACTGCTGGAAACAGTAACATTGGTTCCGATTTAGTTAATTACTTTCTTAAGAAAAATTATAATGTTTTTGAAACTTACAGGTTAAAAAAAAATAAGTTAACTCATAAAAAATTATCTCATTCAAAATTTGACTTTAAAAATAAATTTAAACTTGCAGAAAATTTTGATTTATTAATACATAGCGCCTCTTTAACTCCATATAAACATAAAATTTCAAGAAAAAAAATGGCTTTAAATTTAGAAGGTTTAAAAAAGATAATCTATTCTAATTGTAATTTTAAAAATATAGTTTTGCTTTCAACGGTATCAGTTTATGGAAAAATCACTGATAAAGTTTTACACGAAAATACAAAAAGAAAAAATGTCAATGCTTATGGAGTTTCAAAATTTAAAATGGAGAAGATGTTAATTGATTATTGTAAAAAAAATAAAATTAATTTTTTAATTTTAAGATTACCTGGCGTTGTAGGTAATTTTCAATCTGATGTAAACTTTATGAATAATTTAGTAAAAAAATTTTCAAATGATGAAGTTGTCAAATTTAATAATCCAAATAATTACTTTAATAATATTATTCACACTGAAAGTATCAGTAAAATTTCAGAAAATTTCATGTTGGGAGATAAAAATAAATGTAAAAATAAAATATTTAATCTAGCATCTTTAAAACCAATTAAATTAAAAGATTTAATTAGTCAAATAAAAAGGAAATTTAAAAGCAAATCGATAGTGAAAATACTCGAGCCAAATAATTCTTTTATGATATCTACAAAAAAATCTGAAAAATATGAAATACCTTTAATAACTACTTCAAAATGTATTGAAAAAAATATTAAATTTATTCTAAAATTTGATTGTTAATTGTCTTATTAACTATATATATACATCCATGTTTTATCTTGGGATTAACTACTATGGTCATAATACTTCATGTGCTTTAGTTAAAGATGGAAAATTACTCTACGCATCAGAAGAAGAAAGATTTTCAAGAAAAAAAAATGACGGATCTTTGCCACTTAAATCAATAAAAAATTGCTTAAAAACTTTTAATTTGACAATAAACGATATAGATCAAATATACGCGGCTACAGTTCCACACAGACTTATTAAGGAAAAATACTTTAAGTATACTGCAAATCAATTTCCTAATTCTAACGATCTTTTTTTTGATAAAAAATCGCAAAATAACATCAAATATCTTATCAATATTGAAGAAAAAATAAAAAAAAAACTTAATTTTAAAAAAAAAATTAGATTTGTAAATCATCACTATTGCCATTTGGCGTCAACGCATTTTTTGAGTGGTTTTAAAGACTCCTGCTGTGTTTCAATTGATGGTTTAGGAGAAATTGAGTCAGTAGCAATAGGCCAGGCAAATGGAAATAAAATAAAATTAATAAACAGTGTTGATTTCCCCAATTCATTAGGGATGTTTTATTCTGCGATTACTCATTTTTTAGGTTTTAAAGCAATGTCTTCTGAGGGTACAGTAATGGCTCTTGCAACTTTTGGAAATTCCAACGAAAAAATCCCTTATCAGAAATCAACATATTATAAAAAAATAAGAGAAATGATAAGCATTGAGAAAAATTTAAAAATGCAAATTGATTTATCATGGTTCAACTTTCCTTTTACAAGAGAAGGATGGGTAAGTGATAAATTTATAAAATATTTTGGCAAACCAAGAAAAAAAAAATCAAAAATTTCAAAACATCACAAAAATATTGCTGCAGCGTTACAGAAAGTTTTTGAAGAAATTTATTTAGAAATCATAATTCAAGCTAGTAAAAAGGTAAAATCTAAGAATTTAACTTTGTCTGGTGGGTGTGCCTTAAATTGTAAAGCTAATGGACTTATTCTATCTAACACGAAATTTAAGGATATCTATATCCAGCCAGCATCTCATGATGCTGGTCTTGCTGTTGGTGCGGCCTATTTGGGATATTTATCAAAAAATAGAAACAACAGTAAAAACTTTCAAAGATTTGATCATACTTATTTGGGTCCCAAATATTCACAGAAACAAATTAAAACAACTTTAACAAAAATAGGTTTAAAATTCGAGAAATTAGACAACAGCCCTTTAAATTGTGCAAATAAACTTAAACAAGGAAATGTTGTTGGGTGGTTTCAGGGCAAAATGGAATTTGGTCCAAGAGCACTTGGGAATAGATCAATATTATCTGCACCTTATCCAAGTAATAAAAAAAATTACATAAATAAAAAAATTAAACATAGAGAAGATTTTAGGCCGTTTGCTCCTGCTATTTTAGAGGAAAAAATATCAACATATTATAAAATAAATATCAGATCTCCTTTTATGTTAATTGCAACTTTTTTAAAAAATAAAAAATATAAAAAAGAGATTGAAGCCACTCTTCACAATGACTTAAGTGCTAGGGTTCAAACCGTTTCACCAAAAAATAATATAAAATTTTATAATTTAATAAATAATTTTTACAAAATTACAAATGTACCAGTTGTTCTGAATACTTCCTTTAATGACAAAGGTGAACCAATGGTTTGTAGTCACATTGATGCTCTTAAATCTTTTTACAAGACCAATCTAGATTATCTCTATCTAGACGACTTTTTAATTAAAAATTCAAGATATAATATTAATAAAATAAAAAAATTTATAATGAATTAAAACTAAACCATGAAAAAAATACTAATTATTGGAGGTGGGTTTGCAGGATGTTCCTCTGCTGAGATGATTTCACGAATTCCAAATACCAAAATAACTTTAATTGAAAAAGGAGTTAATCTAGGAGCTGGAGTGAGAACTCACTTCAGTGGAGGTCACCCTTTTACATTTGGACCTAGACATTTTTTAACTACAAAAGTTGAAGCATATAATTACTTAAAAAAATTTTTAAAATTACGTAATGTGAATTATCATAAATTTATTAGCTATGTAAGAGATGATGATAACTTTTATAACTATCCATTAAATTTTAAAGATTTAGAAAAAATGCCAGATAAAAAAAAAATCAAATTAGAAATAAAAAAAGCAAATATTGCAAATAATGTATCTAAATCAAAAAACCTTGAAGAATTTTGGATAAGATCAGTAGGAAAAATTTTATATGAAAAAACGATTAAAGATTATAACAAAAAAATGTGGCAAGTAGGTTCTTGCAAAGAAATAGATATGTTTAAGTGGTCTCCAAAAGGATATACAATTAAAAAAGGGAAAGAGGCAGCATACGATGATAGAATTTCAATGTATCCTACTGAAAAAGATGGATATAACTCATATTTTGATTTAATTCCAAAAATTAAAAATGTAAAGGTTATGTTTAAGTCAACACTCAATTCAATAAATCTAAAAAAAAAAATTGCAATTATAAATAATAAAAAAATAGAATTTGATATTCTTATTAATACGATAGCACCAGACACATTATTCAATTTTAAATTTGGAAAATTAAAATTCATAGGCAGAGACTTACATACCTTTGTTTTACCTGGAAAATTTGCTTTTCCTAAAGATGTTTTTTTTCTTTACTTCCCTAACACTGAAAAATTTACTAGGTTAGTTGAATATAAGAAATTTACACAACACAAATCTAAAAATACTTTAATTGGAATGGAAATTCCCTCTAATAATGGAAGGTATTATCCTGTACCTTTTAAAAAAGAACAAAAAATAGCTTATAAATATTTTAAATTATTTCCCAAATGGTGTTATTCTATTGGTAGAGCTGGGACATATAGATATGAAGTTGATATCGATGATTGTATTTTGCAATCTATTGAGATTTCTAATCAAATTAAAAAAAATGTTTTTAATGGTCCTCTTGTAAGTGGAGATCAATTTAAATTATAATAGTGACAAATATAATTAAACAGACTTATAAGGTAACTAAATATTTGCCTCTAAAAATTGAGATATATAGAATTATATCAAATTTGATAATAAAAATTTTATTTCCATTTAAAAAAAGTCTTTTTAGAAATTCATTTTTACAATCTCTCAATTCATATATTGAAATTATTATCAATAATAAAGCTTTAAAATTTAAAGATGGAAATGAGCGTCTTTATCTTCACTTAAACACACATTATATTATTGAAAAAGATTTAATTAATTGGATTGATACTTTTTCTGAAAATGATGTATTTTTTGATATTGGGTCTAATGTTGGTTTATTTTCAATTTATGCTGCAAAAAAAAATATAAATACTGTTTGTTTTGAGGGACATTTCGGAAATCTTGATGATTTTAATTACAATGTTCTCTTAAACAATGTGTCAAAAAAAATTTTAATTATTCCAACTTTATTGGGTGCAAAGAATAAGAAAACAAACTTTTATTTGAGAGATTTAACCTCCTCATCTGCGAAATCAGAAATCGATCACAAAAAAAATATTTATAGTAATGAGGTAAAAGAGTCTTTAAAAATTTCTTGTATATCTTTAAATCTAGATTATTTGATTGATCAAAAAATAGTTCCAATTCCAACAAAAGTTAAAATTGACGTTGACGGAGCAGAGTTTTTAATCATTGAGGGTTTTAAAAAATACCTTGAAAAAGTTGATGAGATTATGATTGAAATGTATGAAAATTCAGCTGATTATTGGAAGTGTTACAGAGAAAACAAAAAAAATAAGTCAATCAATACCAAGTTCATAAAAAAAAGTTACTTTGAAAAAACAAACAATAAAAATCCTTATTATAATAAAATTAAAGAAATTTTAATGAAAAACAATTTTATTGAAAAACAGACTTATGGAAATAACGTAATTTTCAAAAGAAAAATATAATACTTATTTATAAAGTAAAAAACTTTTACCACAAGTTCCAACAACATGCCAAGGCTCGAAAAAAATTTTGTTTTTTTTAAGAATGTTTAATACTACTTTAGGATTGCCTTTTCTTGGGTCTCCCTTGTATAAAGTATAATAATCATCAATATAAAGAATTGTTCCATTTACAATAAATTTAGAGGAAAAATTTAAACTTTCACTCACACTTTGTTCCAAATCACAGTCAATATTAATGAATGATGTTTTGGTTTTATTCTTTTTAAATTTATTGATAAGTTTATTTGAAAGAGTATTTTTGTAATAACCATCAATGGTGCTAATACTCCTATATTTTTTATATTTTGAAACTAAATTTAAAAACTCTTTCTTGTTAGTATTAAGGTTGCCTGAGAAAAAATATTTATTTTGTTTTTTGTAATTTTTATTTTTTGGTAAGCCTTTAAAGCTATCAAAGGCAAAAAAATTTTGCGTAATATTTTTTATAATTGATTCTCTTAAAGCAAATCTAAAAGTTCTAGCTCTGTGACATCCAAATTCAAAATATGAACCTTCAATATTATTAGCTAATAAAAAATCATAAGCAATTTGAAAAAATTTATATTTTTCTCTTTGTCTTAATGTTTGGTTATATTGAATAAAATTAATTTTTGATTTTTTTAAACGTAAATCTATCCAAGGCTCGTGGGTAATTGTTTTGATATCTGATTTCATTTTTACTATGTTTTATTAATATAATATCAAATGTATATTTAATTAACTATCCAAGAATATAAAATCTTAAATATTTAAATAAATTTAAAAAATTTTTTTCAGTGCATAAATCAAGCCAATTGAGCTATTAGTACTGGTCAGCTACACGCATTACTGCGCTTCCACATCCAGCCTATCAACGTGGTG
>JGI20158J14315_10000103_pt1 | contig 54354 bp, 64 predicted proteins | sample COG_08_FD_14315 | JGI IMG/M metagenome (IMG submission 14315)
AAGGTGACCCTTTTTCTAATAATTTAGACGAAAGAAATGGGTTAATACTTTTATCAAAGATAAAAGCAAATATACAAGAAGTTTTTAAAATCAACAAAGCATTTCAATACAAAGTTGATAATGGCACTAACGTAGACCAATCTTCTACTTTTTATATACGACCAAAAAACTCAGAGAAAAAACTTAACGAAACTATTAGTATGTTAGAAACCCAAGGATTTGAAGTAGAAGAAGTTAGAACAGGAGCTGATACTAAAAAAGACCCAAACACTTTAAGGCCAAATCCAATGTATACATTTGGTACTCAAACAGCAAACGTTGCAGCAACTTATAACGTAGAATCAATTGCTAATGAGATACCTGCAAAACTACACGGATTCGTTGCGATACATAAATCATACAAAGACTTAATAATATCTTGTGTAATGAGTCCGGAAAAAACAAAGGTAGGAGAAGAAGTAAAAGAAGGAAAAGATAAAGAGGCATCGATAAACAAGGTAACGCTCAAGTTAGTGTACACGAGCTTTATTTAAATTACTATTGTAGTATGAAATACATAGAAGACAATATACTAACAAGACTCTTCGGAACCGCTGATATAGATTCAGGGATAATAACAACAGGAATAAGGTCGTTATTCATAAGTCAAGAAAAAATAAATGAAGGAACTAAATTTCCTAAAGATAACTCAACTCCTATGTTAGAAAGTAATTTAATGTTAACACACAGACAATTGGTACCAAAAAGTTTTACTGATTGTTTAATAAATACAGAAGCTATGAAAGCACTTCTTGGTCGTACACAATTAGGAATACATCAATCTAATGATAAAGAACAAATTCCGATGATGAAATCGTATTCTGAAGCATTAGGAAAAATTTTAGCCAAAGGTCGTGGTTTTATAATAACTAATCCTGTAGTAACTTCTGATGAATCAAAAGATGCTAAAGCAACAAACCCAAATCACGTTCAAGCAAAACTACGAAATATGTATGTTAATATAAACGTAGTACAAGACTCTTTTTTAGGAACTAATAACAGAGCTTTTTGTGATAGAAACTTTTTTCCTACTTAAAAAGAGATGGTTCAGGAGAAGCGGAAGAAATAGGCTAAAGACTATGATTTTATTTTCAAAGATGATATAACATATTTTCAAGATAGAAACGTATTTTTTGATAAAATGGCGTGTGTAGGAAGTCTACGAGAAGGTTTGATGAATCTTTATAATAGAATATCTTCTAACTTTCACAACTTTCCAAACTTTGAAGTAGGCGCAAATGTACACTTACCTGGATTTTTAAGTGTTTATGATTTACGAAATTCTAATAAACAAGAACATTTCATATTTGATGTATATTCAAAAAACTCTATCGTAAAGTCTTTAGAATTAAATAGTAAAATTCCTAAGAACGTAGAATTAGCCGCTACTATAGGAGCTAGCACAAACTTTGATTTAACTGATGTGTTAGGCGGACTTAATTCAGGCCTAAAAGCTGAGTTGTTACAAGATTTAAATATTAAAGACAGACCAACTGCTAATCTTTATAATCCGGTATATGCTTCATCATTTGGGCGTATTGTTTACCCATTAACCCAAAATAATGAAGCACCGCCTTCAAGTATTGCGAGACCCGATTATGACCCTGAAGAAGACGCTCCTGCTTTTAATATAAGCAGTGTAACAGACATAAATGTTATTGTCGAAAATGGTTCACGTGGAGCTCTCCCATCAGAAGAAGTTATATCTGATGCTCCTTTAAACTTTTTAAGAGTTACAAGAGAAAAGTATTCTCCATCATTTGCTGGTATCGCTCCAACATATGTATTACAAAATCGACCACCTACTAATGAACACGATTCTACACCTGATGCGGAAGATAAAAAAGCTCGTGATATGTATCCTGATTTAAATAAAGGACTCGCAAAAATGTCGGACCAAATGGACGGCTTATTTTCACTATCAGGAAAGTATACGAGTAGTGCCACCGGTAAAGCTATGATAACAGGTATAGAAGTAAAAGGCGGTAATGCAGGCGGGATAACTCTTAACCAATTTAGTTTGACTCATAGTACTATTGTAAAGAATGTAGACGACGGCAGTAGAAAAGTTCCTTATGTATCAATCAGTACACATTCTGATTACCAAAACTATATAGACCACGTAATTTATCTTGATAATGTAAATTCTTTAGAAAAATTAAATAATACAATAAGTTATTTTGAGTTATCTTTCAAGATAGATGGGATAAGTGGTATACTGCCAGGACAAGCTTTTACGGTTAGTTATTTACCTGATGGAATTAGTGACAACTTCTTTTTTATTGTTAAAAATATAGAACAAGAATTAACTTCTGACGGGTGGGAAACTTCTATTACAGGATTGATGAGAAGAAAAACTAAGTCTATGCCACAACCTAAAAAGAAGTCTAAAACTAAAAAAATATTTAAAAAGAAAAAAGAAAACATTAAAAAAATAATATCTAATCCAACACCTAAACCTAAACCAAAACCAGCTCCTACACCTGTGGGAGACCCATTACCTAATGTGCCGTATCCTAACATACCTGTTCCTTCAGATGAAGAAGATATCGCAGATGATTTGCCTTTAGAACCGTTAGAGTTTGAAGATTTTTCAGATATGCCTAAACCGCCTCCTATACCACCCGTACCAAGACCGTCTATTCCTGTTCCATCAGATGAAGAAGATATAGCTGATGATGTAGAATTAGAAGAATTAGATTTTGATTCGTTTGAAGATTGGGAAGTACCGCCCCCTCCGCCGCCCTTTATTCCATATGCTATGGTAGAGAATGAAACTGCTAATATAATATTACAGATGACAGATGGGAAAGCGAACATACAACCATTTAAAGACGCGCCACAACAAGATGTTAAATTATATCCTAAAGGTCGTGAAAACTCACACCCTATAATATTCTCTTTAGGTGTTACAGATGTTTTGAGTATAGAAGAGTTTAATAATATAAGAAAAACTTATTTTCAATCATTCGGCAAAGACCCAAAAGATTTACTTGATAGATTATACACAAGATTAGAGTATTCTGATTCTGTTGCAGGTGATGATAATTCGAACTTTGGTGAATGGGATAAAAGAGAAACAACTTATTGTTATATAGCAAATAGAAAAACAGAAGATGGTATGATGATAGGTGATAAGATACAGGAGATGAGAAAGACTCTACAAGCACAAGTAGGTAATGACCCTAATAACACAACAGGACAAGATAATGATTTTACAAATGACATTATTAATGCTATATTAAATCAACCTGAAAGAACAAAATTAACGGTTCTAAAAGACAAAAAGAAAAACGACAGAAAAAATATTAAAATAAAAAGAGGAAGACCAGCACCTATGAATCCTGCGTTGATGCGAGACCCTAATGCACAGCCAAGTCCAGGTCAAGACCCTCCTTCAGGAAAACCAAAGAGAACAAAGAAAAAGAAGCCAGCAACACCTCCTTCAAGTTATTTTGGTGGGGATGAGTGGCAAAATAATTTAATATATAGATTAGTTCCTAAATGGAAAACACTTGGTGCTGTATTAGGTAAAGCTGAAGCCGCAATAACTACTACAGACAGATTAAACGTAACGCAACGAGGAACTTATTTTAAAAACCAAGTAATGTATGGAACAGGAAGAGAAAGTGGAGGCGAAGACCCTGTACCATTTAGTGAACGAAGAAAATTTTGGGATTCAATGATAGAAGCAAGAGAGCCGGGTGCGTCTAAAGAAAAAAGTCAAAAGTCACGATGTAGGGCAGCTGAATCAGAAATAAAAGAAGATGGTAGTTATAATTATTTAAAGAGACTAACAGGTCCAAATGGTCCTTCAGATGTTAGAACATATCAATCGAGATTATAATGATAGATTATGATAAAATACGACAAATTCAAGATAACACTATGAGAGCAGTTCCTAATGCAGGAAGCGTACCTGACAACACATCTTTTATATATGTTTCTAATGGTACTTTAGTTAAAAAAGGAACTTCTTATCATATACATTATACATTTGACTTTGAAGAATATTATATGACGGGTGAAAGTCACGGACCTACATCTCGAATAATTAAACCTTTGAATCCTGTAGACGAAAGTAATTTCTCTGCTTACACTAATAACTTTGGAAAAACATATGAACCAATGGCAGATGTTTTTATAAAAGAAGGGCCGGAATCTAATGATTACGTTAATGGTTCATTTACACGATATTTTGTTATTAGAAGAAATGACCCAAGTGAAGGTCTTAAAGAAGTAGATGAAGATTTTGATTCTCCGTTATATGAAAAATTTAGTATTGAATGGAGATTAACAGGAAAAGCTAAAGATGTGTTCACTCAAAATAGAAGAACGGTTTTTGATGAAAATTTTAAACATCCCGGTCTTGATAGAATGTTATCTAATTATATAGAATACTACATTATACCAACAGCAAGTGAACTTTCAAAACAACGTAAATCATTAGGTATTGAAAAAATACCAAGAGATGCAAAAGGAAACATAGTTGTTCCTGCACCTACACAGAGTATACCTCTACAAGAAAAAAACAATGAAATAGTTCCAAAGAAACTTAAAAAAACAGGTAGCGCATTATCAGGACCGCCGGCAGGTGTAATGACAGGAGGAGCAGGCGGAAACGTAAGTTATTAAAAATAATACTTGACATTATCAATAAAAAGTTATATATTAAGACGTGGTTATAATAGAAAAGTACAACCAATTTGAGGACTTTGTGGATGAATATCGTTCTTCTGATTGGGTGTTCTTACATTTCATAGGAAGTAAAAACAAACATCCATTAAACGATTATCCGTTGATGCTATACGTACGGTTATCTAACGATAACGAATATATGCTATCATTCAATCACGATGAAGCTCCTGAACTAACTTTAGATTGTTTATTACATTTAGATACTGATGTTCCTAAATACGTAGCAGATATAAAAGCAGTTTGCCACTTTGCTAATTTTAGTAACGTTATTGATTTACAACAAGCAGAGTTTCAGAAACAAGGAAATTTAGTTGATAATCATATATTCCTGACTACTTCACATAGATATTTTCATTCTAAAGGGATGAATAATTTTGTTATTCCTTTAATGAAACATTTAGAGTATTGTCAAGATTTGTTCACAAACTATAAAGAAAATATAGGTGATGAATATAATGAGTTTTATTCAGATGCTAATAAAGTATTTGCAGATGTAGAACGAGTTGGATTATGTGTCAATCCACTAAGAGTACCAGCTGGACAATCAGATAATGTTTCGAAAGACCATTTGATGTTTACTAATTATAATGTGTTGACTCCTACAGGTAGACCGAGTAATACTTATGATGGTTTAAACTTTGCGGCTATGAATAAAAGTGATGGTTCACGTAAGATGATAGAAAGTAGATATGATGAATTAATTGAATTTGACTTTGATGCTTATCACGTAAGATTGATTGGTAAGATTATAGGATATGATTTTGGTGCTGAGAGTGTACACGAACATTTTAGTAAACTATATAACGTATCTTACGAAGAGTCAAAGACGATGACTTTTAAGTATTTATATGGTGGTGTACCTGATGATATAGCAAAAACACACGAATTTTTCGGTAAGGTTAAGAAATATTACACTAATCTGTGGTCACGTTTTAAGAGAGATAAAGTTTTAGTAACTGATATTTATAAAAGAAGAATAACATTAGATGTAAAGGACTTTTATCCTTCAAAACTTTTTAATTATATGATACAAAGTTTAGAAACAGAGAGAAACATATTAGTATTAAAGAGTTTGTTAAAAAAAACAAAAGACTTTAAAAGTACGTTAGTATTATATCACTATGATAGTTTTTTGTTTGACTACAACAAAAACGATGGAGATAAATTTGTTGAAATTGTTCAAAAAGAGTTACAACAAGATGGATTCCCTGTCAAGATGAAACGAGGTAAAAACTACGATGAACTCATTTGATAAACTGCTTACCAATATATCTTGGATGTATGATAAAGGCTATCCTGACTTCACTATAAAAGAAGATAGAGAAGCATTATACGATTATCTCTTATCTATAGGATTTTCACACTCTGATGTTATAGAATTATCTGAAAGATTTATTAGAGAAGACGATGAGTGGTGGACAAAATTGTCTCCTGAACAACAAGCACAATATATTAAAGACCACCCTAAATCACAAAAAGCATTAGATGCTAAAGAAAAAGAAGACGAGGATGATGAAGAAACATCAGAAAAGCCAAAAGATGATATTGATGTTAAAGTAGAAAAACAAAAAGAAAAATATGCGGAGAAAGGTTTAGATGAATTTGGTAAACCTACAGGAGAACCTAAAAATCCTAATTTAGATAAAGACATTACAGGAAAAGTAGGACCTAAAGGTGAAAAAGTAGAAGTCTTAAAAGTACACCATGGACTTGATAATGTTAATGCAGGAGTTCAAGAATCAAACGTTATTCCTGATGAAGATAAGAAAAATATAAGTTCTGCTATTCAAAAGATTAAAGAAGAAAAAGTAGAAACAATGACAGACGATGAGATAAATTCATTGAGAAGATGGGTAGCAGTAAAAGACCAAAAAGGACAGCCTGATGAAGAGAAACGAAGTGCTGAATTTTACATAGCAGACATAAGTCCAAATGATTGGAGATTCGGTAACAAAAGTGTAGGTGGCGGAGAACCTGCAAGACAAGCAAGAAAAAAAGCAACAATGACAGGTGGAAAAGGTAAAGCACCATATGATGAAATAGTAAAATTAGCAGATGCAGTTGGACTAAAAATGGCATCACCAACTAATTCAAGAACCACTTCAAAGATGATGGCTCCTACAGCAATAAATAAAAAGAGAAAAGAAGAAAAAATTAAGATAGACAAAAAGAAAGGTAAAGTTGTAAGTGCAACTATTGCAGGTCAAACACATACGAAAAAATCTGTACCAAGAATAAGTGATGTAGAAAAAGCTTTGATAGAAAAAGGTATGGACGCTGGTGAAGCGAAGAGAAAAGCAAGAAAAGCAGTATTAGGTATACAAAGATATAATGACCAAATAGATTTATTAGCAGAGACAGCTGAGGCAAGTAAAGGTAAATTAGAAGTAGTTGATTATGGTGATACAAGTACTACTGAAGGTAAAAAGACTGCAATTAATCAATGTTTACAAGACTTAGCAAATACATTAGAAGAAAAATTAGAAAGTACTACGCCTCCTCATCCACCATTATCAAGAAGCCATTATGAGTTAGCAGAATTAATTAGAAATGTAAAAAACCCATTAGAAGACCCTGAATGGGATAATCTATCATTTGAAGAACAACAAGAAAGAGCAAATAAATTTAATGAAGATATGGGGCAAATATTAGTAGAGATGAATGCATTAGGTGATATGATGACTTCACGTGCTGAAGTAGCAGAAGCTATAACTTATATGCACAGATTATCACAAGGATTTACTGCTATTTTACCATCATCTGAAACTTTTAAAGTAACTGATGTTTATGCTATAAAAGACCCAGGCGATACAAAAGACCCTGAAAAATTAGCAGAATCAATACAACAAGTATTAGTTAGTATTGAAGTATCAGGCGGTGAAAGTGTAAAGTATGATGCAGGAGCTAGGTCTTCTTCTGCTGGTAAAGTATCGTTAACCGTTTATAAGAATAAAAGCACACGAAAAACTATAAATGATTTACTTGATACATATGATAAAGTTTACAATGGAGATGATTATCCACCAAGTGATGAAGTTATAAAAGAGTTAGATGATGTAAGAGATGCAACTAAAGCACAAGTTGTAAATGATGGTATTATGACAGAAGAAGAATATGATAAGATTTACAACGCAGGATTAGAAACAGGCGAGAAAGCTTTTTCGGCATTTATGAAAAAAGCGGGGAATAAAGGAAAACTTATGAAAGCAGGGTTTACTGAAGATGATTTGAGAAGAGTTAAAGAAACTTTTATGAAACATTGTGCGCACGGAAAAGTAATGGCAGGAATAAATAATCGTGATACAGAATACAATAAGTTTAATAATGTTGCACACAAGATATCAGGATTTAAAAAAGATTCAGACACAGACGAAGTTATTAAAAAAGGTAAATATAAAACCGTAGAAGCAGATGGTATAAATACTATTTCAGGAATGGATTTTAGTTGTGACCAAGGATTTAGTATCGCATCGCCACCAAAGAAAAAGATAAGTCCTGAAAACACTAATCCATCAGCAATCGTAGCTTTAGACGCGCAGACAGGAAAAAAAGTTAGATAATGATAGATTCACAACTACTTTGTACTTTCTCTAACAAGAAAGAACTTACTGAAATGGTCTTACTCATCAAAGAGTCTGCACCACTTTCTATGAAAAAACTTTATGTTTTAGAAAGAACAGAAAACTCTAATGAGTTAATGTTGACCTATAATGTGTTAAAATCAGAAGTATCGGGATTTCTCCCTAACACAATATTATTACATCGAAAGAAAGAAACAAATACACTATACACAATCAATGCAGTTAACATTATAATTAGGAATGCTAACAACGGTATCTTAGACACATCGTATAGATTACAATGGAACAACTATCGTAATTGTATTTTATTGACAAATAAACAAGGCTTAAACAAAATAGATACACGATTAAAAGAAATTATTGATTTATAAAAATAAATTAACGTTTTGAATTTTACAACCATACTTATATATGAATGGTTACTCAAGTAACAATTAACAATTAAATAATAACAATAGGAGAATATCAAATGGATATTACAGCAATACGCAAAAGGTTAGAGCAACTTCAAACTTCTAACACGAAAACCAATAATCTTTGGAAACCACAACCAGGAAAACAAGTAGTCCGAATCGTGCCTTATCAACACAATAAAGAGAATCCTTTTCAGGAACTTTTCTTTCATTATGATTTAGGTGGCAAGACTTATTTGTCTCCGATAACATTTGGTCGTCCTGACCCAATCGAAGAGTTTGCACAAAAACTTCGTTCAAGTGGTAACAAAGATGATTATCAGATAGCAAAGAAACTCATGGCTAAAATGAGAACATTTGCACCTGTAATAGTTCGTGGTGAAGAAAGCGAAGGTGTTCGATTTTGGGGCTTTGGTAAAATGGTTTATCAAGAGCTTCTATCTGTAATAGCAGACCCTGATTATGGTGACATCACAGATTCAATGAATGGTCGTGATGTAACGGTAGAATTTATTTCTGCTGAAGAAGCAGGAAAGAACTTTCCTGTTACTAACATAAGGGTCAAGCCTAATCAAAATCCAATCACAGAAGATGATAAGATGCTTGATAAAATGTTGAATGAACAACCAAACATTCAAGAAATGTATCAAGAGAAGACCTATGAAGAACTTACTGAAGTTCTTAATACTTGGTTGACTCCATCTGAAGAAGAGGGTAATGATAAAGGCGATTCGGTGACAACTGAAGTTCTTTCCAAGAAAACGGTTAAAGACACTTCAGAAGCGTTCGACCAACTCTTCAATAAGTAATACAACGTAAACAGAAACTCGGGGCGGGCATAAGTTCGCCCCATTCGAATAGGAGTTATAGTATGTCTAATACTAAAGACGGGTTAGAGGGTCTTTTGGCCGACACCCTAAACAAAAAATTTAGCAATCAAAAAGTAGCTTACTTTCTTGATGGTAGTGATACAACACCCACAGATATTAGAGAATTTTTATCTACAGGTTCGAGTATATTAGATTTAGCAATATCTAATAGACCAAATGGTGGTATAGCTGTTGGAAGGATTACAGAAATTAATGGTTTAGAGTCAAGTGGTAAATCATTACTCGGTGCACATATACTTGCAGAAACTCAAAAGAAAGATGGTGTAGCAGTTTATATAGATACTGAAACAGCAGTTAGTGAAGACTTTTTACAAGTTATCGGTGTAGATAGTAGTAAAATGTTATATCTTCATCTTGAAACGGTAGAAGACATATTTGAAGCTATTGAAGAGATTGTGACTAAAGTTCGTGAAAGTGATAAGAATAGATTAGTAACAATATTAGTTGATTCAGTAGCTGCGGCATCTACTAAATTTGAAATGGAAGCTGATTTTGATAAAGATGGATATGCTACACACAAAGCAATCATCATATCTAAAGCACTTCGTAAAATTACTCAAATGATAGGTAGACAACGTGTAGCACTTGTATTTACTAATCAGTTAAGACAAAAACTTGGTGTTATGTTTGGTGACCCTTATACAACATCAGGCGGTAAAGCATTGCCTTTTCACGCTTCAACTCGTATTAGATTGAAGAACAAAGGTCAGATTAAAGATACAAAAAAGAATACAATCGGAATGACTATAACATCACAAGTTATCAAGAATAGATTAGGCCCGCCTTTGAGACGCGCAGACTTTCCTTTATACTTCGATAGAGGTATAGATGATAAATCATCTTGGTTACAAGTTATGAAAGAATATAAACTTCTTAAACAAACAGGCGCTTGGTATACTATAGAACACGAAGGTGAAGATATCAAATTTCAATCAAAAGATTTTGAGTCTATTCTTGAAAAACACGATGGCTTAGCAGATGTGTTGTATGAAAAAATTTGTAGTGTCTTGATTCTTAAATATGATACTTCAGCTCTTGGATTGGATGATGTTGTAGAAACTGATGAACCTGCGGACGAGTTATAATGAAGATATTGATTACAGGCGGTGCTGGTTTTATAGGTACTAATTTAATTAGTAAGATACTCAAAGAACAACCTGAAGCGTATATTCAAGTATTAGATAACTTTTCAACAGGTTATCATCATAATAGAATCGATAGCGACAGAGTTATATATCACGAGTTTGATGTTGCAGACTATTTCTTTCAACAACGTATAGATGATATTGTATTAGGGGATGACTCAGAAGGTACGCCTGACATAATATATCATCTTGCGGCATTAGCGAGAATACAACCTTCATTTGATGAACCGATGAATACATTTTCATCTAACACAATCGGTACACAAAATATATTAGAATGGGCTAGGATGAGAGGCAATATACCTGTTGTTTATGCTGGCTCAAGTTCTACTCATGGTGACCACTTTGCTAATCCATATACTTTTTATAAGTACAATGGTGAGTTGTTGTGTGAGTTATATTCTAAAGTGTATGATTTGCCTACTATTATAACAAGATTTTATAATGTATATGGTGATTATATGATTCCTTCAGGTAGTGCATATGCTACGGTTGTTGCAGTATTCGATGAATTGAAAGAACTCGGCAAGCCTTTAACGGTTACAAACAATGGTGAACAAAGAAGAGACTTTACTCACGTATTAGATATATGTAGTGCTTTGATTGCTTGTCAAGGACGTAGTGATTTGAGAGCAGAGTACTTTGAATTAGGAACAGGTAAAAACTACAGCATAAATGAACTTGTTAAATTGTACAAATCTGATAGTGTAAATATAGGACCAAGACCCGGAGAAATGGATGTTACATTATGTGAAGACATTAATGCACACAAACTTTTAGGATGGATACCTGAACATTCACTTGAAGATTACATAGCACAAAAAGTAAAGGAATACGATGAAAAAACGATACCTAAGTCTGTTTGACGAAATAAAAAATAACCCGTCAAAACCAACAGAGTTAAATGACCATGTGTTAGTAATAGATGGTCTAAATAACTTTATCAGATGCTTTAGTGCTATTCCTATGATGAGTGACAATGGTTATCACGTAGGGGGGATGATAGGATTCTTGAGGTCGTTGAGTTATGTAATAAGACTTATACAACCTACAAGAATCCTAATAGTCTTCGATGGTAAAGGTGGTTCACAGAAACGAAGAAAACTCTACCCTGAATACAAAGCAAACCGTGCTTTTAAATCTAAACTAAATCGTAAAGTAGAGTTTACTAAAGATGGCGGTGAAAGACAATCTATGATACAACAGATGTCAAGATTGATGGAGTACTTAGAATGTTTACCTGTACAAACTTTTTCTCTTGACAATATGGAGGCAGATGATGTAATTTCATACGTAGCAAACAAAGGAAATTTCAGCCGTTGTACTATAATGTCTACAGACAAAGACTTTCTACAATTAGTAGATGACAGAATAAATGTTTATAGCCCTTCAAAGAAGAAGTTGTACACTACTGAAACTTTAATGGAAGAGTATGATATACATCCTGAAAACTTCTTGATGTACAGAATGGTTGATGGTGATAAATCTGATAATATTCCAGGTGTACGAGGCATCGGATTGAAAACGTTAATGAAGATATGTCCTGAAATGGCTACTGAACCTGTTTCATTAAAAGAATTGGTTAGTAGAGATAACAGGTTATCAGATAATTTAGACATTTTAAAAAGAAATTTTGAATTAATGGATTTGAGAGAGATAATTATAAGTGGCAGTGCGAAACAAAAAATTCTTGATTTTGTTGACAATCGGCCACATCACTTAAATAGTTATAAATTTCGACAAATGTATATTGAAGACGGATTTTCTAATGAGATAAAAAACTTAGAAGTGTGGTTACGTGAAAGTTGGGCTTCATTAGATATTCTTACGAGAAATGGGTAGAAAAATAAAATATAAAACAGACGAAGAACGAAGAGCCGCTCAATTAAAGTGGTCTCAAAACTATTATTTAAAAAATAGGCATAGAGTTTTGGATAAAGCAAGACAACGATATCAAAGTAAAAAAAATCAAAAATTAAAAAAGGAACTTTATGGCGAATAAAGAAAACTTAAATCAATATAGCCCTACGTTTCAATCGAAAGTAGTGTCTTCTTTATTAAGTGACAATACATTCACAGCACAAATTTCTGATATTATGAATCCTGACTATTTTGAATCAGATTCAAATAAGTTTTTAGTAAAGACTATAATGGCATATTTTATAGAGTATAAAAATGTCCCTACACTTGAAGTATTAAAAGTTAAAACAGATGAAATAGGTAACGATGTTTTAAAAGTAGCAGTAGTAGAAAGTTTAAAAGAATCTTGGCGACATATAGAAGCTACAGATTTAGAATTTGTTAAAGAACAAGTACTTGGATTTTGTAAAAATCAAACATTAAAAAATGCTATTATAGAGAGTGTAGATTTACTTGAAGGTAAAGATTATGATAGTATAAAAAGAATTATAGATGATGCTTTAAGAGCAGGTACTGATAGAAATCTTGGACACGAGTATTTAATTTCACTTGAAGAGAGATTGAATCAATCAGCACGTGATACGGTAAAAACAGGTTGGGATACTATTGATGAAGTTATGGATGGTGGATTGGCAGGCGGAGAGTTAGGTGTTGTTGTAGCACCCGCAGGTATCGGTAAGTCTTGGACTCTTCAAGCATTAGGTGCTAATTGTGTTCGAGCAGGATTGAGTGTAGCACACTACACATTAGAATTAAATGCTGAGTATGTTGGTTTGAGATACGATACAATATTTTCAGGAGTCCCTACAGGAAATCTAAAGTTTTATCAAGATGATGTTCAAAAGAAATTAGATGCGATAAAAGGTTACTTACTAATAAAGTATTATCCTACAAGAACTGCTTCTGTTCAAACACTCGCGGCACATATTAAACAAATGGAATTACAAGGAAAACTTCCTGATATGATTATTGTAGATTATGCTGATATATTAAAGCCGATAGGTAACTTTACAGAAAGACGACATCAACTTGGTAACATATATGAAGACTTGAGAGGCATGGCAGGAGAATTTGGAGTTCCAATATGGACTGCTTCTCAAGCAAATCGTTCAGCACTTGAAGAAGATGTTATTGACGCAAGTAAGGTAGCTGAAGATTATAGTAAAGTAATGACTGCTGACTTCGTTATCAGTATGAGTCGTAAAGTAGAAGATAAGATAGCAAACACAGGCAGATTTCACGTAATTAAAAATAGATTTGGTGTCGATGGTATTACGTTTCCCGCAACTATAAATACTAATACAGGACACATTCAAATATTCGACAAACAGACACAGCAAGGACAGAACGTACAAGGTAAAATGAATAATCACGATGAGTTTTTAAGAAAATCATTAGGTCAGAAATATAAAGACTATAAAACTAACAATAATGATATGAAAGGCTTTGATTAAAATGTGTATATATTCTAATTATATTTGTTACGATTTAAAAGACTAATAAGGATACAGAAATGGAAAAATTTAAACTCTCAGAAAATTTTATTAACGGATACAAACGCAAAAAGGCACCATTCGGTTTTAACGGATTAGGTGAATTAGTTTATATGCGAACCTACTCACGAATCAAAGAAAATGGTAAAAATGAACGATGGTGGGAAACGGTACAACGAGTCGTAGAGGGAACTTACTCTATGCAAAAAGATTGGATTGAATCACACCAATTAGGGTGGAATGCGTGGCAAGCTCAAAAGTCTGCTCAAGAAATGTATGAGCGAATTTTTACAATGAAATTCTTGCCTCCTGGACGCGGTCTGTGGGCTATGGGTACACCTATCACAGAAGAAAAAGGATTATACGCCGCCCTAAATAATTGTGCATTTGTATCGACAAAAACACTAAAAGAAGACTATGCTAAACCATTTACATTTTTAATGGATGCAAGTATGTTAGGTGTTGGAGTTGGATTTGATACAAAGGGTGCAGGAGAGATAGTAGTTAAAGGCATTGACAAAAAGAAAAATGAACAAGTATTTCAAATACCTGATACTCGTGAAGGTTGGGTTGAGTCGATGAAACTATTATTAGAAAGTTATTTTCATGGTCAAGGTAAAATGAAATTTGATTACTCAAAGATAAGACTTGCGGGAGAACCGATAAGTGGTTTCGGTGGAGTAGCAAGTGGACCTGACCCGTTAGAAGAAGTTCATAATAGTATCTCTGAAGTTTTAGAAAAGAATAGTGGAAAAGATATTACAATTACAACAATCGTAGATATAATGAATCTAATCGGTAAATGTGTTGTAGCAGGTAATGTTAGAAGAACTGCTGAGATTGTATTTGGTGAGCCGGACAATGAAGAGTATTTAGATTTAAAGAATTATAAAGTTAATCCACATCGTGACCAATATGGTTGGACATCTAACAATAGTATATTTGCTGAGTTAGGAATGGATTATACAGAAGCAGCAAAAAGAATTAATGATAATGGAGAACCAGGATTTGCTTGGTTGGACAATATGAGGAAGTATTCAAGAATGAAAAATGGGGGTGATGATAAAGACCATAGAGCTATGGGTGGTAATCCTTGTTTAGAGCAGACACTTGAATCTTACGAGTTATGTTGTTTAGTAGAAACGTTTCCTGACAATCACGAAGACTTTGACGATTATGCACGTACCCTAAAATATGCGTATCTATATGCAAAGACGGTTACATTAGGTAGAACTCATTGGAGTGATACAAATCGTGTGATGTTAAGAAACAGAAGAATTGGTTGTAGTGTAAGTGGTGTAGCTCAGTTTATTACTAATCGTGGATTAGATGAACTGAAGAATTGGTTAAACGATGGTTACGATGTTATTCAAGCTTGGGATAAACAATATTCTGATTGGATGGCTGTACCTAATTCTATAAAGACTACAAGTGTTAAACCGAGTGGAACGGTTTCATTATTAGCAGGCGCTACACCTGGTCTCCATTATCCTGAATCAAGATTTTATAAAAGAAGAATGAGAATATCAAAACATTCAGATTTATTAGAACCTATGAAAAAAGCAGGTTATCATATAGAACCAGCATTTGGTTCTGAAGACACAACAATGGTTGTAGAAGTTCCTGTTGATGTTGGTGAGAATATCAAAACAGCAGGAGAACTTTCAATATGGGAACAATTCTCTTTAGCAGCATTTATGCAAAGACATTGGGCTGATAATCAAGTTAGTTGTACGGTAACGTTCAATCCTGAAACAGAATCAGAACAAATTGCCCCTTGTTTGAATTATTATCAATATCAGTTAAAAGGCATAAGTTTGCTACCAAGACACGAATTAGGTGCTTACAAACAGATGCCTTACGAAGCTATTGATGAGAAGACTTATCAAAAAGAGGTTTCGAAAATCGGTAAGCTATCATTTGGTGTAATTAAGAATGAAGAAGCAGATGTAGATAAATTCTGTAATAATGATTCTTGTGAAATTATTCCAATGACAGGTGATAACGATGACCAAGACTATGCAAATTAATAAAAAGCGGACAGGCAGACGGCACACCTGTAGAAAAATGTGCCAATGTTCAACACAACAATAGGAGAATGATTATGAACTATCGTAATCTAATCTCAGTATTAATGATGTCTTTTAGCCTTGTTTTCGGACAAGCAGTTACAGGATATGTTGGTACTGAAGATGGTCCACTCGTTGGAGCGAATGTAGTTGTTGAAGGAACTGAACTTGGTGGAGTAAGTGACGATGAAGGAAAATTCGTTATTGAAACAGGTTCAGGTAACTTTGATATTACTGCATCGTACATCGGGTTCATCGCCCAAACTCAAAAAGTAGAGATTGGCGATATAGTTGCTTCAGTTAGTTTCAATTTAGAAGCTGATGTAGTAGCGATGTCGGCACTTGAAGTTTTAGCTTCAAGAGCTGATGAAACAACACCTGTTGCTTACACTAATATTAGTAAAGAAGAGATGGAAATCAGACTTGGTAGTCAAGATATTCCAATGATTCTTAATACTACACCAAGTGTATATGCAACTAACCAAGGCGGAGGTGCGGGTGATGCTCGTATCAATGTACGTGGTTTCAACCAAAGAAATGTTGCTGTGATGATAAACGGTGTTCCTCAGAATGATATGGAGAACGGATGGGTTTATTGGTCTAATTGGGACGGAGTAGGTGATGCTACTTCTTCAATTCAGATGCAAAGAGGTCTATCAGCTGTTAATCTCGCAACACCATCAATTGGTGGAACTATGAATATTATCACAGACCCTGCAGCGCAGGAGAAAGGTGGTAAGTTCAAACAAGAAGTAGGTGAGGGAGGATTTCTTAAATCTACTATTAACTATAACTCAGGTCTTATCAATGATAAGTTAGCTTTGAGTGGAACTATAGTTAGAAAAACCGGTGATGGATTCATTGACGGAACTTGGACAGATGCGTGGGCTTACTATGCAGGTGCAAGTTATGCCGTTAGTGATAAACAACGATTCGAGTTGTATGGAATCGGTGCACCACAAAGACACGGACAGAACTTATATAAGCAAAATATTGCTACTTACTCTCAAGAGTTAGCAGGTAGTATTGATGGTTATAATGATTCTGCGTATGTTTCAGGCGAGAAGTTTGAAACTGAAGCAGGTAGGTTCTATAATCAGAATGTCGCTCCTGTAGACCCTTCTTATAAAGGTAAACAATACTTTTATATGTATGGTGATAAAACACAGGATAGATATAGTTCTGATTTCTTAAATGAAAGAGAGAATTTCTTTCATAAGCCTCTCGTTAACTTGAATCACTTTCTTGATATCAATGACGATATGAGGTTAAGTTCAGTAGCATATTGGAGCGGTGGTTCCGGTGGTGGTACAGGAACTTATGGTAGCGTAAGTAGGATGCCCGCGATAGAAGGAAGCCCTTGGTATGCAAGTTCACCTTGGACTTGGGATTGGAATGCTGAAATAGCACAGAACTCTGCTAATGTAGATTCTTCTTTTTCAGACACAGAAAATCGTTCAACAGGTATACTTCGTAATTCAATCAACAGACAGAACACTTATGGTTTAATTTCAAAGTTAAACTATGATGTATCAGACGAACTTGAAGTTCAAGTTGGTATTGATTGGAGAACAGCCGGTATTGAACACGCTCGTGAAGTTCGTGATTTACTCGGCGGTGACTACTATGTAGACTATGCTGATGACAATGCTCCTGACGGAAAGAAAGTTGGTTTAGGCGACATAATTGCTTATCACAACGAAACAACGGTTGATTGGTTTGGTGCTTTCTTACAAGGTAAGTATGATGTTGAGAAGTTCAGTTTATATGGTATGGGTGGAATATCTACTATTGGATATACTTATCAAGACCATTTCTCTGTAGAGAAAGAACTTGTCGAAGCAGATGCAATCACAACATTTCAAGTTAAAGGTGGTGGTAGATTCAATCTTGATGATAGACTATCAGCATTTGCTAATCTTGGATATGTTCAGAAGCCACCAATCTTAGATAACGTTATCGATTATAATGGTAATGTTTCTCAGAATCCTGATAACGAGAAATTCACATCAATGGAAATTGGTGGTGAATATAATAGTGGGTTAGTGTCTATCAAGGGTAGTTATTATAACACTCAATGGAAAGACAGAAACCTAACTAAGTCTGTTACTACAGGACAAGGTGACTCAGGTGATACTGACATCATTTATCTTACAGGTGTAAATCAATCACACTCAGGTGTAGAGATTGAGTCTAAAGTGGCTCTTCACGAAATGGTTGATGTTGACTTCATCGTAAGTTTAGGTGATTGGTATTTCGATGGAGATGCTAATGGTGACTATACTGAGATGGAATACAATGATGATAATCAAATCATTGGTCAAACATCTACTGAGTATAGATATGCTCTTGACAAACTAATGGTTGGTGATATGCCACAGACATCTTATGTTGGTGGTCTTACACTAAAACCAATAGATGGTTTAAGAGTACAAGGTCTGTACAAGTGGTATGATAATCACTTTTCAGATTGGTCTCCTGATAGTCGTGAAGTTGATGGTGACGCAGATAGAGCGCAAGTATGGAAAACTCCATCTTATGGTAAGTTAGACTTACACGCTTCTTATAAGTTACCTGAGATAGCAGGACTTGATATGACTATATCAGCTCATATGTTCAACGCACTTGATGGTGTTTATGTTCAAGATGCTGTTGATAATTCAAAGTATAATGGGTATGGTGACAAAGTTCACGCTCCTCATAATGCTGAAGTATTCTTGGGTACACCAAGACACTTCAATATTGGCTTAGCAGTCAATTTCTAAAATGATAAATCGGGGGGATTAATTTCCCCCCATTTATTTCAAAAAAACACTTGACCTTTAAAGGTTTTCTTCGTAAGTTTAAACGTAAATTGAGAGAGTATAATTATGAATACACTAAGAATTAAAGTCTTGGATGAATCTTTAGAACCACTATATAAAAAAAGAGTAAACGTAGAAGGCGATGCGGGTGTAGATTTATATTTTCCTGAAGAAGTCGTTGTGCCAGGAAAAACATTAGGAATGAAAATAGATTTAAAGATACAAGCAGAGATGTGCCAAGCAGTTAATAAACAACTAACACAAAACATACCACCCGAAATGTTACAAGGAATGAATATAGAAGACAGGTATTTATCTTATAAAGTCGTTCCACGTTCTTCAATAATAAAGACTCCTTTGAGAATGGCTAATTCTGTAGGTATAATGGATGCGGGTTATAGAGGAAACTATATGGTCCCTGTAGATAACTTATCAGATGAAGATTTTATTATTGAAAAACATACAAGACTTTTTCAAGTAGTAGGAGCTAATTTAGATTTTATTAATGTAGAGTTAGTAAACACATTAAGTAATTCAAAACGTGGTGACGGTGGCTTTGGCTCGACAGGCAATTAATGTATCAAAATATTTATTTCGAAATAAAAACTAAAAAAGTTCATCTTTGGGATGATGTCAAGGGTTACGAGACTTTCAAGTTTAAGCCGTATGCCTACAAGAAGTCACCTACGGGTACCTATACTTCGTTATTTGGAGATAAATTAACAAAGGTATATAACTACGACCCTAAACAACGTGGATTATTTGAATCAGATGTACCTGCAGAAACTCGTGTATTAGTTGACAGATATGCAGACTCAGATGAGATTTCAAAAGGACATAGAACTTTATTTTTTGATATAGAAGTAAAAGTTACAGAAGGATTTCCGAGTCCTGATGAAGCGCCTAATGAAGTAACATCAATAGGTTTTAATGATTGTACAGATGATACATACCATTGTTTAGTATTAGACCCTGAAGGCAAAGTTGATTTAAATCATCCTGATATACTTAGAAATAATTTTAATGTTGAGACATTTGATTCAGAGTTTGATTTACTACAAAGATTCTTCGCAAGATATAGAGAAATAAATCCGACTATTATATCAGGATGGAATACAGAGAAATTCGATGTTCCTTATTTATATAATCGTGCTTGTAAAATAGTAGGTAAAAAAGTAGCGTCTATGTTTAGTCCTATAGGAATCGTACAATGGTCAGACTTCAAAAGTAAACATAGGATAGCAGGAGTATCACATTTAGATTATTTATTTTTATATCGTAAGTTTACATATACAGAGAAATCAAGTTATCGATTGGATGCTATAGCAGAAGAAGAACTCGGAGAGAATAAAGTTGAGTATGAAGGTACACTCAATGATTTATACAATAATGATAGAACACAATTTGTTTTATACAACGTACAAGATGTAGCAATCGTAGACAAACTCAATAAGAAATTAGATTTCATCAGTATTACACAAGCACTAACTCACTCCGGACACGTTCCTTATGAAAATGTGTTTACATCATCACGATATCTTGAAGGTGCTATATTAGTTTATTTGAGAAAACTTGGGATTGTAGCTCCTGACAAAAAGCCTAAACCTAAATTAGCAGAAGACTTTCAGTTTGCAGGTGCACACGTAGCAGTACCACAAAAGGGTAAACACGATTGGGTATTTGATTTAGATGTTACATCTATGTATCCTTCTGTTATTATGTCTCTGAACATATCACCTGAAACTAAATTAGGTAAACTCGAAGAATGGAGTGAACAAGATTTTATTCGAGAAGTAGAAAAGGTATATAAAATTAATGATGACTATGGTAACGAAGTAGCATCAATGAGTTATGAAGCCTTTAAATCATACGTAACAGATAATAAGATTTCTATTTCAGCAAATGGTGTATTATATCGTACTGACAAAACAGGTCTGATTCCCGCTATTCTTTCTAAGTGGTTTGATGAAAGAGTAGAATATCGTAAGTTAGCAAAGAAGTTTGGTAACGATGGTAATACAGAACGTTATGAATATTTTGATAGAAGGCAGTTGATTCAAAAAATTATGTTAAATAGTTTATATGGTGTTCTTGGGTTATCAGTATTTAGATTCTATGATATTGATAATGCTGAAGCTACTACACTAACAGGTCAATCATTAATCAAGTTTAGTAAAACTATTACTAATCACTTCTACAATAATGAATTAGGAACTGATGACGACCACGTGATTTATATTGATACTGATTCTATTTTCGCATCTGCGTTGCCATTAGTAAAACATAGATACCCGAATGAGAATACTAATTCAAAATCAATGATGAGTAAACGTATTCTTACAATAGCATCAGAGCTACAAGCATATCTTAATAAGAGTTATGATTATTTTGGTGAGAAGTTTTGTAATATTAAGAATCATAAGTTTGAAATTAAACAAGAGGTTATTGCTATATCAGGATTGTTTATTGCTAAAAAACGATATGGTATGAAGATAATTAATGATAACGGAGTTGATGTCAACAAGGTTATGGTAAAAGGTATTGATACCGTTCGTTCAAATTTTCCTAAGGCTTGTGGTAAACTTTTAAAAGAAGTTCTTGATGATGTTCTTGCTAACGTTCCTAAAGAGAAGATTGATGACAGAATTTTAAATTTTAAGTCTTCTATGAATACAATGCCTATTGACAATATATCGATGCCTACAGGTATTAAAAGTTTGAAGAAGTATACGCAACGTAAATTAAAAAAACAAACATTTAGTAAGTTCAAATCAGGAGCTCCTGTACACGTTAAGTCTGCTGTAAATTATAATGATTTATTATTACATTTTGAGATTTCTAAACAATACTTATTAATAAGTTCAGCAGAAAAAATCAGATGGGTCTATCTCACAAAGAACCCATTAGGTATCGAAAGTTTAGCATACAAAGGTTATGAAGACCCTATAGAAATTCTACAATACATTCGTGATTACATTGACTATGACAAAATGTACGATAAAAATCTACATCGAAAGATTATGATGTTTTACGAAGCAATGGGTTGGTCTAAACCGGTAGATAAAAAGTTTACATTAGAGAGGTTCTTTTAATGATGAGAATATTTCATAATTCACAAATGAGTTGTAAAAATTGTGCATATGCTGTTTCTTTTATGGAACGATATAAATTTGAATATAAATTAGTTGACATTTCAGATGTTAAAAACAATGATGAATATTTAAAAGCAGAAAATGTTTTACACGAACTTAGATATGATATCGGGATTCTCCCTTTTGTAATGATAACTGATGAGAATGGGTTTACAGGATTCCCTTCTCCGGAAACAGAGTACGAAATTTTAGAATACTTAGAACAATTAAATTAAACAATAAGAGGTTACAATAATGAATAGAACATACTTAGATAGTTTCATATCAAAATATTATCTTGGCGGTCTGATATCAAACACAATATGGAAAGTTAGAGACAATACTTTACACACTTCTTTTACTACTGAAGGTAAAGAAATGTTGGGTTCAGTAAAATTTAATAACTTTACACAACCTGATGCAGATTTAGGCATAGTAGATACTGAAAGATTAATTAGAATCTTATCAGTATTGAATGGTGATTGTAAACTTGATTATCAAAAAGTCGAAGATAGAATCATAGCTATGAAGTTACAGGATGATAACGCAGAAGTTAAATTTAATCTTGGAGATTTATCTATATTTGGCGAGAGTGCTAAATTAAAAAATGTTCCTGACTTTGAATTAGTTCTACAGATGACAAAGCAAGCCGCAGTAGCATTTGTAAATGGCTGTAATGCTATTACTGAAAGTAATCATTTTACGGTAGTAGGTAGTGATGATTCATACGAACTTGTCGTAAACTATGATAGAACAAAGAATCTTGATATGATAAGAGTTCCTGTTAAAGTGATAAGCAGTGGTGACATAGATGGACTATCATTCGCATCAGACCATCTAAGAAGTATTATTAATGCTAATAAAGATTCAGATAGTATTTCTATCTCAGTTAGTTCAGCAGGATTATTGAAGTGTTCTTTCTCTTCAAATTCTTATAATGCTGACTACTTTCTTGTTGCAATGGACAAATAATGAGTAAAACAAATACACTTTGGGTTGAGAAGTATCGTCCTGCTCTTCTTGATAACTACATCGGAAACGAACATCTGAAGAAGCAAATAGATAGAAACATAGAAGAAAATGATTTACCTCATTACTTGTTTTATGGCGGAGCAGGTACAGGTAAAACAACACTCGCTAAAATTCTTGTAAAGAATATTGATTGTGATTATCTATACATTAATGCATCAGATGAAACAGGCGTAGATAATATCAGAACTAAGATAAAAGGTTTTGCTATGACATATTCTACTGCTATCTCTAATATAAAAATTGTTATATTAGATGAGTGTGATTATATGTCCGCATCAGCACAAGCCGCACTTAGGAATCTAATGGAGTCTTATTCATCACATTGTAAATTTATACTGACTTGTAACTATAAAGAAAAGGTCATTGACCCTTTACAAAGTAGATGCCAAGATTATGAATTGATTCCGCCTAACAGAGCTGAAGTAGGTAAACATTGTGTAAAAGTTCTTGAACAAGAAAATGTTGAATACGATATAGAGACTATTGCTACAATTATAGACGCTTGTTATCCTGATATCAGAAGAGTAATTAACTATCTTCAGAAACAATCTATTGATGGTAAATTAAATTCAGGTGTAGAAGAACTAAGAGATTCAGATTACAAGTTGAAACTGATTGAACTATTAGGTGACAAGTCACTAAACAAGAAAGATGCTTTTGTAGCTGTACGTAAACTTTTGATGAAGAATAAAGTTAGAGACTTTACTCCTTTGTTTAGTTTAATGTATGACAGATTAGATAAGTTAGCAGATAAAGGTAGTCAAAAAGCTGACATAATTTTATTATTAGCTCGTTATCAAAATATGGATAGTTTAGCAGTTGATAAAGAAATTAACATAATGGCTATGTTTGTAGAAATATTAGGAGTTTTAAAATGAATCAACAAGAAGTACAAGTAGACATAAGTAAAGCAGAAGATATAACGTGCGAGGCACAAGATTGTGGTAGTACATACTTTCAACCTGTAATGGCAATGAAGAGATTATCTCCATTAGTATCTCCTACAGGACAAGAAGCAATAGTTCCTATTCAAGTCTATGCGTGTATCAAATGCAACGAAGTTCCTGAGAAGTTTAAACGGGAGGCAAGTACTCTTGGCTAACGTTAAAAGCTTTTATGATTTTTTAAAGAGAATCACAAGTAAACAATATCAAGAGAATGAAAAATTTTGGAACTCTCTTGATGATAGTAAGAAGAAGTATAGTCAATATATGATTAATCGATATCTGTCAATGGAACCTGATTTTATTACTTCAGTAAACGATGTACAGATACAACAGGGTTCAGCAAAACTAAAAGATAAGTATCACTTTTTATTGTGGTCAGAGTTATTGCCGAACTATAAATCATTTTTTTTTAAATACATAGGTAAGGATAAAAGTATGAATTGGCCCAAACAATGGTTAGAAATAATCTCAAAACACTTTGAAATATCACTAACAGAAGCCCATGAAGCTATGGAGATGTATATGATTTCTGCAGGTGGTAAATTAGAATTATATGAACACTTAACAAGATACGGCATAACCGAAAAGGAAATACGTAAGGTATACGATTATGAATCTTAAAAACCGAGTAAACGAAGGCGATAGAAACTTTCATTCAATGTTAATACAAGAACTTGAATGGGGTATTAATACAGATACAAACACTTTATATCTTGCAGGTGATGTTGGAGGTGAGACTTTACACTCAGGTGCTATTCATATGGATATCTTAAATAGATTTAATCCTGGTATGGATATTACTATTAACATCAACTCGTTTGGTGGTGATACGTATGCTATGTTTGGACTCATAGATAAGATGAGAAGTATGCCTGTAAAGGTAAATACTATTTGCCTTGGAACTTGTATGAGCGCAGGAGCAGTAATACTTGCTGCGGGAACAGGAGTTCGAAAAGCACATAAAAACTCAAGTATAATGATACACGATGGACAAATTGGTATACAAGAAAAAGTTGCTGACTTTCAACGAGCATCAGAACATTTCAAAGACTTAACTGATAGATGTAATAAATTAATGGCAGAAGTTACAAAAAAAGACTTTGATTATTGGACAAACATTAGTAAATTTGATTGTTACTTAACTGCTAAAGATGCACTTGATGTAGGAATAATTGACGAAATAATATAATATGAGTAAACATAAAGTAATTAGAAACAACTCCGGTCAAGACTTAATATATCCTACTAAGCCTGACTTGAAGATACAAAATATTTTAAGTAATGAAGAATGTAATTTTTTACGTTCTTTAACTGATGTATTTGAAGAAGATACTTCTCCACTTGTAAGTCTTAGAAGACAAAACAAAGGCTTGTATGAAGTAGATAGGCAATATTGGACATTTAGAGAATATCCACACTTCTTGTTGAAATTACATAAAAAATTGTGTTATTATTATGATGAAAAAATAAATTTACCTCATCATTGGCACATTATGAAATATAGAAATAAAGGCGATGGTCTTGGATGGCACGCTGAAGGTAGAATAAGTTATGTATCGTTTTCTATTAATCTAAGTGACTCTGATGAACACGTAGGTGGAGATTTTCAATTAAAGAACAACCCTAAATTAACATTAAACAAAGGTGACGGTGTATCATATTCAGGACACTCTACACACAGAGTATCTCCTTTAGAAAGTGGTATAAAATATAGTCTTGTTTGTTGGATGAAAGATGCATCAAGAATGAAAGCAGTATATGAAGAACCATTTCCTTATGATAACGAAAAGAAAGCATAGGAGCTATTATGCCTAAAGCAATAAAAGAAGCATCAACAAAAAAAGATGTTACATTTAAATTACAATCTCACCCGATTGTAGAACAGATGGAAAAAGAATGGCCTGAGATGACTACAGAGTTTCAGAGGTTACAACGAGAACAATACGAATTATTCTGTAGAAAACAACACGATTACGGTCCAGGTAATATTTCAGTTGGTACACAATTAGTAACATCTGAAGAGATAAAGTTATCACTCACAGGTCTTTGGTTCAGAATGAATGACAAAATACAGAGACTTAAAACATTATTGATGAGTGGTAAAGATAATGCTGTACAAGGTGAGCCTATTGAAGATGCTTACTTAGATGTGAGTAACTATGGTATTATGGCTACAATCGTAAAGAATGGTAAGTGGGGTAAGTAATGGATAGTTTAGTTTGGGTAATCGCTATATGTTTGTTAGCTGTATCTACAGATGTTATAGATTGGGTATGTGATAAAGTAGCTGATAGTTTTAATAAACGTGAAAGAAACAAATAAACGTTGGTATCACATCAAAGCGAGAGATATGGATATATCCCAACCAAAGGGTAAAGTTGTTACATTTTGGTTATTTGGTGAAAGTGAATCAGATATTATGAAAATACTTAGTACAAAAAATGTTAAAGATGTAGAGTGGGTAAAACAAAAACAACCGGAGTTTGATAATTGAAGCAAGTAAGTTATAGTCAATATTCATTGTGGAATAGTTGTCCGTATCAATGGAAGTTACAATANGTAGATAAAATTAAAACAAGTGAACCATCTATACACACTATTTTTGGTAGTGCTATGCACGAAGCTATACAAACATATTTAGGATGTATGTATAACTTTACTATAAAAGATGCAGATGCGCAAGATATCGAAGACTTGTTAAGGCGTAAGATGAAAGAGTTTTATCAAAAAGAAATAGTCGATACTGATAAACTTCATTTAGTATCAAGAGATGATATGGTTGAATTTTATCAACAAGGTGAAGAGATATTAGATTACTTCAGAAAGAAACGTGGACAATACTTTAGCAAAAAGAGTTGGACACTTTTAGGTATAGAAGAACAATTAGCAATACCTATTAGAGGAGACTTAAAGTTTCTTGGATATCTTGATGTAGTGATGAAAGATGAAATTAGTGGTAAGATAAAAATCATTGACATCAAGACAGCAACTATGGGATGGAACAAATATCAAAAAGCAGATGTTATAAAGAGTGACCAATTACTATTGTATAAAGAATACTATGCTAAAAAACACGATGTACCTGTAGAGATGATTGATATAGAGTTTCTTATCTTCAAAAGAAAGTTGTGGGAGAAGGCTGAGTTTCCTCAGAAGAGAATACAAAGACACGTTCCAGCAAACGGTAAGCCGAGTATGAATAAAATGAGAGCAAGATTTGAAGAATTTTTAGATGCTTGTTATGATAAAGATGGTATTGTAAAAGAAGGAATTGAATATGATAAATGTCAAGGTAAATGTAAAGCGTTCACAAAATGTAAGAGTTTATGATGCAGTATAGAGATGTAAAAGTTAGTATAAGAATGTTGTTAGATGATTTTATACAACCGCCTTTTAGAGATTATGTTGTATACTATTTACAGAAGGTAGAACAAACGTGTAAAATACGAGTAAATCACGTTTTTATTTATGATGAAGTTGATACAATAAAAGTAAAAGAATTTTCTGATTTTGTATTAGAGAAACTGACACACAAAACAGAGATTATACCTTTAGAAAAAGTTAGACCACAAGACCATGTATGGATGAATTTGTTACCTACAAAACTTAAAGATTTAGGACAATGGACATACTCTTCTTGTTATGATGAACCGGCAGATATATTTCAAGGTCTAAAGGCATTTAACGATGCCGCAGTTTTCGTAACATCACCTAAACCCGAAAAGGAAGAATGGAAAAACAGAAAGTAGCTATCATAGGTAGTAGAGAGTATATTAATAAAAGAAAGATTCAAGAGTTTATATTCAAATTAAAAGAAAAGTATAATGGAGAGGTCATTATTGTATCAGGTGGAGCAAAGTATGGTGCTGATAAATACGCTAAGAGATTTGCTTTAGATTTTGAGTTAGAGTATCACGAGTTTCCTCCGTATCACGAATCATATAATATACATTGTGTATTGGAAAGATTTTTTTATGGTAAGCCTTATAACGTTGGTAATTATCATAGTCGTAATAAGAAATTAGTTGAACATTCAGATATGGTAATAGCATTTGTTCCTAAAGAAGTTACTAATGGAACACGTTCAGCAATAAAATATGCCGAAGAATTAGGAAAAAACTTTGTTATAATCTCAGGTTAAAATATACTTATATATACATATACAGAGGAAACGTTATGAGAGAAACTAAATTAAAACTAACATCGGTTAAAGTATATAAGCCACTTTATCATAAGTTCAAAGTACGAGCAATGGATGATGAATTTACTCTACAAAAACTTGTAAACAGAGCAATGGATTTATATATGAATGAGCCATCCTTTAAAGATAAAATATTTGAACACACTAACCTAGCATTATCAGGAAGTATAAACTTATGAAAATACCTAATTTAGCAAACAAGATAGATTCTGTAGTAAATCTATTATCTACTATAGAAAAACGATTATTAAGAATAGAAGAAAGTTTAAGAAAATCAAAAGAGAAGAAAAAAGAGGTTATAAATGGCTGAAATAGCAAAAGGTATAAACTTGCCTAAGTTAAAAAAAGTAAAGTCTACACCTGTAATAAATTCTAAAAAGAAGACGATACTTTTATTGTCTGATGATTGTAGAATGACTTCAGGCGTTGGTGTTATGTCTTTAGAATTAATTCGACAAACGTGTAAAGAATATAATTGGATTCAATGTGGCGGAGCTATTAAACATCCTGAAGAAGGTAAGAAGTTTGATTGTTCAGATGATTTGAGAGAAAAAACAGGTGTTGATGATGCATCATTAATTGTATATCCTGTATCAGGTTACGGTAATGATGAGATGATTAGAACTATGATGAGTATGCACAAGATTGATGCTATTATGATTTATACTGACCCGAGATTTTGGAAATGGTTATTTGATATGAGTCACGAACTACGAAGTATTCTTCCTATATTCTATTATAATATATGGGATGATTTACCGTATCCGATGTGGAATGAACCATTTTATGAATCAGTTGATTTGTTAATGAATATAACAAAACAAACTTGGAATATTGTACGTAATGTTAGACAGAACGTACCTGTAGAAGATTGGCAAAACACTCTTGTTCCTCATGGTATTAATGAAGAGATATTCTTTCCTATTAATAAGAAACACGAGTTGTATCCTAAGTTGTTAGAGTATAAAGATAAGACTATTAGAAATAAAAATACAAAGTTTGTTATGTTATGGAATAATAGAAATATCAGAAGAAAACTTCCAGGTGATGTTGTTCTATCGTGGAAACATTTTTTAGACAAATTGCCTGCAGAAGAAAGAAAAAATTGTTTGATGATTATGAAAACTCCTCCTGTTGATAACAATGGTACTGATTTAATAGAAGTTCTAAAGTGGAATTGTCCTAATGCAGAAGTATTGTTTATACCTGAAAGATTAGCTGAAGAAGATATGAATATGTTATATAATATGGCAGACATAACAATTAATATAGCATCTAATGAAGGATTTGGATTAGGAACAGCTGAGTCTTTAATGGCAGGAACACCAATCATTGTGAATGTTACAGGAGGTCTACAAGACCAATGTGGGTTCAAGAAAGATGGTAAACTTTTGATGAAAGAAGATTATACAAAAGAGTGGGGTTCTAATCACGATGGTAGATATACAGAACACGGTGAATGGGTAAAGACAATATGGCCTACTTCAAATTCACTACAAGGTTCTCCACAGACACCATACATCTTTGATGATAGACCTGATTGGAGAGATGCAGGTGACAAGATTTATGAGTGGTATAAGACTTCTAACGAAGACAGAGAGAAAGCAGGACAAGCGGGTAGAGATTATTGTCTGTTACCTGAGACTGCTTTATCAGCAAAAAATATGGGTAAAGCTTTTGTAGAGTCTATGAACACTGCATTTGATAAGTGGAAGCCTGTTAAACAATTTAAAGTATACGAGGTTTAAGATGAGTAAATTAGTATCAGTTATAGGACCTGTAGGAACTCGTAGTGGTTATGGTTCTCACGCAAGAGATATTGTAATATCATTATTAGACTTAGGATATGATGTAAAGACATTACCGATAAGATGGGGTATTACACCACAAAATGCACTCGATAAAAATAATGAACGAGATAAAAGAATTATTGATACGATTGTTCTTGACGGAAACCTCGAAAGACAGCCTGACATACATTTTCACGTTAGTGTTCCTGTCGAGTTTCAACGAGTTGGTAAGTTTAATGTAGGTATCACAGCCGGAGTTGAATGGACCGTACCTAATCCTGAATGGATAGAGGCTATGAATACAATGGACTTGAATATAGTTCCTTCAGAGTTCGTCAAGAATGTAATGAAAGAGAATATATTTGATAGAAAAGATAATCAAGGAAACGCAGTTGGTAAATTAACTAATGACAAGCCAATAGAAGTTTTATTCGAAGGTTACGATGAAACTATATACAAAAAAACTGATGAGTTTAGTAAATCTTTAGTTGATGAGATGTCTGCTATAAAAGAAGATTTTTGTTTTCTTTATGCAGGACATTGGTTACCAGGACCATTTGGTGAAGACAGAAAAGACACAGCGTCTTTGGTTAAATTATTTATTGAGACTTGGTCTAATGTAGATAACGCACCCGCATTAGTATTAAAAACATCAGCAGGTACATTTAGTCCGCCTGACAAATATGATTTGATGAAAAGAATAGAAAATATTAGAAACACACAAACTAATGTTCCACGAGAACATCAGCCACGTATTTATTTATTACACGGAGAGTTATCTGATATTGAAATGAATGAGTTGTATCATCATCCTAAAATAAAAGCTATGGTATCATTAACTAAAGGTGAAGGATTTGGTAGACCTTTATTAGAGTTTAGTACTACAGGAAAGCCTGTTATAGCTACTAATTTTTCAGGACACGTTGATTTTCTTGATAAAGATGTGTCTATATTATTAGGCGGTGAATTACAAGAAGTTCACAAAGATGCTATACCTGAACAATATAGATTTCAAGGCGCTATGTGGTTTAAAGCAGATTATAGTCAAGCAAAATTTGCTATGCAACAAGTTCATTCAAAATACAAAAAGTATTTAACTAATGGTTATGCTCAAAAACAAGTTTCAACTCAATTCACTTTGAACAATATGACTAAGAAGTTAGGTGAAATACTTAAACCGTATGAAGCACAGATGACAGAACACGTAGATATAACTTTACCTAAACTTAAAAAAATAGATAGTAAACTTAAATTACCTAAACTTAAAAAAGTATAGTTTCGGTTGACCTATGTTAGTTTTTTGTGTTATATTTAATTGTAATTAAAGAGAGAAGATAATGGAACAGAAAGCAAAATGTCCTACATTTGCAGGGGAACTTCATACTTGTTTTGTGGAGACTACAAAAGAAGGATTTGAATCATATTTATGTTTTGATTGTGGATACACAACAAACTCTGCATTAAAAATAGATACTGATGAATGTAATGAACAGACTCAAAACTTTACAAAGTTGGTTAGAGATTTAAAAATAGAAGATACAGAGTTGGGATTAGAATGGTATCCATCTGTTATTAATATGGGTGCTATGGGAATGATATTTCCTGAAGGTACTCGTGATAATTGGAATTATTTAGTTGCTAAAGTAGTAGCTATTCCTGAAGAGAAACGTGTAGAATATCCTAAACCTGATGGGAGTGGTAATTATGAAACATTCCTTGATGTTGATAATGCTATAGTGTATCCTAATAACAAATTTTTAAATGCTTGTAAAGATTTAGGAATTGCTACAAATGTTTAAGAAACCATATAATTGGGCAAAAGTAGAACGTGGAGACATAATATCTTTTAGATATAAAGGTAGTGATGGTCGCTCTACAAAGAGAAGTGTTATTGTCCTTGAGAAGAAATTAAAACATCCTAATTCTCGAAACACTTTGTTACACGGGTATCAATTAGATACACGGAACGTTCCGGCTATTAGAAGTGAGTCTGTATTAATTACTTTGTTTGAGAAGATTGGTACTCCGCAAGAAGTTGATAAAGAAAAATCTATAATAAAGATTTTAGTTGAAGGACGGAGCCCTCAAGTGTATTCCAGGACAAAAAGATTGATTGAAAGATATGGTATTTATAGAACATATTATTATGACAGAGCAAAAAATAATCAAGTTTTTCTTGAGCCTGTAAAAATAGACCCTAAAGTATTGGATGCGATATTATGATTAGTTACGCAATAACATCACATAATGAAACTTATGAACTAAAAAGACTACTTGACTTTTTAATGAATTGGAAAGTACAAGATGAAGACGAAGTAGTTATACTTGATGATTTCAGTTACGATAGCCATCTTGAAATGTTAAAACCTTATATTGATTGTGGATTTATAGATACATTTGAACAGAGAAAATTAAATAAAGATTTTGCTTCTCAAAAAAATCACTTAAATTCTCTATGTACAAAAGACTATATTTTTCAATTAGACGCAGATGAATTACCTGCAGATACTCTGATTATGAATATTAAAGCATTACTAAATGCTAATCCTAAAGTAGAAATGTTTTGGGTACCGAGAATAAATACCGTAGAAGGAATAACAGATGAACATTGTAAGAAGTATGGTTACAGATTAGATGACAATGGTAGAATAAACTTTCCTGACCCTCAAGCAAGACTTTATAAAAATAGTGATAAGATTAAATGGGTAAAGCCTGTACACGAAATACTAACAGGTGCTAAAGTAACTACAGCATTACCATTCGAAGATGAGTTTTGTCTTATACATACAAAGACTATTGAAAAACAAGAAACACAGAATAAATTTTACAATGAGGAAATAAGTGGAATATAATACAACAGGAGAAATCCATAGTTACGGTGATGGTGGAATATTTGAAACTAATAAAACTATATTGATAACAGGAGTAGCAGGTCTGCTTGGTAGTAGAATGGCTGATTGGTTTGTTGAACATACAAATCATTTGATTATCGGTGTAGATGATTTAAGTGGTGGTTATATTGATAATGTTAATAAAGAAGTAGCATTTCATCAATTTGATTTAGCAGATAATAGCAAATTAGAAAGACTATTTGAAGTAACACATCCTGATGTAGTTTATCACTTCGCTGCTTATGCCGCAGAAGGACTTAGTCCTTTTATGAGAAATTACAATTATAAAAACAATTTGATGTCAACATCAAAAGTAGTAAATGCTTGTATAAACTACAATGTAGAAAGACTTGTTTTTACTTCTACAATGGCAGTTTACGGACACGGAACTCCGCCTTTTGATGAGTCACATACTCCGACTCCTATCGACCCTTATGGTGTAGCAAAGTATGCGTGTGAAATGGACATTCAGATAGCAGGTGAACAACATGGATTAGATTGGTGTATTATTAGGCCTCATAATGTTTATGGTGAGAAACAAAACATATGGGATAGATATAGAAATGTTTTAGGCATTTGGATGTATCAACATATGAACGATGAACCAATGTCAATCTTTGGTGATGGTGAACAAAAGAGAGCATTTAGTTATATGAACGATTGTTTAGAGCCTTTATACAAAGCAGGATTTGATGATAGAGCATCTAAACAGATAATCAATCTCGGAAGTGGGACTTTTTATTCTATCAACGAAGCGTGTGAAATATTAAAGAATGTTATTCAAGGCGGTGACTCAATATATCTTGAACCAAGACACGAAGTTAGAAACGCACATCCTACTTGGGAAAAATCTATGGAACTTCTTGATTACAAAGATACTACAGATTTAGAACTTGGTCTAAGTAATATGTGGAGTTGGGCACAAGAACAACCAAATAGAAAAAGACAATCTTGGGAATTGTATGAAGTTGAAAAAGGTATCTATGACTTTTGGAAAAATAAATAATGAATTTTTTAACTATATTACTTAGAGTTAGAAATGAGAATCTATTCTTAGAATCGTTTGTAAGACATTATTTTGCAGAAGGTGTAGATGAGATACATATACTTGATGATAATTCTACACAAAAATATCCTGAGTATGTGACAAATCATCCTAAAGTATTTGTGTATGAAGCAACTCATTTTAAATCACATCACGAAAAATTAATAGATGCACAGAATATGTATACTCATTTATTACGAGATAAAACAAAGTGGTTTATGTTTATTGACGCAGATGAGTTTATAACTACAAGAAGAAATCCTAATAAAACTATCAGAGAAGAATTAGAGACTACTTTTAAAGATGCTGACTTAATCAAGATACCTTGGGTAATGTTTGGTTCAAACGGCCAAGATAAAAATCCTAAACAAGTATTAACAGATACTACTTGGAGATGGAATCACAATAAAGAACATATACATCCTGAAGAAGCTGTAAAGATATGGCCACATAGAAAATGTAAGTTAGATAAAATTGAAGTCAAATCAATCTTTAAAACAGAAGCATTTGCTAAGTTGACTACACATTGTCCTTCGTTACCTACAAAAGAAATTAACATTGTAGATGGAGTAGACGCATTAGACAATTATCATAATGACCCTGAAACAGAGATTTGGTATCACAATTTAAGAGAAGATTGTATCGAGAGAGCATACTTAGCTTGTAATCATTATAGAAATATATCTAAAGAACAGATGAGAATGAAAGCAGATGATTCTCACTTACCATTATACAGAGTTAATAATTGTTATGAATTACAATTACAATCAGATTTCTCTGAACTTGAAGACGATTTTATAGCTAAGAAAGCAATAGAACGAGGATATTATGATTGATAAGATTGTTTTAAATAATAAGACATTAGATGATATAGATTTGTCTAAGTATTTTAATTATTTAGGAAGTAAATATCAACCTCATTTTAGTGAGGTAAGTGGTAAAGAGCATTATAGATTATTAGCATATCTTTCAACATTATTTGATGGTTGTAATATATTAGATGTAGGCACACATACAGCCGCATCAGCTTTAGCACTTTCTTACAATACACAGAATAAAGTAGACACTATAGATATTACGGATATGTTAGGATGGGTGAAAGGTGCTATAGAAGAAGATTTTGAAAATATTAAATTTCATATCGGTGATGTTTACGAAAATGATTTGATATCAAACTCAGATTTAATTTTATATGACACTAAACACGATGGTAATCTTGAAAGAAAGTTTCATAATCATTTGGTTGAAACTGAATGGGAAGGGATTTGTATTTGGGATGATATAACACTTGACTTTGCTGGAAATAAAAGGCAAGTGATGATTGATTTTTGGGATGACATTAAACATACTAAATTTGATATTTCAAAGTATGCACATTGGACAGGAACGGGAATTGTCTTTTATAATTGTGAACCTAAAGTTGTGACACAATGATAAAGATTTTTGTCCCTCCTATAGAGCAGTTTGAACTTAACGAATCACAAGGAGAAATTAATCATATTATAAAAGATGGAGTAAAACTTAATTCAAAAACTGAATTAGTCAAGTCTTATGCTGAATGTGATTATGTTTTTCTTGATTTTAGACATATAAATAATAGGTCAGGATATAAAGGCAATCTAAAAGAATTTGATAAAAACAAAATAATTGTAATTGATTATATTGACCAACAAGAATTGTTTGATGTAGATTGTCTACATTATTTTAAACGTAGTTCAGTTTTAAAAAGAGACGGCTCATTTATCATACCACCTTATCATCGTCAAGTTATACCTATTAGTTATTGTGTAAAGAATAATTGGTTAGATTTTGATTTAGATACACTTCCTGCTACTAAAAGAGATATTGATATATCTGTATTTTTTAGACAAACACACGAAATAACTAAGATGTGTATGTTCAACAGAGCGATGATAGCAGACTTTGTTTCTAATAAATACCAAGACAAAAATATTCACGTAGGCATTGTAGATAACGATGGTGAAGCCGGAAGAGTGAGTATGGGTAAAGAGTATATCGATAAAATGTTACGTTCTAAAATAGTTGTTAATTGTAACCCTGATGAATGGGAAGGAGATTATAGATTATTTGAAACATTAAGTTGTGGTGCTATGGTGATAGTAGATAAGATGATTACACCTGTAGTAAATCCATTTCAGAACAAAGAGCATTTAGTATATTATAGTTCAATAAAAGAGTTAGAAAAAGTACTTGATTATTACTTATCACAAGCCGGTGATAGTGAGCGGATAAAGATAGCACAAAAGGGTTATGAATATGCACTCAAATATCATAAGACATCAAATAGAATAGATGAAATTTTAGAAATAATTGGGAGATAAAAATGAATTTCAAAAGTGTTAAAAAATATAAAGATGAGTTTATAGAAAAAGTTGGAACCTATGTAGGGTGGGATGTTCCTCACGCTTGGCCAATAGAGCCTTCTCGACCTGAAGGAGGTTATCCTGACAATAGTATATTCTTTAGTGAAGCATTAGCAATTTATACTTTAGCTAAAGATAAAGAAATAGATATTCTTATTGAATCAGGAGTTCGTAGAGGAGGTTCTACAAGTATTTGGGGTAGAGTTTTTCCTGACTTGAAAGTTTATGCTATAGATTGTTTAATAGAAGGTCCTGAACCAAGACTAAAATGGGAAGGCGTTCAATCTGTTATCAAACCACTTTATCCACAGATAGAATTTATAGAGGGTGATGGATACGAAGAGATACCTAAACTAATAGAGTCAAATTCAGATAAAAAGATAGGTATATTTGTTGATGGACCTAAACATCCAGGAGGTTTGATGTTAGCTGAATCTTGTTTTGATGATTATGAAAACGTTCTGTTTTCAAGTTTACACGACTACGTACATCCAACTTACTTTACTACTCACGACTCAGAATTTAGAGAGATTGTAGGAACTATAGATTCTGATATGAAACATCCTGCCTGTGAAAGGTATCCTAAAGGACCAGGACTAACAATAATATGTTAAAAACATTAGCAGTAATATACAATCATAATCTACCTGAGATGACAGATAAATTGTGGGAAGAATTAAAACCATACGAAAGAGATGATTACGACTTAATTCTAATTGATAATGGTTCTACTGATGAAGGCAAGTCTAAATACACGACACACGAAACAGGTCAGAATACATATTTCGGAGGTGCACTTAACATTGCCTTAGATTTTTTTACAATGTCCGGAACATATGATAGTCTTTTATCGTTGAATAACGATTTAGTTCTTCAAGGTGATAACTTTGTTAAGACACTCAGAGAAGAGATGTTTAATAACGACTTTAAAATAGTATCTCCGTGTGTATTACAAGTTGAAAATCAATGTAAGTGGAAGTATATGCATTGTTGGAATAGTGATACAATTCGTGAAGTTAAATGGGTAGACTTTCAAGCACCATTAATACACAAAGATTTTATAGAAAAGTATCCTCAGTTTCCTGATGAATTAGTTTATGGTTGGGGTCAAGATGTACTCTCAGGTATTTTATGTGAACAGAACGATTGGAAAGTAGGAGTAGTAGACAGATGTCCTTTGATTCATCATTCAGCACACACTTACAAAAGTGGTAAAAGTGATTTAGACCTACAGACTTATTGTCAAAATGCTGAACAAGGAATGTTTGGTTATATGAAGTCTAATGAATTGATGGAAACGTTTTTAAAGTTTAGGGAGTTATCTGCAGGATATACATATGAAACCTAAAGTTGCTCTTATAGGAAGAGGTAAGTGGGGTCTTGTACTTGAACGAACTTTATTAGAAGTTATACAAACAGATTTTGTAGAACCTGAAGAAGCAGAATGGATATTCTTAGCTACACCTAATGATTTACACTATGACCAAGTCAAGTATTGGTTAAATCAAAAGAAAAATGTTTTTTGTGAAAAGCCACTAACATTAAGTTATGAATCAGCTAAAGAATTGTTTGAATTAGCAGACTCACAAAGAGTCGCTCTATATGTCGATGATGTATTTAGATGGAGAGATGATTTAGTGACTTGGCTACATATGAATAAATTTCAGTGGTCAAAAAGTGATAATACAAACTTCATTGACAGATTAGCATATCATCATTTTTATTTATGGACACAAGACAGATATGACGTAAAGGTGAAAAATGTGTCTTGGGACTTGAAGTGGCATTCTGTTCCTGATATGTTTACGGTATCTTTGTATGGAGGAGAATCTGCTGACTTTGACTATTCACGAAGTGGAAAGACTATACACAAAATAAATGGTGAAAATGTTAAAAAAAGTGAAAATAATGCTTTGAAAGATATGTTAAATGCTGTAATTTATGACTATGAAATGATAGGAGGAAATAGGAATTCGACACTAAATGCCATAAAAATATCAGAGGCAGTTAGAAAGAAACTATATCCAAAGGCTTTAGTTGTAGGCGGAGGTATATTCGGAACAACAGCCGCAGTAGGATTAAAGAATAACGGGTACAACGTAAGACTTACTGAAAAGTTAGATGATGTGATGAAAGGCGCATCTGACATAAATCAGTACAGACTACACAAAGGATTTCATTATCCACGAAGTAACGAAACAGCAGAAAGTTGTTTAGAAGGAACAAAAACATTTGAAAGAAAATACGGTAAGTCTATAATGAACGGAAGTATACAACATCTATATTGTATAGCATCAGAAGATTCTCTTGTGACTCCTTCTGAATATTTGAAGTTCTTGGATTATCATAAGTTAGAATATACAAAAGTAAACCCTTTACCTAATACTGATTTAACGGTAGAAGTAAACGAGAAGTTATTTAATAACAATACTTTACGTGAATTAGTTAAAGACAAACTCTATGGTAATGGAATAGATTTAGAATTAAATTCTGAAGTAGATATAAAAGATTTCAAAAATTATGATTTAGTTGTGTTAGCTACATACGCAAATATAAATCAGTATTTAAGTAAAAAACAAGATTATCAGTTTGAGTTATGTGAAAAACCTGTTGTTAAATTATCTGATAAATATTCAAACAAAAGTATTGTAGTGATGGACGGGCCGTTTATGTGTTTAGACCCATATGGTGATACAGGGTATCACGTATTAGGTAATGTAGTACACGCTATTCACGAAACAAATATAGGTCCAAAGCCGATAGTGAAAAGCAAGACACTCAGAAAATATTTAAATGATGGAGTAATCAAAAATCCTAAAGTTACTAATATTGAAAAGTTCATAGAAACAGGAATGAAATTCTTTGAAGATTTTGATAAATTAGAACACATAGGTTCTATGTATACTTTCAGAACGGTACTTCGAGATAGAGAACACGATGATGCGAGACCTACATTAGTGAGAAAAGAAAAAGCGCCTTATAATATGTATTCGTTGTTTTCAGGAAAGATAACTACTTGTGTAGATGCGACAAACGAACTAATAAAATTAGTAAATCAGGAGAAGCTTTATGGCTAAAGATATTATAGTAATAACATCAATGTACCCTAATGGTGGGAAAGCACCTGGACAAGATTATTGTATAGCAAGTTGGGAATGGTGGTGTAAGAAAAATGATGTACAATTAATGATTTTTGATGAACCATTAACAGATATAAACTTTATGAATCCTATTTGGCAGAAGTGGTGGGTGATGGATATCTTGGATAATTCAGGAACTGAATATAATCAGATTGCTACTATAGATGTTGACACAATGGTTAGATGGGATTGTCCTAATTTTTTCAATATGACTCACGGACAATTTAGTTGTGTTCTTGATGAGAGTAATGTTGGTTGGGTACATCAGAGTATAGGAATATATCAGAAGTTCTTTCCTGATGTTAAGTTTGATTGGACAACATATTTTAATTCAGGATTTTTGATTTATAGTAAAAAACACAAGCCTTTAGTTGAGACTATAAAAAACTTTTGGACAGAGAATGATGATGAGTTATATAACATTCAAATGACGAAAAGAAAAGGTAATGACCAAACACCTGTAAATTATATAGTTAGAAACGAAAATGTAAAAATGAATCTTCTTGATAAGACTTTTAATATGACTCATCTACAACGAAAAGAAGTATTACAAGATTTTATGTTTGTTGAATGTGGTTATGTTTGGCACTTCAACGGATTCGATAAACATCACAGAGAACCTTTAATGAAAGACACTTGGGAGAGAGTAAAAAGTAATTATGAAAAGTAAAATTGCTATAGGATGTCTCGTTCAGTGGTACGAAGTAGAGATGGTCGAAGATTATTTGATAAGTCTTCGAAATGCTGTACGTAATATCAATCCGAGACGAAATGTACAAATAGATATTTGTTTAAATCTCAATGAAGGTTTAGAAAAATTAGATACTTCTAAAAAAGAAATGTACGAAATAGAGTCAAAGTTTGTTTCTATGGTTAAAGAGATATTAAGCGGGTGTCACTATGTCTATTGGAAAACTGAAATAGATATCTATACTATAGCTGATTATAGAAGAGATTTCAACAGAACAAGTTGTGAACGAGCTGATATTTTAGTATGGGGAGAAAGTGATTCATTAATACCTGAACAAACATTTCAAGTATTAGACTATCTTCATAACGAAGTAAAAGACGATACTCCTAAATACATTTCTACATTTGGTATAAATAAAATGTGGGATGATTCTTGGAAACCATTAGAACATACAGAATTTACAGACAAACCATTTATTGAAGCTGATACAGAAAATTGGTGGAGTATACCATACACTATGAATCAAGAAGAAATGGATGAAATAAATAATAGAGTACACGAATTAGATGTGAGACAAATACAGCCTCATAAGTTTAATGGGTGTGGACTTGTAATTAGTTCAGAAGTTATCAAGGCAGGAGTAAACATACCAAAAAGTTGTTTCTTTATAAATGAAGATACAGCATTTATGTTAATGATGAATAAAGTATTAAGTAATGTACCACAATATCATTTTAAGAATCTATTAATTGTACACAATAGAAAACATCCACAAAAAAGAAATTACATTTTGGGCGAAGACAATGATATTTATATAGACAAGAACCGTACTAATCACGATTGGTACAACATCGCTAATGAGTTTTGTAAAATCAATAATGCTAATTTGTTCGAAAATAAAAAATCTTATACTTGGGAAGATGTATGGACACGCATAAAATAACAACCACAATCTCTACAAATAATAATTTAGAATACTTAAAGTTAGCTGTTAAGTCAATACGACAAAATGCCTATTATAAAGATATGCCTATAATAATACACGCTGAAAATTGTAATGACGGAACTTATAATTGGTTAGATTCTAACTACAGAAAATATGATTTAGACTATTATGTAGACCAAAACTATGACCCTAAAGGAATTGGTGGTGGTATGGATTTTTGTGTTGATAAAGTCAAAACAGAATTTGTAAATATTATCCACTCAGATATGTGGATAGCACCGAATCAAGATTTAGAATTGTTGAAACTATACGATGATATCGAACCAGGAGAAAGATTGATAGCATCATCATTCAGAATACAGCCGAGAATATTTAAAAACGACCCTGACTACAGACCAGGAACGGTATTTGTAGAGAAAGAAGAGTTTGGAGCATACGCAGAAGACTTTGACTTTAATTCTTTTGATGTATGGGCCAATGAGTTTGTAAATATGAATGATTCTTTAGAAGTTCGTAAAGCCGGCGGAGCAGGATTCTTTTGTAGAGTAGAAGACTACAAGTGGATAGGCGGTAATGATGATTTATTCAGACCTGCTTCTTTTGAAGACAAAGATTTATTTATTCGTATGCAATTAGAAGGGTATACATTTAAGATGATACCTCAATCAGTTGTATGGCACTTCTCTGCTCGTGGTAGTCACTTCAGAGATGAAGCAAAAGATAAGTTTTTTATGAAATCAGAAAGACAAAGAGAAGCAGAAAAAGTTAACGCGCAGAAATTTAGAAACAAGTGGGGTAGATTGCCTAACGCAGATGAAGCAACTTTTGTTAAACCAATAGAAGGAACAAATGTTCCTACAAGAATAAAGTGGAGAAGTTACTAATGGATATCGGAGTAGTAGGATGTGGTTTTGTCGGAACGGCAGTTTATGAAGGTCTAAAAAATCATCACAATTTAAATAATTATGACAAAGCAGTAGATAAAGATTGTACCTGTGGAAGTATGCAAGAGTTAGCAGATTGTTCTGATATTATTTTTGTATGTGTTCCAACACCAATGAAGAAAGATGGGAGTTGTTATACAGGAATAGTAGAAAATGTTGTAAAAGAATTAGATGAATGTACAGAAGGTAAAATATTAGTTTTGAAATCTACACTTATACCTGGTACTACACGAACACTTAATCAGATATATAAGAACAACACAATAATATTTAGTCCTGAGTTTCTAACAGAAGCTAATTCAATAGAAGATTTTAAAAATCAGACAAGAATTATATTAGGCGGTGAAAGACAGGGTACAAACAAATTAAGAATAATGTTCAGTAAAGCGTTTCCTAAAGCACATATAATCAAAACAGATTCAACATATGCTGAGATGATAAAATATGTTACTAATAATTTTCTTACGGTTAAGGTAGCATTTGCTAATGAAATGTATAAAGTATGTGAAAGATTACGTATAGATTATGATAAAGTAGTTGAGTATGCGACTCTCGATGAACGTTTAGGTCACGCACATTGGGGAGTTCCTGGTCCTGACGGAGACTTGGGTTTTGGAGGACATTGTTTTCCTAAAGACTTATCAGCTATGATAGAATTGACAAAAGATTTACAAACTCCTAATTTTGTATTGAGAGGTGCTCAAGATACAAATGATGAGTTGAGAAAAAATAGAGATTGGGAAACTATGCACGGAAGAGCAGTTATAGACGAGGTAGAGCAATAATGAATTTAATAAGTTTTATTTTACCAAGTAGAAATAATTTAAAATACTTGAAACAAGCATATCATAGTATCAGAAAGAACTCTGAACATCCACACGAGATTTGTATGTCTGATGATTTCTCAGATGATGGAACTTGGGATTGGATGAATGAAATAGTAAAGAAAGATAAGAATGTACAGATACATAGAAACAACGGTCCTGAAAGATTAGGACATACGATACTTTATGATACATTAGTTGATATGGCTACAAATGATAGAGTGATGATATTTCACGCAGATATGTATTTGTGTCCTAATGCTGATAAAGAAATAGATAAATATTTAGAACCAGGTAAAGTTGTATCACTAACTCGAATCGAACCTCCTCTTCATCCTCCAGGTCCTGAAAAAGTATTAATTGATTTTGGTATTGAACCTGAAGAGTTTGATGAACAAGGATTGTTAGATTTTATTGAAGAAGATGGTCAAGGTGAAGATAAAGTTACTGATGGGATATTTGCACCTTGGTGTATAATGAAAGATGATTTTACAAGAATACACGGACACGACCCTTTGTATGCTCCACAAAGTAAAGAAGATTCGGATATATTCAACAGATTTATGTTAGCAGGATATGAGTTTATACAGACTTGGCAAGGCTATGTGTATCATATGACTTGTAGAGGTAGTAGATTCAAAGATGGAGCAAAACGTAATCCTGATGGTAAAGTCTTTATGAAGAATAGAGAGAGTGATGAATGGTTAACTCAGAATATGAAAAGTACAAGAAACTTCATTAGGAAGTGGGGTTCGATGGTTAATCACAACGAATATCTAAAGCCTATCATAGCACCTAAATATGATATTGGTCTACTTGTTAATAATTGTAGTTATGAACTTTTACACACACTTGAACCTTATTGTAATCAAATATATTTAGAGAACGATAGATACTTTCAAGATTATTTAAATAGTGAAGGTCCAAATAGTGGATATGATTTAAGTCCTAAGTTACTTACAAGAGCTACAAAACCACTTAACGATGTATTGATTGAGTTTGATGCAAAAGAATTAAATCAAGATAATTGGAGAATATTTCTTCAGTTTCCTAACATCTTAGAAGAGAGTGGAGAGCCTAACTCTGATTTTATTTTAGATATTTTTAAAATAAAGATAAAATTGCTTGACAACCAGGTAGATTTATTGGTAAATTCTGTACAGAAATGAGTGATAAACATAAACTAAAAGGTTCTTTCTATTTAAAACTTCCTACTTTTAGGGATAGTGATGATTGGTTAGAGATTGGTGAAGTATCGTTTGGTAATTTTTATTCGTATGGAGGCTTAACATCATTACGACAATTTTTATCTATTGCTGAAAATAAACCTACTTTGTTAGAAAAATGTCAAATAAAAGATGATAGTGGTAAATCTTATTCTGCAGAAGAATTTGTATTAGCATTAGCAGAATTACAGGTGATTGATAATGGGTAATATAGATTGGCAAGATTATGAAGATGAATTGATGGAAGACACTTTCAGACAAAACATTAAAGTAAAACATAAATCAAAAAAGAAACAAAAGGAAAAGAAAAATGAGTCTAAAAAACCATATGCGATTCGTAAAAAGAATAATTAGTCTACCACTACTATTCTTAATTGGATGTTCATTACCTACAGAACCTGGGTATGATTCTAATTTTAATGTTAATGTTATATCAAATTTACCTATAATAGATGGCATAGCTACACTTGATTTAGATAATAGCCCTGCTTGGCAAACTATTCATATGATTGATATAGAAGTTACAGATTCAGATGGAGAGCCTATAGAATATGCAGATGTAGATTTTAAGTCTAATTTATATTGGCAGTTGAATAATGTTTGGGGATATATAGAACACAACGGATTAACTGATGAGTTAACTTGGAACGCATATGATACAACGTTTGTGGTAGATGGTAATCTACACGATTTAGTACCTACAACAAATCACGCAAGTATGACAGATTCAGATGGATTAACAAGAAACGCATTAGCACCTGTAACGAAGATGGCAGGTGATACCTTAGTACTTACAATAGATGTTTGGGCTCATGGTAAAGGACAAGTAATTAAAGAACTAAAAATCAAGTTGGAGGAATAACTATGGCAAGAGGAAATTTACACGGAACGAAAGGCGAAGAAACTAAATCTCGTAAGAAGACGAGACAAGGTAATGGTAAAGGTACAAAATTTAGTACACGAGTAAGTTCAAAACGATTTAAGAAAAAGAAATACAGAGGACAAGGGAGAGCATAATGCCGTATTTAGAACGCTATATAATTCAAGAGAACGATGTCTTTCAGACCGTTGAAATCACAGAAGAACAAGCTGAAGAATATAAAAAGTTTGAAGCAGGTGAAATTGAAGACCCTGAATGGTTAGAAGAAATGGATTGGGATGAAGGAGATAATGATTGGAGTCCCGCTAATGAAGTAGAAGTTTCGGTTAAACTGATGGTGGAGAAAGACGAATGAAATGGGTGCTAATTAATAAAACAGATGAAGTAGCAGATACTTGTGAAATAGCAAGTAATGTCGGTGTATCAGGTGCAAAGACTTACTTTAGAAAAAGAAAACAAATAGATGAAGAATCTTTTGACAAACTTTGGAAAGTGATGAGTCACGAACAATATCACAGAACTATGGAATTAGCAAACAGAGATGGTAAACAATACGAATGGTGGAAAGACGAACCTAAAGACCCTGACGAAGGATTTGATTATTAAATAATAATTCGGGTGAGAGAAACAGCAAGTCTTATACTTGATTCATATATAGGATATATCCTTCGAATCAGAGGTAGACCAATCAGTAACGATACTCACCCGAAACTAATACAAAGGTAAACAATATGGAATATTATGAAGTAGATGTAGTATTTGAAGAAGAGTCTTCAACAAAGAGTGGAGTCAAAATGAGAAAAGTAAGAAGAAAGTATTTAGTCAATGCACAGAGTGTTACAGCATCAGAAGCATTGGTATATGAGTTTTTAAATGAAAGTCCTTACTCATATGAAGTAGTTTCTTCTAAAAAATCAAAAATAGTTGATGTAGTTTCTAACTAACTATATATTTATGTTAGAGACATTGAATCCAACGTAAGGTAAAAAATGAACCAAGCCGACAGAAAAGAGTTTGACTTAATACATCAAAAGATAGATACTATTAAGGAAGACATCTTAAAAATGAACAACGACATCAACAACGCGCATCAGCGTAACGATGAGACTCTCAAATTCATCAAAGAAAGTTTATTCAATCCACACGAAGGGTTATGGGCCGAAACCAAATTAAATACAACATTTAGAAGCGATACGAAGAAATGGAGAACAATGATTACATCAGCGTTAGTAGCTGTATTCGGCAAGTGGGTCTACGACTTTCTTGGTTGACGCAACAACGTAACGCAACAACGAAAAAAATTCTTTATAAAGGGTTATTTGTGTCCTTATACACAATAATGTTTTCATTGAATCCACTACACTCGGAACAATCTCAAGTCGATTTAATCCTCTCATCCGATATCGAACTATCAAAACAAGAGTTAATACAAATCAAGAACAAGATTCAAGAAGAGAATATTGTGGCTCCATGTTGGATACATATAGGTGATAAAATGTATTTAATAGAAAAGAAACAAATGGAGAAAACAAGTGACAAAGAAAGTAAAGGAACAGCTTTACCCAATCAAATCAATAAACATTAAACTTGACGAAAAAGACATCGAGGAATCTCTTTTAGAATTAAAAAGAAGAGTTGGGTCACCTAAGTTATTATTTAGGAGAAGAAAATGATTCGATATCAAGACTTAAAAAGTGAATTAGAACAAGAGGAAGCCCTCGTAAGAAGTCAAACAATGTTAATGTTAGATAGAAATCAAGGCAAGGCTCACATAGTAAGAAGAGTGATAAAAAGATTTTTAGGTTGTATTAAACACTAAAAGGTTGTATATTCTTATATGAGTGATAAAGATAAATTAAACTTAGAGTATATGTTTATGGGAATGATAATAGGCATTCCTTTAGGCTATATAATAGCAATGTACATAGTGTATCTATAATATATGAATAAATGGAATAAAGTAGAAAAGAAAGTAAGCTTCTCTAAACAAGATGAGTTCTATGAGTACTTTAAATTGATAATAATGGTACTGATAGCACTCTGTTATATGTATCTTCTGTGGTTCTAAACGTACTCTAAATCGTTGGGAAAGGCTTACGCCTTACTGATGATTCACCAAAGTCTTTATGATAGTGTATTAAGTGACAATATATAAATATATCAATATTACTTGTTGATTATATATTTATATTTAAACTAAGAAGAAACTCACTATGTTACAAGACGAAAATTATAATACCTCTTCCCCGAGCGCAAGTCAAGCAAAATCTCAGAAAAATGATAGAACAAAGATATTAAAACAGACAAAAGACTATCGTATAGTTAAATTTCCTGTTTACAAGGGACTCCAACTTTCCAAGTCACGTATAGAATGGGCTATACACAACACAGAGTCTATGACACAAGCTGCTCGCCTACTTGGCATAGCTTATAACACATTTAAGAAATATGCTACACAATATAATGTGTTTAAAGTTTCTCCACATACAGGCCCCAACAAACAGCCACTACACTTTAATTGGAATGAACGAGCTAATGATATATTAGCAGGCAAACATCCCAACTATCCTATTCAGAAGCTACAATGGCTAATGTTAAAAGAAGGCAAGTTGATGGATGCTTGTTATGAGTGTAATCATAGTAAGAAACGAGTGCGAGATAACAAGACTCCATTACTGATAGACTTCTTAGACAAGGACCATCATAATCATTCTGTAGACAATATGAGAATGTTATGTTATAATTGCTATTTTCTTTTAGATAGACCCATGATTCCTATGTCTCGTAAGTATCAAGAACAAAAAAGAATGGCTGACTCTATGAACTTATATAAAGAGAAATTTGATAAGATACTGAATGAAGAAACTGAACGTATAGATGAACAAATAGAGGTCCACGATAACAAAGACGAGAACAAAGATAAGAATCCCAAAGTTGAAGAGTTCAAATGGGGCGATATAACGATACCTAATAAGTTCTAACTCTTTTTTGCATTTTATGCAAACTCTAAATTTACGAATAAAACCTGATATAGGACAACCTATTTCTACGAGAGAAGAAAGATAAACAAATCGGTTGACACGAGTTGAGTGCTAAATCCAAGATTAAACACACTTCTGATTAGGCTTCACGACTACAGAGAGCAAAATTGGTAGTACTACCTACAATTGGTACTATTACCAATTTCAAATTAATTCACTTTATTTAAAGAAATAGGTTGTCCTGTATAGGTTTTTAGTGTTATATTTATATGTTGATTGAGATGATTACTGATTGATTTCAGAATGGGCTTTCAATGTGCGAGATATCGTATTCATTGAGTCACACGAGACAGACATAGCGATGGTGCTGATAAGTTGAGAATACTTATAGAGTTCAACTCTCTGATGTTTGAGCGAGAATCATCAATCTAAAAGAACGAGGCATCGTTTCAACTAAAGAAGACAGAGTAGCTCTCTGTCTTTTTTTTATATTAGATGAAGAAAACGGTTGACCTATATAGGTTTTTAGTGTTATATTTATATGTTGATTGAGATGATTACTGAAGAGATTCAGATTGCACTTTCAAAGAGTGAGATATCATAGTCTTTGAGTGACACGAGTACTGAATGAAGGCAAGACTACGAGAGTTTAAGTCTCTCGCATTCACAAAGAATCATCAATCTAAAAGAGTGAGGCATCACTTCAATACTAAAAGACAGAGTAGCTCTCTGTCTTTTTTTATGGCCTGGTCCTACAAATAATATTTAGCAAATCACACATAGTGTGATAAGTGTTAGTAGTGTAGCAAGTAGTAGTGTGTATAGTATACAAGCAAGTGTATATAGTATAAGTGTATAACATACAGAGCAAAGTAAACAAGGTGCTCAGATTCAAACAACTAAATGAGAACGAAGTGTCCAACTCAGCAACTTCTGAGAAATTGGGCTAATTTTGTATTTTGAGAGAAAAGTGAAAAACTCAGTAGAAATGGAGGTGCTGACTTTTTCGTGAACTCAAGGTTTGAAAACGTGTGAATCGACCTCAAACTCGTTTTCCTATCGAGACTAATTTTTTCACTATATAGGCCTTAATAGAGGCTAACCATCAAGGATGGTAAAAAAGAAACAAGGTATGTCTTATTCTGTAATACTTATTACTATATGTTATCTAAAGAATTTTTAATAGAAAGGGGATATTGTTGTAGACTTGGATGTGTTATGTGTCCATATCTCCCAACTCACCAAGGACCGAAAATGAAATACAAACCATTACACACAGCCTTAACAATCTCAAAATCAACTATACAAGGGTTAGGTGTATTCGCCTCTAAGGCGATTCCGAAGGAAACGTACTTAGGTATAACACACGTATGTAATCAAGAAGTTGGATTGCGTTACTTTACACAAGGTGTTATCAGAACTCCCTTAGGAGGATTCTTAAATCATAGTGAAGAACCTAACTCACATATAGAGAAATCACACGATGGAGATATATGGAGATTAGTTACCTTATCTGATATACCTGTGAATCAAGAAATCCTAATAAAATATTTTCCTGACTTTCTTACTTTTTAAACCATTTATACTCCAATCAACCTAATATTTATTTATATGAATAGAACCAAACAAAGAGGAATCAATCATGGAACAGATGCTACAAAAGGTTGTAGGAGAATATTCGTGGTTACTAATAAGTGGAATAGCTTTCTTGTTATTTCAAAATACCATTCGAGAAGCAGTCGATGGTATAATGGTTTTTCTCGGTAATGATTATAATGAAGATGATGTTGTGGAAGTCGATGGCGACCCGGGCCGTATTGTTCGTGTCGGTTTATGGACAACCGTATTTTTTATATACCACGTAGTAGATGGTAATATCGTAGGCGGGTCCAAACTCGTTGTCGCTAACTCTAAACTCAAAGACTTGAAATTAAAAAAGCCTTTGCCTAATTTAGACTTATCCAAATATAAAAAATAAGTTCACCGAATGAATCGTGGATGTCAAGTGTATATGTTAAAGATATATTTTTGATGTCCACAAGTTACCGGTTGTCCTATATATAGTTTCGTTGTTAACTTCTCTATATGAATAAGACCGATTACGAAAAAAATCATCGTACTTGTCGCGCATTGCGCACGATGCTCGCCGATGACCTTTATATGCCACAACCGCCGAATGAGTATTCTCGTTTGTTATCTTCTTTGTTACAACAACTTCATTCTATCCAAGGAGCGTATCGTAAGAATAAAACTAATATACCTTTTAAAACGTTATCAGTTAAACAGATGGCCGTTGTTGATAAAGCTCTTGATAAATATAGTAAGTGGTTATGTAGAGATTCTGAAGATGCCGACTTTATATCTACTCGTAATTTACACTTAAAGAAGTTAGAAGCAATACTTACTTTGAATGAAGAAGTAAAGGTTGATGGAGACTTTAAATCCTATGATTATAATAGAAGACTTGTTTTCTCTATGAAAGAACAATTAATGAAACGTAAGATTTTATTGACCAATAAACAAAAGATATTATGTAATAAAATATATAAGGAAATCGGTTGACCTGTATTGGTTTTTGGTGTTATATTTAGTTGTTATGAGAGACAAAAGGAGTTTTAATGAGTTATAAATTTACTGACAAAGGTTCAAAGTATTCTTCGTTTTGGAGAAGTTCTTTTGATACCAAGTCTATCTTTGATGACTTTGATTCATCTGAAGATAAACCTAAAAAGAAAGGCAAAGATGTTGTTGCTCTTGCAGCTCATCGTAGAGCCATTGCGAACTTTGTTCGTATCTGTACTTCTAAAGATATTCCTGTAAAGTTCACAAGCAAAGGTGATTCTTATACTGATGGTAAGTCTGTTGTATTGAGTGGTTCTGTTAATGATAAGAATTTTGATTCAACCGTTGGACTTGCTCTTCACGAGGCATCTCACATTGTCAAAACAGATTTTGATTCTTTAAAGAGTTTTCTTAATCAAATGAGACACGATAATGTTCCTAATGAGGATATTATGAATATCAAGTCTATTGCCAATTACATCGAGGACAGAAGGATTGACTTTTATATGTATTCTTCTGCTCCAGGATATATGGGTTACTATGATGCGATGTATGATAAGTATTTTCATTCTAATCACATTAACAAAGCTCTAAAGACTAATGTTTGGGATGAGCAGACTTATGAAAATTATATGAATCATATGATTAACTTTACTAATATCAATCGTAATCTTGATTGTCTTCCAGGACTTCGTGAGATTTACAAAATGATTGATATGAGAAATATTTCTCGTCTCTCTAACACAGAAGAAGTATTTGAGTTGGCTAAGAAAATTCACGAGTTTATTATGAATCTTCTTCCAACTCAGGATGCTTCTCAAGATGGTGAGGGTGAAGATTCTGAAGGCCAAGAAGGTGATGATGATTCTCAAGGCGGTAGTGGTAATGGTGATGGTAGTGAAGTTGACTCAGGTGACAAGGAAATGAAAGCTGACGATGGTAAGCCTGAGTTGTCTGACCGTCAAGAGCAAATGATTGAGAATGCTGTACAAAAGCAAAAAGACTTTATCAATGATGGTCCACGTAAAACTAAGTTGACTAAAAAAGATGCTAAGGCAGTTAATGCGATGGACAAGTCTGAGGCTAAGATTCACGAAGCAGGTGAGAAGTATGAGGACAATTCTTATTATCGTAAGGATGGTATTACAAGAGTTATTGAAATGGACTTGTCTAAGTCTGCTGTTGAAGCTTGTCTTATTCCATGTGCAACTGATAGTAGTTGGAACGTTGAAAGAAAGCAAGAGGTTATTAACAAAGGTTTACAGATGGGAACTATCTTAGGTCGTAAACTAAAGATACGTAACGAGGATACTACTTTAAAAAGTACACGTAGAGATACAGGACGTATTGACAGAAGATTGATTGCTGAGTTAGGTTTTGGTAATGATAGGGTTTTCTCTAATACTTTCAAGACTTCATTTGCTGATGCATTCATTCATATTTCTATTGATGTTTCAGGTTCAATGAGTGGTGACAAGTTTGACCAAGCGATGGTGAGTGCAGTAGCAGTTGCGAAGGCTTGTTCAATGATTGAAGGGATTGATGTCAAGATTAGTTTGAGGACTACAACAGGTGAACATACTTATGGTCAATGTCTTCCATTTATTTTGAATGCTTATGATTCTCGTAAAGATTCAATTCAAAAAATCAAGTCTATGTTTTATATGCTTCATTCAGCAGGAACTACTCCTGAAGGTTTGTGTTTTGAGGCTGTTATGAAATCCATCATTAGTGATTCACAAGGTAAAGATTCTTACTTTGTAAACTACTCAGATGGGATGCCGATGTTTGGAAACAATGACATTGAGTATTATCACAATGGTGCTTTGACTCATACTAAAACTCAAGTAGATACAATGAGAAAAAATGGTATTAAAGTTCTTTCTTATTTTATCGCTGGTAGTTATTCTGACAAAAGAGAATCTGATGATTTCAAGAAAATGTATGGTGCAGATGCTCAGTACATTAATGTACAAAATGTATCAGCAATCGCAAGAACTATCAATAAGAAAATGTTGGCTCAGTAATGGAAAGAAAAATTAAGAAATTAATTACAGACCACGTTAAACAAATGAGAAGGTCAATGTCGTGGTCAGGAGAAAATGATATAGTGGTCAAAAAAATAATGAAAATAATTAAAGAAACCGGTTGACCTGCGGTGGTTTTTTATACTATATTTAGTTGTTAGTCAAGAGAAAAAATAAAGGAGTTCAAATGACAAATTATCCAATGTTAATCAAAGTTGAGAAAGTTAGTGGCAAGTTAGTTGCTATTGATTCTCAAAATAATGATGTGACCGAAATGGTCTCATATAGCACTCGTAAGAAAGCAATCAAGTTTGGTACTGCTCTTCTTAAAGAGAGTGAAAGTTCAAAGTTCAAGCAAGTAGCGTTAGAAGAGTTCGATAGAGCATCTTCTGTTCCTGTTGCTTCTGAACCTGTCGATGTTCCTGATGAACAAGCAGAAGTAATGAATTTCATTTCAAATTCATATTCACTAAAGCCTGAATCGCTCGTGATGAAAGAACTAAAGTGGAAGTACTTAGTTCGTTCTGCTGTTCGTGGTCGTAACATTATGATGACAGGTCCTGCGGGTTGTGGTAAGACAATGGCCGCTAAGTCGCTCGTCAATTCACTTGATAGGCCTGACTTCTATTTTAACTTGGGTGCGACACAGGACCCGAGAGCAACTCTAATCGGTAATACTCATTTTGATAAAGAGAAAGGTACTTACTTTTCTGAGGCTTTGTTTGTCAAAGCTATTCAAACTGAAAATGCAGTTATATTACTTGATGAGCTGACAAGGGCTCATCCCGATGCCTGGAATATCTTGATGACCGTTCTTGACCAAGGTCAGAGATATTTGAGATTAGATGAAGCTAAAGGTCAGGCTACTATTGAAGTAGCAGATGGAGTCACTTTCATTGCGACAGCAAACATCGGTAATGAGTACACAGCGACTCGTACTTTGGACAAAGCATTGATGGACAGATTCATTGTTGTTGAAATGGACTTGTTAAACGATGCAGAAGAGAAAGGTCTTCTACAATATATGTTTCCTAATGTAGATGTTGAAGAGTTAGGTAAAGTAGCTGAGATTGCTCACTTGACTCGTGTAGAGGCTATTTCTGAAAATGGTAGATTTGCTTCAGGAGTTTCAACAAGAACTTCTGTAGAGATAGCAGGTCTTCTGTATGACGGATTCTCTCTTGAGGAATCAGCTGAAGTATGTATCTACCCTCAGTATTCTGCTGATGGTGGTGCTGACTCTGAGAGAACTTTTGTCAAGCAGTTAGTTCAAAAGTATGTCGGTGAAGAAGGTGATGGGAATCTATTCAATGATGTTGAAGATGAGGATAGTAGCGACAACGTAAGAGTCTAATAAGACTCTACTATAAGGGCCAGGTTTTACTCCTTTTTTCTCCTGGCCCTTTTTTAGTACTCTAATAAAAAGGACGTTTTTTGAAATTTGATTCTATTTATTATTAGAAGATTTTTGAAGTGAGTAAATGGTAGTTAACTCACGGTGGTAGTGCCCCAGGTTTTTTATACTCCTTTCTCCTGGGGCACGTTTTATATAATTAAAAGGTTGGAGAGTTGCAATGGGAAAACAAGTTTATAAACATGGTTATAGTTGTAAGTTGGATAGAGTTGTAGATGGTGATACTTGCGATGCTATGATTGATTT
>JGI20158J14315_10000113_pt1 | contig 52305 bp, 33 predicted proteins | sample COG_08_FD_14315 | JGI IMG/M metagenome (IMG submission 14315)
CCCGGCGGCGGTCCTACCGGCGGCGGAACGACAACGTCGGTATATTTTTCCTCATCTTCATCTTCGCTCGCATCTTCTCCTTCTTCTAACAACGGCGGCGGCGGACCTTTCGGCGGGCCCGGCACTTTTTTTTCTTTCTTCGCCTTTGCGCCGCTGTCAACGTTGAACATTTTGGTGAAAATATTCCCGCCGCCTTCCTCCTCGTCGTCGCTACTCTCGCCGCTACTCTCGCCGCTACTACTCTCTGTGTTTTCTTCCCCGTCTCTTTTCCTCTTCCTCTTTTCCGGTGCCGGCAACGCCATCCCCGCGTCCACCTTCCCGCCTCTCTTCCTCTGCACGTACTTCTGCGGCTTCCCCGGCGGCGGTTTCCCGAGCGGATTGAGCGTCGGATGATAATACACGCTATCTTCCGCATCTCTCGCAGAGTCGCCGACGTAATCATCGTACGCGATTTTATTGCCATTATTACTACTCCTTTTAACCCCACCATTATTTAATGCCGCTGTTGGTCCGATGTCCTTCTTCGGCGTCGTCTTCTTTTCCTCCAACAACCGCTTCTCTAAACGTTTCAATCTCTGCACATCTTTCTCATCCACGTTCGATTTTGGTTTCCTTTTGAGTTTTTCGTACTCCTGTTCGACTTCTTCGCGAGTTAACTTTGTAAACTTTTCTTTGTTTTTCACTCGTCGTTGTTTCTTTTGTTTCAGGAGCAGTTGTTTCTGCTTTTGTTTCCGGAGTTTCTCCACTGGATTTAAGGCCATTTTGCTCGAGAATTTCCCCTAATTAGTACTACTACTACTACTAAGAGTAGTGTATACCACAAAAAGCAGCACTCTCTCTCTCGTGCACCACCTCCTAACTAAGTGGTTTGTTAAAGTATATATACTGCGACTAAAGTCTTCTTCAAACGCAAAAGGAACGCTCTCCTCCGTGCTCTCTTACTCTCTCTCTCTGTGTGTTTTGAGCTTCACTTTTGTCTCGTTTTTAAAGGGAGAAAGAAACACACTATTTAGGGTTTTAGTGTACCACTTTAAAACCCTAAATATGTCCTTGCACGCTTCGCGAGCAAAAATGGACGAAAAGGCGGCAAAGCGAAGCACACAGTTTACGACCGACACTCGGAGAAAGAACACTCAAACAGATGATGCAAGAAGAACGTCTTTTTAAGAGAACGACGACGTGTATGCAAACATCATTTTATACCCTTCTTTAAATAAGAGAGAGAAGCGTTTTTGTTCGTCTTTTAACATCTCGTCATGGGGAAGAAAAAAAAGAACGGAGAAAACAAGATGTCTTTGCAGGAGTTCTTCAAACAAACGCCGATGCCAGTCAGGGCGAGCGGGATACTGCACGGCAGAGACGGCGGTGGTCAGGAGTTTGACAGTAGCTTCGATGGCGGTTTTACCGCGAATGCTACGACTCCTGGTTCGGGAAAGAAAAAGACGAACACGGTAAGCCCCTTCCGGGGAAACGATTCGGCGTCGTTTAGTTCGTCCGTTTCGCATCTCATCAACGGCACGATTGACTTTCGAGTCGGGTTTAAAGTCCTCCAATTGAACGAAAAGAGCAACTCGAACGTCGGGGAAATGTTTGTCCACTTACGAGACGCCGAGTTAGACAAACTGTACGCGAATAAAATCATCAAACGCGTGGACGTTTTGTTCGGAAACGAGGCGTTAGGAAGCGTGGAGATGGCGCGCGCGCCGTTCGTGGCGACATTTCAAACCGAGCTGAAAGGCGTGGACGTGCTGATTAAGATCACGTTTCGGTCGAGTTTACATCGACCGCCGGTGAAGTTTACGAAATCGTTTGAGTTTTTCGAGTGCGCGGAAGGCGACGCGAGAGAGACGATTGAACGCGTGGATTTTAAACCGGAGTTGATAAAGAAGATTTTAGTGGTGAAGGGAGAGGAGAGCGGCGAGGATGAAGACGGAGAGGAGGAAGGGAAACGGACATCCCGAGCGGCGAAGATGTTGAGTAGCAATAGTAGCGGGAGTAAAAAGAAAGACGCGGCGGTTGCCAAACGAAGATTTACGTACCCGAATAACAACGCGACGGCGACGAGTAATATGTTCCGGAATTTAGATTTGGAGAGCAATAACGACGACGACGATGACGACGACGACGATGACGACGAAAAGAGCGACCCAGAAGAAGAAGAGAAAAAAAGTAGCAGTGGTAGCAGAAAAAACAACAAGCAAACGCCGGCGGATCCAAACGTGTGGACGGTGAAGGACGTCGGGAACTGGTTGGAATCGAACATGCTTGGTTTTTTGGTTTCTAGGTTCGCCAACTCCGCCGTGGATGGGTACGTGTTGTTGAGGTTGACCGATCAAGATGTTCTGAAAGATTTACGGGTAACCTCTCACGTGGAACGATTGAGATTGTTTCGAAACATCGACGCTTTGAAAGCTTCTCGCGTTCCGTTCGAAGAGAAGACTCGATCGCTCGAGAAGGAAACGAGGGATAAGTTGAACCGAACTACGGCGAGTACTAATTCGTTCAACACTCCGGTAGATTTGTTGGAAGCGGACGTTTCTTGGTTACAGTTTGTGTTACCCATGAGGAGATTAGCCGTCTTGAGCGGGTGGCTTTCTCACGTCGTCGATGAAGTCATAGAGCGATTCAACGTGGACGTCGGGTCGAAACGTGAAACAATCGCCGCACAGATTAGCGTGTATTGCGTCTCGGCGATAAAGGCAGAGTTGGAAATACAGGAAATCAATGCCGACAGGAGTAAACAATCGACGCCGACGACGGCGAGAAAAAGTAGAATTAGAGAAAGCTTAGAAACGGTCAAGGGGTGGTCGAAGGAATTGGAATTGTTCGACGACCCGAAGACGTTGGACGAGCGACAGCTGCAAAAAAACTTGATCGCTTTGCATTTACTTCTGAAAGAAGAAGAAGAAGAGGAGGATGTCGAAAACCACGCGAATAATTGGATGGGGAGCAGTGGTGGCGTTTCAACTCCGCCGCCACTGTTGAACGCCAAGGCGCAATCGTTCATTGGAAGCGGAACGTCGATGGCGTCTTTAGGGGAGTTGGAGCCGTCCTCGCGAAGCGCGTCGCCGTCAAATGCGCATCATTTACGGCACGTGTCTTCGGTCATGGAACTCGCCGAAGAGTGCGAGATTCGATACGATGACATTGAATTCTCAACTGGCGAGGCGTCCTCTTCGAACCGAATCGGTCGAGGCGGCTTTGGGGAAGTATTTTTAGGTCGATACAACGGCAGTCTCGTCGCTGTAAAAAAATTGTTCGAATCTCCTGTTGGGAAAGGATTGGACGAATTCAAGAGAGAGGTTTCGGTCTTATCAACCTTGCGACATCCGTCTATCGTCCTATGGCTCGGCGCGTGTACCGTCTCGCCAAACACCGCCATCATATTAGAGTACATGGATAGAGGCTCTTTACACGACGTTTTGCATCGCACGGAAGCCGTGTTGACCTTATCTACGCGCATTCGATGGTCCATCAGTATCGCCAAAGCGATGGCGTATTTACACACCCACAAACCGCACGCGATTATCCACTGCGACTTGAACTGCAACAACGTTCTCATCAACCGAGACGGCGCCGTGAAAGTTACCGATTTCGGTTTATCCAAAGTCAAGCAACACAGCAAAGCGACGAGGCAAACCGGCGTGACTGGAACGGTATCTTACGCCGCACCGGAAGTTATCATCGGAAATCAATTCACGGAATCGAGCGACGTCTTTTCATACGGTGTCACCGTGTGGGAAATTGTCGCCAGGAAGATACCGTGGGACGGCTTGACGGAGTATCAAATAGTCTACCGAATGAGTTCGGCGTTGGATAACTCGGACACCGAATACGCCGCGTGCGAACAACATTTGAGAATGAACGCAAGGAGCGACGAAGAACAAGATCAAGAAAGCAGCAGCACAACAACAACATCATCATCGTCGATAGCATCGACACCGTTCCGTCCCCCGTTACAATCCATCTTGCGCGATTGTTGGTTCAAGCTTCCCGAACGCCGACCAAAAATGGGCGATATTCTCGTTCGGATGATTGAAGTACACAAAGAGGCGTGTAAAGAAGAGCGGACGAAACGACGGGAGAAAGCGAAGGAGGAGGAGGAGGTGGGAGGCGCGACGACGAAAACAATTTAATAAACCCTGTAAATCTGTATCATTATATATATACCTATTCGTCTTTGACGCTTCGCACACACAGACAGTAGTTTTCACTCCAAATCCTCACAAACTTGGATGCAGTAATAAAGAGTTACTGAAAAGAGATACATACGCGCAAAAACGCACGAACAAAACGTTCAAACGCCAAAACCATCCGTCGTCATGAGGGAAACCCGATCGCACCGATCGCAACAGCCTTCTTCTTTGGAGAATACTCGTAATAATAAAAAGACGACTCAGACGAATTTCCCCCAACGGCGAGGAAACGAACGCAACAAAGACGACGACGATAAAGATTCCTCCAACTACGCGCGAAACGTGCGCGCATCCCGCGAGAACGGCCTGACGAACACTGCTTTTGGTGGTGGTGATGCGCCCGCTTTCGGCAGCTTTCCCTCCAGGAAGCGACAGGGCGAGAGAGAAGAAGGGAATGCTCCCCCGGGGAGGTTTGGGGGTGGTTCTGGCCAACAGCAACACCAACAACAAAAACGAGCGAAAAAATCCGTCTTTCACGCGAAAGAGCAACAAAAGTCCGCAACCTTCCGCAACCCGGACCGAACGGACGGGACGTATTCGGACCAAGAGTTATACGAGCAAGCGATAGATCACTTGGATTACAGACGGTTGAAACGGTATAAATTGTGGTGGATTGAAGATCCGGAGTATCACCGGAAGTTGTACGAGTCGATGGCGAACGCGGGGAGTCCGGTGCGATGGTCGGAGACGGACGAGGACGAGAGGATCGAGGATATCTTGAATCCTGAGGAGAAGAAAGGGAGGAAGAAAGTGCAAGGGCCTTCCTTGCCGAAAGCGAGCGACGACGAGGACGAGATGGACGAGAAGAAAAAGAGGAGAAAAAAGACGACGAAGAAAAAGCATTCGAGCAAGGAGAAGAAGAAGAGGAAGAAGGAGAAGAAGAAGAGTCGAAAATCTTCCTCGCGGCGCAAGCGCCGAGGAGGCGGCAGCAGTAGCGAGAGTTGCAGCGAGAGTAGCAGTAGCGAAGACGACGACGACGATATCGACGAGGGCGAGTTGGTACCAGATTTTGACGGCGGCGAGGGCGGGAAAGGTAAGGACGACGAGAAGGAGCAACCCGAGCGTTTCTTGCAATTTTTAGAGAAGGAAGAGAGAGAGAAGAGAGAAAAACTCGTCGCCGCCGCAGCGTTAGAAGAACGGAAGAAGAAAGAAGAGCGTTTGCAAAGCAGCGCGGGAGGAGAAGGAAAAGAAGGAGCAACACATGTTGCGGTCGATTTCGGCCCGGCGGCGCCGCCTCCCGAGGACGAGAATAACCTCGACATCGCCGCCGGAATACGAAAACCGGGATACGGCGGTCAACTCTTACCGGGCGAAGGCTCCGCCATGGCGCAGTACGTGCAATCCGGGGAAAGAATCCCGCGGAGAGGCGAAGTCGGGTATTCGAGCGAGCAAATCGAAAACTTCGAAAAGATGGGATACGTGATGAGCGGCAGTCGACACGCGCGCATGAACGCGGTGCGATTGAGAAAAGAAAATCAAGTGTATTCGGCGGAAGAGCAAGCGGCGTTAGCGATGATTAACTACGAGGAGAAAGCCGCGAAGGAGAAGCAAGTGATGGAAGAGTTGAAGAGGTTAGTCGATCAAGCGAAGAGGGATTGAGAGGGAAGAGCTGTTGTTTTTGTTTTGTTGGTAAATGCGCTATTTCTCTCTTTCTAAAGTTTTACATTGCTTTTACATGTATATTGCACGCGCGCTCTATTCTTCTACATATTACTACTCTACTATTAATAATCGGTTTCATTCCAGAAGTTTAAATACTCTTTCGGACGAACGTCTTTAACTAACGCCGGCACCACGTCGCCGTTCAACGCTTTATACTCCGACTTCATGTCGTCTCCGTACAATTCCTTCAACGCGCCTTCGATAATGTCGCTGTGAACGAACGCGACGATGACTTTCGCGTCGCGCTCTTCCTCGAACACGTTCGCGAACCACACGCGCATTCGATCGCGGACGGACTGCATGCTCAACTCGTTGGATTCGTACCTCAATTCACCGTCGCTATTTACGAGTAAACCGAGTTCGTCCGCGCACGTAAACACCGAATCGCTCGTCGCTTCGCCCAAACGACATTTCGTTTCTTGCGCGGCGTTTTCTCTGGCGGCAATCTCGTAGTCGTCGTTTTCGTGTATCGACGTGATATCTCCCAGTGTTTTTGTGAATTCGCACCCTTCTAAATACTTCTCCTCTCTCCTCGCCAACGCTCGCGAGAGGCCGCCGTATTGAATCGGATCTCCCGTCAAGTCGTCTTCAAAGCTATACGGTCGACGAATCTCAAAAGGCACGGTCAAATCGATCTTATTCCGAATCAAATCGGACACTCGTATGGATTTTCCACTCGCGCTTTGGTATTTTTTCACCCCAGACGTGTGCAACACCGCGAGTCGAGAGGTTTCAATCGCCCGCGCTTGCGGCGAGGTGAAAAAAGCCACTCTTTTCGCCTCTTCCTCTCCGCTCTCCTTGAAAACCTTCTCCATGTACGTCATCAACGCTTTACCGCTCTCCGTGGCTTCGTGCAAACCCACTTGCGTTAAACTCGGATCGAGCAACGACTTCCCGGTCACTTCGTCCGTGCACGGCACTTGTTCGTTCGGCATCGGCGCTTCGCCTTTTTGTCGCTCGCCCCAAACGTTATGCGCCGCCTCGCCGTGTCGAACGAACAAGAATAACTTTCGTCCGTTTTCTCTACTGGTAGTTTCGTTGTTGTTAAAGACTTCTGCGTTTATCTTCGCGCGTATCGACCCCCACTGGCGACTGGCCCCGAACAACGCGCCGTCGTCCATCTCGTAGTTTCTTTTCCTCGCGTCTTCTCCGTTGTTCTCCTTTTCGGCATCGGAGAATAGGATCCTCGATTCGTATTTGAACAAGTCCCGAACGGCGACGAACGCAGACTTTTCTTCCTCGATGTTCGTCGTCGCGCCTTCGACGCTTTCGCCTCCTTTTCCTCCCCCTAAAAAAGGCCGCGTGGCCTTGAATCTCATCCTCTCATCAAACCCACCTTTTCCAACGCTCTCTCTCCCTAAAACGACCACAAAGGATGTTAAGACGGCTGCTGCTATGACTACTCCTCTCGATGGTGGTGTTCTTTTGTCTTTTTTCGTTTTCATCGACGCTTCTTGGCCGTCGAGAAACGCGTCAGAATCTGATTCGTTTTCTTTCCCCGACGGTTTCAACAACAAAACTTCCTCATCTCTCGCCCGTTCTGCCGTCGTGGGAGTCTTTAAAGGCGACGAGACGAAGGGTAAGAGCGCGCGAATAAAAGACGGCCCTACCCACGACGCGTTTGGTCGAGAAGTCGTCATCACTTCGCGGTCGTAGAGTGCAGACACACCGCTGAGAAGTGAGGAAATTCGTGGGGAAAATGCTTCAGATGTGACACCGAATAAGTCCTCTCGACGATGAATACCGAGGTCTCGTTTAAACTCTGTCTCGCCTCGTCGACCATTTTACTCGGCTTTACGCTTCGCAAACTACACGTGGTGACTCGAGAAAACGGCGAATCGTTACTCGCCGTGATATTCGGCGCTCTGTTGCCCAGTTTATTACTCCAGGTATAGGTTTGATGCATTTTTCCCTTACTTTTGTTCTCTGAATGTGTTACGCGTGATGAGAGGCTCGCGCGAAACGAAGAACGACTTTGAGTTTCGTCTCGCGTAAAACAGCATCCATCGCTCGTTTTGTGGGAGCTTTTTGTGGATTTTCTTTCCTCGTTCAAGCGAGGAGAGAGGTGTTGACTAAAATCTCATCAATGTCTTTCTTTGTACTCTTAATGCACTTAATTCAACAGACGTTCGCTTCAATACACGCGAGCGCGGAGTACTTGGTGTTTTTCGCGTACAGCGTCTCACAGTGTCTGGTCGGCACGACTGTAGGTTTTCTGTTGTTTCGAAATCGCGAGCGAAATAAAGGGGAACATTTAGCCGGTGCGACGGTTGGGGTAAATCTGGGAACGTTTGCGTACCCGCTCGTATTCGCGGTGTTTGGCGAGGTCGGGTTGAGGAGAGCGGTGGTGTTTGATTTCTTTAATCAAGTGTCGATTTTAATCGCCAGCTACGTGTTGTTCGCGCTGAGTACAAGACGTGATGGTGATGGAGGTGAGAAAACGACGAAGGAGGTTATTTTGAAAGCCATCAAGACGCAAATGTTCACGCCGTGTTTACTCGCGTTGTATCTTTCGATCGCGTTGAAAGCCATTCCGAACGCGTCGATTCCGTACGCGCTGGATCAGTTTTTAGGGTCCTTGGCGGTCGCGGCAAAGCCGTTGGCGTTGTTGTCGCTTGGGATATTGTTCGAGCCTAAAATGAGTAAGAGCGAAGTTTCAGACGTGGTGACTTTGTTGTTGATTCGGTACGGAAGCGGATTACTCATCGCCGCCACGGCAATCGCGTTGAACATGTACCAATTCATAGGGGCTAGTGGATTGGCGGTGTTGACGTTAGCGCTAACCGCCCCGGTGCCCTTGATTTCTATACGATACGCCAAACAGTTTGGGTTAAACTCAGGACCGGCGGCCACGGCAGTGAATGCGAGTAACGTCGTGTCTTTTGTCGCTATTCTGATGCTCGCCGGAGCGGATTTCGAAACGCAACGGAGAAGTTTGATGTCGTTGTTCGCTTTGATTGGTTTTTTTTTATTCAGCGTTGGTTGTTTCATGAATAAAAAGGCGATGATGGTTTCAGAAGAAGGAAACGACGATTCGTTTGAAATCAGAGATATCGGCAACGGGAAGAAGCGGTTCGTTTCCACCAACGCTTTTTTGACGAGGAGGAGAGCGAATACCATCGCCATCACAAAATTCGACGATACCAATCATCATATATACAAGAGAAGGAAAAACGTCGTCCAACTCGTACCGTCGTCGTTATCACCTGTAGCAACACCACCACCCAGAGTTTGTTGTCGCACTTTTGTAGTCAGTCGTAGGATTAGGAATAGGAATAGTGACAGATTTTTTTGTGTCGCGGCACATCGAAGCGCCGCGTTGGTCTTCTAAAAATGTATGTAATAGTTAAATACAACCAATGCGTTGATAACGGTGCTATAATAAAGTATATATGTGCATGTGTATACCTGATAAGCAGGTAATGTAGCGTAATCTCTCTCTGTCTTCTCATACTCTCTCTTTTTCTTTCTTTCTTAATTGTAAATCATGTCTTGATGCATATCCGTTAAATAGCAGTTCAAAACCTTCAATCCGTAGTTCTTCTCGTCTCGACTGGTTTCTCTTTTTTGAAAAGGATCGGACCCGTCCGGCATGGCAAACCCTTCGTCGCGCATCTTTGCGTTCGCGTAATCGTCTTGACACAAGTGGCCGTACGTAAACGCGTCAATCATATCCGCGCCGAATCGCGCCATAAATTTATACACTTTCTCTTGGAACTTCGGGCCAATCAAGTACCTCGTGAATCCGGCTCCGGAGCGATCTTTCGGCCAATAGTAAAAGTTCCCGGTCAATTGTTGGCCTTTTTTCGGCCCGTCTTCGGCTAAAATTGGGTACGTGTTGCCTTGTTTATCGCAAAAACCTCCCTCGTCCGGTTGCGCGCACGCGGCTTCGTAAAAATTGGTCAACAAAACGAAATCCGCATCCTCGGGGACGTTGGCGACGATCGCGTCTAAATGTTTCATCTGCCAGTTCAAACCGTCCGCTTCCATGATCAACGAAAACTTCTTCCCCGAGTTGGACTCTAACACCGTGCGCCAGGCGTGCATGTGGCCGAATAAACACCCGATGTGATGCGCGCCGCCGTATTGTTCTTCAGTCATCCCTCCCGTGCTGTTTCGTTCGTCGACGATACCCAACCACGGCAAATTTTTCAAGTTGTCTCCGTTTCTCAACGCGTCCGGGTGTTTCCATCCTCTCTGGAAGAACTCTTTATTCAACTTCCTTATCGGTTCGACCGCCCATTCCGCGTCGCCGATGTTTTCCGGCCACTCCGTCGGCGTCACGCCGACGTCGCTCGTCGCGTCCGGCAACGTCTTTCGAATCTTATCAAAGTTCTCGTGATCTTCCGCGTCGTTCCTTTGAACGATGACGACGATATCCGCCGAGTGAATCCGCACCGGAGAATCTTCCCACGCGACCTCCTCTTCCTCGCCTAACAACGCATCTCTCTTTACATCCTCCAAACTTACGCTGCTTTCCTCGCTCGGCAAAGAAGCGTACTTCTTCTGGTACTCGTCGTACACGCGCCACTTGGCGAGTGCCATCGCTTTGCGAACGAACGGCGAAAGCTCAATCTCCTCATCATCATCGTTCATTTCACCACCACCCAACGCTTCGATGTTGTTGATAGTATTCTGTGCATCATCGTCTGTTTTCGTGGACCAAGTCATGTTATCGCAAAATCCTGGGTGCAACCGGTTCCACTCTTCGTTCGATGTTTTCGTNTGCGAGAGGTCTGCCTTCAGTGATGCCGCGGATGTGCTGGACAGACTGGCGAATGCGACGATAAAGAAGAGGAGTGAGGACGCGACGCCATTGCTGGTAAATTTTCTTGCAAAACTCGTCCTCGCATTCGTTCGGTCTTCTGAGGACAACAGCGGCGACGACGACGTCAGCATCGATGAGTATTCTGCGTATAAAAAGCCGCGCGCGCGGGGAATGGATGAATGGAAATTCGAGACGACTCAACGCAAAACGCTCTCTCTCTCTCCTGATGTTGAGAACTTTAGAGATATAAACGACAGAAACGAGAGGAACAAAGCTTTCAAAGGTTCTCTCTTTCTCTCTCTGTGTGTGTATATCTCTGCCTCTCTGATGAAGCGTCGATGTATGAAGCGCAGCGAGCGGATGATTTTTAGAGTTTGGGTCGAGTTTCTATTTAGGGTGGCAGCTGTTCTTTACAACGGTGTCTTTTATGGGCGAGTCGCGTATCGTCATCAGTCTTTCATGACTGCGTCTGGCGCGTCCTTCTCCTTCCCCGCGTCGTCTTTTTCGTCTTCGTCTTCGTCTTCCTCTTCCGATGAATCATCTTCTTCTTCTTCATCTTCGCCTTTGGCGACGGCGACGTCGAACTCAAACTCCAAATCCGCGCCGAGGTACGAATCGCACATGAAGTACAACGCGTATTTACGTTTACCTTCCTCGGAGGGCGAGGCGAAACTTAACTTTACCTTGGAGCTTTTGACCAGATTGACTCTTTTAATCGCGCATAAGCGGTTGTCTTTTTCGTCGCCGACGACGACCCACCAACTTTCTTCGCGCGGTATCGGGTATCGACTGCAATTGACAGGAGGTAAAAGCGATACGGAATCGCCAAACTCCCACTCGCGAGAGACGTTGACTTCGACGTCGATGGTTGAGCTCGTGGAGATTTGCGAGGCGTTGGTGACTTTGTGTTCGCAATCGACGTTCGGGTACCGATTCGCGGCTTTCGCGACGTCCGAGAGTTGTCGCTTGGACAAGTCGCTCAAAATGTCCCCTCGCACGGAATCCTCCGCGTCTAACAACTCGTACACGGATTCCACGTCCTTATCCTTCGCTTTTAACGCTATGGATTTCGTCACGTGCGGTAATTGTAACACGCCGGCGTCTTTATCCCACATGGCTTGCGTTAACATTTGCGACAATTCCATGGCGCACATCGCCGGCGATAACCAGCCGTTGCTGGAAATTACATCCACCATGGCCAAGAGTAAACGCAAAGCGGTCGGTAAGATGGACTCTAAATCTCTCGCAAGGTCACCTGGTAACGCGACGCGACTTAAATGAGCTTGGAGCAACGCGCAAGTCTTGACGTGCGGGTCGTTTGTTTTCCTATTCGTCATCGCGATGGGCGAGTGGTTCAAGACGCGACGTATGATTTCCGCCTCGCCCGGGCGAATCGGCACCGAATCAAACTCGCTCGCGCCTGAAACGATTTCCAAAATACCTTTCAGCTTTGTTTTTGCAGTTAAGGATGCCGCGAATAACTCAACCGTGGTATATTGCGCGTAATAATAACTCGCAATCATCCCGAGGTTCAAAGGTGAAATTTCATTCTCGCCAGTCTCGTCGTCGTCTTCGATTTGCGCGCATTTGGACACCTCCAAGTCGGATAAGGTGCTCTCGACGAGTTCACTCAACGCGTCCGAGACGTGTCTGTGAGACGTCCCAGTCAAGTTGTAATAGTTTGGATTCCTCGTTAATCGACGATAATAGTACGTCCAGGTGAGATAATCCACGGCGTCTTGTTTGGTTTCGATAGTTCTCGTGACGATTTCCGCGTTGAAGTGATCGTGTAAGAAGTGATCCAAGTGCGATTCCACCGGGAACGGTTCGTGAAGGAACTTGGAGTAGTACGCTTTCTTAGGCTGAGAACACATTAGCACGCACGTGCCGTGTTCATCTGCGCCTGGACGCCCACACTTGGCGGTCATTTGCAACACGTCCACGACAGGGTAATCCGCCGCGGAGGAACCTCCGGCGTCGTAGAGTTGCGTCCCAGAAACGACGACGAGCTTTGCTTTTTGTCGTAAAGTCCACACCGAGGCGGCTTCGCAAATCATCAGCGAACACGCGTTACACTCAAACGCCAAGAACAACGCTTCTTTTTCGACTTTCGACAACCCTTCGTGAATGACGGCGATGCCAAAAGTCATCGCGTGTTTCACGCCGGCGTCGAATTCAATCTTCTCGGAGAGTTGTTCTAAGACGTTTTCGTCTTCCGAAGAGACGTTTCGAAAGTACCCTTCGTCGTTGTCGTTGAGAGCGTAGGAGAGTAATTCCAACGCGCGTTGTTTCGCGTGTTTCCTCGTCGGCGCAAAAACAATCGCCGGTTCTTTCTTCTCGCAGTGCGTCTTGATCGCTCTGTACGTCGGTCGCGACATCGCTTGGACGCGAGATTCGTAATTGACGACGTCGAATCCGCGGACGAACAAGCGCAAAGGCGTTGGACGCGCGGACGGGGCGAAATTAAACTGCCTTTTGGAGTTTACTCCGAGCCATTCGGCTAAATCTTTCGCGTTCGCGACGGAGGCGGATAAACCGAGAATGCGAATCGGCGGCGCCGATTTTTTTCCATCTTTTTTCGTTCCTTCTTCTTCTTCATCTTCTTCTTCTTCGCGTTGCTTTTGAACGGAGACGTATCGCATTCTCGAGCAGGCGACTTCAATCGTGGCCCCGTGCGCGCCACCGATTAAATGAAGCGCGTCCGCGATGAACAATTTCACTTTTTGCACGTTCTTGCGTTGTTTCCATCTTCTCGATAAAATGTCCCAATTCTTAGCGCTCGAGACGATGACTCGAGAGCGTTCGAGCAACTTCAAATCCGTCGCCACGTCGCCGGTTAATATGCACGTCGGAATGCCCATGGTGTCTTCGAATTTTACTTTCCAATCCGCGTATCGCGCTTCAGCGATGTCATCGATGGGAGCACAGTAAACACATCTCGCGTTTTCCACGCCGTGCGTTTCCACCGCGCGCAAGATGGCCAACTCCGCGCAGACAGATTTTCCCGAGCCGGCGGGAGCGGACACGTATACGCTCTCGTCAGAATCCGTCAACGCTTGATACGTTTGCGTTTGAATCGGATTCATCAACTTGAAACCGTCGCCTTGGGGAAGTTTTGAATACATCTTTGCAAACCCAAACTTCGCCTCTCGAATTGGAATCGGTTGTAAATCCAACAACTCTGTCGGCGCGGCGAACTTTTCCGGCAACAACAAGTGCTTAAACGAGACTGGAATGACGGTATCTCCGCCTAACCACGCGTCCGAGGTGACCCGAATAAAATATTGAGGAGGAATTGGATCTAACAACGGCACCGTAAAACTCACAGAATGTTCCTCGTCTTTGTTTTGGTACTTCAACGTGAAATATTCCGAGTGCAAAATCTTCTCGCCGTCGTTGTCTTCGACCATGATCCAAAAGCCTTGCGCGAACGAGTGAAACCGTTGATCCCAAACGAAATCTGGGGTCAAAACGACGTCCACTTTCAACGTCGAACGCGTGATTGGCTGCACGTGCGCCTGAATATCCATTCGAGGGAACTGGTGGACAAACTTATGTATCGCTTTACCCATTTTCGGAAATCGAATCAACTCGCCGATTTCTTGCGAAGTCAATTCAAAATACTGCTCCCAACTGACGTCTTTGCGTTCGATTTTCATCAAGATGTCGTTCGGGATGGCTTTGAACTGTCTCAAAGGCGTTTGCGAGGACCACGTTTTCTTTCCAGCCATTTTGCACAAGTTGAGCGATTTTTCACAGAGTTGCGCCCATCCTCGTTTCAAGACGATTTCAAAGATACATCGCAACAATCTTCCCGCGGATTGGGTGATGTACACCATATCCGCCGATAACGAGAAACCTTCTAAACTCATGTTCGAAATGTACGCTTGGAGTAAGATGTTTATCTTCGCCGTCGATTCTTCTATGGATTCCTTCACCGGGATTGGCACTCTTTCCGCTAACGTCGCCAGTTCGATTTTTTCCTCTTGACGCACGGTGACGAATTTGAATTCCTCCGCTAACGAGAACAAACGGCACAGTTCAATGTCACCCATTTGCGGTTTCAAGTGTTCGTGGAACGCTTTCACCGTCCCATGAGAGACGTAATACTGACTGGCGATTCGACCTAAATCCGTGGCTTGTAAACCTCCGCCTCTTTTATCGTATCGAATCAAACCGGCTTTGTCGAGCGACAACGCCGCCGAGTGTACTAAATCCGCTCTTCGGCTCGATAACGTCGGATCGTCTTCCACGGCAGATCGCGGCACGCCGTACAAGACTGGGTTTCTCAACATTCTCACGAATAAGTAAGTATACCCGAGCCATTTGACGGCATCGTCTACGGAAGCTATGGAACCTAAAACAATCTCCGCGTTGAGCGAATCTGCTAGTTTGGCCACGAATTGACTTTCAATCGGTAACTGTTGATTGAATAAAGATAAATAGTATTGCAGTTCTGTGTGTTGGGTGATGATGATCCCTTCCCCGAACGTATCGAATTGAGGACGACCAGCTCTGCCCATCATTTGCATGACGTCTTGGAATGACAGTTCGTCCCAACCGCCTTTTTCGGGGTTGTACACTTGCGTCCCTTTGATTATGACCGTGTGCGCGGGCAAGTTCACGCCCCATGCTAAGGTTGCCGTTGACACGAGCACTTGAATGTGCCCATCCGCAAACAACTCTTCAACTAACGTTCTATCGGCGCGAACCATCCCCGCGTGGTGAATGGCGAAGCCGTATCTTAATAACTCTTTCAAATCATTCGATTTGACGTTTTCGGATTCTTGTCGTAAAATTTCCGCCGTGGCAGTATCGCTCCCGACGTACTTCCCGATTGTTTCGTTTTCTATGGCCATGTCGCGCAAAGCTTTCGCCGTTTTGTACGTTTCTTTTCTCGAGTGCACGAACACCATCACTTGCGTTTGACCAGCTTGTTCGTCGACTTTTTCGTAGCACACTTCGTTCATCAACTGAAAGCGTTGCAACGGTTTCTTCACCGTGATGCCGATGAATTGCGATTGCAACGGGCACGGTCTGTATGAGTTATCAAAGACGAACAACCCTTTTCCGTGGTCGACACGAGCGAACGCGGCGACGTCGTCGTAGTTCGGTAGCGTGGCAGATAAACCAACGAATCGGACGTGTTTGCGAGTCTCTTCGACTTGTCGGATCGTACGCGCGATGATGGATTCCAAGACTGGACCGCGACCGTCGTGCAACAAGTGAACTTCGTCGACAATCAACAACGACACGGATTGCGTGTACGCGCGGTCGCCAGACTTTCGCGTTATGATGTCCCATTTTTCAGGAGTACTGACGATGATCTGCGTGTCTTCAATTTCTGCTTTGGACATGGAAACGTCCCCGGTCAATTCGCGGACGTTTACTCCGAAATCTTTCAACCGTTCGCTCAAGTTACCGACTACTTCCGCGACCAACGCTTTCATCGGAGCGACGTATACTATTTTAAACTTGGTCAAATCAATCTCGCCGGTGTCTGGATCGAGGTGTTTTCCTATTTCATGGCATATGGTGAGCACCGCAACGTTCGTTTTTCCCGCCCCAGTTGGCGCGCAGAGTAACATGTTTTCTGGCGACAACAACGCCGTCTCGTACACTCTCGATTGGACTCTGTTCAAACTTTTCATGCCTTTAAACGCCGGCCTGGCCCATTCGGGAATTTCCTCGATTGGTCGTAGCTTTTCGTTATCCGCAAACGGCGGCGCTTTCATCGCCGGCACGTGCACTTCCTCGTATCCTTTCTTTTGCGTTCGAAACGAGCCTTCTGGGAGTTCGCACTTCGCGTTGGCCATCAAGCGACTGCCTTGATGAAACGCCAACGCGTCCAGTTCTAAGACTTTTCGGTGCGCGCTCGCGCCGAGCTCTTTTTCTCTTCTCTTTTGCGCGTCTAATCGTAACTTTTTCGCTTCTTCTCGGATTTTGTTCTCGACATTTTCCTGTCGCTCTCGCGCGGACGCCCTCGTCGCTTTCATTTCGGACAAGATCAACGCGCCGTTGGAATCGTTGCTCATTAAATTTTCAATGTCTTGCTTCTCCGTTTCCGATTGCGCTCTCGAGAGTTTCGTGCACCACAAGATGACGTCTCTGTTTTGCATCAACGTTTTCACCAAATCGAATTTGTCGTACTCGAGAAGTCGAACGAGTTCATTTTCTCGCGATCGGTCGTCCGGCGCCTCCAGCGCTTGCAAAGCCTTCTCGGCGATTTCGGACATTTTCGTCTGATCGTTTTCTTTCTCCTCTTCGGTGGTCGCGGTTGACGAACCCGAGAAAGCGTTGGAAATTAAACGCTGCAAATAATAGGCGTCAATTTCCGACGGACGAACTATCACGTGTTGTTTCTTGTGTCTTTTTTTCGGTTCACCAAGAGAGTCATCAGAAGCGTCCGAATCCTCTTCCTCCTCGTCTTTATCGTCGTCGTCATCCGAATCTTCTTCCTCCGACTCCGACCTCAACTCTCTCAACTCCGCTCTGTTTCCACCGTCTCCGTCGTCGTCGTCGTCCGAATCGTCCTCGTCGCTCTCTTCAAACTCCACCGCAACGCCAACGTCGTCGTCCATCTCTTCGTTCTCGCCGTTTTCGTACTCTGGATTCCCCTCCTCCCCCTGGCCGGCGGGCGTAAAATCCGTAATCATCTTCCCCACCGCGACTAACTTGGCAAACTTCTCCTCCGATAACTCCCCAACCAAACTCTCCACCTCTTCCTTCCGTTTCTTCTCGTTCACGGAAGTATCCTTCAACGTCTCCAACACCTCCTCCGCCGCGCCTCTCAACACGTCCGACGGTTGCTCGCCGAATTGTTCCGTCATCGATTTCAACAAAACTTCGTACGCCGCTCGCGTTTCTCTCGTCTTGGGTTTATACCCGCTGTTAAAGTTCATCTCGGAAGAGAGGACGTCTTTTTTGTGACCTGTTTTCTTTCTCTTCTTGTGCGTAGCGTTCGTCGCGAATGCGTCCGAATCTTGCGAATGCTTCACATCGATCGCATTTTTGGTCTTCTTTTTCTTCGCATGAATCTTGTCGTCGTTGGTTGTTTTAACGCGATCCCCGAACGCTTTCGCATCGATCCTGCCCCATAAACTTTCCGGCATCCCGCTCGGTTCGTGCATGCGTCTTTCCGTTTTATCCGCTTGGAGGACCAAGGACGCGTTCGCTTTGTATTCGTACTGCCGGAATCGGGCGGCGCGTTCTGCGGCGGAACCGATGGTTTTCTCGTCATCTTGAACGCCCATTATATACTAAGAATAAGAAGACAAAAACAAAGAAACAAACACAACAAATCAAAGAGAAAGAACGCTTCAGAAAAGAGGTATACGTTTGTGTCGTTTTAATGGCTTTCACAAAGCGCGCTTCTATCGTGCGGCGATTGCTTTAAATTCGAAGAAGGAAATTCGAAGCCATGAGAGTTAGGGTTTCAAACCCTAAAATACTCGGAGAGGGTTTTGGTGTTCCTTTCGGGGAGAAAATTAGTCGCCAGAAGTAGAACGAGACACGCGCGCTCTGAGTAAACGCGCGGAACGAGAGAGAAAGAAAGAACGAAGAACTGTAACAACGACGAGAGGATGGTTTTGACGACGTCTTTTTTTTACCGAAAAACGACTTTGTCCTCCGGTTGTGCGAATGCTTTGGAAACAACCACCAAGAGGACGACTGATAACAACGGGAAAAAGAAGACGAAGAAGAAGAAAACCAGCAAAGATGTGGAACGAGGAGGTCGATTTTCGGGGTCGTCGTTGAATACCACATCGGCGGCAAAGAAGAAAGTGGCGATGATCGTTCTCTTCTTCGGGTTTTTGAGCGCAGCGGTTGCCTCGGTGAGTGCAAGCCTTCACGAAGAAGGCGTTTCTATCCCGGATGTGAGGTTGGACCAACAACAACGGGAGGAGGAGGAGGAAAAGGATGGACGAGTGAAAACGAGCGGCTTTAGGCGCCTGTTGGAAGAGGATGAGGTCGCGGAAGCGCGACCGTTGCGAGGACGCAGGATCGGCGGGCAACGATTCGATCGAGTTGTGTATCCTCCGAAAGATCGAGAGCGAGCGAGAGGGACGCTGAGACAGTTGTTGGAGGAGGATTACAATAACAACGAGGAAGAAGTGGTGGCCGCGGAAGGAGAAGAAGAAGAAGGAGCAAACGGCGGCGAAGAAACGGAGGAGGAAATCCAAGAAGAGATCGCCGAGGAGAAGGAAGAGGAGAGAGAGATTTTGGAGGAAGAACGCGAAGAGAGAGCGGAGGCGCGCGAGGAGCGACGAGAGCGTCGAGAGCAACGCCAAGAGATGCGAGAGGCGGTGGAAGAGGTCAAGGAGGAAGTCGCCGAAGAACAAGAGGAGGAAGCAGAAGCCGAGGCGGAGGCGGAGCAAGAGGCGGAAGAACAAGAGGCTTCGGAACAAGAGGAAGAACAAGCCGCGAGCGAGGAAGAGTCGAGCGAAGAGTAAAAATTGGATTGAGCTTTACTCTTACTTTTATGAGACCTTTACTATTACGTTTTATTGAAATGAACTTACCAACGAGAGGAGGATGAACACGCTTTTGCGAGCGAGGAAGAGACGATCAAAGAGTTGTAAAAAGGATTGAGCTTTACGAGTACTTTTATGACCTTTACTATTACGTTTTATGTTAAATGAACTTTTGGTACAAATTTGCCCTCATTTATTTTCACGCTTATTACACACAACAACAACAACAACAACAACAACAACTTTCGCTTTGAAAAGAAGACATTTAACATTAATTTGCAAACGCGAGAGAGAGAAAGTGTGTGTGTGTGTGTGTGTACCGCGGAACGATCAAGAAGTGTTCTCGTTCAACAATAAAAGGTAGAACACAAATTAGGGGAAAATGAAGCCGTCGAAATGGCGGATTCAATTCGAGACGGAGGAAGAAGATACCCTGGACGCCTCCTCGCCGAAACCAATGATTCAGCGCGACCCGTCCTCGCCGACGAGCCCGAGTCGTAAACGGAAAGGTTTTGTCGTCGGGATAGGAGGAGGAGGAGGAGGAAGAGCGATGGATACGTTGGAAGAAAAGATAACGAGGAGAATTCCATTTTTAACCGCTCTGGAAACGAAGAATTTGGAGTTCAACGCGCAACACGCGACGAGAGAGTGTTTGAGACATTTTGGGTTACCAGTCGTTTTGAAAGATAGGAAACGATTGAAACGGAGGAACAGTAACAGTGCTACTACTAATATTACGAATAGGAACGAGAAAAAGAGCGGCAAGAATACGACGGAATTAACGCTGAGCGAAATCCGCGGGAACGTGAAATGGGGGTGGGCGCGCGAGGCGACGAAAACGGGCGTGAAAGAAGCAAAACGAGGCCATTTTATGATCGCGTTGAAAGCGTTCGACCGAGCGATTGAGTTAGACTCGAAGCACGTGGACGCGTACGTCGCGAGAGGTGCGGTGTTAGCCAAAAATACGGATTCGGAGAAGATGACGGTGTCGAGACGAGTGGAGTGTTTGGAGGAGGCGAGAAGGGATTTCAGGTTGGCGTTGGAGATGGAAGAAGGGCACGAGGACGCGAAGAAATATTTAGAGAAAGTCGAGGAGGAATTGTTGGAGTTGAGAGAAAAACTCGAAAAGCAACGCGTTCCAGTCGTCGTTGCGACGAAGAGAAAAATTTCGGCAGCGACGAGAATTTCGTCCTCCGGCGTGTTGCCGGCGGACAGAGCGAGGTTGGAGCAAAGAGAGAAAGATGAGGATCGCATCGAGATTACGAACAACGGCATCAACAAAAACGGAAACGGAAACGGTATCCTCACGAATACTCAAAAGAATGCACTCGAGGAGGATAAGGAAATGACGGAGTTCTTAGAAGCGGAAATCGAAGCCGAGATGGCGCGAAAAGAAAAGGAGAAACATCGAAAGGAGAAAAAGAAGCGCAAGAGGAAGAAGAAGGAGAAAAAGAGCAAACACAAGAAGAAGAAAAGCAGGAAGAAATCCTCGTCGTCGTCTGAATCGTCATCGAGCAGTAGCAGTAGCACTAGTACGAGTAGCAGTAGCAGCTAATAATGCATAGTAGCATTTAAATTACAGTAAGAAGAAAACTTCTTCGTTGGAAGGCGCGCGTTATCAATCAATCGAGTTCTTTTGTCTTCTCGTAGAGATAACAATCGAGTTGCCATTTCTCGTCTACTTGCGATATAGGTTTCCACCCAATCCCGCCTGGAATTGATTGCAGAGGTTTAAAATTTACGATATCGTCGCACAGTTTACTCACAATCGCCAATCTCGCGCCAACTTTCATCTCCCGCGACAGTTTCGCCTTCAACATCCCCACCGTCGTATCGTGAAACGTCGTCGCGTGCACGAATATGAAATCGAATTGAGAGAGGTCTTGGTCGAACACATCGCCCTGGGAGACGGATATTTCACACGCGTGGCTACTGTCGCTATATTTCTCTAATTTTTCTCGTAACCTTGCGATGCCTTCGATCGCTTTCGCGGCTAAATCCGGACAAATCTCCACGCCGTCCGCTTTGGCAAACTTCCCCGACAAGGCCGCCGTCTACGCGTATCGATCGATGATGCAGAACGGAAAGAAGGTGAGTACTACGCTTGAAAACGACAAAAAAACACGGAATAACGAGCATGAAAACGAACGTAAAAGAAGAATCAACTCGAAAAGAACGACATAAAACCAAATCAAACGCACCGCCACTTGCTTCCCGACCCCGCACCCCAAATCCACGTATCGCAATCCACCATCCAAATTCTTCCCATCCGTCCCTAAATCAATCAACTCNAGCATCGAATTCACGTCTATTTCGCCGTAAAATGAATCCTCTGGATGTTTATACGTTTCTGGACGTAATTCCGTCACCTCTTTCGCGATTTTCCGGCTGACATCTTTGGAAAATGTTTTATCGTCGCAGAAGATTTCGTTGTACATGGCTGCTGGATTAAACACCAACCGCTTTGCTTCTTCATCCTTTTCCTCCTCTGAAGAAGACGAAGAAGACGCTCCGGAAGCTCCGACGACCACCGTTCGGTTGCACTGCCTCCTCTGTCGCCACTGAAAAACCCTTCGTTGTCTCGAACACCAACGAAAAGACGACGAAAAGAGGGGCAGGTGCGACATGTTTTATGAAACATTTTCCCCACATTTTCCCCCAAAAACCACGAAGAGACAGACGAAACATGGCGCGATCAAAGTCCCCCTCGCCACCTGCGCGCGCATCGAAGAAGAGGTCGTCGAGGAGAAGTTCCGACGACGACGATTCGGACGATTCAGACGAGGACGAATTGTTGCGTAAAAAAACAGAGAGAAGCGAGAAACGGATGAAAAGCAAGACCACTGGAGGGAAATTGGACTCCAGGGCGGCGGAAAATGAGAGATCGAAAGAGGAAGGCGAAATTCATCTGGAAGACAAAGGAAGGGTGAAAACGACCGAGAGTGACGCGAAAAAGACGACAACAAAACCTTTGGTGGTGAAGAACAGCACCAACGGTCGCGCCGGTGGGGCGTACGTGCCTCCGTTTAAACTCGCGCAAATGATGCGAGAGATTGAGGACAAATCCTCCCCAGAGTACCAGCGAATCACGTGGGAAGCGTTAAAGAAATCCATCAACGGTCTCGTGAACAAAATCAACAGCTCGAACGTGAAAAACATCGTTCCGGAGTTATTCAACGAAAATTTAGTGCGAGGGAAAGGTTTGTTCGCGAGATCGGTGATGAAATCGCAAATGGCGAGTCCTCAATTTAGTCCCGTGTTTGCCGCGCTCGTCGCGGTGACGAATACGAAGTTTCCGGAACTCGGGGAGTTGGTGGTGAAACGGGTGGTGTTGCAGTTTCGGAGGGCGTTTAAGAGGAACGATAAGAGCGTGTGCGTGGCGGCGACGAAGTTTTTGGCCAGCTTAGTGAATCAGCAGGTACGTGGTGTAGAAATCGTTCGTTCGTTGTTTCTTTTTATGGTCTCGTTCCCTTCCTGGCTCGTTGGTTCTTTTTTGCGTTTTACGCACGCGCGCGCAGACGAATTTGAACAACACTCTCATCGAAAGGCAAACGATGAATAAGATCACACACAAAATCCAACTCCGAGGCTGGTAGTTCCAACTTCCGTGACGAGTAGAGAATCAAACGAGCTTTTTAACCCTGATGCCTTTTGATGGATGTTGTTCAAGAAGCGTCTCACTCTATCTTTGCTTTCTATGGATGGAAGACGGAAGATGTCTTTGCTTTTCCCACTCATTCAAAATACTCACGCATTTATCTCACTTTCTTAATGACAACAGGTTGTGCACGAACTCCTCGCGCTCGAATTGTGCACTTTACTTCTCACCCAACCGACGGACGACTCGGTCGAAGTCGCCATCGAGTTCATCAAAGAGTGCGGGTATGCGTTGCAAGATTTATCGCCGCAAGGCTCGCACGGTATTTTTGAACGGTTTCGGGGCATTTTACACGAAGGTGAAATCGATAAACGGACGCAGTTCATGATTGAAGGTTTGTTCGCCTTTCGTAAGAGTGGCTTTGAAGGTAAAAAAGGCGTCCCGGAAGAGCTCGATCTCGTCGACGAGGACGATCAAATCGTGCACGAAATCTCGTTAGACGACGAATTGGAAGCGAACGCGAGTTTGGACGTGTTTAAGTTTGATCCGAACTACGAAGAGAACGAGAAGAAGTACGTGGAGATCAAGAAGGAAATTTTAGGCGAGGAGAGCTCTTCGTCCGATGAATCCGGGTCAGACGAAAGCGGGAGCGACGAAAGCTCCGACGACGACGAGGAACCTGCAGTAGCTGCGCCGACGACCACGCAAAACATCACCGACGCCACGGAAACCAACCTGGTGAACCTTCGCCGAACCATCTACCTTACCATAATGTCCTCTTTAGACTTTGAAGAAGCCGGTCACAAATTGATGCAAATCCAATTGCAACCGGGGCAAGAAATAGAAGTCGCGACTATGCTCGTCGAATGTTGCTCGCAAGAAAGAACGTTTGTCCGATACTACGGCTTGTTGGCGCAACGATTCTGTTTCATCTCCAAAGAGTACGCCAGTTTATTCGACGACGTCTTCATGAAACAATTCAGCACCATCCATCGATTAGAAACGAACAAGTTACGAAACGTGGCTAAATTTTTCGCGCACTTGTTAACCACGGACGCCATGTCGTGGACGTGTTTGGCGTACATCCAACTCTCGGAAGAAACGACGACGTCGGCGTCCAGAATTTTTATCAAAATCTTATTCCAGGAGTTGAGCGAACAGTTGGGTTTGAAAAAGTTAAACGAGAAGATGTCCGAGGAGGACATGCAGGCGTATTTCACCGGCGTCATGCCGAAAGCGCCTTTGAAAAACGTCCGATTTTCCATCAACTTTTTCACGAGCATCGGCTTAGGCGGGTTAACCGACGGCATGCGAGAACACTTAAAGAAGGAGCAAGAGAAAGAAAGAGAGAGAAGAGCGAACGCTTCCTCATCCTCATCATCATCCTCATCCTCATCCTCGTCGTCGGACTCTTCGGATTCTTCCGATTCTTCCGATTCAGATTCCTCGTCCTCGAGCGAGAGTAGCGAGAGTAGCAGTAGCAGTAGTAGCGGTAGCGGAAAACGACGACGACGAAAACGAAAGAGTCACAAATAGAGATAAAGCGCGACGACACACGACAAAAGCGCGCTGTTGTAATACTTTCATCGGGTAATTCATCGTTGGTATATGTGCTCGTCACTTCATCTGTTTCTCTCTCGATCAGATCGTCGCTCTCGTCATAGCGCTTTCGATCGAGAAAGCTCTTATGCATTTTCGTCATTACCAAAACACGCGCATTTTCTCTCTCTCTCTCTCTCTTTCTCTTTGCGCTTGCGCACAAAGAACCGCTCGCAATGCCGCCAAGGCAGCAGAGGAAGGTTCGGGTAAAATCGTCGCTCTCCGCGTTCGCAGATGCCGACGATTCAGACGACGAAAAGCATCACCACCAACGAGAAGAAGAAACGAACGACGGCGAATTACCGTTGGTGTCGTTCAAAGGCGATACGCGAGTCCGGACGCAGCACCGACCGTCGTTCGTTCCGAAAGAAGTGCAGAGGAAAAAGGACGAAAAGGATACGGCCCCGAGTGAAAATGATGCTGATGATGATGCAGATGATGATGATGAAAATGTTTCGAAGAAACGAAAGAGGAGATGTGTAGGCGAAGAAGGTGAAGGAAAAGAGGAGAAAAAATTGGAGACGCGCGCGCGACGGGACGAGTACGAGCCAGAGCATCAACAACAGCAACAGCAACGAGGACAACCTCATAATCCGTTGTCCTCGAACGTGATCGTGAAAAATCTTCCATCGCGAGAGGATTTTGAGTCTTTATTTCGCGAGGAGTCAGGACGCGCTCGACAACTGTTCGAGAGGAAAATCTTGGAAGCGTTCTCGGCGTTTGGACCGATTGCGTCGTTGTCGATCAAAAAGAGCGGCAATGGGTACAATAGCAACAGCAATAACAAAGGCGGGTCATCGATGGCGTTTATGGCGTTTGTGGCGAAATCGAGCGCGGAGAATGCAATCGAAAAAATGAATAGCGGCCAATTTTTGTTCTACGGAGTGAAGTTGGAAGCGAGTTTAGGCGGCGCGGTGGTGGTTTCGGAGAAGGTATGGCCGCCTGCGCCGGTTACGGAAATAAGGAAGATTGCGAACGACGAAGACGAACCCGACGAAGACGACGAGGAGTCGCGAAGGATGCTGTATTTGGACGAGAATATTCACATGCGAGGTGAAGTGGCAGCGCGGTTGACCGCGCCGGCGCCTTTTGTGAACTTTGACGCAGAGCATCGAGAAGAAGAGGAAGAAGGTATCGTTAAAGTCCGTTTCCCGAAAGATTACGCGCAAATGAAACGCATCGATATCACGGCGACGTTTGTTACCGAGGATGGGAAAGCCGTCGAACACAGAATCAAAGCGAGGAAGAAAGATGATCCCGATTTTGCGTTTTTGTTTGATACGATTGAGGAGAACGAAGAGACTGTTTATTATTTGTGGAGAGTGTTTTCGTTAGCCAACGGCGATTCTCTGACTTCGTTTCGAACGGACCCGTTTCGGATGTTTACGCCGAACGGGAAAATTTGGGTACCACCAGCTGGAGGAATCGAGATGGCACCAAAACATAACAGTAGTAGCGCGAAAGACTCGATGTTGTTGTCCGCGCAGTGGCCAACATCCAACGGCGCGGGTATCGGCGCTTCCTCCTCTCTCGTCGATTACAATCTGGATCGAGGAGAAACGCAGAATGCACTCTCCGAGACGGACCAAAAACACTTGCAAGAACTCCTATCGCTTTTAACACTCGAACGCGAACGCGTGCGAGAAGTGACGACGTTTGCGATCGATCACGCGATTTGCGCGGAGGAAGTCGTCGCGAAACTGAGGGAAGAAATGGACGCGCAAAAAGAGTCGCAAAAACCACTCGAAGCGCAAGTCTCTCTCCTCTACGCCTTCTCTGACGTCCTTCACAACGCCTCGGCACCGGTCAAGCACGCGAGTAGCTACAGAATGGTAATCAAACGCGCTTTACCGGATGTATTTAAAGCTTTAGGCGAAAGTTTAAAACACTGCGGCGTCATAGCGAAGCCGCCGTTCATGACGAGAGTTTTGCGCGTGTGCAAAGCGTGGAGAGAATGGTACGCGTTTGACGTTTCCTTTTGCGACGAGCTCGAAGAGACGTTTCTTGGTGATAAAGTAGTTCAATGAATTTTATAGATAGTAGTAATAGCGCATGTATGCAATAGTAGCCCCGGCGTAAAAAAAAGTAAGTGTTTGATCAGTAATACTATCTTGCATCCGCATAAAAACATACACAGATAGCAATGTTGTTTTACTTTTGCGCAGCCGCGCCGTACTTTGCAGCCGGAACGGCGCCCACCTCTGCGAACGCCTTTACGTCCTCCGGCGGTAACCCGGTCCCGGTCACCTCGTTCCCGACGCTCACCCAGTAATCTCTCAAGTTATTCTTCCTCGCGAAAATCTCCAGATATTTCCCATTCGGCACCAACTGTTCGATCAATTCGTAAATCTCCGTCGGTTTTTGCGATTGGCCTCGTCTTGCCGCAAAAATCACGTCCGAAGCCGTCTTCCCATTCAAAGTCGTACCGGGTGGATCTTTCCCTCGCCTGGCCACCAAACACACTTCCTTCGCGTGTTGCAAGTAAAACCCGTGCGATTTGGCCAATCTCCTCGAGTTGGTCACTTTCACCCACGCGATTTCATCCACAAACTCGTAGCCCCACTTTTTAAACTGGTTCAAACACCACTGGTATTTCGCATTGATTACCCACACGAACAAGAAGCCGTTTTCTTGCAACTCTGGAATCGGAAGGTTCGCGATGTGCGCGTCGGTGAGTTGCGAGTACCCCAACGACACGCCTCTCGTTGGATTCGCCGTGGCCAACTGCCACGGAGGATCCATCATGATGACGTCAAATTTCGTGTGTTCGTACATCGGTTTCCAATCGAACGTTGTCACGTTCGCGTGCACCGGAATGCACTGCGGCGGTACCATCCACTCCTTCGGGTCGATCAAATCCACGTCGTACGTCTCCGCTTCCTCCTCCTCGCCGGTATTCGCGTTATGAGCATTCGTCGCCGCGGCTTCCCCATCCTCTCCCATTTCGTTCCCGGTGCCGTCCGCGGTATCGTCGTCGATCGTCGTCGTCGTCTCCAACTGCAACTGCAAAAACGAAGGAAAACTCACGCCGCTCGCAGAGGAATTTTTTTGAAAATGTGCTCCTTTCTTGAGCTCGTTTTGAATCAGTTTCCGATACGTCTCGATCTCTCTGTTCAAAGATTCATCGCCGTTGTTCTTTTTTTCGTTTTCAAACGACAGCCAGCGTTGGACGCACGACGGTTCATCCATTAAGAGGAGGTTTTCATCCAACAACGTGTCTTCGCGATCGGTTTCCATCATCATCGCGAGTTCTTCTCGTGTGTCTTCTTTGTTGGCCACCATGCTGTTTGAATTTTTCCCGGAGCGTTTCGATTGATTTTTCCTCTTGATGGCACGCGCTAAAGATTCCGCGAAGGACGCGAATGTCACGCAACACGGACAATGAAGAGCAGCAGTCGCAGTCGTCTCGACCTTCGTGCAAAAGTGAGCGAGAGGAGGAGGAAAAGGAGGAGGTTTCTTTCGATTCGTCGTCGTCTTTAGTGTCTCGTCGAGACGTTGGTTTTTGTGAGAATTTTTGAATTTTTTTGAGTCGAAAAATGTCAAAATGAAGCACAGAGAAGAACGCTTCACTCGCGCTTACGTCTTGAACGTATTGCGTATCTGTAAGACTAAGGATAGACTGCATTTTGTATTGAACATCGAGCTTTAACTCTTCCGTGATATGTTAACCTGTTTAAAAAGTTCAATTACATCCTTTTGAATGTTTTTTGTTTCGCGCACTTCTTAAAGAGGTTTACTTTTTCGGGCGGCGTATATTTTTGTCTACCCCGCGCTTCTATTGCCGCTGCCGCTGCTGCTGCGAAGAAGAAGAGGAAGACGAATGCGTCGTCGAAGCCGTCGTCGTCGTCGTCGCGGTCGTCGTTTCTTTCGCTCGTTTCATCGCGATTTGTTTGATGTTTTGCACCGCGCCTTCCACGCCGCCGTTTTGGAGTCCTTTTTGCACCTCTTGAAAATCCGATTTCATTTTGGATAAATTTTCCTCTGCTTTTTGTTTAATCGAACGCGAGAGAGACGCGAAGAGGTTGTTTTGGTGATTCTGATGATCCGGGCTGGTCGGACGCGCGGAGGAAAAGGAGGACGCGCCGCCGCCGCCTTTTGCTCGGAGGACGTCTTCGCGCTTGTTTCCGAAACCAATCATGTTGTTATTGCCGCCGGTTGGAGATTTCGGAGAGAGCGGTTGCGAGGAGGAAGAGGGAGGGGCTTTCGCGGCGGAGGTTGGCGGCGAGTCGAAATGCGAATCCGAGAGCAACCACTCTGCCGTGGCGTCCAAGGCGTTCTTTTCCTCCTGTCTCTTCGTGCTGTTTTCGCGTTTTAAACTGACACTTTTGCGCTGTTGTTTTTCTTGCTTCTCTTGTACTTGTTGTTGTTGATGATCTTCTACTTTTTCTTCTTCTTTCGGCGCATTCGGTAACAGTTGCGCGCTGAACGCGTTTTCAGAGCCCGATTTTGAAAGCACGATGTGTTCGTCTCCTTTCTTTTCGCCTCGCAAGTACGTCGTCGAAGAGACGTCCTCCGACGACGCTGCGTTCGTTACTAAAAATGCACCGTTGCCTTCGCTCAACTGTATCGCGTCTTCGAACGCAATTTCCGGTACGAAGTGCTCGAACCGTATCAACTCTTTCATCGGGTCGCTCGCGCAGTTCGGCAACACCAGCTCGTCGCAAATGTCCGAGACTAACTTGCTGGACAGCAAATGCGAGACTTTCTTCGCGATAAACTCGTGCGCGATTTTGTTCTCTCCAATCGCCGGCTCGCAAAAGATATCGACTCTCGGNCGACCTTTCAATCCCCACCACAAGCGTTCGTTCGGGGGTGGAGGGATCCAAAATCGAAACGTGCCGGAACAGCTGGACACTCTCAAAGTCATTTTTAGCGGAAACTTTTGCAACACGCGGTCGTTGACGTTTTCGACGACTTTCTTCATCTCTTTGAGCACGTTTTGAGTGACTTCTTCTTTCGTTTTGTTGAGCGGTGGGATTCTGCCAGAGTTTGTGGGCGAGAGCGGAGGCGTCGGCGTTCTCGAGCCGCTTTTGCTTGTGACGCTGTCGTTCGTTTTTCCGGCAGCGTCTTCGTCGTTTTCCTCCACTCCCGCTGCATCCCCGCCTTCCACTAAGTTCCCGATTTCCTTCGCGTACTGCGCTAAATCCACTCTCGTTCGAATCGTCACTTCAATAAGGCCGACGTAACTCAAATCCGCTTCCACCGCGGCGCAAACGCCTCGACCTGGTAACGATCCGCCGTCCCAAGGTGCGTTTGAACCATCGCTTCCATCTACCGGCCGTAACATGTTACACTTCGGCGTCGCTTCTCCTAACGATAACTTTTCCACGTCAAACTTGCCGACGTATTTCGGTAAACCGGGAAGTTCGTTCAATTTCTTCTCCAACAAATTCGAGAGAACGTTTTTAAAATCAATCGAGCGCACTAAATCGAAAAAGATGCGGGAAGAGATGATATTCACGGTTTGTCCGCACCGTTTGTCGTCGAAGATGTGTTCGAAAAACGCGTCTTGTTTCTTTTGCGCTTTGGCTTTCTCATCCTTCTTCTCTTGTTGTTGTTGTTGTTGTTGTTGTTCGCTGCTATTACTACTACTTCTGCTAATCTTCTTTTCGAATCGCGCGTTTTCGAGCAAGTACTGCGCGATTCTCGATTTCGCCTCTTCTGGGAACTTTTGTTTATTATTCGTATTCGTGGCAGTCGTCGACGTTAAACCTCTTCTCATCGAGTCCATATCCAACGCCCTCCACAGCGCGTAAAACCACGCCTCTTTACTCGGTCCGCTCAAAGCGTATAACCAAACCACCTTCTCGCCTTCGTACAGCGAAGAAGAAGAAGAAGAAGCATCGCTCCTCCTCGCAATCACGATCGCCCGCTTATGATTCCACATCAACTCCGTCTTATTCCCTTCCGGATACTCTACCAAATACACGTCGCACTGCTTCAAATCGATAAACTTTTCCTCTTTGTCCACATACTCTGCCTCCAAAGATGATGAAGAAAAAGAAGTCGTCGTCGTAGTAGTACTCTCCGCCGCCGTCGTCGCGCTCGCGCCGCCGTCGCTTCCTCCTCCTCCTCCTCTGTTCGCTTCCAACTTCATCCTCGCCGCTTTCACGTCCAAAGTCACGTAATACCTCTCCGTATTGCTTCCGCTCATCAAAGTCGTCAAACTTAAAGACGACTTCTTCGACGTCGTTTTCCCAGCGAATCCTTTTTCTTTGGACATCTTATTCGCTTTCACCATGTTAGACCCTTTGCAGAAAATCAACCACCCGCGCATCTCCTCTTTTCTCACATTCATTCCAATTAAACTCTCCTTCTCAACGAATTCCCCTTCGATACATTCCGCGGATGTTGATGTCGTACTCCTACTCGTCCCTCCTCCCGAGGAGATAAACTTACACGCAAAATACACGCCAGACGCGAATAACGTAATCGTGGACGTGGACCCGATGAAAATGCCTTTCGCCAGAGACGAAGAACTCGACGAACTCGTACTCGACATGGACGAATGCATCGCCACTCCGGAGAGTAAAATGGAAACGGAAATGGTTCCCAAGGAGAGGAACGCGAACGTTAATCCTCCATTTCCTGATCCTGATCCTCCGGCGTTGTTATTATTAGCATCATTACTACTCTCGCGCATCATTCAAAGCGCGTCTGTGTCTGTGTGTGTGTTGTGTGTGTGTGTGTATATATTCTGTTCCGTTTCGGGGTTCGTTTCGGGAAAATGAAGCATCCCAAAGTTGTTATTTTTAGCGCACTCCCCGCGCATAAATAAGAGAGAGAAGGAGGAAGAGGACGAGAAGAAGAGAGCAGCAAAATGGACGCCAATGGTGTTTCTGTTCGTAACAATACAAACAACAGAAAATCACTCTCTTTTCTCTTCGTATACGTGCTCGTTTTAGCGTACCAAGCGTTGAATGATGACATTGGTCAACGCAACATTAGGGGAAATGATGTGTCAGAAACGAGGACAGCATCATCGAGTTCCCCGACGAAAAAAGGCCTCTTCTTCGCCTACGTGTCCTACCTCGTGTACTCGTTCCTCCAAGGTGAAGACACGCACATGTTTCGCCCACACCCGGGCGTCTGGAGGTGCGTGCACGGGAGTTTTGTCCTGTACCTTTTGTTCCTGGTGTTTTTGGTGTTTCAAGAGACGAAAGAACAGGCGAGAGCGAGGGTGTTTGCGTTTTGGGATTCAAACTTAATCTCAGCGGGTGAAGATGATGCGAAGATGTTCCCGTACGAGGAACGGACGTACGCGACGGATTGTCGAGTTTTTACTCCGGAGCAATGCAATTTAGCACGTTTTGGGTCCTGTTTCCAGAACGTGAAGAACACGATACTGGATGAGTTTTTTCTCGCGCACGTGCTCGGGTGGTTCGGGAAGGCGTTGGCCATTCGCGATTGGCACTTGTTGTGGGCGTATTCGATTTTGTTTGAACTGATGGAGGTGACGTTTAGGCATTGGTTGAAGAATTTTAACGAGTGCTGGTGGGATTCGTGGGTGTTGGACGTGTTGGTGTGTAACTTTGGCGGGATGTGGGTCGGGATGCGGGCGACGAAGTATTTCGCGACGACCAACGTTGGTAGGGGTAGTTATAGCGGGAGCAGTAGGGAGGAAAGTAGCGAAGGAGTTGAAAATCATGGTTTTACTGAGAGAGTGATAGATGATTTCGAGGAGAGTAGTAGTAGCGAGGAGGATGAATACGAAAAAAATGGACAAGAAGGAGAAGATGATGAGAACGAGATGAAGAACAAACCGGCGGCGGCGGCGGCGCGTTCTTCCGAGCGCACGAAAGATGAAAGCGATGGAAAGAAAAACCGCCATCACAGACGACGTCCGTCGTCGAATTTCGTTCGCGTCGCGCGGAAATCGATCGAAAATTACATCCTTCCGGAGAAAGGACATAACTGGTATCGTTACGAATGGCAGCCGTTCAAGACTCCCGGTCGTTTCATTCAGTGCGTGTTCCTCATCGGTATGTGTTTATCGTTTGAATTGAACGCGTTCTTCTTGAAGTTCATTTACGGCATACCTCCGCCGCATATTTTGAACACTTTACGTTTAGTGCTTTGGTTTGCACAGGCAAATATTGCCATCAGAGAGTATTACGTGTTCATAACGGACGAGCGCGGGATTTGGAAAGCTCAGTTAGGCGCGAACGCGTGGTTGGCGATTGCCGCCATGGCGATGGAGTTTCTGGTGATTCTGAAACACGGGGACGGTTTGTTCACGGCAAAGTGGCCAAAAGCGGTCGTCCGGTGTTGGTTAGCGGTTAGTGCAGTTATAGTTGGTGGATTGATCGTCTGGCAGTTTAAGAAGGAGAAGGAGAGAAGAGTGATGACGAAGACAAAGTACAAGAACAAGAAGAACATTTAGGTATTTATTTTATCAATTTGTGGGCGCTTTTCACTAAAATCAAAATCTATTGGGATCCGACCACACGCTCTCGGCCTTGGCAGCATCGCTCTCGCTTTCATTATCACTACCGCTAATATAATTACTCCTACTTGCACTACTATTCATTCGCTTCCACGCTCTCGATGCTGCCTCTAACACCTCGTCCACGTTTTCCCCGGTTTTACCGGAAGCGAACACAATTTCCCACAAAGACGCATCTTTTCCTAACGATCCGATCGCTTTCGTAATCGACGCAGAGATTGTCTTCTTAATCGCTTCGGCGGAAGAAGCTCCTTCTCTAGCGTTATTGCCATCATCTTCGCTACTGTTGAACAATAACAAGTCCATTTTGTTCACCACGACAATCGCCGGCGTCGTTTTCGTTATGTCTGGTTTGTAGGTTTCCAACTCGTTGACTAAATCAATCAAGGCTTCGTGGGGCAGCTTATTGGTTTCTTTGCTATTTTCAGGTAGACTTTCATTTGCATCGTCTTGTTCTGTATTACCCGTCGTCGCGCGTTTATTCTTTCCATCACCACCAGTCGCGTCGACGATGTAGGCGTGCACTCGACACCTCTCCACGTGTCGCAAAAAATCGTGACCTAAGCCTCTGTTCCTGTGCGCGCCCGGAAGTAAACCGGGTACATCGGCAAACGTCAAGCTCACTTTCGTTTCCATCTCTTTATCTAAATCAATTTCGCGAGCACCAAATTGTGGGGTCAACGTCGTAAACGCGTACGGCGCGATTTTTGGTTTCGCGTTGGTCAGCGCCGTTAACATCGTGGATTTCCCGGCGTTTGGAAACCCAATAAACCCGACGTCCGCGACTGTTTTCAACTCTAAAACCACTCTTCTCTCGGTCCCTGGTTCGCCGGGATCGTACTCTCCGGCTGTTTTTCCGACTGGAAAATTCGCGTTCCCTTTCCCGCCTCTGCCTCCTATTGCGAGCTTAAACTCGTCCTCGTGTGTTGACAAATCCGCGAGCACTCGCCAAATGCCGTATTTATACCCTCTCGGACGTAAATGCGCGGTTCTTATGTACTCTATTTCTAATTCATCGTCGTCGTGTTCTCCGTCGTCGCTTCTCTCGAGATTATCACCATCCTCGTTGTCGTCATCGTCGTTATCATCCCACACGGGCTCGGAGGACCCCCAATTCGCCATCATCTTTTTCGTCACCTCGACGTTATCATCGACGACAACATCTTCTCTCTCTTCTTCCTCCCAGACCACGGTCCCAACCGGCACTTCCATCACCTTCGTCTTCCCTCGTTTCCCTTGCATCCTCTCTTTCCCTCCGTTTCCTCCGTTTTCCGCTCTCAACAAGTTCCCCACGTGACCTAAACTCTTCGGCCCTCGCTGGCCAACCGCTTTCAACACGACGTCGCCGCCGTTCCCGCCGTTCCCGCCATCCGCACCTCTCCGTCCTCTCGACCCGCCGTCTTTCCGAAACGAGGCGCACCCTTTCCCGCCTTTCCCTGCAATCGCGCGAACGCGCGTTCGGTCCACGATCTTTTGGTTATCTTCCTGCGATGATGATGGTATCATCTCTTGTTCTGTCTCTTTCCTGTTGGAATCCGCAATCGCATCTTCGAGTAAAGTCGCGAGTATTTTCGTCGTCTGAATCGTCGTCGTCGTCGTCGTCGTCCCAGAAGACGAATAATACCGCTCAAACTCGTTTTGCCTTTGGTGCGCGAGGCAGAAGTTGCACCAACGATACGTCGCCGTTCTTCCTCTCCGCGCTACGAGTGATGCAAAAGCAGACATATCTCACTTTCCCTAAGTGTGTTTTATTCAAACGTACTCACGCGGAGTCGCGCGAACCTCTTCCATCTCTCTCTCTCTCGCATGCACACACTCTCTGTTTTCTCTCTCTCTCTTCTTCTCTCTCTCGTTGGGACGTTTCCGTATTCGCTCGTATCGCGCGAGTTGTTCTCGTAATGTGGTTTTCATATCTGTTGTTTTGAGACAGTTGTCTTGTCTCTCTCGGAAAAAAACGCCAAATTTTTACTTCTCGGAAAAAAACAAATCTCTCTTTGACTAAAAGACTTTCGAGAACGAAGAAGAAGAAGACGAAGAAGAAGTTGGTGTCGTGAGACAAACGTCGTCATGTTGTCTGGAGTGAGGACGAGAGCGCAGAAAAGACGGATGGGGGAGAGAGAGTTGTGGGATGTGATCGTCAAGAACGACGATATTTGTTTCACTCATATTCTTCCGAGATTGAATCAAACTGATCTTAAATTCTTGTACGACGTGAATACGGAGACGAGAAAGTTGATTAAGAGATCGTCTCGCGCGGATGATTTGAAAAAGAAGTTGAAAGTGAGAGAGATGTCGTCGATATCGACTTTGGAATGGGCGTGGGAGAATCGATCGTTGTGCTGGCGCAAAGACGAAGAATATTTCTGCACTCGAGTTGCTCTCACGAATAAACTCGAGTTGCTCAAGTGGGCGCGAGAGGAGAAAAAGTGTGACTGGGATGAATGGACGATTTGTGCGGCCGCATTTAAAGGTAATTTGGAAATGGTAAAGTATTGCGTCGCAAAGAAGTGTTCTATCGATAGGGAAGCGTGTGCACATGCTGCCGGTGGCGGTCATCTCGAGTGCCTCAAATACTTACGCGAAGAAGCCAAAGCGACTTGGATTTGGACAACTGCCTCTTCTGCGGCTCGAAATGGTCACCTCCACATACTCGAATACCTTGTTGAGCGTAAATATAATAAATATTACAATTTGGCGTGTGAGCGTGCGGCCGAGTACGGCCACTTAGACTGTTTGAAGTACTTGCGCGAAACCGCCAAAGCGCCTTGGGACGAGGACGCCATACGCTCCGCGCACGAGAACAACCACCCCGACTGTGTACAATACCTCCTCGTCAACAACTGTCCTTTACCAAACGGTTGGCGATACGAAGACGGAGTACTACACACGCAAGAGTCGTCGTCGTCGTCATCATCATCATCATCATCATCGTCATCATCATCATCGTCGTAGAAAAACAAACGCAAACGCGCGAAGAAACTTTTGTACTAAAAAAAGCGAGCAAAATTTCACTCAAACCTTCTGATCTCTCCTCGAGCGATCGAATCCAATCCTCCGCATTCTTTTCTCTCTTTGCTTTTCTGTCGCGAGTATTAAAAAAAAGAAAACCATACCATCGATATGAAGAACGGCGTAATGCGCGTTTCTCTGTTGTTTACCTTCTTCGTGCTCTTCGTCGCGACGTTAAAAGGGGTGACCGGAGACGAGTACGACCACAAGGTACGGGAAACACGTAATCGTTTAAAAACGACGAGGGAGAGGAAATGTGCGAGAGTACTACTCCTAAAGCAATTGTCATCGTCTCGTTAGTATTCCCATCATCTCTTTTCGAAGCGCGGTCGAGAGACGAGTTTTCCACGCGCGATGATGATGCGCTCGAGCGAGAGCGTGTGAAAGAGCGCGCGTTTTGAAACACATTCTCTGGTCGGCAATTTTTGATTTGATCTCTCCCGAAAGGAGCGAGAAAGGGGCCAAAGAGGCCAAAAATGGCAAAGAAGCGCGACATGAATACTCACCTCTCTCTCTCTCTCTTTCTCTCTCTCCTTCTCAAATTAAATTCTCTATAAAACACACAGTATGCGTCCGGCGACCCGATCAAACTCTGGGTGAACAAAGTCGGCCCGTACAACAATCCGCAAGAGACGTACAATTACTACGAACTGCCGTTTTGCAAAGTGGAACCGAAAGACGGCGCTTCGAAGAAACCGGTGCACAAATGGGGCGGTCTCGGGGAGATTTTGGAAGGGAACGAGTTGATTTTATCCAACGTGGAGTTTAAGTTTAGGCAAGATTTACCGAAGAGAGTGATGTGCTCGACCGGGAAGTTGACGGAGAAAGAGGTGGAGAAGTTCTCTAACGCGATTAGGAATCATTATTGGTACGAGTTTTATATGGACGAGTTGCCGATTTGGGGGTTCGTCGGCGAGTACGTCGATCCGAACGCGAACGATGATGATGAAGAAGACGAGGAGGATAACAGTAGCAGTAATAATAAGAAAAGCAGTAGTAGCAGCAGCAACAGCGGTAGTGATGCTGGCGGCGATGCGAAAGTGTACGTGTACACGCACAGATCGTTTGATATCGGGTACAACGAAGACCGAATTATTCAGGTCAATTTAACCGCCGAACGACCGAAAGCGTTAAAAACGGGAGAAAAGCTCGATTTCACCTATTCCGTCAACTGGGAGCCGACGACGACGAAGTTCACGCAACGATTCGAACGCTATTTGGATTACAACTTTTTCGAACACCAAATCCACTGGTTTTCCATCTTCAATTCGTTCATGATGGTTATCTTCTTGGCCGGTTTGGTATCGATGATTTTGATGCGAACGTTGCGAAACGATTACGCGAAATACGCGCGAGAGGAGGACGATTTGGATTCCATGGAAAGAGACGTCAACGAAGAGTCTGGGTGGAAGTTGGTCCACGGCGATGTCTTTCGCCCGCCAAAAATGTTGCCGATTTTAGCCGCTTTGATTGGCACCGGGACTCAGCTCGCGCTCTTGTCGGTTATGGTCATCGGCGTCACCATCGCCGGTTTGCTCTTTGAACAAAGAGGTGCCATCACCACGTCTTTTATCGTGTGCTACGCGTTGACCTCGTTCATCTCTGGCTACGTCGCTGGTGGTTTCAACGCCCGAAACGAAGGTAAAAACTGGATTCGCACCATGCTCTTAACCGCCACGTTGTTCCCGGGGTGCGTCTTCTCCATCGCTTTCCTCTTGAACGCCATCGCGATTTACTACCACTCATTAGCGGCTGCCCCTTTTGGCACCATGGTTGTTTTGGCGTTGATGTGGGCGTTCGTTTCGTTCCCGCTCGTGCTCTTTGGTACCGTCATTGGTCGAAACTGGAACGGCGTTCCGAACAACCCGTGTCGCGTGAAAACCATCCCGCGTCCGATTCCGGAAAAAGCGTGGTACTGCTCCCCGGGTGTCATCGGCGTCGTCGGTGGTTTACTTCCATTCGGTTCCATCTTCATCGAGACCTACTTTGTTTTCACGAGCATCTGGAACTATAAAGTCTACTACGTCTACGGCTTCTTCTTGTTGGTGTTTATGATTTTGATGATTGTGACCTTGTGCGTCACCGTCGTCGGCACGTACTTTCTCTTAAACGCGGAAAACTACCACTGGCACTGGACGTCGTTCATTTCCGCCGCGAGTACCGCGTTTTACGTGTACGTGTATTCCATATATTACTTCATTTTCAAAACGAAAATGACGGGGTTTTTCCAAACGTGCTTTTACTTTGGGTACACGGCAATGTTTTGTTTAGGATTGGGCTTGATGTGCGGCGCGGTTGGGTACTTCGGGGCGAACGCGTTCGTTCGAAGAATTTACCGGAACATCAAGTGCGATTAATTTTGAATTATCGACGTGTGTAATAAAGTTATATATATATACCAATTAGTAGTTATTAAACCACATGCAAATGTGAATCTACTTGTTGTTTTCGTTGTTGTTGTTCTCGTCGTCGTCTTTCTTCTTTCCTTTGAACAATTTGGACACGAACTCTTGCTTCTTCTCGAACAACTTCGACGCCATGCGAAGCGCGTCTTGAGGAGAAGCTTTGAGCTTTTTGCTAAAATCGTCGTCGAAATTTCTATTTTTACGACTACTCACTACATCAACCAGGCGGTCCAAAGAATTCACCCCGTTGGTGACGATTGCATCCACAACCGTCCACGCTTCGGCGTAATCTTTGACAGTTTGCGCCTGTCTTCTCGCGTCGACGAACGCTTTGATCGATTGGCGCAACTTTTCTTTCGTCATCTCTCGATCGCGAGAAAAGTCTATCGTGACTAGGGTTTCTCCTAAAGAGAGGAGGCCGGCAATGGCAGCCACGTCGGCACGTTTTAAAACCTTCCCAGTGTTGCCGCTAATTCTAGTTCTAGTACTGTTATCACTATTTCTACTCGAAAACGAATCGCCGTTGTTATCTTCGGCTTCGTCGTCGTACTCTCTCGAAAACGCGAATTCCGCGATGGACTCGGCAATTTCCATCCCTCGTCCCGCCATTCGTTTGGCGTATCCGGGACCGCCTTTTCTGACCGCTTTCAACACCGCTTCTGGCCACCACTCGGCGTATTTTTCTATCATAAACACTCTCTCGAAGATGACGCGTTGTAACTTCTCCTCCGCCGTCTCGGGAAATCCTTCGTCTCCGTTCTCTGTCGGCGAAGGCGACGAAAACATCTCCCGTTTCACCTTTTCGTCCATATCTTCCACGCATTGTTCCAACAACTTCAACTCCGGCGGGACATCGTCGCCGTCGCCCATCATCGCATCCACGACCGCGGGACTCATCCCGAGAGCGCTCGCGCTCAGATCCAAATTCTTCCGCGTGAAACCATTCGCGCGTTCTAAATTCTTCATCTTCAAACTCTCTCGAAAGAGTTTTCTCTGCAGCGTAAATTTCTTCTCGCGTTCCGCGAACGCCTTTTCCTCCTCGTCGTCGTCTTCCTCGTATTCGCGAATACGAGGAGGGGATTCCTCGCCTATCGTAGAGTACGGGGAAAACGCCTGTAAAGCGCGTCGACCGTTTTGGTGCTCAGTACTCCCAATGCGTACAAATCGACGAGCGCATCTTCCTCTCGCACGCGAAAACATCATCGCCGTTGTTAAGAAACTCATAATATATATTTATGTGTTGTTGTTCAAATTCTCTAAAACACTCCGCGCGAAAGCGTTTCTCGCCTTCTCCCAAGCGATGACGTGGTTCCTTATAATCTAAACGCTCGAATCACTTCTTCCCGTCCTCTTCATCATCGCTGCCACCGAGAGTAATATTCTTCCACACTTGATCCAGTTTCCCTAAATCCGCGAACGCGACGCCGCTCGTGGCGACCATCACCCCGACCGTCGCGCCTTGCGCGAGAACTCGATAGCGCATCATCTTTTGCGAGAGGTTGAAATTTCCACTTCGGAAGGACATTAACCCGGCGAATAAAACCGCCGCGGTGGATGCGGCGCCGACGAGGACGAGCGGGGATCGTTTGCCCAGTAACGAACGCGTGGGGAGGATGTCTTCCGGGTGGTCGATACCCATGCGAAAGTCGTCGTCGTAAAGGGGTGCTCACTGGTGTGGCTTTTACTCAGCGCGGAGTTGTACTCTGGGAGAATTAATTGTGGAGGAAAATCAAAAAGAAGGCTTGAGTTTGGAATCAACGAACAGAACGAACAAAGCGAATGCATCGCGTTTTCATTTTTCAGTCGGTTCGTTCTCGATCGTCGTTTCCAGAGCGAATTGAAAAAGGAAACGAATGTTTGTTTTTTTCGAGCAACGTTGGTGTTAAAGAAACATCGTCTCCTCGCCGTCAAATACTACACACACGTATCTTTTTACCATCGCATTGAACAACAGTTCGGTACACGTTTTTGAAACGCGCACTTCCGTTTCAGCGAGGATGAGTATATCGATCGCGCCAAACGCCGTATCGTCGTCGTCGTGGTGTCGTTCGAATTATTCGAGACGACGGTCGCGAGCGTCTCGATTGCTCTGCTCGTCCTCGTTTACGTCAAACCGGGGTGGTGATGATGATGATGATGATGATGACAACGACGGAGGAAAAGACAACAACGTGAAAGGCCTTTCCGCAATCAAACGAACGAACACAAATATCGACGAAGACGCCGTGCTTTCGAACATCGGAGACTCTACGAGTCAAAAGCGAAAAGCGGACGAATTCGCGCAGATGTTGAACGCGGCAAAGAAATACAGCGAGAGTAAAAAAATGGGCGTGGAAACACCGAGTGTACAAGGTGGAGGGGATTCGAAGAAGCTCACCGCGGAAGAGAGGATCGCGCAGGCGAGAGGGTACGCGACGAAGAAGAAGGAAGAGATGTCCTCGTCGAAGAATAAAGATGCATCAGAGGAGGAAGAGAAACCATCGTCGTCGCGACCGCAAAAATCCGTGAACGTTCAAATCATATCGAAAGATACGTCGTACAATCCGTTCGACGAGGACGAGAGCGTCGTCGGCATGGACGATATCGAAACCGGGGTGAATTATAAACCGAAAGTGTCCACGTGGGGGGTATTCCCGCGTCCAAAAGATATCTCCAAAGAGTACGGGGGTGGAAGAACTTTAAAAAAAGACGAGAAAGGGCAAAACATTATCGAATCGAAAGAAGAAACCGAGGCGAGGAAAATCCGCGTGGCGAAAAAGTTGGAGAAGTATCGCACGACGAACGCGCTGAACATGACGAAAGAGGAAGAGGAGAAAGTGCGAGAAGCTTTGGCGGAAGCGAACGAGTTCTTACGCGTCGGGAGCGTGACGAAAGGTATTGCGGTTTTAGAGCCGTTCGAGAAGGATATCAACGCGCGATCGGAGTTGGGAGGACAGGTGATTTTTTGTTACGCGATGTGTTTAGATAACGCGCAGCGGAGAGACGAGGCGTTGAAACAGTATAAAAGAGTTTTGGGAAACCAGTACGGTTTAGTGTCCAAGCAGGCGGAGAGAATGCTGTGGGGAATGACCACGGCGTCGAAGAAGATGAAAGCGGATTTGTTCGATTACGAATCGGACAGGAGAAAGTTTACCGAAGACGCTTTAGAAAAATGGGTCAATCCAAAGTGGCGGTCCAGAGAGGAGGACGTTGAAGAGGCGAAGAAACTGAACGAACAAGCGATCATGTTCGTTTTCGGATTGGTGGTTTTACCGTTGATAAGTTTTATCGCGTACTTGAATATTTGATGATGATGACAATTAGAAGATCAAACAAAAATGTACNAGAAGAAAAAATTGTATTATATTAGCGAGCGCGAGCGCGAAGTAGTTTTGACGACCTGTGAATTATTCCTACGTACGTCTAGGTGAGGGGATATGTAATGTGTTACACGACTACTACTTCAATTTAGAAACTTCATACCCACCTTTCCCGTCGCCTTTGATTTTTAATTCGTTCGCGTGGAACTTTCTCAACTCTAATCGATGCGCGATGGAGACAATGGTCGTGCCGCTCGAGCACACCTCTTTATACAACTCCGCCTCGTGATCTGGGTTTATCGCGCTCGTCGCTTCGTCTAAAATAGCAAACTTGGGGTTGTGATAAAACAATCTCGCGAATCCAATGCGTTGTCGTTCGCCTCCAGATAACACATCGTTCCATTCCAAATGTCGCATGCCTAATCCTAACGCGTAATCGCCCTCGATGAATTTACCTAAACCGGCTCTTCGCAAGCACTCTTTGACGTATTCATCGTCCACGCGCGCTTTTTTCGTGTTGGCTGGATATACCACTTGGTCTCTCAAAGAGCCTTGGGATAAGTACGGGCGTTGCGGCAACCACATCATCGAAAACTCATCAGCCGCTGGTTTCGTCACGGCGCCAGAAACCGGCTCCCACAATCCCGCCAACACGCGAAGCAACGACGTTTTCCCGCACCCGTTCGGTCCGGTGATCAATAAATGTTCGTTTCGTTTGATTTCTAAGGACAGGTCTTTGAGTAAAATGCGCGTAGAACCGTCAGGTTCGGGAGCACCGACGGAGACTTTATCGAACCGAATCGACGTTTGCGCAGCTTTTTCCTTCTCTCCTTCTCCTGCGGGTAACGCTGCTAACATCTTCTCCTCTTTCGCTTTCTTTTCCATCGCTAACGATTCTTTCTCTGCGTTATCTAACGTGTGAAACAACTCTCCTAATCTGTGCGCGTATCCTGCCATTTCGTCCAAATTCTTACCCAACAACAAAACTTCCGTAAACGCGCCGCCGCTTCTCAACATCAACTCCTCCGTCGCTCGAAACGTGGAAATCCGTTCGCCTTCGCCCATACCCCGCTTCGCCATAAACGGCACGTGCACGAACACGCTTCCAACTAATAAACCTTGAAACTTGGAAATGTTATCTGCCACAGACTTTCGAACTCTTTGCAACGCGTGCCACCTTTGCGTGGTGACTAAATTATCCAACCCGGCGTTCAACAAATCCTTTTCGCGTTCGCCTCCCTTTAGCAACGCAATCTCTTCCGCGTGTGCGATTAATCGCGCGTGCTGGTGTCGGAATCCACCTTCCAACGCGGCTTCTCTGGCAACCATCGGGCCTAATTTTGGCGACATCGCCCGTAACGTCCCGGTGATGAAAATTTGACTCGCGAACAACGCCAAAGGTCGAGAATACCCCAACTCCTTCGCCGCTTCCGTCAACGACAACGTAAACTCCAAAATCGGTTTAAAGCTGTGTCCGTACAAAAATGCCGCCTCTCGACTGAACTCGTTAATATCCGCCACGATCCGTTGGTCCACGTGTTCCAAGCCACCTTCCCTCAACACCGCCGTCTTGTAAAAATTGTTCAGCTTCATGTACTTTTCGTGCGCTCTTCTCGTCAGCGCCGACCTTAACTCTACCTGAATCAACGACTCCGTATACCTGAGCCCAGAATTCACGACGACTCCGCACGTCATCCATCCGATAAAGTTCCAATACCACCTCACCCAAAACTTCCAATCCGCGGTCGCGATCGCTTTCGTCAAGTAAAACGTGTTGACTTTATTCGCCCGAACGGTCAACAGCGTTCGCATGACGAGCAACGAAAACTGCGCGGAAAGGAGTTGAGACCCTCGACACGTGGGCGTCGGGAACGCAATTCGGAGTAAATATTTCAGCTCTTGCCAAAACTGCGCATCCGTCGCGCCTCTCGGTCCTTTCTTTTTCTTCTTCGACTTCTTCGCCAACGTATTCTTCCCTCCTTCCTCTTTATCCAACGTGTTCAAATCCAACATCGTCGAGCACTCTCGAATCGCCTTCGACGCCTCGGCTCGTTTCTTGCTCAAGCTAATCACCTCCGTCCCGGCGACCGAGGCAAACCCAAAGCACGATATCGCCAAAAACGACACGTACGTCACGTCTCGTTTGATTTGGTTCAAGTTGACGGCGAACCCGTCGGCGGAATGCGTCGAGACCGCATCGAAGACCAGTTTTAAGCCGTGGACGAGACCTATTTTACTCCCACCGTTATTATTATTATTACCACCACCGGACGACGACGCGGAGAAGGCAGAGGATTTCGTTTTTAGGGCGTCCATCTTTCTCTGACTCTCTCTTTAAAGCGCGCGCGTGTATTATCGCGCGGGTTTACGACGAGTACATTTTGGGGGTTTCTTTTTGGAGGTGTGATATTTAGGGTGTTAAAACCTAATGACCATTGCCCGCATTCCGTGGGAAAAGATTAGTCACACAAAACTTTGACGCGCGGAGAAGAAGAAGAAGAAGAAGAAGGAAAAGAGCGAGACCGGCCGAGGACATCGATCGATTGAAAACTGATCGATCGAAAAATTTAGTAGTGTGTTTGTGAGAATATATAATCATGGAAGCATCTTCCGTTCGTTTGCAACGACTGCTCGAGACGTCGACGAATTCGACCAATTCCAATGGAAAAGTATCCTCCTCGATCGAATCCATGCCGTACGCGACCGCGGCGACCATCGCGGCGGAATACACGAAACGAATCCAACACTTGGAAAAAGAGTTACGGGATGCGCACTTACAAATTTCCGAGGGCAACGCGGCCAAACACTCCTCGGCGACGACATCGATTGAGTTGGAAAAAGCGAGAGAGAGAATCGGAAATCTGGAACAAGCCGTCGTGTTGCTCACGCGAGAGAAGGACGAAGTCACGCGGCATCATCGAGACGCCGAGGAGGCGTACGCGAAGCTGTTTGAAAAAGCGTCGGATATCGACGGCGCGAAAGATACGGCGATTAGAAACGCGAAGCGAGACATCGAGAAGAATTTACGAGTGGAATACACGCAAAAAATGGACGAGTACGAGAGACGCGTGGAGCGGGAGATGAACGAGTTTCGCGAGCAACAGGTCAAGCAAGTGCACGAGGCGATTTTAGACGCGCACTTTTCGGTGCCAGAGAGAGAGAAGATGAAGGAAGATCACGAGGACGAGTTGGCGAGGTTGAAAGCGAGAGTGGACGAGACCGTGGAGTTTCACGTGAGAGAAGGCGTGAATCAAGTGAAGAGCGAGTACGAGAAGAAGTTTTTGGAGCAAGCGATCGAGGTGAGAGAAAAAGCCGAGGAGAACGCGGAGTTGTTGGAGACTTGCGTGAGGTTGAAGAGGGAGAGAGATACCGCGGAACGGTTGAGACAAGACGCCAAAGGGGAAGGGATTAAGTTTTTGACGAATACTTTGAAAGAGATGGAGTTGAAGCACGCGGAGCAACAAGAGGTGGTGAACGAGTTGAGAGAACGGGAGAGGAAACGAGCCGAGGAGAAGATCGACGAGACGTACGCGGAAGTCAACCGACAGTTGGACGACGAAAGAGAGCAATTTAAGATTAAATTCGAAAAGCAACGAAAGTTCATGACGGAAGAGTTGGAGCAAGCGAGAGACGAGGCGAAAGAAGCCGCGGTGAAGTTGACGAACCATCACGAGGAGATGAAGGAGAAAATGCACGACTTGACGTTGAAAAGTCAAGATTTGATCGATCAAAACGCGCGTTTGAGAGACGTGGTGAAAACGTTGGAGGATTACGTCGAGGAGTTGGAGGAGAGAGAAGCGCGATTGGAGATTTACCAATCGAAATTGGTCGGCGCGAAGGAAACGATCGAAGCTATGAAAGAAATCATGGCGGACGATAAACACAAAATCGCGCAAGCGGTGTCGAACATCATGAGGAACGTAAATGACGTCAAAGCGTGGGCGACTGGAATTCGATCGAAATTAACCTTAGCTGGAGCGGAGAGCATGGACGTGCAAAGAGCGATGGTGTCGTTCGAAGACGCCATGCGATCGGTGGACCGAGCGATCGCCGAGGTGGAAACGAGCTCTAGTCGCGACTCGGTGAGATTGATGGACATCATGAAACGCTCCGAGGCTACCGCGGAGAGGGAAACCATGGACATGCGTTCGGGGAGATCGGTGAGAAAGAGCGAGTTGCAAAAGAAACTATCAGCCGCGAGCGATGGCGATAAAATTACCGCGTTAGCGGACGCGCACGACGGATTCCAAGGGTACGTGGAAAAATACGGTATTGCCGCCTCGGTTTGGGGAGCGGGCGCGGTGGAGCGACCGAAAGCCGCCGCGGACACCTCCGGCGGAGGGTCCTACTTTGGCGGCTTGTTCGGCGGATAACATGAAAAACACATTCTTTCTATCTATCTATACGCTACTACGTAAAAGTACAACTACGCTATATTCTTTATCGTCGCATCAAAGATCGTCCCATATTTGGTAATCGTTCATCCCATCCCCGTCGTCGTCGTGCGCTTCGTCGCTACACGCCACTATCACCATGACGCCGTCCTTTTCGTCCGAGTTTGTCACCGCGTGGCCTAATCCCCGCGGACTCGACACGAGCACCCGCTCGCCTCTCGAAAAACTATAATCGGTATACCCCCCGCCCGTTTCCCGCTCGACCCGAACGATCCCGTTCGCGTTCCCAAACACCGCGAATGTCTCCGCTTTCCCTCGATGTCGATGGTTCCCTCTCGTTTTCCCTCTCTCGATCGTCCCAAAGTGCACGTCTTTACACGCTTTCGGTCCAACCAATCCCGCGCGGTCTCGCGCTCGAAAAATCTCCTCCATCCAGTGCTTTTCAGATGTGTTCCGTATATCGTTGTTGTCGTTTTTGAGTTTCACCGCGCCTTCCCCTCGCTTCGATGCGAGTGGATCGTTTGATTCTGGCATCGGTAAAATGTTGACATCATCGACGGCTCTTTTCCTTTTCCGAGTGCTGCTCTGCTGCTTCACATCTGCGGCGCTCTCTCCTCCGTCCTCAAAGACAACATTCAGCATTGGCGACCGGTTTTGCATCGTCATCATCACCATCACCATCATCATCAAAAGAAGCGATAAAGACAGCGCACCGCGACCTCCGCGAGAAGTACAGGAGGAGCACACGGAGGCCATCTCTCGCGAAACGCTCGGCGAAAGCGATTGGAGTGAAAGAGTGAGAGAAAAAACGGACACTAAAACGGATAAGATACGTTTGTTTAGTGTTGTGCGGATTTTTCCCTGACTGCCCCTTTTTATTCCATTTTCGCTTCATTGTGCATGCGCGCATCCACGCGCGGAGCATTCATTCGTTCTACTCTCACCGCTCCTCTCGCGACAACGCGGAGACGACATAATATCTTTTTCGAAGGTTTCGTTGGTTCCAATCAAAATATGACCGAGTCCGCCGTCGTCACGCACACCGGTACGAAACCATGTTGTAAACACACTTTGTTCTCTTTCGGGGAGCCGCCACCGGGTTCCCTTACCTTCTTTCTCCGTGTACTGACCCTATTATAATGCGTCCTCTCTCAATCGATGTACTACGTCTCAAAAGGGAACAACACTCTCAAAGACGGATGGTTCTCGGAAATCTCCCCGGAAATGTGGCCCGGACAAGCGAACTCGCTCGAGATTCAAGAAAAACTGTACGACCAACACAGTGAGTTTCAACACGTGCAAGTGTTCAAAACGTCCACGTACGGGAACTTACTCGTATTGGACGGGTGCATACAAGCGACGGAACGAGACGAGTTCGCGTATCAGGAGATGATTGCGCACTTACCTTTGTGCGCGATGTCGCGGGAACCGAAACGGGTGTTGATTATTGGCGGCGGCGACGGCGGCGCGCTGAGAGAGGTGACGAGGCACCGGTGCGTGGAGCGGGTGGAGATGGCGGAGATTGACGGGATGGTTCCGGAAGTGAGCAAGAAGTTTATGCCGTACATGGCGCGAGGGTTTGAGGACGAACGGGCGACGGTGATGATTTGCGACGGGGTGAAGTTTGTGGAGTCGTGCGAGGAAGGGACGTACGATTGCGTCATCGTGGACAGTTCCGATCCGATTGGGCCGGCGAGCGTGTTGTTTGAGGAGAGGTTTTTTAGAAGCGTGTTTAAAGCGTTGAAACCTGGAGGAGTGGTGTGCACGCAAGGCGAGTGTTTGTGGTTGCACGGAGAGTTGATTGGAGATACGTTGGAGATGTGTAAGAAGGTGTTCGTCGGAGGCAGCGTGAGCTACGCGTATTGCACGATACCGACGTATCCGAGCGGACAAATCGGGTTCGTGTTAGCTTCGAAGCCCGAGGTAGATGGGAAGACGGTCGCGTTCGAACGGCCCAGTCGAGAAGCGCCGAAAACGAAAGAAGGATCAACGCTGAAGCCGCTGAAATATTACAACTCGGCTATTCACTCGGCAGCTTTCGTGCTTCCTGAATTCGCTCGCCAAATCGTCGAGCCGCATCTCGTGCCGGGAAACGATGCCGCCGCTTGAGTCAATTTACGATACACGCGAAACACTTTTTGATTATTTAGAAAATAAGAAACGTTTTTACTAATTTAAGAAATACGAACGGAGATTAAAATAGAAGTCATGCGAGAGAGAGAGAGAAAAAAGAGAGAGTTTAAACCAAGTAGATGTCATGACAAACACGCGTTGATCATTATTATTATCACGAGTATATATAATAATCCACTCAATTCACACATGTATATACATAGTATATAAAATCACAACGAGCCGGTATACAATTCCCGCTCTGGTTTGTCTCTTCTCAATGTATTTTTATTAAAGTAGTATTAGTACAATCTCTCTTTCTCTCTCTCTCTCACACAGACAGACTTCAAATCGGCGTCGTGCGCAACGAAGAGAAGATATCTCTCGGCGTCACGTTTTTAAACCTCGGCGTCGTCATGCCTCCACCGTTGGCGACCGTCGGCGTCACCGCGTTACTATTGTTACTCGCGTTATTGTTGATGTTGTTGTTGATGTTGTTATTATTGTCGTTATTGTTGTTTATGCTATTGACGACCTTCTTCGGCGACGCGAACGACGACCTGTTGTTATTCGTCTTATAATAATAATTCGTATCATTCGGAGGCGTCTCGTCTAAATCAAACTTCATCTTCTGCCCAACTTTAACCGGCGCGTTCAACAACGCTTCCCTCATCCACTTCCGCATGCTCACCGGACTACTCCTCCGACCGCCGTCGTCGCCAACTTCTTCTCCATTTCCCAAAGGCGTTTTCGCCTTCGCGTCGAAACTCGCGTTCATGTTTTTACCGCAGCGCAGTCGCGCAGTCGTATCGTCGCCGGGCTCCTCCGGCGTCGATGTCGTCGTCGTCGTCGTCGTCGCGGCGTGCCGCGACCCTTCGTCGCTCGTAAAATACGTCGCGATTGGTGTCGCGTACCCGCTCCCGCTCGCGTCTTTCTTCTTCTTCTTTTTCCCTCTGTTGTTGTTCTCGTTCGACGCTTTCGTCCTCCCTCTCTTCGTCGTTCCTTTCGTCCTCGTTTCTCTCGATTTTCCCTTCACCGTTGTCGTCTTCTTCGTCTTCTTCTTCTCCGTCGACGGCGTGGTGAACACCAAAACGTCGTCTCCGTCGTCGTCGTCGAACGCGACCACGTTGTTGTTCTCGAAATCAAACGCTTTTCGTCGAATCACCTTCGCCGACGATGGGGTGGTGAGTAAAACGTTGTCGTTGTTCTCGCGTTCGGAAACGTCCGACGACCCATCATCTCTCGACAGCGCGTCGATCGCATCTTTTCCAATCATCTTCGAGCGGAGATTGTATCGTCGTCGTCGATTTTTTAACGTCGCATTCGTTAAAGCCTCTTCGGAGGATGAAGTATTCGTGTTGTTCGTTTGACTCCTTTGCTGTTTGAGTCGTTTATTGGTCGTCTGAATCGTCATCGTAAACGGCTTAAAAGGATCAGACGAGAGAGAGATGCTCTTCGTTGCGCGTCGAACGCGTCAAACTTTTGGCGGGAAACCAACCAACCAAAAAAGAGGGGGGAGTAAGAATTACGTACTTACACCCTAAATTTTTAAGTGCTTGTGTGACTCTTATACCCTAAAATGTGTACTCTTGTTAGTGTTTAGGCTTACTCCTCAGTCTGTAAATCGCTGACGCTCAATTAAGTTTCCTTTCTTTGTTCTGCGCCGACGAAAATGTCTTCAGAAGAGACGCTCAAACGAAGATGAAACGCGAGGACGAACAACGACCGAATACTACTACTAAAAGTATCGTCGTCAGCGGGAAAGGACTCGTGCTTTTCGTTGTCGTCTCTCTGTCCGCGATGGTTTTCCTGTCGTATTTTCCTCCGGCGACGACTTCTTCTTCTTCGAATGTTTTCGATAAAAATGCCCCTGAAGAGGATGGGCTGCTGCTCCCAATAGCGAAAGAGGAACTGGAGGAGGTTTTGAAAGAGGAACGACGAGAGAAGAAGAACGCGTAGAACAACGCAGAGATTTATAATACTTTAGTATGCTGTAATAAAAGTGAGCGCAGAAGAATACCTACTATTCCCCTTAAAAATGTGATGAGTGTAACCGCCGCCGCGTTTCAATCCGTCGCTCGTACGCTTTTACGACTAAAGGCGAACGCGGCGTCGTTCAAGCACGCTCGGAGCAAGATTTTTTCGCTCAGACGAAGTTTCAAAGCGACGAGGACTCTTTTTTGGCGGCTTCGTTGTTTTCGGTTTTTGTCGCCCCCGTGACGTTCCTTGGTCCCGTCGACTTTTAGGCGTCGTTGTATTCGCCGTAACGCGGTCAAATCTTCCGCGATGGACGTCGCCGAGTATCGAGCGAATTCGCGTTTGTATATTCGTCGCAACAAAGATGACGCGGTGGTGGTCGTCGTTGGGGTTTTTGTCGTCGTTATACATTCTCGTTCGATCGTTTGGACGATGTCGAGTAAATCTTTCGAGACGCATTGGAAGGAAGGATGGAGGATTTTTGTTTCCGCGGAGGAGTCCCACGGCGTTTCGGTGACGTTGGAGAGGAGGAATTTGCGGAGGACGGGTCTTTCGGTCGTCGAGGACGGGGCGAGGACGTCGAGCTGTTTGCATTTTTCGAGAACGCGCGGGTGCGCCAAGAAGTCGCGCAACACGGCGGTGGCGGAGATTTCGATTTCCGTCGCGCCTTCGTAAATGAACGTCGTCGACTCTTTTGCTTTTTCTTTTTCGTCGTCGTCGTCCATAAAAAGCGGGAAATTCAACCGCTCGTCGTCGTCGTAGATAAAACCAAACTCGAGAAGTGCGCCGCCACTACTTTTATCGGCGTAATCGTGAAAGGCTTGCGTTCCGGCGCGATATCCGCCCACCGTCGCGTGCAAAGAGATGTCGTCGTGAGGAGAAAGTCGCACCTCGCATTTCGCCGCGTCTCTCGCGGAATTGAATATATCCAAGCCCGGACAGAGGAGCAAAGCGCCGTTTTCGATTTCCGGAAGCGTAAACGCGCGCGCTAATACCGTGGCGTACGCCCATTCGAACCATTCTCGCAACGTCTCGAATCGAAACGGCGTCAGTCGTTTTCGTTGTCGCGTCTGCGTCTGCGTCTGTTTTGTCTGCGGCATCATCAACCGCTCAAACTCTTCTCGTAAACTCGCGTTGGAAAATAAAACTTGAAACTCCTCTGCGACCAATTTCTTCCTCCGTTTCGCTCTCTCTCCGATGCGACTGTTTTGCAAAAACGCCAACTCCTCCGTCGACCACAACAAAAGCGAATCCACGTTCGTCGGCAACAAATCCACGTACGCCTGCCAATGCGGTGAATAATCATCCCTCGAGCTTTCTTCCTTCTCATCTCCGTTTTCTCCTCTTAACTCTTCCGCTCTTCGAGTACTCCTCGCTTTCAGATCCTGATACATCAGCGCCATCGCCAACATGCTCGTCCTCGTCGAATCCAACGGAAACGACGACGACGCGTTCGCCCCGTCCTCGTCGTCGTCAAAATCCGATTCTTCGCCATCGTCTTCGATCAAAACGCCTCTCAGTTTACTCGCGAACTGTTCTTTCACGAAAATCTCCTTCACTTTCGAGCTAAACCCGAGCTGTTCGCAATCGGCGCGTAAAAACACGTCCCATCGCATCGCCGTCGGTAACGTCGTTTCCGTCGAATTCCTCCCGGCGACTGTTGCGCCGATTTCAGAAGTCCTCCTCCTCTCCCCTAACGGTATCCGAAAAATCACGTCTCGCTCCTCTTTATCCTCCAAAACGATCCCGCCGATCCCCATATTACGCGTGAATACGAATTCAGACGTTGACATCGTTTCGATATGTAAGGATTTCAGCCACCGTTTGAATCGAACGAGTGCGAATTGCCCGTCGATGTCTTCGTCTTCTTTCAATTCTCGCTGACGGTATCTTTCCTTCCCCGTCGGGGAAATTCTCATCATCTGATTCTTCTTCTTTGTCTTCTTCGACGAGAAGGAGGAGGATTCAGACGATTCAGAACGCGAAGTGCGAGACCGACAGACGCGCAAAGACGCGAACGAACTCATCAAAGTGAAATTCGTCTTTTGGCACGGGTTGAGAAGCGCATTTTAACGAGCACGTTTTGTGTGTTTTTAAGTGATGTCTCTCTCACAAAAGTGAGATGTTTCCGCTGTACAACCCCGCGCGGGCGGCGCGCGAAACTTTTTGTGTACGTTTCTTTTCTCTCTCTTTTCTCTCTCTGCTAAATCAAACCATCTCGTCTCCGAAAGGTGGTGGTGCGATGACTCTTTTAGCGGCGGCGGTTTTGCTCTTCTTTTCGTCGTCGTCGAGATGGTTTCCGCGGTGTTTCGACGACGGCGAAGAAGAAGAAGGAGACGCGCTTTTAGAAGGAGGAGGAGGAGGCG
>JGI20158J14315_10000131_pt1 | contig 49029 bp, 42 predicted proteins | sample COG_08_FD_14315 | JGI IMG/M metagenome (IMG submission 14315)
TTTTATTCAATTTCCTAATCTAAAGGAAAATCGTCATGCCTTTCTTGATAAAAAAAATCCCGTTTTAAGCTGGGGACACTTGCTCTTTGCAGATACGCCCTCATTATTATTAAAAGATGTGAAGCATGTATTATTAGTGCGGGATCCATATGATTGGGTTCTAGCACGCGCAAGATTTTTCTTATCCGAGAACTTTCAAGCAAATCTGGAACACTTAAAGTCTGGCCGAGTGCCAATGGATGATTTTCTAAACATGATGATATTTGGCATTTATAATAAAGTCCCCACAATGGAAGAAATTTACACAAATAATGCAGTTTCATGGATGGGGACCTCTGCAAAAGTACTCAAATATGAGGATTTAGTCTCGCATGTCAAAAATCTAGAAGCGGCTTCCTCAGAAGTATTCTTCAAGGACTTACTAAAGCACTGCGGTATAAAATTTCCTGAAGACTGGAAAGAAAGAGTAAAAATTGGAGCAGATCGTAGCCAAAGTGGTACAGCTCGTGAAAATTTAGATCTTGATAATCCCGATATTCCTAATGAATTGCCAGAAACGCAAAAACGCTTAGTAGATTATGCTGCTCCAGGGCTCAGGCAGTTACTAGGTTATAACTAAACCCACCCAGCAGGAACCTTATTACCTTTCCAAGGCTTCATCCCCAAAGCATGATGCAACCAAATGTGATGTGGAGGTATCTTAGAAGGAGCTTGTTTTAATCTATCCATTACAAATGGAAATACTCGTGATGGCTTTAATGAATCTGAAAACTCGTCCTCTCTCCAACCCATACCGAATAAAATAGCTTCATAACTTTCATGGTTCCATAATCCTGCCGTATCAACTGGCGGCCTAGGATCCATGTCATCATCTGCAACGACATTATAGTTGAAACCCATGAAAGCTTGATCATCAAAATCAGCCATAGACGGGGATTTAATTTTCCAATGTTCAAATTTGGCCAATAACCTATCCGTAATATGCTCAGGCTTTTGGACCTCTTTCCAAAATTCCGTATCAGTCCTTTTACTTAGACAATAGTGCATATTAATGAAGTCTAATACTTCGTAGTACCTGTTGGATATTATACGGTTAAACCGATAAGATAATTGCGGCATATCTTCGTCTCTATCTGGAAAATGCTCAGCTAACATAACAGCGGCAAGGTCACAGAAATAAAGACCCGTTGATTCAAGAGGCTCAATAAAGCCTCCAGATAAGCCAATAGAAATACAATTTCCTGACCATGCCTTACGCCTTTGTCCGCTTTTAAACTTTATAATCCGAGTATCTACATCTTTTAATTTTGGGTCTTGATAATCGAGTAATTCTCTTTTTGCTTTCTCTTCGGTCGTAAATGAACTTGAATGAACATATCCGATAGAGCGCCGGCTTTGCAGTGGAGTATCCCAGACCCAGCCTGATGAAAGTGCCGTAGCCGTTGTATAAGGGCGGACATAACCGGGAAAATAATCTTCATAATCAAATGCGGCTATAATGGCTTGGTCGCACAGAAGCCACTGGCTATAATCGTCATAAGGAACTTCAAGAGCCTTCCCCATTAGTAAAGATTTAAAACCCGTACAATCAACAAAAATATCGCCTTCAACTAACGTTTCATTGTCTAGTTCAACATGTTTTATATGACCATTATCGACTTTTGCATTTTTCATATTTGCTAAAATATGAGTAACACCGCGTTCGACAGAAAAATCTCTAAGGTAATCAGCAAATTTTTGGGCATTCATATGAAATGCATATTTTAATGGAGGTCCCATAGTCCATTGGCCTAACATTTTCGGAGAAAGGTTCATCTCGCACAGAATAGGTTGAGCAGATACGGTTTCCATAAATGGAATATTTCTTTTACTTTCCATCCAATCTCGTCCTGAGAAATCAATGGGACCTTGGCGAGCTCTACTAAAGGGGTGGTGGTAAAATGAATTATCATTTTTATGCCAATTTACATACTTTATTGATTGTTTAAATGTTGCATCCGTAGCCTTCATAAAAGTCGCTTCATCAAGTCCAATGACGCTCAAAACGTGATTTATGGATGGAATAGATGCCTCACCAACTGTTATCCTTGGTATGTCGGGCGATTCAATTAACGTGATATCAACTACTTTTTTCTTACCTTTATCGTTGAGAGCTCCATTGAGGTATGCAGCGGCCATCCAACCTGCAGAGCCGCCTCCAACTATTACCAATCGTCTCATCTTAATAAAATAACCTCCAGAAGTATTTCTATATATTTAACATAAAGCCAAGTAAATTAAAATCTAATCTTAACTTTATACGTTCGTGATAAGATATAATTTTAATACAGCTATCTATTTCACAAAAAATATCATTTGCTATGAGACAGAATGACACTAATTTTATAAACATATTGATATGTATTAACTTCAGCAACACAAAGGTCTCAAATGTTAGATTTAAAAACAGGTAACTTTATAAATGGTGAGTTAGTTGATGGTGATACTGAAAAATTATTAGTTAGTATAAACCCCGCTACTGGCAGCCAGCTTACAGAAATCAAACTCGCAAGCCTTCAGCAAGCAAATCATACCGTAGAGATTGCCAAAAAGAATCAAAAAAAATGGGCGGAATTGTCGGGTAAAGAACGTGGACGTATTCTTCATAAAACTGCGGAATTAATCAGACAAAATAGAGACAGGCTCGCAAAATTAGAAACTTTAGATGCCGGAAAGCCGATATCAGAAACCCCTGAGGCTGATATTGACAGTGCCGCAGATTGTTTTGAATATTTTTCTGCTATTGCCCACACAATGCAAAGTGAACACATCCCAGTTGACGGTGGCTTTGCTTATACAACGCTTGATCCACTTGGCGTCGTGCTAGCTATTGGCGCTTGGAATTATCCATTTCAAATTGCTAGCTGGAAAACTGCTCCGGCTTTGGCTTGTGGAAATTCAGTTATTTTTAAACCCTCAGAATTAACCCCTATAACTGCGAGTGAACTTGCAAAAATTTTGAAAAAAGCAGGGCTTCCAGATGGAGTCTTTAATGTCTTAAATGTTGAAACAAAAACTATTGTCAATTTGTGCGCTCATAAAGATATAGCAAAGGTCTCTATTACCGGTTCAGTTGAAACAGGGAAAAAAGTAATGTCTCAGAGTGCTTCAACTCTTAAACACATTACAATGGAATTAGGAGGGAAATCCCCTCTTATTATTTTTAAAGATGCAGATATGGATATTGCGGTGCAATCAGCTATTAATGCAAATTTTTATACACAAGGTGAAATATGTACAAATGGTACTCGTGTCTTTGTAGAGCGACCTGTATATGAAAACTTCTTAAGTGTAATAAAAAATGCAACAGAGGCTTTAAAAGTAGGAGATCCACTAGACCCTGAAACAGATATTGGCTCCCTAATAAGTAAGCAACACATGCAAAAAGTTTTAAGCTATATCAAATCAGGTATTGATGAAGGTGCAAAAATTATTGCAGGCGGGTTACAAGTTACAAAAGGTAACTTAAAAAATGGAAACTTTATTCAGCCAACCATATTTAGTGATGTGAAAGATAATATGAAGATCGCGCGAGAAGAAATATTCGGACCTGTGATGTGTGTGATGCCTTTTGATACAGAGATTGAAGTTATCGAAAGNGCTAATAATACCGAACTAGGCCTAGCTGCAGGAGTCATTACCAAAAATCTCTCTAAAGGACACAGAGTGGCAAAAGCCTTAGAAGCTGGAATTTGCTGGGTGAATTCATATAATCTAACACCCGTAAATATACCTTTTGGCGGAAAAAAAATGTCAGGATTAGGACGAGAAAATGGGTGGGCTGCTGTCGAAAACTATACTGAACGCAAAACTATTTTTGTAGCAATAGAACAAGAATAACATTCAAATTAGCATATATCCCATTTAAAGAAATCCTATAACTGGCTCAATATAATTGCCGTTGCTGGTTCTAAACAACGCATATCGTTCTAATGCAGTTCTACTTAAGTAATGAGCGAAATATTCAGATAATTCATTAGGTCATATTTCGCAATTAACATAAGTGGGAGAAAGCTATGTTAGTTTCACAAAGTAATGATGAAGTCATTCAAAAAGACCGCAACTCTGTTTGGCATCACCTAACGCAGCATAAAGACCTTGATACAAAAGATCCTTTTATTATTGCTGAAGGAAAAGGTATGATTGTAAAAGATACTACTGGCAAAGAATACCTGGATGCGACGTCCGGCGGGGTATGGTCAGTAAATGTCGGTTATGGCCGAGAGAGCATTGCAAAGTCTGTAGCGGATCAATTAACCAAAATGTGTTACTATTCTGGAACAGGTGGAACTATACCTGGCGCTTTATTTGCTAATGCACTTATTGATAAAATGCCGGGACTTAGCCGTGTGTATTATTCAAATTCTGGGTCAGAAGCCAATGAAAAGGGTTATAAAATGGTCAGACAGCTCTCTCGTATTGAGGGGGACGGGTCAAAACATAAAATAATTTATCGCCATCGTGATTATCATGGAACCACAATAGGTGCATTAAGCTCTTCTGGTCAATCAGAACGCCGTGAGGATTACGGGCCCTTTGCTCCAGGTTTTGCAGAATTTTGTAATGCCAATTGTTATAGATGCCCCTTTGGAAAAAAGTATGGTGAATGCAATATAGAATGTGCTTATGACTTAGAGAGGGTTATACTTGAAGAGGGCCCAGAAAATGTAGGCTCAGTAGTTTTAGAACCCATTACTGCCGGTGGGGGCGTAATAGTTCCAGTCGATGAATATTACCCTATCATCCAAAAAATTTGCAAAAAATATGATATTTTATTGCATATTGACGAAGTCGTTTGTGGTTTTGGACGAACAGGTAAATGGTTCGGGTATCAAAATTACGATGTGCAACCTGAAATAGTAACCATGGCTAAAGGATTGGCCAGCGGATATGCTGCTATTTCCTGCACAGTAACAAATGAAAATATATTTAATCGATTTAAAGTTAATCCAGGTGATAAGATGTCTTATTTTCGGGACATTAGTACGTTTGGGGGATGCGCAGGCGGTCATGCGGCAGCAATTGAAAATTTAGCCATTATTGAAAGAGAGAATTTGATTGAAAATTCTCAAAAAATTGGAGAATATCTTTTAGATAAACTAAAAGGCTTGAAGGATAAACATACCTTTGTTGGAGATGCACGAGGAAAAGGCCTTTTAGCTGGTATAGAATTAATTAGTAACCCCAACACAAACGAACCTGCTGATGAACTCTTTGCCATAAAGGTTACAAATTATTGTAAGAAAAAAGGACTTCTAATTGGTCGTACTAATCGAAGTATACCCTCAAACAACAATACTTTATGCTTGACACCTGCTCTTATTGCTGGACGGTCAGAGATTGATGATATTATAAATATTTTAGATGAAGCATTAGAGGAAATACATCCACTAACTTAAGTTTTATTTAATTTAGATGTTATACTTTCAGCAACCTGACTGATTATTTTTATACCTTCTTCGATATTATTTTCATTTATCGAAGTGTATCCCAGTCTAAATCTATTATAGGGTCTATCATCTGAAATATAATGAATATTACCTGGCTCAATGAGCACACCTTTTTGTAAACATCTTTGCGCCAAAACTCTTGCATCAAGGATTGTAGGGCCTGTTACCCAAATTGATGAACCGCCTTGATTTGACGATATTGTCCAAGCGGGTAAGTACTTATTCATGCTTTCTAATAATTTAAGACGTTTACTTCTGTTTGATTTTATTAAGGCACGTAAAAGGCTTTCATGGTGACCACGTGCTAAAAAATAGGCAGCAGCTCTTTGGTTGTTTGCCGCAGGGTGCCTCATTATTAACCTGCGCAATGCCCGAGCTTCATTTATAAAAGCTTTAGGTCCAACTAAATAACCTAATCTGAGGCCTGGAGCTAAAGTTTTAGATAAACTTCCAACATATATAACACGGCCATACTTATCATCACTCATTAAAGCAGGAAGTGGCTTATAGTTAAAATTTGTTTCCGCTTCATAATCATCCTCAATTATTAAAAAATCTTTTTCTTCGGCTAACTCTAAAATTTTTTTCCGCCGGGCTTCCGATAGCGTCACAGTTGATGGAGATTGGTGACTCGGTGTCAAATAGATACCATCACAAACATCTAATGCAGGGCTGATGGTAATTCCGTGATTATCAACGCAAAGAGGCTTTACATTTTTTGTAAAGGCTAACGCTATATTGCGCACATCAGGATAACCCGGCTCTTCAATACCAAAAGTACTATTTTTTGAGAGCATGAGACGCAATGTTGTATAAAGGGCATTCTGAGCCCCAACTGTGACTAGTATTTGATCTTCATCAACCCACAAGCCTCGCCGTGGTAGAAGTTTATTTCTTATCTGCTCTACAAGTAATCTATCGTCTCGGTCTATAAGGTCTTGTGACCAATCTGAAATTTCCTGAACACCAACAGCGTCCCGCCAGCACTCGCGCCAATGTCGCACTGGGAAAAGTCTTGGATCTATCTGACCGTAAACAAAACAATATTTAAAATCTCTCCAATTGGACGGTTTTACAATATTTCTTAACTTGGTAGCCTTAAACGTCAATTTGTTTGACCAATCAACTGATCCTGACTCAAGACTATTTTCAACATCTGATCTAGATTTCTGTAATGCCTTATCTTCTAAAACGCTATTATTTACAAAATAACCGCTACGCTCACGTGAAATAATGAATTCATCATCCTGCAAAGATTCGTAAGCAGCCATTACAGTGTTACGTGCTATGCCAAGCCTTTCCGATAAACTTCGGCTAGAGGGCATAGGCGTCCCTGGAGCTATGCGTCCCTCAATAATGGCAGCAGAAATCTTGTCTCGAAGCTGGTTTTGTAAGCCTCGTTTATTATTTCTATCCAATTTAAACAAAAAATCCATTTTATTTCCATTAGCGAACTGGGAATAAGAGTACATTTGTTAGTATCTGATTTTCTACAGTAAGTTAATAATAATTAATGAACAAGAAGGGATGGTATAAATTATTCTACTAATCTGGTTCTATCAAATAAGTGTTTTACATAGATAATAACATACTTATCTTAATACCAAGTATTTCTGATTATAAAAAAAGTAAAGGTTAAAACAAATGACAAAAATGAATACTGAAGAAGCCTTTGTTAAAGTTCTCCAAATGCACGGAATTGAAAATGCATTTGGCATAATTGGATCAGCAATGATGCCAGTATCAGACTTATTTCCGCAGGCGGGTATAAAATTTTGGGACGTTGCGCATGAATGTAATGGCGGAATGATGGCCGATGGCTATACCAGAGCTTCAGGGAAAATGTCTATGGCAATTGCTCAAAATGGACCTGGGATTACTAATTTTTTAACTCCTATAATGACAGCTTATTGGAATCATACCCCATTATTACTTGTAACGCCGCAAGCCGGAAACAACACGATGGGACAGGGAGGGTTTCAAGAAGTTCCTCAAATGCGCATGTTCTCAGATTGTGTAGCCTATCAAGAAGAGGTGTTAGACCCTACGCGAATAGCAGAAGTCTTAAACAGAGTTATACAAAGATCCCATCAGTTTAGCGCTCCTGCACAGATTAATGTACCAAGAAACTTCTGGACTCAAGTTATAGACATTGAACTTCCGCAAATTGTAAAACTTGAACGTCCACGAGGAGGAAAGACTGCAATTACAGAAGCGGCGAACTTACTTTCTAAAGCTAAGTTTCCTGTTATATTAAATGGTGCTGGAGTTGTATTAGGTGGTGCTATTGAAGCTTCAAAAAATCTCGCTGAAAGATTAGATGCGCCCGTTTGTTTAGGCTACCAACATAATGATGCGTTCCCAGGTTCACATGAATTATGTGTCGGCCCGCTAGGTTATAACGGTTCAAAAGCTGCTATGGAACTCATTGCAAAAGCCGATGTGGTTCTTGCATTAGGAACTAGGCTTAATCCATTTTCTACCTTACCGGGCTACGGAATAGATTATTGGCCTGAGTCTGCCAAAATTATTCAAGTTGACATTAATGCCGAGCGAATTGGATTAACAAAAAAGGTTACAGTTGGCATTCAAGGGGACGCTAAAGTCGTTGCAGAACAAATTCTTAAGAAACTTAGTGATAATGCTGGTGATCATGGCCGAAGTGAGCGTAAAATTGATATATCTGAAAGTAAGTCAAGATGGGCACAGCTTTTAACATCAATGGAACATGAAGATGATGATCCAGGTACTAATTGGAATGAAAGCGCCAGAACTCGAGAGCCCGAACGTATGTCTCCTCGGGCAGCTTGGAGAGCCATTACATCTGGCTTGCCAAAAAATGCTATAATATCAACTGATATAGGTAATAATTGTGCACTGGGTAATGCTTACCCTTATTTTGAAGAAGGCCGAAAATATTTAGCTCCAGGTATGTTTGGACCTTGTGGATATGGATTACCCGCTATTCTTGGTGCAAAAATAGCTAAACCCGATGTGCCAGTTGTAGGATTTGCTGGAGACGGTGCATTTGGAATTTCTATGAATGAAATGACAGCTTGCGGCCGAGGTGACTGGCCTGCAATTACACAAGTTATTTTTAGAAACTATCAATGGGGCGCGGAAAAAAGAAATACGACTTTATGGTATGATAATAACTTTGTTGGCACAGAACTCAATCTTGGTGTTGAATATGCAAAAGTAGCTGAAGCCTGTGGCCTTAGAGGATTGCAAGTTACTACAATGACTGAATTAACCGAAGCCATAAGGGAGGGTGTACGCCTTCAAATGGAAGAGAATATAACAACGTTTATAGAATGCGTTTTAAATCAAGAATTAGGGGAACCCTTCCGAAGAGATGCCATGAAGAAACCTGTTAAAGTTGCTGGAATAAACCTAGAAGACATGAAACCTCAAATAGGCGGGTAAAGTTTATTTAGAGGATGTTTATGAATTCCATTAATGAAATGTTTGAGCGCGCAAAGTCATCGCCTAAACATATAGTTCTTGCCGAAGGTACTGATCAGAGAATTATAGATGCTGCCATAAAAGCAGTTAATAAAAAGATAGCAAAAATAACACTTCTTGGTGATGAAAAAACTATACGAACCCTGCTTTCAAAATCCGGTGACACACACCAGGAAATTTTAGTAATAAATCCAATTCTGTCGTATGAAATGTTTCTGGAAGATTTTTGTAATTTAAAAGTTACCAAAAGTATCGACTTAGAAACTGCTAAATCAGAACTTAAAAGGCCTTTAAATTTTGCAAACATGATGGTCCGAAAAGGATTAGCAGATGGTTCTGTTGCGGGAGCAACCCACACCTCAAAAGAAGTTATTGTGTCGGCACTAAAAATTATAGGTACAAAAATACCAGAGGGACTTATTTCCAGTTCTTTCATTATGCAGATGCCTCATAATTCAAAAGCATTAAAAGGAGCTGTTATTTTTTCTGACGGAGGAGTGGTTATAGATCCAAATGCACATGAGTTAGCTCAAATAACAATCGCATCTTCTGAAACTGCTAAATCTTTATTAAATCTGGAGCCTAAAATTGCGCTACTATCATTTTCTACACATAAAAGCGCCAATCATCCGCATGTAGATAAAATATGTGATGCATTAAAATTAGTTAAAACTCTCAACCCAAAATTAAAGGTAGATGGACCGCTACAATTTGATACTGCTATAATACCCTCAGTAGCTAGTAAAAAAGCACCTACCTCTAGTATAGCAGGTAATGCAAATATATTTATTTTTCCTGATTTAAACTCAGGAAATATAGCTTATAAAATCACTGAACGCCTAGGAGGAGCAAAAGCTATTGGGCCTATACTTCAGGGTCTTAATCAACCCGCAAATGATTTATCTCGTGGTTCTGATGTTGAAGCAATATTTAATATGGTTATGGTGACTGTACTTCAAGCTCAGGCTTGAGGTGGGGGGTATAATTAATGCAAGCAAAAATATCAGAATTTAAAAATCATACTCCAGGTCTTGTTGTTTGCATTTTTACAGGAATTCTTGCCGCCTTTGTATCAAAGGTAACAATGATACCTGTAATGTTGCTTGCCATTATAATTGGACTATTGCTGCATGCTTTAAATTCAATTTCTATTTTTAAAGATGGAATAAATTGGAGCTCTCGTGGCTTACTTTATGCTGGGGTTGCATTAATGGGTCTACGCATAGATTTAACCGATCTATCCCAAATAGGTTTCATGGCTCCTCTTTTTGTAATTATAACACTTATAATAACGCTTCTAGTGGGTTATTTAATAGCTAGGATTTTAGGGCAGCCAAAAGATTTTTCAATTCTCATGGGCGGCGCCGTTGGAATATGCGGCGTATCAGCCGCTGCTGCAATTTGCTCCGCTCTGGAGGATAACCCGCTTCGTGATGCTCAGCTTGCAATTACTGTTGCAGGTATAACTGTTCTATCTACATTAGCTATGCTTCTATATCCATTTATATCCAATGCTTTAAATTTAAATATATTAGAAAGTGGGATTTTTATGGGAGGCGGTATACACAATGTATCACAAGCCGTTGGTGCTGGATATGCAGTTTCAAATGAGGCAGGAGATCTCGCCGTTGTATTTAAACTCATACGTGTTTCCATGCTGTTACCGGTTATCATTATTATATCTCTGATCTGGGGAAAAAGCTCCAGTACACCCTACCCTAACTTGAGGTCCAAGCTTAGGGCGAGCACACCTCCGTTTTTAATTGTATTTTGCCTTTTAGCGTTGCTTAGCTGCTTAAATATTATTCCTGATTTAGCAAAGAACGCAGGTAATATATCCGCACATTGGGCATTAATAATATCCTTGGTGGCGATCGGTATAAAAACAGATATGAAATTAGTCATGAAAGTTGGTGCAAAACCCCTTACAATCATGACTTTGACAACAATATTCATGGGCGCAATGCTTCTTATTGGGGTGTCAATAATAACTTAATACAATCCCAGTAATTTTTATGGTATTACCTAACAAGTATCACACTTTCAAAACTCTATGAGTTAAAAAATAATATTCCTCAATATATTTTTTTTAAAGTATAATTTACCCAAAATATATATTTAATAGAGAATTTTTTTCCTATATATTTGTATATTATAGCATAGAAATTGATTCAAAAATGTAAAATTTTGTAAGTGAGTGCATCATATTTACTACCTTTAAAAAAAACAGGAATTACCACCTAAGAGAATTATTTCTACACTTTATTAATATTAAGCAGGGGTAAAATGAACTCAACAGTAAAATTACCAAATATTACACTTGCGGACAAATATACCCTAGATCGTGGCCGCGTATTCGTGACAGGGCAGCAGGCAATCATTCGCTTGATGATGATACAGAGAAAAATAGATGAAAAAGCAGGATTGAATACAGGTGGTTTTATATCGGGCTATAGAGGCTCCCCTATGACAGCTATTGATATAGAGCTATGGCGCGCAGGAGAAAAAACTCTCGAGGAACATCATGTTAAATTCTGGCCAGGGCTCAATGAAAATATGGCTATGACTGCAGTCTGGGGAACCCAAAAAGTTGGTTTTAAAGATGATGCAAAATATGATGGTGTTTACTCAATGTGGTATGGCAAAGGGCCAGGGCTAGATCAAACAATTGATGGTTTGCGCCAAGCTACTTTGCACGGCACAACAAAGCATGGTGGAGTCCTTGTGCTTTGTGGTGATGACCCTGATATGACGTCCACAACTGACCCCTATCATTCTGAACTACTTTTTGAAGACCTTCTAATGCCAGTCTTGTACCCCGCAGATATTCAGGATGTTTTTGATTTAGGTATTTATGGCATTGCTCTATCGCGGTTTTGCGGATCCTTTGTGGGTTATAAATTAATACCTGAGACAATTGAAACATCTGCATCAATTGATGGCGATTATAACCGAATTAAGATTTCCTATCCAAAATTTATATTCCCAAAAGACGGCGTTAACGCACGACGCCTAAATGACATATACGACATGGATAAACGTGCAAGAAAATATAAATTACCGGCAGCATTGGCATTTGCGCGCGCCAATAATCTTAACCGTATTACACTTGAAAGCCCAAAGAAAAAATTTGGTATTGTTGCCATGGGTAAGGAGTGGAGCAATGTAAAACAAGCCCTGAGTGATCTCGGTATTAGTGAAATAAAGGCTAAATCCCTCGGTATCAATGTGCTCAAAATAGCTATGCCCTTCCCTTCTGATGATGATCTATACAGAGAGTTTGCTAGAGGGATGGATGAAGTTCTGGTAATCGAAGATAAGCGGGAACAAATTCAAAATGGATTCATGCGCGGCTGTTATGATCTTCCAGATAAAGAACGCCCTCGAATAGTCGGAAGAACAGATGAAAACGGTAAACCACTAGTTATTGATTACAAGCAAACAAATTCAGACAGAATAGCACGCATTATAGCAGAAAGAATCGCTTATTTTTACACAAGCAATGAAATAGAGACCCGTCTTGAATTACTGAATAACTGCCAAGAGTCCATAGCAAAGGCTAATTCTATTCACACTAAACATGTACCTTATTTTTGCTCTGGTTGCCCTCATAATACTTCTACCAAAGTTCCAGAAGGCAGCAAAGCAATTGGCGGTGTTGGTTGTCATTATATGGCAACTTGGATGGATCGAGATGTTGAAGGGTTTACCCATATGGGAGGTGAAGGTGCGACATGGATTGGCGAGGAACCTTTTGTAAATAGTAAGCATACATTTCAACAATTGGGGGATGGCACCTACTTTCATAGTGGGTCATTAGCCATTAGGGCAACTGTTGCAGCTGGGTCCAATATCACATTTAAAATACTCTTCAACGACGCCGTCGCGATGACAGGCGGACAGCCAGTTGATGGACAAATTACTGTACAAATGATTACCCATCAAGTTTACCAAGAAGGGGTCAAGCGAATTGCTATAGTAACTGATGAACCCTTCAAATATGGAAAGAAACCAGGATTTGCAATCGGGACTACTATTCATCACCGACGGGAACTTGATAGTGTCCAACGAGATTTAAGAGATATTAAGGGTACTACAGTTTTAATTTATGATCAAACTTGCGCCGCTGAAAAACGTCGTCGCCGTAAGCGTGGAACCTTTCCCGATACACCCAAACGCGCCTTTATCAATGACCGTCTTTGCGAAGGATGTGGAGATTGTTCGAAAAAGTCCAACTGCCTATCCGTTCAGCCGTTAGATACAGAGTATGGCCGCAAACGGCAGATACATCAGTCATCTTGCAATAAGGACTATTCTTGCGTTGACGGCTTCTGTCCGAGCTTTGTCACTGTTCATGGGGGTGATATGAAACGAGGGATAGAAATCAATAATTTCAAAGCTACGGTACCTTCACCCCAATTATATAATATCGTTAAGGGTGAGACCTATGGAGTGCTAATTGCAGGTGTTGGCGGAACGGGGGTAGTCACGATTGGCGCACTCTTAGGAACTGCTGCTCATATAGAAGGCAGAGGGGTATCTATTGTTGATCAAATGGGATTTTCTCAAAAAGGTGGGCCCGTCATGACACATATCCAATTTGCAAATTACCAATCCGAAATTAATGCAGCTAGACTAACAAGTGGCGGGTCCGACGTTTTAATCGCTTGTGATATGATGACTTCAGGCATGGATAAAGTTTTAGAAACACTAAGTCCAAATAAAACAAAGGCATTCATTAATCTGGAAAAAACAATATCGAGTGATTTTATAGACGATCCTGACCTTAACTACCCTTTAGAAGAACTACAAAACAGGTTTTCTACTATGCTTGCATCCGAAAATATAGAATATCTTGATGCAACCCGTATGGCTGTAAAGTTACTAGGGGATTCAATCGGAGCAAATTTATTCTTAGTCGGCTATGCTTGGCAAAAAGGTGCATTACCTATTGGTAAAGAGGCTATATTCAAAGCTATAGAACTAAATGGTGTAAAACCCGATTGGAATAAACAAGCTTTTGAATGGGGACGTCTTGCGGCCCATAAACCCCAAGCAATATCCGAATTAATAAAAATTGAGCCCCCAAAATCAAAAACAGATATTGAATTTATTGAAGCGCGTATTGCTGATTTGATACTTTATCAAAATGCTTCTTATGCCGAAAGATACAAAATTCTCGTTCAAAAAATAGTGGATTTAGAAAAAAATAAAACAAAAGGACAGAGTGGACTAACCCGTGCTGTCGCAACATTTGCATATAAACTAATGGCATATAAAGACGAATATGAAGTTGCAAGACTTCAAACTATGCCGATATTTGCAGAAAAACTCGCTGAAACCTTTGATGGTAATTATAAAATTAAGTATCATCTGTCCCCTCCGCTAATTTCTAAAAAAGATCCACATACTGGACGTCCAAGAAAATATGAAATTGGAGGTTGGATAACGCCAATTCTTAAAATTATATCAAATATGAAAGGGTTGCGCGGGACACCCTTTGATATTTTTGGATACACCTCAGAACGTAAAACAGAGCGAAACCTTATAGTACAATATGAAGCTACTGTTAATATGTTAATAGAAGGGCTAACAAATGATAATTATGCACTCGCAGTTGATATAGCCAATTTACCCGATAAAATTAGGGGTTATGGGTACATAAAAGAAGAAAGTATAAAACAGTATAATAAAGAAAATAAAATACTCATCGGAAAATTTCGTAGCTCACTTTACAAAAATCAGAAATGAGAAAACAATTAAGAAAAGTTTCTAAATAATAACAGCTTTAAAAAGATTATTTACCCCTGACACATAGCGCATATTTTATTACCCGACGGGTCTCTTAGATATGATAAATATAACCGAATTGCGCCGCTCTCGCGCCATCCTGGAGGATCTTCAATTGCCGTACCACCATTCGCAAGTCCTGCTGCATGAAAAGCATCCGCTTCCTCTGGAGTCTTTGCTGCGAAACCTATTGTACTGCCATTAGCGGCAGTTGCCTCTTTGCCATCTATTGGTTTTGTAAGAAGTAAAATACCGCCAGAATGAAGATACATAGCGCGTCCCTTGGGATCTATGAATGACGGTTTAACCCCCATTGCACCTAACGCAGCATCGTAAAATATTTTTGATTTCTCAATATTATTGGCGCCCAACATAACGTGACTAAACATAGAAACTCCAATTTAAATATATTTAATTTTTCTTGCCGTATTGTTATATTATTTTAAATCTTCGGCAAGGTGCTTATGAAAGTTTACAATAGCTTTTTCAAACAAACCAAAAGTAAGATGGCTATTTGCATCAGATGATACAGTTTCTTGAATAGCCCTTGCAGCCTCTAAATCTTCACTTAATCCAAACTTTGATACAAAATCGGAATCGCGTTTTGCATCTTCTACAGAAATTTTAAAATCATCTGTTTGCCTGTTTACTAAAGTATAAGAGACAAGCTTTGAGTAACCCGGACTAATAGGCTCCATAATTGTGAGGTTAGAATGCTTAGATAGTACGGTAACACTCGCATTTGGATAAAGATGATATACAGATGTCATACTTCCATTAATAGACTGCTTTTTAGAATCAGAAGTTCTTAATTTTTCAATTCTTCTAAACGGAAAAATAATTCTCGCATTTGATCCATATGTTTCTACCAAATTTGTATTATCCAAACCATAAGGGTAAAATGATTTCTGGTGGAGGGATTTAATATGATAACCCTCTAATAATGTTTCAATTAAAATCTTCCAATTTGCTTTTTCTTCAATTTCTCCACTTTGAAAAAGTTGCTGTTCGCTAGCAAAAAAATCAAGACACTTATTTAGCATGCCATCTTTAATTTTTCCCTTTTGCATCACATAAATAATCCCGCCTTTTTCTTTCGCGCTAATTTCAACAAGACCATTTTCAGTCATGTCAAAACCTGGGAAAGCTTCTTCACCTGGTATCCTTTTTAACTTCCCCTCAAGATTATAAGTCCATGCATGGTAGGGGCAAACAAATGCTTTAGCGCAGCCGTCACCGCTAGCCACTTGCATACCTCTATGCCGGCAGGCGTTGATGAATGCTCTTACAACCCCGTCTAAACCTCTAACAACTAATAAAGGCGTACCCGCAGCTTTACGGGCTATGTAGCTGCCATTCTTTGATAAAGCAGCAGATGGACAAAATGGTACTGGCAATTTTTTTAATAGATCTAATTCCGCCTCAAAACGTGCTTGCTTATAATAATGTGATGTCGGTTCCTGCCAAGTTTCATTTCCAAGGTCGGTAGTGCCATTATCAATATGATTAAATACACGGTCTAAAACTTCTTCATCATTTAGTAAATCTATATTACTGGGTGGTTTTGATAGAGAATAAATTTTTGACATAATTGTTCATAAGCATTTATTCCTTATTTTAAACTAAATTTTTATTTTAAATCATGAATTTTTACAAGTATCAGTAGGGTTCAAATTAGTTGGCAAAATATGAAAGTGATTGATTTGTATAAAATATGATGACTATAGTATAACCCATTCATGGAAAAATAGAGGCTTACTATGATACGTTGGGTTTTTAGAATTTTTATTTTTTTTCTCAGTTTTGTAATTGCGTTTAATGCTGCTTCACAGAATATGATTGAGGCGAATTATGACTCAAAAATTCCAACCCTCCTTGAAAGCGTAGGCCATTCTAATGGAGACCGTATTACCTCACCAGCTCAGGCTCTTTCCTATTTGAACGACTTGCAGACCTCTGCACCAGAAAGCATGATCATTAAGTCTTACGCTAAATCCTGGCAGGGACGGGACCTAGTCGCCGCCATTATCAGTTCACCAGAAAATATAAAGCGCCTTGATGAGATTAAAGCTGATATACAAAAGTTAGCAGACGGCAATCTCTCGCCAAGTGATCGCGAAAAACTCATCATCAACACTCCAGCAGTAACATGGCTTTCATATGGTGTTCATGGAGACGAAATTTCATCAACAGATGCGGGCTTAAGCCTGGCCTATCATTTATTAGCCGCTCAGGATGACCCGATCGTTAGCATAATACTCAAAGATACCATTGTTATAATAGATCCTGTACAAAATCCCGATGGCCGAGAAAGGTTTATACAATCATTTGAGTCCTCATTAGGCCTTGAGCCCCTATCAGATAGGTATAGCGCTGAACATGATCAGCCATGGCCCGGCGGAAGATTCAACCATTATCTTTTTGATTTAAATAGAGATTGGTTTGCTGTGTCTCAGCCTGAAACTCGAGGTAAGATCAAAGCTGTATTAGAATGGAACCCTGTTGTTGTAGTTGATGCTCATGAAATGGACGGAGACGAAACTTATTTTTTTGCACCAGCCGCTAAACCTTTTAACCCTGGCATCACAGATAAGCAGCGGCAGAAGCAATTCCTACTTGGTAAAAACCATGCAGATTGGTTTGACAAATATGGCATTGAATACTTTACGCGTGAAATTTTTGATCAATTTTATCCTGGCTATGGTGATATGTGGCCAACTCTCAACGGCGCTATTGCTATGACTTACGAACAAGGGTCAGCTAGAGGGCTTTTATATAAAAGATCTAATGGAGAAGAACTCACTTATTTTGAGAGCGTTAAAAATCACTTCATAGCAACGCTTTCAACTGCTGAAGTAGTGGCAAAAAATAGAAATCTCTTCTTGAAAGATTATGCAAATTATCGAGCATCAACTTTAAAAGAAGGACAAAAATCGAACAACCGTTACTTTGTTGTTGATCGCAGCAAGAAAGCTTGGGACGTGGACCAGTTTGCTCAAAGAATGGTTCTGCAAGGCATAAACACTCATCAAGTCATTGGCTCTAGTAAATTTTGCGGACAAAAATACCCAAAAGGGGCTGTCATAATTGATCAGGCTCAGCCTAATGGTAGGTTAATTAAATCCTTACTCGCTGATAGCACCCCCTTACCAAAGGATTTCATGGCAGAACAAGAATCTCGCCGTGACCGCGGTCTTCCTCATGAATTATATGATGTAACAGCTTGGTCAATACCTATGATGGACGGCTTATCAGTCACAACCTGTAAGTCAGCTGATTTATCAAAGGCCGCCCTAATAAAGTTAGGCGAAACCCCTAAAGTTCCCAGTATATCTAAAGCCTCTTTTGGTTATGCTATCCCTTGGTCCGATGCAGGACAGGCAAAGTTAGTCTTGGCGGCTTTATCAGAAGGTTTCAAAGGCAAAACAACCGATAAGAGCTTTACAGTGGGAGACCGTGAATACCCTCGCGGCACAACTATTTTTCCTGTAAAAGGAAATCCTGAGAACTTAGTGTCTCGGCTAAACGAAATATCCAGCAAGATTGGTGCCGAAGTTGTACCTATGGAGAGTAGCTGGGTTGAAGATGGCCCTAATTTTGGATCAAATGAATTCAAATATTTAAAATTACCCAAAATAGCTTTAGCCTGGGGCGAAGGAATGGTTCCCACTGAAACAGGCGCTACTCGGTTTGTTATTGAACGCTATCTCGGCGCTCCTGTAACGCCCATCAGAGTGAAAACATTGGGCAGAGCAACTCTTGAAGATTATGATGTTATTATCTTACCACAAACCTACTCTAATTTTTCGTATGTACTCGGCGATACCGGCATTGAAGCTTTGAAAACATTTGTATCAAATGGCGGAGTATTAGTTGGTTTTGATACTGCATTAGAAACGCTTACTAGTGAGAATTTTGATTTATTGTCAACATCCTTAGAGACTGCTGCAACTGAGGACGAAAATAACAAAGAAGACAAAGGTGCCAATAAAGAGACCAATCTTGTTTCCGGTACAGTAATCAAAACAAAAGANGATTATAAAGCAGCCATAACGGATCCAGAAAAAAATCCTGATTCAGTGCCAGGCGTATTAGTAAATACTATTATCGANACCGATCATTGGTTGTCAGCAGGTTATGAAGAAGCTTCAGCGCTACTACGGGGCAGTAATATTTATCAACCGCTTAATGAAGCCGACGGCACAAATGTATTTAGCTATGCTGGCCCTGAGGAGTTACTAAAAAGTGGATATTTGTGGGAAGAAAACCGGCGCCAGCTTGCCTTCAAGCCTTTCGTTATGGCGCAACCCCATGGTGAGGGCATAGTTATAGGCTTTACCCAAAGTCCTGTTACGCGCGCTTATTTAAATGGCCTAACTCTGCTGCTGGCCAATGCCATAGTTCTTGGACCCGCACACACAGGTTAGTTATCAGAGATTACTCAAACTACCATTTCAATGGAGTACCGGACTAAGACTGTTCAACCCTACGAAAAACCCTTAGGAAATTTCCGCCCCATATTTTTTCAATATCTTTTTGGCTATACCCGCGGGCAACCAAGGCTTTTGTTAGATTAAGAGCTTCATCTGCTTCGTTAAAACCCTCGATTCCCCCGCCATGATTAAAATCAGTTCCAATCCCTACATGATCTATACCTATTCTTTTGACTACATAATCTATGTGGTCCACTAAACGCTCAACGCTTCCTGATCCAATTACAGCTCTCATCGCCATTAAGAATTTCATCTTTTCTGCGGCATCATCAATTTCCCAGTAAAGCTCATAGGGATAGGCATAGCCGCTGCCGGGAAGACCCGCATTTTCTCTAACCATTTTGATAGATGCGCGTAGAGTAGGGTCTGACAAATCGACCAAATACGCCCCAAAAGGAACCAAATGAACAATACCTCCCTTGGCGCCAATAATATCGATCTCCTCGTCGGAAAGATTACGAGTAACATTTGATAAAACACGTACATTGGAATGACTAGCAATAATTGGAGTTGCTGACAGTTCTGCAATCTCCATCACAGCTGCCTTGGAAGATTGAGATACATCAATGATTCCGCCAAGCTTGTTAATCCGTTTCACAGCTTTACGTCCAAGTTCCGACAAACCCCCGTGCTCTTCAGCAGGTTCATAAACACCAGCCGCTCCATCATAATTCGGACGAGAAGAGTCAGAAAAATTATTATGCCCAATATGATTAAGCCCAAATACGCGAACACCTTTTGCATAATAGTCGTCTAGTGTATCGATATTGTTAACAAGGGACCTTGCATTTTGAAAACCAACTATAAAGGCTATTTTATTATTGCTTTGCGCACTGACGATTTGCTGTGCCGACCTTGCTAAGATTAAAGTCTCCGCATGGGTCTTAAGTAATTCATCTATCGCAATGAACTTTTGATTTGCGAAGTCTTGGCCTTTCATATCATCGGCTACAGAACGAGACGCACCTGGCGGAACAGCAATCGACATAACTACGGCGTCAATACCGCCTGCCTTTAATTTATTAATAGCAACTTTAGACTTTCCATCTGGGCCCAAATACTGACCAGCAGCTCCCGGAATAACTATGTCGGCATGCGCATCTAAAACAAGGATCTTATCGTGAATATCTTTAATAATAACATCACATAAATGATGGCGAGTACTTAAAATCTCTTCTTGTGTTTCTAGTGATATAGCGGAGTCAAAGGTAGGACACTGCTGAAGCTCTGATGCCAAAGATGCGCTTGATAATAAAAGAAACATTGTAAGGAGAGCACTTTTCATACCCTCGCCTTAACAAGTAAGTCTAAGATTGCCAAGAGATAGCTAAATCAAACAGAGCTTAATATATTTATCCTCGTCTCCAATCAATTCTGTTTGGAAAATATAGATCAAGAATTGTAACTTTCATTCTTGATCTAGATAATGTTTGACCGTTTGATGGTTCGGAAATATCTAAATATATATCATGGGCCCAATCAAAATGAGTATCTTTTATGGCGCTAAATGTTGTGCAGGATTGAACATCGCCTTCATTAAAAACTATAGCTGTATCTGATAAAGTAAAATCATCCTCAAAACCGCCTTTTCCTGGTCTTTCACGTTGAGTAAATGACAAATCAAACTCAGTAGCTGACAAGTCTCCATTTGATGATCTGTTAAAACAAATATCTTTAGAGTTATCTTCTTTAATTATCATATCATTTACGCTTATGGCGTAGGTAGGAGCGGATTTAGTAGTAAATGTTCCCGTAATATTTTCTACAATATTTCTATCAAAAGCGACTAAAGAGTGCCCGCCAGACCCGAGGTCTAATTCGATTGTATAAGTACCACCGTCTACAAAAAAATCTTGGACACCAGAGATATTGTCAGAAACCTTTGATATGAGATTAAGGAGTTTCAAGTTTAAGTTTGCTATTTCATCGAAACTGTCTGCTGTATCACCAATGTTGGAGTCTACAACTGTTATCTGATCTTCATCAAAGTTTGTTACTGTTTGAGAAGTAGTTACACCGTCTTCTGTATAAGAAACTAATATTTCTGAATCTTCTATGGCCCATACCTGAGTTGCTTCATAATTGTTAGCATTACCAGATGCGTTTGAAGATAAAGTTACATTGAATGACATTTCAAAATAACTTTCACTTGAATCTATGGATGTATCATCGCCTTCGTATACATATAATTTAACTGGAACTGTTGACTCAATAGAACCATCAGGATTGAACCAAATTTTAGCATTAAGCGGATTACCGCCAATCCCATCTTCAACAAAATCGAGAATATTTTCTAAATCCAATGAACTCGTCAGAGAATAATCAAGGGTTTTGTTCGCATAGTCATACGTTGGCGCAACCTGTAGCTTAATTTCTTCATCTCCTGAATAGTCGCCTATTTCTACGAATGAGTTAGCAATCCTCCCAATAATTGAATTATTCTGAGGCGCACTAGTGCCATAAAAACTTTCATCTAAGTTAGGGTTTTCTGCTAATCTGTTAAAAAAAGCAGTCCTTGCATCTTGCCCATAAATTCTTAGCTGTGAGTCAAAGCCTCCGGAAACATCCCAAAACATATCATTACTAGGGTGAGTGCCTGCTTCAAAGTATGCGTTGAGAGCACCCTCATTATCATATTCAAAGAGAATATAATCATCTCCTTTAAACGATGCTCTTATAGCATCTAAATCTTTATACATTCTTGGTAAATTGGAAACATCTTGAACAATAAGTTCTGGATTAATATTCACGCTATTATCAACAAAATCATATGGTAAATTGGATGATATTCCTGACCGTAATACATCAAAAATGTAATATTGTGCTCCTAAGCCAGTACCTGAACCATCTGTGAGAAAAGTTGATGCGTTTAATATTGGAGTATAATAATGGCGTACGTCGTCACACTCAGCTTTTTCAAAGCCTTGAGAGTAATTGTTATAATAAAAATTTGTACTAATTTCAGATGAAACCGAGTTGCTAAATTGAATACTTTCAGCTTTTTGGCACTCCCTTTGTCTAGACCCAGAAGAATTCCAATTTACAGAACCGTTGCGCCATGCACTAGATAATGTTGCGCCAACACTAAGGTTTCCATCAGTAATACCTAGATCATTAAAATCTATTGGAGTGTTCTTATTAAATGATGAAGTTTTTCTATAAAGGGTTGATATGTTTGCTATGTTTTTCAGGGTCAGTTCACTGACATTACATAGAGCGGTATCAGTTTCGCTACAATCTTCCCTGGAGAGTATTCCATCTTTAGAAATGAATGCGCCGCTCGCTTCAATACTTTCATTTCTATACCAGCCATCCGCATTAGGCTCTGTATTATAACTACTATAAAAATTTAAAGGAAGTTTTTCATAATCTTCGCCGCTAAAAATAATAGCTAACGACTCCTCTGCTAAGGAAACATTTGCTCTTATATCTTTATCAAACGTCGCTGATAAATCTTCGGAAATTTGATTATCTATTATTTGAAGGTGTGGTAGCAACCCTGCAATATTTTGTGCTACCTCTTCAGTCACAAGTGATGTCTCATTAGCAATAAAATCACTGAGCAGTTCCGCATATGTGATACCAAAATTTGTTTCTATAGAGTTTTTAAGCTCATCAATTCTCGCAGTTACCAAAGATGCCACAGCATCGCCTTCACTCTGACACCCCTGCTCTACTGTTAGATCTTCAGTTAAATCTGAATTATTCTTAGCTGTAATTATAGCCTCAGCAAAAAGAGTTGTAAAAGGAGAAATTACAATCGTATCTATACCTGCATCTTCAATAGACGGTAGAATCATTTGGTAGGCTTCTGTTACAGTTCCCAAAGTTGAGTCCTCTGCTCCCACTGGGACATCAGCAACAATTGGTCTTTTTTGCAAACAGGCTAAGATGTCTTCATCATTAGTTTCAATAACAAAAGAACCATCGGTATCAGTGACTGCAGTAAATTCGTTATCATCTTGTGTAAAATTAAAGTTCTGATCGACAAATATATTAGCACCTGAAATATATCCATCTATAGCATAACCATAAAAAGCGGTTGAAGATGTTTCCGGGAGTGGAGGTACTGGAGGTAAAGAAACTACAGGCGGCGGGGTTTCATTACTGCCGCCACATGAGACGATGAATACAGAACTGATAATTAACGAATATATAAATTTCATGTTTAGAATAAAAAAAAATTACAGCATCTTTGTCAAGTACAGAACTTATTTTAGACTTTAATATGTTAATCTAGGGTAATTCAAATAATACCAATAAAATTACCCACGGATACATACGGTTGCTGCGAATTTTATACCACCTTTATACCTAATATGGGTCATAGATAGATTAGTGATAAATTATACTATATAAATCAGTTACTTATACAATAAGTTTGGTGGAGCCTAGGGGAGTCGAACCCCTGACCTCTTCGCTGCCAGCGAAGCGCTCTACCAGCTGAGCTAAGGCCCCCTTTTAAGTGATTTATATTTCTACTTCTTCAATGTCATCATCGTCATCATCATCATCAGGGGGAGGAAGAACATTATCATCGTCATCATCAACGAGTGCTGCATCTTCATCTTCATCTTCATCAGTTGAGAAACCATTAAATTCAGGGTCATTATCGTCATGTCCAGAGGACCCACCAATTACAGCTACATCATCTCCATCTAATTCTAATTCTTTTGCTGCCTCTTCTTCTTCATCGATATCTTCTTCATCCACTTCAGGCGCTTCTTCATCTTCACTTTCTGGAGCTAATGGTGCGATTTCTTGCGGCTCAAGCTCTGCCGGATCAAAGCTGTGCTGACACATGGGACAGGTAGCTGGGTTTCTAGTTAAATCATAAAATTTAGCATCGCATTCTGGACAAATGCGTTTTTCGCCAAGTTTTGCTTTCTTTGCCATAGGTGACCCCATATAAGTATTAATAATCTGACATATGTCACTTGCGCCAATAATTTTGAACGCTAAAAGCGCGTCTTAACCTGTCATAGCGGTGAGTCAACAGACAAAAAAGATGGAAATTAATTTGATGCCTACAATTTCATACAAAATGGGACCATTAAAAGGTAAAATTTTTGCGCCTGGGGACAAATCAATTTCTCATCGTTCTCTAATATTAGGCGCGATGGCTAAGGGGAAAACGAATATCACAGGCTTGCTCGAGGGAGCTGATATAATGGCTACAGCTGAAGCAATGAATAAACTAGGTGCACGCGTGGAGAGAATTAAAAAAGGTGAGTGGATTATAAAGGGATGCGGTGAGGCAGGATTAATATCTCCATCAGAGCCAATCGATTGCGGAAATGCTGGAACAGGTGTTCGTTTATTAATGGGAGCTATATCTGGCTATAAGATATCTGCTACTTTTAAAGGAGACACCTCATTGTCTTCAAGACCTATGGCAAGAGTTTTAAATCCACTTGAGCAAATGGGAATCGAGTACAATTGCGATGAAGGCGAAACACTTCCTGCCACAATTATTTCGTCCGGAAACCTCAAATCAATAGATTATGTTTCTCCTCACGCTAGCGCACAGGTTAAATCAGCCATACTATTAGCTGGGATAAACACAAGTGGAGTAACTTCAATTACAGAACATACACTATCACGTGATCACAGTGAAAATATGCTTAAAGCATTTGGAGCAACCATAAATATTGAAACCCAAGGCCAGGGTCAAAAAGTGAGTATTAAGGGTCCCGTTACTCTGAAAGGTACTGATATTAGCATTCCAGGTGACCCATCTTCAGCCGCATTCCCAATTATTGCAGCTATTATAACCCCTGGATCAGATATATTAGTTCAAAATGTAATGATGAACCCCACTAGAATAGGCTTATTTACAACATTAACTGAAATGGGGGCCTATCTAAGAGCTGATAACTACCGAACCTCTGGAGGCGAAATTATTGCAGACATACATGTCAAATATTCCCAACTCAATGGCGTCATTGTTCCGAAAGAACGAGCACCCTCAATGATAGATGAATACCCTATACTAGCCGTTGCCGCAGCCTATGCTAAGGGAACAACTGTTATGAGGGGAATTGCTGAAATGCGTGTTAAAGAAAGTGATAGAATTAAAGCAACTTTTGAACTACTCATTAAGAATGGTGTAGATGTGAAAGAACATTCAGATGGTTTATCAATAAAAGGTGGCAGTGTTACTGGCGGGGCAACAGTTTTAACGCACCATGATCATCGAATAGCGATGTCAGCATTAATCCTCGGAATAAATGCTGAAAATCCCATTACAATTGATGATAGTTCAATGATCGCAACTAGTTTTCCAACATTCTTTGAATTAATGGCAGAAATTGGTGCAAAAATTGAGGTCACAAAATAATGACTGTGATTGCTATAGACGGTACATTCGCAAGCGGAAAAGGTACATTAGGTAAACGCTTAGCATTACATTATAAAATACCCTATCTGGATACTGGTAAACTCTACAGGGCAGTAGCTTTTAATTTGATGGAAACAAAAAATAGTCCAGAAAACGTTAGAGAAGCCATTAAAGCTGCAAAAAAATTAAAACCAGAGGACCTCAAGAATTCTGCTCTAAAAAGTGGTAATGTAGCTGTTAATGCATCAAAAGTAGCAGCTCACCCTGAGGTGCGTAAAGAATTATTAAAGTTTCAAAAAGATTTTGCTAAAAAAGGAGGAATTCTCGATGGTCGTGATATTGGAACCGTTATTTGCCCAAATGCAAAAGTAAAACTATTTATAGATGCAAAAGCGGAAACAAGAGCACGCCGTCGTCACCTTGAACTTAATTCTTATCAAGAGAGTATTTCTTTTGAAACTGTATTTAAACAATTAATAGAGCGAGATAATAGAGATATGAATCGTAAAAATGCCCCTCTTAAAATATCTGATGGTGCCCATATTATAGATACTACAGACATGACTGCTGATGATGTTTTCAAAAAGGCAAGAGACATAATAGATTCAATTTTAATTTAATAGTCTAATAAACAGCTGCAATCACCCCTTGCACCTAACTTGCGCTTGCACTATAGGGCCGCTGTTGCATAAAATTGTTTCCTTCATAACTTTGCACAACTAATAGGCTTCGATTGGCGAGGCCAGACCGCAGGATACATCCTGTTGGCCAGAAACAGAACTAAAAGGACTTAAACTATGAGCACAGCTCAAGATAAAATGAACCCCTCAACTGATGATTTCGCTTCAATGTTTGAAGCCTCTATCGAAACTAACTCAATGCAAGAGGGTAGCGTAATAAAAGGTCGTGTGACAGCGATAGAAAAAGATATAGTGGTCATAGATGTTGGATTGAAAACAGAAGGCAGGGTGCCTTTGAGAGAGTTTTATGTACCAGGGCAAGCAGAAGAAGACAAAGTTAAAGCCGGCGACGAAATTGACATCTACCTCGAGCTAATCGAAAATGCACTAGGCAATGCTATATTATCAAGAGATAAAGCTCGTCGTGAAGAAAGTTGGCTCAACATGACAAAATATCATGAAAGCGAAGAGCCAGTACCGGGTACAATAGTTGGAAGAGTAAAAGGTGGATTTACAGTTGATCTTGGTGGCATAAATGCTTTTCTTCCTGGCTCACAAGTGGACATTCGTCCTGTAAGAGATGTTGGTCCATTAATGAACCAAGAACAACCGTTTATGATTCTTAAAATGGACAGACAACGTGGAAACATAGTTGTATCTCGAAGAGCGATTCTGGAAGAAAGCCGCGCTGAACAAAGAGCTGAACTTGTTGGACAGTTGGCAGAAGGTGAAACTAGAGATGGTGTAGTCAAAAATATTACTGATTACGGAGCTTTCGTTGATTTAGGTGGAATAGATGGACTCCTACACGTAACAGATATGAGCTGGCGTCGTATAAGCCATCCGAGCCAGGTAATGGCTGTGGGCGATACAGTAACAGTTAAAATAGTTAGAATAAATCCAGACACTCAGAGAATTAGTTTAGGTATGAAGCAACTTCACGAAGACCCGTGGCTTGCAGCAGCAGCAAAATATACTGTCGGCACCCGTCATACAGGAAAAGTTACTAACATTGCTGACTATGGTGCATTTATCGAACTTGAAGAGGGCGTTGAAGGACTAGTTCATGTTTCTGAAATGTCTTGGACAAAGAAAAACGTACACCCAGGAAAAATTGTATCTACTTCGCAAGAGGTTAATGTTGAGGTTTTAGAGGTTGATGAAGAAAAACGTCGCATTTCACTTGGAATCAAGCAAGCACAAGAAAACCCATGGGATAGTTTCACTGAACGCTTCCCGGCTGGTACAATTATTAAAGGTGAAGTACGTTCAGTTACAGAATTCGGCTTATTCATAGGTCTTGATGGTGACATTGACGGGATGGCACACTTATCTGATCTCTCCTGGGATAAATCAGGTGAAGAAGCACTTAAAGATTACAAAAAAGGTGATATCGTAGAAGCCAAAATTCTTGAAGTTGACATAGAAAAAGAACGTATTTCTTTAGGTGTAAAACAACTCATTAAAGATAGTGGGCCTGCAGCAGCTCCTAAAGGCGCTTCAAAAGGTAAAACAGTAACCTGCACAATCACAAACGTTCAGCAAGCTGGTCTTGATGTAACCTTTGGTGAGGACAACGTAGTTGCTGCATTCATCAGAAAAGCTGACTTATCTCGTGAAAGGTCTGAACAAAGACCAGAGCGCTTTGCAGTAGGCGATAAAATTGATGCGATGATTACACGAGTTGTTAAAGGTCAATACTCTCTTTCAATAAAAGCACTAGAAATAGCAGATGAAAAAGAAGCTGTGGAACAATACGGGTCTACGGATTCAGGTGCATCACTTGGAGATATTCTTGGAGCAGCCTTAAAAGGCGACTGATTTACAACTTATATGAAATAAAAAGGCTCGGCTACTTTATTAGTGACTGAGCTTTTTTTATTGGGTAATGACTAAAAGTTATTGACTCAGGTAACATATACTTGCTTTATTAGGGTATGCTTAAATCAGAACTCATAGATAAATTACATACGGAAAATCAGCACCTAACTCGAGCAGATACAGAGAGGGTTGTTTCAGTAATTTTAGAAACTATTACACAAACTCTTGAAAAAGGGGCCAGAGTAGAATTACGGGGCTTCGGAGCATTCTCTGTACGTCACCGAAAATCTCGTTCTGGCAGAAATCCAAGAACTGGAGGAAATGTTTTTGTTCCTCAAAAAAGTGTTCCTTTCTTTCGAACAGGCAAAGATCTTCGTGCAAAGTTGGATGCGACTAAAAATTAATAATAAACCTTAACGAATTATTTAAGCGTATTTATCACCTAAATAAACACGCCTAACATCTTTACTAGCCCTTATCTCATCTGGAGTCCCCTCAAACAAGGCTTCCCCTTGAAATAATATTGAGGCACGGTCAACAATGTCCAGGGTTTCTCTTACGCGATGATCAGTAATTAATATCCCTATCCCTCGTTTTTTTAAATATAAAACGAGTTCTGATATATCTGCTATTGCAATGGGATCTATCCCGGTAAAAGGCTCATCAAGTAATATAAAGCTTGGTCTAGATGCTAATGCTCTTGCAATCTCCACCCTACGTCTCTCACCACCCGAAAGTGCAAGTGCTGGACTTTTTTTAATATGACCAATATTTAGTTCATCAAGTAATGCCTCAACATTATCGTCCCATTTTGATCTATCATTTTCAGTTAGCTGCACGACAGCTTTAATATTTTCTTCAACAGTTAAGCCCCTAAATATTGATTGTTCTTGAGGTAAGTATCCCACACCAAGCCGAGCACGTTGATACATTGGTAAATTAGTTATATTTTGTCCATCTAAACTAATCATACCTCTATCAGCTTCTATGAGTCCCATTATCATATAAAAGCTTGTAGTCTTTCCAGCGCCATTGGGGCCCATAAGCGCGACAACCTCACCACGTTGAACAGTTAGAGTAATATCTTTGACAACCTCGCGGCCACGATAAGCCTTACCTATATTATTAGCGGCTAGTCCAGTTGGTGGAGGTGTAAAATCACTTCCTAAGCTTACTTGTTTTTTATCAGAACCATTGGCCATCTTATCACCTTTTATTTGCGAACTAACTTAATTTTCATTGTCAGTTGAATTTTTAAGTAAAATTTTCACACGACCTTCTGTTCCACAACTTCGTCCATTGCATGTACCTATTACTTGAGCTTCTTCCGTTTTCAAGTCGTAAATAAGTGTATCTCCAGTGACAACATTATCACCTTGGAGTAAAATGACATTACCCCTTACTGTAAATGTATCAGATGATTTTAAATAAACACCATTATCTCCACGAACTTCTTGTTCAGGAGTTATATAGTAAAAGTTTCCAGTAGCTTCTATTCGGGAAATATCGTCTGTATTGGAACCTTCATCCCCAGTTGTAATACCCCCAAAAATTTTCATTTTATCCGCTAATATTCTGGTATCACCCTGACGAACATCTACTTGACCACTAAGAATAGTAGTTCCATTGGAATTAATGATTAAATCTGCAGTCGCCTCAGTCGGCAAATCATTATCAGTTGCGAACTGTGCAAATACTTTTTGTGGCACGAAGCTTAATAATAAGAGCCAACAAAAAAACTTAAAAATATTTTTCATGATTTTACCCTAATTTCCAAATCTTATAGTTGGACGACCCGAACAGTCATCACCACTACATTTACCAGAAAACCTTATAGTCTCAGTTTCAATATTATATACTAAACGATCTGTGGATGCTGTGTTACCACCTGGCTGCTTAACCTTAACATTTCCTATAACAGTAATTGTACCCTTATCACGTTCATAAATTCCACGGGTTCCTTTTACATCATTTTGCGGCGTAGAGTAATGAAAATTTCCGATTGCCTCAATACGAGAAATAGCCCCTAACTTATCATTTCCGTTATTAACGGCAGGGTTACTACGGAATATATTCATTGAATCAGACTTTATACTAGCCAGCCCTTGAACAACATCGACTTTGCCCGACAAAATAGTTTTATTTCCTTGGTAAGTAGCTTTTTCGGAAATGATTTGTACAGGGTCATCACCGCCAAATGTCTGTGCAACACCATTGGGTTGATAAACAATTATTAAAAAGAATAACATTATTAGTCTCATCTGCTTCCTCCAATTGTATTAATCGCACTATCCTGTTCAATTGCTGCAGTTACGCCATTTTTAAAAATAAATTGACTGTAATCATTATTAATCTCAAATGCATTTCCGGTTACTTCACCAAAGTTACCATTACATTCAATAAATTCTTTTCCTTCAATACGCTTTTCTTTATTAAAGACTCGAGCATGCGTAGTTTCACACTCATATCCATCATCTGTTTTCAGGCTGACGCCTGATTTTAAATTTAATATTTTTTCTATATCATCAAAAGTCCCTGTTTCCGCTAATAAAATCGAAAAATCAGCACCCTTTTCTCTTGTAAACTCTAAAACTGGTTTGATTAAAGAAACAACATCACGCTCTGTCATTTTACGAGTTGCTAAATCTGCTTTTAGATAAAAGGGTAAACCATCATTAGTTCTTCCACTATATCTAGGGTTGATCATTTTTACTGCTTCTGTAGGATTATCCTCTATAAAGGTAACACTACTTTGTGATGCAAATTCATAAACAAGAAAACTCGATAAGCATAAACACAAAACTATTAACGCCCTGCGCATCATTTTTATAAAAAAAGAATGTCTACGGGCGGACTCAAGAGTAAGTGTTCTCTTTGGTTCCCAAAGCCCAAGCTCCTCACCTGCTCTCTGGTCAGTTTTTTTATAAGTTGAATTCATGGGACTTTATAAAACAAGAAATTGAAAATTACGATAACAAAATTTTACAGTTTCATTAAATTAATATTTTATATGTTAAAATTTACTCTGGGCGTCGCATTCTATGACTAAAAATATCGACACCCTCCCAGCCTTTTAAGTCAAGTTCACATCGAGACGGGAGAAAATCAAAACAATTCCTTGCTAGATCCAACCTCTCTTCTCTTAACAATCGAGCAGTTAGAATATTTCTTAATTGGTGCAAGTATAACACATCGGAGGCTGCATAATCGAGTTGCGCCTGACTTAGCGCATCAGAAGCCCAGTCCGAACTTTGCTGCTGTTTTGAAAGGTCAACATTTAATAGCTCTTTTGTTAGGTCTTTTAAACCATGCTTGTCGGTGTATGTCCGTACAAGTCCAGACGCAATTTTTGTACAAAAAATAGGATCTATATCGACACCCAAATCACGTTTGATTATTGCAACATCAAATCTGGCAAAATGAAAAATTTTTTCAACTTTAGGGTTGCCCAATAGATGCTTTAAATTCGGGGCTTCATATTTTTCTCTATCCATCTGTACTATATGTGCATTTCCATCTCCAGAGGACAACTGTACTAAGCACAACTTATCTCTAAGAAGTGAGAGACCTTGTGTTTCAGTATCAACTGCAACAGAAGAACCGAAATCAAGTCCTTCTGGAATATCCCCTTTGTAAAGTGTGACGGTCATATTATTTCCTTATTGTTCTCGCAGACTTACAGAAATGACTTCTAAATAACAATGCTTGTTTTTACGATAGCCAAAATTGATATTGATTGCCATACTGATATAATAATTTTAACTTAAGTTAATACGATTTAATTTTTAAGTCTTAACGCAAGCATATGAGAAATTTTTCAAAAATGGAAAATACTTATAAAAACAATAAAAGCTTTAAAGCAATAAATAAAAAAGGCAGTCCACTTCTAATTGAGTGGATATCTACACCGATTGGAAAAATGTTAGCAGTCTGTGACGAAAATTATCTGTATATGTTAGAATTTTCAGACCGAAAAAATATTCAGAATGGATTTGATAGGTTATATAAAAAGTACAATAGACACATTATTCTCGGTAGGACATCAATAACTAAAAGAATAGAAAAAGAATTAAAACTTTATTTTGCAAAATCTCTTAAAGAATTTACTACGCCATTCCTATTTACAGGAACTAAATACCAAAAGAAAATTTGGTTTAACTTGACCAAAATTCCTTCTGGGGAAACACGTTCATATTCAGAATTAGCTGCAGATATCGGAAATGAAAAGGCATCTAGAGCTGTTGCCAACTCAAATGCTAAGAATATTCTCGCATTAATAATTCCATGTCACAGAGTCATAATGCAAAGTGGTTTTATAGGTGGATATTCTGGNGGTGCTGAGAGAAAAAAATGGCTTCTCAATCATGAACGGTTACTTTTGTAAAGTTTAAATTGAGCTAAAAGTAAGCTGGGCTGATAGTAAATAATTATCATTAATAGAAATAGATGCTCTTATTAGATTAGCACCTCCAACATTTATTAAAGCTTGTATAAACTGATACATCTTGATTGTCTCAACATCATCGATCCAAACCACCAAACTTTCTTTCATGGGGTTTATACGAGAAAGGCTAATATTATTTTCACGAGCTATTTGTATTAATATGGCTCGAGTAAATATCACTTCTTCTTCTATTTTTTTCTCAGAAAGATAGGGTATTGTGTTTGCAACAAGCTCATAATCAGCCATCGCTTTAGAAACTTTTAGACTAGCATCAATATTCAATTTACGAATAGGGTTATAAACAAAAATATAAATAACAAATACAAAAGCAAATAAGCTGGTTAGACTAATGATAATTTTTTCATACAGCTCACGTTGATCCCACTTTATAAAATTTTTCATAATACGGCCTCACTAAGACTAGCCTCACCAATAAAAATACCTGATTTTTCACGAACGCTGCCTGTTGTTAATACGCCTCCAAATTCACTAATAATTTTTTCAATTTCCTCTGCGCTCTCAAAACTTGGATAAGTAAATTGTATCTGCAATTCACTACCTTTATCTTTATTTTGGAACCTAATATTATTTATGGAAAGACCAGGAACCTTACTAACAGATCTAAATAATATTTCTGACAAGCTTAGGAAATCAGAAGAATTCGAGCTACCTTTTGAGATAAATTTTCTAGTTAATAATGCTGCATTGCCTTTAGCTTTTTCTCCTGTCGCATCGAAGTATAATTTTTCTGTTTTTACCTTTAAATCTAGAGCCTGCTTTTTAAGAGCACGAGTTTCTATTGCTAATGAAAAAGTAAATATAAAAATAAAACAGGTTATTAGCACACCAATAAAAGCTAGCTTTTTAAATGGTAATCCCAATGAAGTTTTTTGTACAAATTCATTTTGTAGTATATTAAGAAAATTATTTTTTTCTATGGCTCGGTCGATGAATTTAAAAATTTTAACATCATTTAGTGTTTTTTTTTCTTCGGACCACCCCATATCAACAGAATTACCTAGTTTACCTGGGTTAATCACACGATTACACATAAGAAAACTATCTGTTGTATCAGATAATAAATCAAAGTCAGCAGCAGCTTTTTTTGGGCTAAAGCCAACATTTTTGACTTCGGCCAAACATCTTCTTAAATAATCTTTATTGATAATCGCAATTCTATCTTCTGACACAGAAAAATGAAGCCTTTCCAAAGGTTCAGCTAATTTATTCTCAATAGAAAATATTGCTGCCTGCATTAATTCGCGTTTTGACTTTACTGAAATTTTATGAGGGTATATCCTTATGAATTGTCCCGGTATTACAAGTAAAGTATCGTGAATATTATAATCAATTGGAGGATTACCAAGTCCATTCTTGATGACTTTTTTATTATCAATAAGTCCCCACATGACTATTTCATTATTAGAATGATTCATAATTATTACGAGATTACATGTCACTTTAATTATAATTCCTTTTTCTTTAATTTTGGCCGCAAGCTCTCATATCCCCAACCCTTATATATTTTGCCGACATTTCCAGTACTAACATCATACTCATAACTAACTACTCGAGAGGCATTATGATAATCAACCCTCACTTCAACCCATAGAAAATTCGGTTCAAAAACAATTTGATCATAAGCAACATTATCTCCTTGAAAGTTTTGAAATGCTTGACTGGATCTCAACTCTTGTAAGTTATCATAGCCTTTCTTTGGACGCTCAGCAATAATTGCAAGAGCTGTATCATAAAAATCACTCCCGCCAAGAATTGAAGAAAGCAAAAAAGCGTCCTTAACTTCAGAAGTATTGATATTAAATTTCGTTTTAGACCCTGGCACACGAATACATATATAAGGTCTTAAAAGTTTATAAATATTTTCATCCATACCCTCAATACTGCGGAGCTCCATAACGGAAGATAATATAGAGTTAGAAGTACGATGTGGTATTGAACGCCGTAAATAATCTCCATCTTCAGCACCGAGAATTTCTCGTTGAGTATCTGCGTCCATCCAATCAGATAGAGAATAAGAAATTTTTTTTGCTTTAAATTCAGGTATCCCCAACGAACCCATTAAATATTCAAACTGCCTACGGCCAGCAACATCAGCCTTACCTTCTGATGTGATTAAGCTACCCAAAGAAAAACAATCAGTTCCATCGCTTATATTAGCTGTTATCATTCCACCTTCATAAGGGTAGATCAATGATTGAGACTTTTTAAATGTATCATTTCTTATTGATATATCGAGTTTATTATATTGGTTATTAATAAAATTTTCTATGTAATCTTCCGCGCCCCTTACATACCAATGTGTCTGAGCATAATCATTAATATTGATCGTTTTTTTAACTGCAAACTTTATATCTTCAATTATAGCAATCGATATCACAGCCATTATGGACATAATAAGTAAAGTTGTAAGTAGTACGGTCCCCTCTTCTTTAGATTTACCAATCATAAATTCAACTCAAAAAGGTGCTCCGTTAGGTCATTATTTTTATCTGTTATCTCTAAAGAAATTGCTTTGACCATTGGTATTTCAAAATTATTTAATCGAATATCTGTATTGTTAACTTTTACAATAGAGTTATTTTCGTATTTAATCCCTTTTATTTTTATATCTTTGATATCACTAAGCAATATCAAACTATAAGTACCGGGCACTTGACTTGGGTTTTCATGTTCATACGAAATTCTAATCAAGGAACCTTCCTCAAAAACATAATTTACTCTCTCTAAGTCACCTCGTTTTTCTAATCCGCTAGGGTTTTCTAACCCGCGGCGCGTAAAACTTAAGAGAATTGAGTTATCAGAGAATAATGAATATGGCCTTATATCCCCTAATTCATCTCTACTAACTCGCAAAGTTAGGGCCGACATATCATTTCTAATTATAGTGCGAGCGATATTGAGCTCGCTCAACTCATCCATAGCTATATCAAGTTGTTCTTTAGTTTTTAAGCTTTGAGATAATGCCGTCGTTGCACCTATTGATATAATAGAAAAAATAAAAAGCGATACTAAGACTTCTACAAGAGTAAAACCTCTTTGATTGATATTACGAGTATTTGTCATAATTTCGCTAATCGAAAAGCAGTTCGTTTTATAATGAGCTGCTCAGTTGCTTTATCAATTACTTCCACCTTAATTTCATAAAAATCTTTGCTTTGTGTTTTTGAAACCTCAGCGCGCCAGTCGTAGTTTTTTCCCATAACAGTGTCTTCACCAGTAATTACTCCAGACTTTAATGGTAATATTTTAAATTTTACAATCTGATTATCAGCTACAATCCCCGCGTAAGATTTATCTTGCAGTACACTGGCCGTACGGATGGACTCTATACTACTTCGAGTTAATCCAATTATTGCAAGGCTGAAAATGAGTAGAGCAGCTAAAACTTCAATTAATGTGAAACCATCGTTATTCATTTTATAAGTTTCACGACCTCAACACCACCATTAATATTAGATGAAAACGTATAGATACTATCAGAATCAGAAATTTTTATTTTAAACGGAGTTATTAAACCGTTAGGCTGAAAAAAGAAAATTGGCATTGTATTTTCGGGTATATTTAGCTTTTTCGACGATTGGTACATTTCAAGACTAATATTCTCAGGCCATTCCGTAGAGTTTCTTTTTTCCCATTGGTTATTATCGAAAGAATAAAATGCATACCCATTATCTGAAAAACCTACTGATGCGACTTTACCAGTTACTAAGCTATCATGGATTAAAGCATTAAATTCGAATGTGAGTTTTTTTGCTTGAGCATCAAGATCTGATGAAGATTTAGGCATAAACAGAATTACACTCGATGACATAAGTCCAATGATAAATAAAACAATTAAAATTTCTATAAGTGAAAATCCATCCGTTTTGGATCCATTTCTCATCCTTATTTATCCCAACTAACTATATCTTCATCTGCTTTTTCTCCTCCAATCTCGCCGTCAGCTCCATAAGATATAATATCATAAACATTATTTTCACCCGGATATATATAGACATAAGGATTACCCCAAGGGTCATCTGGTAATGATTTCAAATAACCTCCCTTACGATAACGTTCTTCATCAGCACCGCTTGGTAAGGACTTTAACGCCTCTAAGCCCATTTGCTGGTCTGGATAATCAAGCATATCTAAACGATACATCTCCAATCCTTGTTCTAATATTCGTATATCAGATTTAGCTCTTATAATTTGCGCCTTACCCGTTTCGGGAATGATAGTAAGCGCTACACCCACGACCATTATAGATATGATTGCCATAGTAACTAGCACCTCAATCAATGTGAAACCCTTGTCTTGTGCTGCAAGCTTAATTTGGCTCTTAAATCTTAAAATGCTCATTTCAATTTCCTCAAACGATAAGTGTATTAAGTTGTAGTATTGGCATAAATATAGCACCTATAATTAATAAAATAACCCCAGCTAAAAGAATAATAATTAAAGGTTCTAATAAAGATAAAAATATATCAATAGATGAAGAGAATTCTTCTTCTAAATACTCTGCAGATTTTGCAAGCATTCCTGACAAATCCCCGCTTACTTCTCCTCCTGAAATCATCTGTACAACAATTTGAGGGAAAACATTTGCATCACGAAGTGCATTATTAATTGTTAAACCTTCACGAACCTTCAAAGAAGCGTCAATTACTGCTTTCTGCATAACACTATTTTGCAACGTATGCGAAGATACCTCTAAAGCAGTTAATATTGGAGTTCCGCTATCTACCAAACCCGACATTGTCCTAGCAAATCTTGCCGCATTCATATCTTTAGTCATCTTACTAATAACCGGTAAACTCAATAACATTTTATCCCAACGAAGTCGAAATGATATTTTTTTGAAAAGGCGTAATAAAATTAGAAAAAAGGTAAATGTTATAATTAATAAAAACAAACCCCAACGCTGCATCCATTCAGAAAGTCCTATAACCACTTTAGTTAGTGTCGGTAAGTCCTGTCCAAAACTATCAAATTGTTGAACAACTTTAGGAACAACTGCAACCATAAGAATAACAACAATAATCAATGCTACTACGGACAGTACGGTAGGATAAGCAGTAGCTCCCCGTATTTTTTGTTTGATTTTTTGTGCCTTTTCTAAATCATCAGCTAGTCGCCCAAGAACGGAAGCAAGGCGACCAGAAGTTTCGCCTGACGCAACCATTGCAATATATAATCGGGAAAAGGTTGTGGGGTGGCTTTTCAGTGCATCAGACAACTTTAAGCCTTCCATAACTTGAGAGCGTACGGATAATAAAATAGTTTTAACAATATTATTTTTAAATTGGAGTGCTGTAATTTTTAAAGCTTCTTCGACTGGGGTAGACGCATCAATTAAAATTGAAAGCTGACGTGTAATTTGAGTAAGGTTTTTATGTTTAACTCGAAGCTTTATAAAATTACTAATTGACTGGTCTTTAGACTTAGCTTGTACAATTTTAAGGATTACAAGTTGGCGAGACCTCAGAACATCACGAGCATCTCTAGGTGAAGATGACATGATTGTACCTTTTTGACGTTTCCCTTTTAAGTCTAGGGCTATGTAATCAAAAGCATTCAAATTTAAATCTCATCAGCAATATTTGATTTGCAAACTCTTAAAACCTCTTGTGCAGATGTCTCTCCAGTTAATACTCTATTAGCCCCAGACCCCAAAAGAGATTGACGGTTTTTAAAAGCATAATTGCTTATCTCTAACTCGCTCGCGCCATCATGAATGAGTGAACGAAGGGTCTCGTCTAATATTACAATCTCATATATGCCTAACCTACCAATATATCCGGTATTATTACAATGACCGCAACCTTTTGCTTTGTAAAAAATAGTTTTTAATTTTGATATGCCTAGCTCTTCTTTTTCATTTGGGCTGGGCTCATATTCGCATTTACATTTTTCGCAAAGACGGCGCACAAGACGTTGAGCAACGAGAGCATTCACAGTTGATGAAAGCAAAAATGACTCCACTCCCATATCTCTCAAACGTGCAATCGCTGCAACTGCAGAATTTGTATGGACAGTTGATAAAACGAGGTGTCCAGTTAAAGATGCCTGAACAGCAATTTCTGCTGTTTCAGGGTCACGAATTTCACCTATCATAACCACATCAGGATCCTGTCTTAATATTGCACGCAACCCTGCAGCAAATGTCATACCAATCTGGTTATTAACCTGTGATTGGCCAATACCATCCAATGCATACTCAATTGGGTCTTCGACTGTAAGTATATTTCGAGAACCATCATTCAAACATGAGAGACCAGCATACAATGTTGTTGTTTTACCTGAGCCTGTTGGCCCTGTGACTAATATAATCCCATTAGGCCTTTTTAGAGCTGCTTCAAATGGTTTAAGTGATTCAGGGGTCATTCCTAGATCCGAAAGTTCAAGACGAGAAGAGCCTTGTTCTAAAATTCTCATTACTAATCTTTCACCATGACGAGATGGCAATGTAGAGACCCTAATATCAATAGCTCTTTGCCCTAAGTTTAATGAAAATCTTCCATCTTGAGGAATTCGCTTTTTAGCAATATCTAATTGGGCCATGACTTTGACTCGCGAGACTAAAACGGATGATAAATGTGAAGGCAAACTCAACATTTCTTGAAGCGAACCATCAATACGAAAGCGAATAGACAGCCGCGCCTCAAAAGGTTCTATGTGAATATCAGACGCGCGGTTATTTATGGCCTCCTGAAGAACGCCATTGATAAGACGAATAACTGGAGCATCATCAGAGCTGTCTAAAAGGTCTGAAATCTTTGGTATACCATGGGCTAGCGCACTTAAATCAGACGAAGTTCCTATAGCATCCTCCGCTGAAACCGATAGATCAGCAGAGGCATAGACTTGGGCTGCTATAGTTTCAAACTCACTATTACTAACCTCTTTCAAAATCGCTGGATGAGCCTGAGTTCGACGTGCCTCAAGGATTGCTTCAAAACTAGTAGAGGCACGGTGAATAATAATAACTTTATTTTTTATGGTAGTCACTAGGACACCATTGGCACGCGCGAACGAATAGTCTAATACCGGCTTCTCGGATAAGTTAGTTTTACTCATGATTAATCATAACGAATAAAAATTAACGTGTCACGTTGGTTCTTACCATCTGCGACTATGTAAAAGTTAGTACTAGAGCTTAAATTTGCTTTTCAAAACAAACTCAACTAATAGCATCGCGAATGATTACATTATGTAATCTAATACTCCTAGGAATAAAATATAATGCTCTCCATTAAAAATATTCACAAACGATTTGGCACTGTTCATGCCATGAATAATATTAGTCTTGATCTTAAACCTGGATTGTTTGGGCTTTTGGGCCCAAATGGAGCAGGTAAATCAACCTTGATGCGAACCCTTGCAACACTACAAAAACCTGACTCAGGTACGATTACTTATAATGGTGTTAATATTATTAGTGATCCTGATATTATTAGGTCGGCTCTCGGCTACCTTCCGCAAGACTTTGGTGTTTACCCTAAAATGAGTGCTCTAGCATTGCTGGATCACATAGCCATACTAAAAGGTATAATTAATAAATCAGAACGAAAAGAGCAGATTGAGATGCTGCTTCAAATGGTGAATCTTTGGACGCATAAATCAGCTTCTGTTGCTACTTTCTCTGGAGGTATGAAACAAAGGTTTGGAGTAGCGCAAGCATTGATTGGAGACCCTAACTTAATTATTGTTGATGAACCAACAGCAGGACTGGACCCTTTGGAGCGTCAACGCTTTTTAGATATACTATCGCGCGCTGGTGACAATAAAATTATCATCTTATCTACGCATATTATCGAAGACGTACGAGATCTATGCACAGATATGGGAGTTATGGGTAATGGAGAGTTAATCATTCGCGGCGCTCCTGAGGATTTAATAAAAAATATTAAAGGCCAAGTTTGGGTAAAACAAATTGATGATGATCAACAAGTAGAAAACCTTAAAACCGAAATGCAAGTACTTTCAACGCGTCGGCTTCGAGGATCAACAGTAGTAACAGCCCTAAATTCAGCTAAACCAAATAGGGGCTGGAAATCAAAAGACATACTTTTAGAAGATGCCTATTTTGCGTATTTAAATGGTTTTATGAGTAATAAAAATTAATTATGTTACCTAAATTACTAAAATTCGAACTCTCTGTTCATTTAAGACAAATAAGCTTTTGGGTAGCTTTTGCTGTCATGCTTGGAATAGGAATAGCTTTTGCATCCTTAGAAAATTTTTCGATCGGCACAGGCGCAGGCTCTAAAGTTAAAGGTAATGGAGCAATCCCGATTGCATTAACAGTTTCTGCTTTCGGTCTTTTTTCTATCTTTTTTGCAGCTGTATTTGTTGTCACTGGCGTAATGAGAGATGAGACATATAGGTTCATGGAAATCATTCATTCTACAAAAGTTAAAACCATAGACTTAATTGTTTCTCGAATGTTAGGTGTATGGATTGCAACAACCTTAAGCTTAATGGGTATAGTCATAGGAACAATGGCTGGGCAATTCATGCCATGGGCAGATTCTGAGACTTTCCAAAAGTTTAATTTAATTCATTACTTGCAACCTACATTTTTATTTATAGTGATAAATGCTCTCCTTGTTTCAAGCATTTATACCTTAATTGCTGTATCAACTAGAAATAAAGCATTAGTATATGTCAGCGCTGTTGGTTTATTTGTTCTCTATATTATTGCAGGTATCATAGCAGGTGAAAACCCTGATGAATGGTTAGCAGCATTAATAGACCCTTTTGGCGCAACATCTCTAGCACTCGAGACCCAATATTGGCCGGCTGCAGAACAAAATAGTGAGATGGCTCCACTTTCAGGGTGGCTTGGTTTCAATCGGTTAATGTATTTAGCTTTGAGTGTATTCATTTTTAGTACAGCATACATGTTATCCGCTCGTGGCTTCAAGAATGGAAAAGTTAAAAATAAAAAAAATGAAAATGAAAATCTAAAAATACCTACACATATAAAGCCAATGCGACCAAATTTTGGCTCAAGCTATTCGCTAAAATCATTTTGGTTGCGTATCATGTTTGAATATAAATCTACAGTAAAAACAACAGCCTTTATTATATTATTTGGAATAGCCATTGTACTGTTTGGAATTACTCTTTTTGCATCATTATATTTAGGCGCTAGTACATCCCTTCCAACCTCCAATCTAATGACGCAATTAGCTCTTGGATCTATGCTTATTCCATTAATTATTATCATGGTGTTTTTTGGTTCTGATTTAATGTGGCGTGACAGAACTTCAAATATTCATGGCATAGTTGATGCGACTCCAGTTAAAAACAGCACTCTCTTATTTGCTAAATGGGGAGCCTTAGCATTACTAATTTTAACTCTAATACTTGGCCTATTAGTTGCTGGAATGATAGCACAGCTTATTTTTGGATGGGGTATTATTCCTGTCGTTCCAAAAACATTTTTAGCTATAGGTCTGGTAAGCTTTTTTACCACTTTCTTTTTTCAGGGAATGCTGGTTATGTTTATTCAAAACTTTATGCCTGGCAGAATAATCGGAATGTTCGTTGGAGCAGGCGCGTTAATATCCCTCATATTTGTAATAGGAAACCTACCTTTCTACCACCCGCTAATGAATTATGGGAGCATAGGCGCTGGAGCTTATTCTGAAATGGGAGGCTTTTCTGCACCAAAATCATATGGTTGGGAATTTGCCTATTGGGCAGGCTTTTTATTGATTCTTGGTGCAATATCTACATGGATATGGAGAAGAGGTTATCAAGTTAGTCTATCAGAACGTCTGCGGGGTATTAAAGATAATATAACTCGCTTTTCCTCAAGCACTGCTATCATAGGCATTACTTTATTTCTAGGTTTTGGGATTTTAGGTTCTCAAAGCTACAAAGCAGAAGATTATGTAAATGCCAATCAGGTTGAAAAAAATAGAGCGGAATTTGAAAAGAGTGTAATCGATATTTGGGAAGATCTTGAGCCTAGAATAACTAAAGTTAGCGTGGTAGCTGATTTTTTCCCGGAAAATCAAACAGCTTCTTTTAATGGTGTTTATACAATCGATAACCCTCATGAAGAAACAATAGAAAGAGTTACACTCTATTCTGCCGTAGGAATTGAGAATATTTCAAAATTGAAAATTGAAGGGGGAAACGAAGTTACAGACGACGATATTAGTAAAAAGTTAAAAAAAGACTATGAGATACTAACTATAAAATTTGACCCCCCCTTGGCCCCAGGCGATGAAAGAGAGGTTGTATTTTCTACAAAATTTAACGGTTCAACTCTAACAGACAGTTCAGATATCTTACGTAATGGAACATTTTTAAACAATAATGAAGCGTTGATTGTATTTGGTAATCTAGAAACCCAATTCATTTCAAATCCAGATAAGAGACGCAAATATGATTTAGGCGATAGGGTAGAATGGCCAGATCGCGAAAATGAAGAAGCTCGTAGATATCATTTGTTAACGAGTGCTTCAGGCTATGCTGATTTTGTAGACTTTGATGCAAAGATTTGCACCATAGAAAACCAAATTCCTGTTGCCCCAGGAAAATTTATTAGTGAAGATATTTCAGGTGGACGGCGATGTAGGGTATACAAGTCAATTAACCCTATATTGAACTTCTTTTCCTTCATGACTGCTGAATATGAACTACAAACGCAAACATGGAACAATCCAGCAGGCGATAATATTGATTTAGAAATTTATTATCACCCAACGCACAACTATAATATTGAACTAATGTTTGACTCAATGAAACAAGCTTTAGATACTTACACCAACACCTTTAGTCCTTACCAATATGCACAACTTAGAATTATGGAATTTCCTTATCAAAGTTTTGCTCAAGCCTTTGCAGGGACTGTACCTTTCTCAGAAAATATTGGTTTTGTTCAAAATCCAGGCGACTCTGATGATCCTAAAAGAGTTGACTACGCGAGCTATGTTACAATGCATGAAATTGGTCACCAATGGTTTGCACATCAATTGATAGGAGCATTTGCAAAAGGAAGTAACCTTCTATCAGAGGGTTTGACCGAAAATGCGACTATGTTGGCATATGAAAATCATTATGACTTTACTAAAGCTAGAAGAATGCATGAAGAGCGTACAACTCAACAATACCTCACACAGAGAACATTTGATAATGACGATGAACCAGTGTTAGCTGAAGCTGAAGGACAAGGTTACCTAAACTATAATAAAACTAGCTGGGTTTTCTGGGGAATGAGACAATTAATCGGGAATGAAGTTGTTCAAAATTCTGTAAAAAGAATGCTTCGGGAACATCATGGTAATATGGGAGCACCTTACCCTACCACGCTGGAATTGGTTAAAATTTTAAATGAAGAGGTTCATCCTAAATATCATAAACTAATAGATGATTATTGGAATAAAATTACTTTCTGGGAGTTATCATTTACAAGTGACGTCGAGATATCAGAAAAGGGCAAATACTTTCAAGTATCAGTACCAATAACTCTTGATAAAAAATATGCAGCAGAAAAAGACGGTGAAGAAACATCTGTAACTGATATTAAGGGAGAGAAATTGAATGAGTGGGTTGAGGTTGGTTTTTATTTAGAAAACCCAGAAGGTGACTTGGGTGCAAATCCTTTTGAGGTAAAATTAGTACAATTATCAAAATCAGAAACTATGATGAAATTCAATTTAGAAGAAAAACCCAAATATATTGTGCTTGATCCAAAACGTGCTCTTATTGAACGGAATGTGAAAGATAATACAAAATCTGTAATATAATAACCAATTGAACTCATTCAAAAGACTATCATTACTTGCTCCTTCTTCTTTTGTACACTAAAGGATCAAAAAAAGTAGGGCTAAGAGCTGAATTATGAAAATTAATGGTAATGAAATACGCCAAGGTAATATTATAAAACACCAAGACACGCTTTGGGTTGCTGTAAAATGCAATGCAGTCAAACCTGGTAAAGGCGGAGCATTTAATCAAGTCGAACTCAAGAATATACTTGATGGCCGTAAATTAAATGAAAGGTTTAGAGCAGCAGAGACCGTAGAAAAAGTCCGTTTAGAACAAAAACCTCACACTTTTCTTTATTCAGAAGGTGATATGTTAATATTTATGAATGCAGAGAACTATGAACAAATCAGCCTTCAAAGAGAATTTGTTGGAGATAAATCTGTTTACCTAACTGATGGCATGACTGTGGACGTAGAATTTTATGAAGAACGTGCCATTTCTATTGCTCTTCCAGAGCAAGTAATACTTACTGTTGCAGACACAGAACCTGTAGTAAAAGGCCAAACAGCAGCTAACTCATATAAACCAGCAACACTATCAAACGGAGTAAGAACAACTGTACCTCCATTTGTTGGAGTTGATGAACGACTGATTATACTCACAGAAGATGGCTCTTATATTAAGCGTGCAGATTGATGACCACTCATACTGAATCCACCAGTCATCTTTCTCCTTTAATGAGAGTTATGCAATTTGCAGCGCGTAAAGCCTCTCGAAACTTATTAAGAGATTTTGGAGAACTCGAGCATATCCAAGTTTCACGTAAAGGTCCTGCAGATTTTGTCTCTAGGGCTGATAAAAAAGCAGAAGAAACTATTATAGAAAGTTTATTACGAGACAGACCTGGTTACAGTATACTCGCTGAAGAATGCGGGGAGATTAAAGGAACAGACAAAACACATAGGTTCATCGTTGATCCACTTGATGGTACTACAAATTTTCTCCATGGAATACCACATTTTGCAATATCTATAGCATTAGAACGAGAGATAGATAATAATCCGAAAGAACTTGTAGCTGGTGTAATTTATAATCCAATAACCGATGAAATGTTCTTTGCCGAAAAAAATAAAGGTGCCTTTTTAAATGATGGAACTAGAGGTGGCAGTGATAGACGTTTAAGACCAGCTAAACGCGATAATTTTGCAAATGCAATTTTCGCCACAGGAATTCCATTTCTTGGTCGGCCGGGTCATACAAAATTCTTAAAAGAATTACATCAAGTTATGGGGCGAAGCGCTGGAGTCAGACGCATGGGTTCGGCTGCACTTGATCTAGCCTGGACCGCAGCAGGCAGATATGATGGTTTTTGGGAACGTGGTCTAGCTATTTGGGATATAGCAGCTGGAGTTCTTATTGCTCGAGAGTCTGGTCTTCGTGTTGAAAGCCTAACACATGGAAATGTTTTGGATACCGGTGACATAATAGCAACTAATGAAATGCTTCACGAGCCATTATTAAAAAACTTATCTTAGCAATACTTGACGCACCAATAACTCTACTTTATAGGCCTCAATTCAGCGGAGGACCGCATAAAGTAAATCCGTAAAAATAGGCTAAGGAGCCATGAAATGAAAAAAAATACACATCCAGATTATCACATGATTACTGTCCAAATGGTAGATGGATCTACTTACCAAACCCGTTCTACATATGGTAAAGAAGGTGACACACTAGTTCTAGATATTGACTCAAAGTCCCATCCAGCTTGGACAGGTGGTGAAGGTAAACTTGTAGATAGAGGTGGTCGAGTATCACGCTTTAAAGATAAATTTGCAGGTTTTGGAACCTAATTAAAAGTTTAGTAAAAAGCGTCTATAAGGCGCTTTTTTTTATATATGCAGAGCGAATTCTTTCAACTTGATCAGCCACTGTGTTTCCCTTTTGTGCAGCAATAGATCCATAAAGGGAACGATCAAGGCGGGTGATTTTATCATAAAGGTTTTCAAGGTCTTCAGTTAAACCTGCGAACCTTAAAAACTTCGGAGAGTTTATATTACGAAATTGCGAAACCGTTAATTCCTCCAACTCTGCCTTATTGATAAGACGGTGTTTTGGTTGACAGGCGTCAAGTGAGCTAATTTTTTTCTTTTTGAGCAACCTCTGGACTTTAATCCATTTTTTTAACTGAAGAACTAATTCTTTGCATTGATTCTCTTGAGATAATATAATGTTTTTTTGGTTTTTTTCACCAGTAACGTAGTCCTTATCAAGAAATACTGCTAAGTTTGACTCTAAATATAAAAGCTCTTCAACTAAGTTATCCAAAAGCTCTGAGTTTACAAATTCAACTAACCTTGCCTCAGCTTGAGGTCTAAATGTATCTGATGTACGATCAACTGGTACTGCTTTATTTTTTTTAAAAGTCATTACTAAACTTAAATAAACCTAATTTATATTATATTATTAGTTAATAGCTCTACATTACTACTTTGCAACTGCTAGATTAAATCTACATAAAATCATTTTTTCGAAGAAAAAAGTTGATCAGCTGCTGTTAAATCAGAATTTTTCTTTAATAATTCTTTTTCAAACCGTAAAATTTCATTCTTAAATACTTTTATTCTTATTTTTATTTCTTCAACTGACAACCCATAGAGATCCTCATTGACTTGAAAGTTTTCCAAAACATTATTTACATCATTTTCCATTTCAAACTTCTCTTGCTAAAATTCAATATACACATTATAAGTATTTTTTGAATTATAAATATAGTTATTTTAAATTCAGAATATGCCCCGCGAAGCGGGGTTTTTTCTTGACTAAATTTGGAGGCCCCATGACACAGATACTAATGCCAAAAGCAACAGCAGTATGGCTAATAGATAATACTAGATTAACTTTTAAACAAATAAGTGAATTCTGTGTATTACATATTCTCGAAGTTGAGGGTATTGCTGACGGAGATGTGGCAGCTGGCATATTAGGGGCAGATCCGATTGCAAATGGCCAAGTCAGTCGTGAAGAAATCGAAAAAGCAGAAAAAGATAGTAATTATGCTATGCAAGCAAATACATTTGATAGTGACACATTGCAAACTAGTAAGTCCAATAAAAAAGGGCCACGCTATACTCCACTCTCCAGAAGGCAAGACCGTCCAGATGCTATTGCTTGGATTGTTAGGTATCACCCGGAAGTGTCAGATGCACAAATTTCAAAATTAATTGGAACAACTAAACCAACAATTAATTCCATACGTGAACGTACACATTGGAAAATCAATACTATTAACCCTATTGATCCAGTATCCTTAGGGCTTTGCACACAAATTGATTTAGACAGTATGGTAAAAAAAGCAGCTGACAAAAAGGCAAAGCTTGAATCAAAGACCCAACAGGAAACTGGAAAGAGCTTAAAACCAGTAGAAAAAATTGTTAAAGAGCCTGATTCAAACCAACCTAAAGTTGAACACACACTAGAAAGCTTGTTCAAGCCATCAAAAATATAATTGATTTAAAATCTAAGTTATTCAGTTTTAAGTATCTTCTATGGATTTCTGTTTAGGCATTGTATAGTTTAACGCCAAGCGGCCACCGTCCACATATATACATTGGCCAGTGATATAACTACTATCTTCACCTAATAAGAAAGCAGCCACGCCGGCAATTTCATCCGGTAACGCAAGACGTCCTAATGGTGTTCTGGAGTAAATTTTATCTAATCCATCACTAGCTACATTTGCAAGCATATCGGTTTTAACTGAACCTGGCCCAATTGCATTTACTCTTATACCGTAAGTTGCTAATTCAAGCGCCATAGATTTGGTTAACTGAAGTAATCCGCCTTTTGATACAGTATAAGCTAGGTATTCTGGTATAGCCACAGTATCATTTATTGATGACATATTAACAATCGAGTAAGGCCGATCTGTCAATCTTGAACGATCTTCTCTATTTTCTATTTCAGAAACAAAATAACTAGCAACAGCTTTTGAGACTAAAAATGAACCCTTAAGGTTAGTAGCTATAACATGATCAAAATCATCTTCAGATAAATCAAGCGCACCTCCCTTAACAACAATACCTGCATTATTTATCAAACCATCAATATGCCCGAACGCGGCAAGTGACTCAGCAATTAAATTATGAACTTCAAGTTTTCTCGAAATATCGCATTCAACAAATAAGGCTTCTTCGATTCCAAAACCCAAATCTTTAACAGCTTGTTGACCTCTTATTTTGTCTATATCGGCAAGCACAACCCTGTGCCCATCCTCGAGCAACCTACGGGCACAGGCAAATCCAATTCCATTTGCAGCACCAGTTACAATAAATACTCGGCCCATTTTTTAATTCCTTATAGATATAATAAGCTCAAAATTACGCTATTAATAAAGGTTAACACAATACTCAATTTTAGTCACGCAGACTCACAAAGTATTTAAATATATTATTTGTTACAAAAAGTTATAATATAAAAAATTTTTCTATTTGACCCNCACGCTGCATTAGTTATTATATATTGCTTTCTAACGCGGGATNAAAAGAGAGCTAGCATGACAGTTCCAATTGCAATAATTATGGGTTCAAATTCAGATTGGCCTACCATGAAACATGCGGCAGATGTGCTCGATGAACTCAACATTAGTTATTCTACAAAGATTGTTTCAGCACATCGAACGCCAGATAGGCTTGTAAATTTTGCTAAGAATGCAAAATCGAATGGGTATAAAGTAATAATAGCTGGGGCTGGTGGGGCAGCTCATCTTCCTGGAATG